>WNFG01000163.1_pt1 | contig 100810 bp, 87 predicted proteins | sample 5400431 | NCBI WGS metagenome assembly WNFG01 (sample SAMN13153346, study PRJNA577476) | soil metagenome | isolation source: 120 cm saprolite under Douglas fir tree site 2 hole 3 replicate 2 | place: USA:California | collected 2015-04-18
GGAGCAGGTGCGAGGAGCAGGGTGTTGGAGCAGGGGCAGGCGCGCGCCAACGCCTCCGGCGTTGGCACTGGCGCCTGCATTTGGGGCTGGTGCTGTAGCTCGCTGCGCTCGCGCTGACTGGAATCGTCGTCGGTTCGTCATCGTCGGCCTCCTCGCTGCGCTTTCTGTGAAGGAGGCCGACGATGACGAATCTGACGACTGTGTTTCCCCACGAGAGGCTGATTGCGTATCAAGTCGCTTGCGAGCTGCTTGATCTGGTGCGGGAGCTTCGAATCTCCGATTCGAAACTCCGTGATCAAGCCATGCGCGCTGCGCAGAGTGCGTGTCTCAATATCGCAGAAGCCGCTGGGCGATTTGGCGGGCCGGACAAGGCGCGGGTCTTCGCGATTGCTCGCGGCGAGGCTTGCGAAGTTGCAGCCGCTATCGACATTGCGGCTCGGTCGAGGCAATGCGACAAGGAATCCGCTCGCGTCGCAAGCGCTGTCGCGCGGCGGCTCTACGCGCTGCTGACCGGGCTCATCCGTCGTTAGCGCCTACCCAAAACCCAAATGCACGCGCCAGTGACAGCGCGGAGCGCTGGCGCGCGCGTGCCCCTGCTCCTCGCACCTGCTCCTGCTCGGGTGCTCTCAAAGAGCCGAGCAGGTGCAGCGCCGTTCACTCTTTCTCGCGGTCGAGCTTGCGATAGATGGTGCGCGCGGCGATGCCGAGGAGCTGCGCGGCGAGGTTCTTGTCGCCCTTGGTCTGGCGCAGCGTCTCGCGGATGACGCGCAGCTCGATGTCCTCCATGGTGGTGCCGAGCGGGACGGTCAGCGTTCTGCCCTCGACGGCGCCGGCCAGCCCCGCCGCGCGCGCCGCGCCGCCGCTGCGCACCGACTCGGGGAAATCTTCGGCGTCGATCTCCGCCCCGCGCGAGAGCACCACCGCGCGCTCGATGGCGTGCTCCAACTCGCGCACGTTGCCGGGCCACGGGTACGACTCGAGCCCCTGCAGGGCGGCGCGCGTGAGTCCGTGGATCGACTTGCCGTTCTTGGCGGCATAGCGCGCGACGAAATGGTCGGCCAGAAGCGGCACGTCCTCGACCCGGTCGCGGAGCGGCGGCAGCGTGATCTCGATGACGTTCAAGCGATAGAAGAGATCCTCGCGGAACTTTCCCTGGCGCACGCGCGCGGAGAGATCCTGGTTGGTCGCGGCGACGACGCGGCAGTCGATTTTCAACATACCGGTGCCGCCCAGGCGCTCGAACTCGCCCTCCTGGAGGAAGCGGAGCAGCTTCACCTGCACGGCGGGGGTCAATTCGCCGACCTCGTCGAGGAAGAGCGTGCCGCCGTGAGCGCGCTCGATGCGGCCTTCCTTGCGCTGCACCGCACCGGTGAAGGCGCCGCGCTCGTAGCCGAAGAGCTCGCTCTCGAGGATCGTCTCGGGAATGGCCGCGCAGTTGATCGGCACGAAGGGGCCGGAAGCGCGCGGCGAGTGCTCGTGCAGCGCGCGCGCGAACAACTCCTTGCCGGTGCCGCTCTCGCCGAGGAGCAGCACCGTGGCGCTGGAGGGGGCGGCCTGGCGGATGACGTCGAGGGTGGCGCGCAGCGCGGGGCTCTGGCCGATGATGGGCTGCTCGGCGCCGGCGAGCCGCGCGCGCAGCTGCTTGTTCTCCTGCACCAGCTTCCGCTTCTCCAGTGCCTGCGCCACGCTCTTGAGCACGGCGTGACGCTTGAGCGGCTTGGTGAGGAAGTCGTACGCGCCGTCCTTCATCGCCGCCACCGCCGCCTCGACGGTACCGTAAGCCGTCATGAGCACCACCTCGGCGTCGAGCGCGACGGCGAGGACGGCGCGGAGCAGCTCTTGCCCGCTCATGCCCGGCATCATGAGGTCGGTGAGGATGACGTCGACCGGCTCGCTGCGCAGCGTCTCCAGCGCCTGCGGGCCGCTGGCCGCCAGCAGCACGCGGTAGCCCTCGCGCGAGAAGATGCGCTCGAGCGAATCGAGGTTGGCCTGCTCGTCGTCGACGACGAGGATCGTTCCACGCGTATCCGCCACGGGCGGACTATAAGGCCTGTTTCGGTCTTTGCGCGACGCCGTGCTCACCGCTACGACCCGTCCGTGCCGCGACGTTCGCCGCGCACGTGCCTCGGCAGACTTCACCTTCTGGCGTCAGAGCGGCTCCACGACGCGGCCCGGCCGAGGCATGGCGGTGAGCACGGCGTCGCGCTGAGGCCAAAACCGGAATGTCGCGTCAGTCCGAAAAAAGCGCGTCGACGAATTCGTGGGGGTTGAATTCCTTCAAGTCGGCGACCTTCTCTCCGATCCCGACGTAGCGGACCGGGATCTTCAGCTCGTCGCAGATGCCGATGATCACGCCGCCCTTCGCGGTGCCGTCCAGCTTGGTGAGCACGAATCCCGTCACGCCCAGGGCTTCGTGGAACTGGCGCGCCTGCTGGATGGCGTTCTGCCCGGTCGTCGCGTCGACCACCAGCAGCACTTCCTGCGGCGAGCCCTCGCGCGCCTTGGCCAGCGTGCGCTCGAGCCGCTGCAGCTCACCCATCAGATTCGACTTGGTGTGCAGGCGGCCGGCCGTGTCGCAGAGCACCACGTCGATCTTTTCGTTCTTGGCGCGCGTCACCGCGTCGAAGAGCACCGCGCCCGGGTCGCTGCCGTCCTTTCCGCGCACCATCGGCACGCCTGCGCGGTCGGCCCACACGTCGAGTTGCTCGCCGGCCGCCGCGCGGAACGTGTCGCCCGCGCCGAGGATGACCGACTTGCCGGCCGCCTTCAGCTTGGCGGCCAGCTTGCCGATGGTGGTCGTCTTTCCCGTCCCGTTGACACCCACCACCATCACCACCTGCGGCGGGGGCGCGTCGGGAAGCCCGCCGTGACCCGCGGCGCCGGCCGCCTGACCCAGCGAGAGGATGCGCTCGATCTCCTCGCGCAGCGCGGCCTTGACGCGCGACAGATCGGACAGCTCCTTGCGCTTCAATCGCTCGCGCACCGACTCGAGAAGCTTCGTCGCGGTGCGCACGCCCACGTCCGCCGAGAAAAGAATCTCCTCCAGCTCGGCGAGCGCCGCTTCGTCCAGCTCCTTGCTCGCTCCCACCAGCGCATTGAGCCGCGCCATGAAGCCGCCGCGGGTCCTGGCAAGGCCCTCCGCCAGCGTGCGGCCCGCCTCCTGCTCGACGAACTTGCGGCGCGCTTCTTCCTGGGCCCGCTTCTCCTCCTCGGCGCGGGCATTCTCTTCGGCGCGGGCGCGCGCCGCGGCCTCCTCGCGCGCGGCGGCCTCGGCCAGCTTGCGCGCTTTCTCCGTCGCCTCGGCGGTCTTGCGCGACTCGTAGTCCAGCTTGCGCTGCGCGTCGGCGACCGCGCGCTCGTAGCGATCGACCTCGGCCTTCGCGCCGGCCGACGACGAGTCGCGCGCCAGCGCCTCGCGCGCGGTTTGCAGTTGCTCTCGCGCCTCGGCCAGCTCGTCATGCGCCTTCTGCTCGCGTGCCACACGCTCGGCGGGCGCAGCCACCTCGGGCATCACCACAGGCAACGGCGGCGGCGCGATTCGGCCCGGCTCCGGCCGCGGCGGCGGCGGTTTGCGTCGAACCAGCGCTCGCGCCAGCAGCGCGACGAGCAGCGCCGCCACCACCAGCGCCGCGACGACGACGGCAACTTGCAGCGCATCAACGCCGATCAGGAGCAACACTTACCTCTCTCGGGCCGGACGAAGCCTGAAGCCAGAGGCTACTCCGGCAACGCCGGAGGGGCCTTCTGGCTCACGGCCTCCAGCGGCAGCGGCGTCGCGCCGCCCGGCTGCCCCGCGACGGCGGCGGCGTGCCACTTGCGCTTGCTGCCGGTGTCGACGCCGCAGTGGGTGGCATCGGAATCGCACGCCACCACCTGGTAGAAGACCGCACCCTCGTCCTGCGGGGGCAGCTCCGCCTTGTAGCCGCCGTAGCCGCCGTTCTCGTCGCGCACCATCCCCGTCACCTGGTCCCGGCCGTCGTTTCCGCGCCACAGCACCACCACGCGATCGGGCATCTGCCCGTCGTCCGACGAGGGCACGATCTGCACGCGCACCATGATGGGCTGGTTGGGCAGCACGCGATAGAGCGTGTTGTGCGTGAACTCGTAGGGCCCCGCCGGCTTCTCGGCCGAAGCCGTCGCCGCCGGCGCCGCCGCTAGCGGCGCCTTGAAGGTGATCACGTACGGCGTCCTGGTGTCGCCGTCCCCCTGGCGTGTCATGGCGCCAGCCGCGTTCTTGGCGGTGATGAAATACTCGACGCTGCCCTTGGCCATCGTGCCGGGGATCTTGCCTTCGTAGCTGTCGCCCTCGGTGCGCGCCAGCGGCGAGTTGGTCACGTTGGCCGCGCCCGCCTGCTTGGCCTGGAGGACGGCCACGGCCACCGGCGACTCGGAGCGGATTTTCACGCGCACCGTGAAGTCCTGCCCCTCGGCGGGCTGCGCGCTGGGCTTGCGGTGCTCGATGACGGGCGGTGCCGAGGCCTTGGCGATGGTGCGCTCGCGCGGCGGCGCTTCCTTGGCCGGCTCCTCTTGCCGCGGCGGGGGCTCCGCGCGGTGCTTGCGCTCCTTCTTGGGAGGAGGCTCGCTGCGCGCCACCGCGGCGCCGCTGCCGGCGGGCTTGCCACCGCCGACCGCGTACGGCTTGCTCGACGAGCCATAGGTCGAGGGGCCGTTGCCGAGCAGGTCGCTCGACTCGATCCAGTACTCGGTATCCGCGCCGCCCGGGAAGGTGATCTTGAAGATGTCGTCGTATTCGTTCTTGACCATCGGCGACTCTTCCACCTTTCCACCCGGGCTGCGGTGGTGGACGACGGCGGTGAGCACGCCGGTCTCGTCGGTGATCCGCGCCTCGATGTGCACCTGGCCCCTGGCGACCGACGACTTGACGTCGCTGATCTGGGGGGGCTTGGTGTCGTCGGCGCGGGCCGAACTTGCCAGCAAGCACGACGCTGCGAATGCCGAGACGATCGAGGTGCGCATGGGCATGGAGAGTATCCCACCTTTGCTCAAGATCAACGCTCGCTCGCAGACGGGATCTACGCGGCGGCGGTGGCGCCCGCGGCCTGCGGCGAGAGCTTGACGGAGACGATCTTGGAGATTCCCGGCTCCTCCATCGTCACGCCGTAGAGCGAGTCGGCCCCTTCCATGGTGCGCTTGTTGTGCGTGATGACGATGAACTGCGAGCTGCGGCACATCTCGCGCACCATCTCGTTGTAGCGGCCGACGTTGGCCTCGTCGAGGGGTGCGTCCACCTCGTCGAGCAGGCAGAAGGGCGTGGGCTTGATGAGGAAGATGGCGAAGATGAGCGAGACAGCCGTAAGCGCCTTCTCGCCGCCGCTCAACAGATTCACGCTGGCCAGCTTTTTCCCCGGCGGCTGCGCGACGATCTCCACGCCCGGCTCGCCGCCCGCCGGATCGTCGACGAGCTGCAGCTCGGCCACCCCGCCGCGGAACAGGCGAGGGAACACCTGTTGGAAGCGCTCGTTGACGAGCTGGAACGTCTCCTTGAAGCGCTCCTTCGAGGCGCGGTCGATGCGGCCGATGGCCGAGCGCAGCTTGGCGATCGACTCCTCCAGGTCCGTCTTCTGCGCGCTGAGGAAGTTGAAGCGCTCGCCGACTTCGCGCGCCTCGTCGATGGCGATGAGCGAGACTTCGCCCAGCGCCTCGATCTTCTCGCGCAACGACTGCATGCGCGCCTCGGCCTGTGCCAGATCGAGCTGCAGCGCTTGCTCGCCGCGCGCGGCCGCCACGTCGGCCAGCTCCATGAGGTGCTTTTCGCGCACCGTCTCTTCCAGGTGTTGCAGCTCGAGCCGCGTCCCCTGCAGCGCCAGCTCCGCGCGCGAGCGGCGTTCTCCGATTTCGCGCGACTCTTCGCGCGCCTTCTTCACTTCCTCGTCGCCGCCGCGCAGACGCGCCTGCGCCTGCTCGTAGAGGGCGCGCGCCCGCGCCAGCTCATCGCGCAAGCGCGAAGAATCGGCGAGGAGCTGTTTCAGCTCCTCCTGCGCCACCTCGCCCTTGGCCTGCAGCGCGGCGCTGCGCTCCTTGCCCTGCGCGATCTCGGCCTGCAGCTTCTCGCGCCGCGACTCGACTTCCTGCCGCTGCTCGAGCAGCCGCTGCAGCGAGCGGGCCGCGCCCTCGCGCCGCTCGGCCAAGGCGGCCGCGTTCACCTTGGCGCGCGTCACCTCGGCCTGCACCGCCTCGGCGCGCTCGCGCGCTTTCAACAGCTCGGCCTGCAGCGCGCGCAGCCGCGCCTCGCGGTCGCTTTGCTCGCCCTCGCCGGCGGCCACCGCGTCGCGGCTGGTCTGCTCCTCGCGCGAAACCTCGTGCAGGGCATGCTCCAGCGTCTCGCGCTCGTGGTGCAGCACCTGATCGCGCTGGGAGATGCGGCCCAGCTCTTCCTGCAGCCGCCCCACGTCGCGCTCGAAGCGGAGCTGCGACAGCTCCTCCTCGCGCTCCTCGTGCACCAGCCGCTTCACCGCCGTCTCGGCCGACTGCAGTCGCGCCGCGAGCTGCTCGACGTGGCCGGTGGCCTGGTGCAATCGCGCCTCCAGGTCCTGTACCTTCTCCGCCAGCTCCTGCACCTCGCGCCGCTTGTGCAACAGGCCGTCGGCCACGCCGTCGAGCTGGCCGCCGGAGACGATGCCTTCCTTGTCCACCACCTCTCCGTCGGCCGACACGAAGGTGCGCTCACCGGGATTGCGCGCCCAGAGCGCCAGCGCCGTGGCCAGCGAGTCGCAGAGGCAGACGTCGCCGAGCAGGTAGTTGCGCAGGCGATCGTGCTCCGGCGCGCAGTCGACCACCTCGACGGCGCGCACGGTTCCTTCCGGCGCGCGCAGGTCGCCCTCCTCGGGCACCAGCGGCAGCTGCTCCATCTCGGTGAGCGGCACGAACGACGCGCGCCCCTGCGCCGCCCGGCGCAGATAGTCGACCGCCTTGAGCCCCGCCGTGTGGCTCTCGACGACGATGAGCTGCAGCCGCTCGCCCAGCACCGCCTCGATGGCGCGCTCGTGCCGCGGCTCGACGCGCAGCACGTCGGCGACCAGCCCGTAGACGCCGTCGCGCCGCCGCTCCTCCTCGGCGCGCAGCATGATGGCCTTCACCCCGCGGCCGTAGCCCTCGAAATTCTTCTGCAGCTCGAGCAGCGAGGTGAGCCGGCTGCGTCGATCCGCCAGCTCTTCGCGCAGCTTGATGAGCTGCGCATCCGTCTCGCGCTGCTCGGCGCGGCCCCGGGCCAGGTCCTCCTCGGTGACCTGGCGCTGCTCGTGCAGCTCCTTGCGCTTGTGCTGCGTCGCGAGCACGTGCTTGGCCAGCTCGTCCCGCTGCCGCGCGATCTCTTGTGTCCGCGCCTCGAGCTGCTCCGTCTCGCTGACCGTCTTCTGCAGCCGCGCCGAGAGATCGTTCCGCCGCTTCTCGAGGTTGACGAGGTTGGTGCGGTGGTTGGCGAGCCTCGTCAGCACGCTGACGGCGTGGTGCCGCTCGGCCTCGACGGCGTGCTGCGCGTCGTGGATCTCGCGCAGCGCGCCTTCCAGCGTCTCTTCGGCCTGCGTCTGGCGCGCCTGGTCCTCGGCCGTCGCGTCGGCGAGCTTTTGCTGCTCGATGCGCAGGCCCTCCTCCTCGCGCCCGAGCAGGTCGAGCCGCACGCCCAGGAGCCCGACCTCCTCTTCGTGCTGCACCTGCCGCGCGGCGATGGTCTCGCGCTCGCGCTTGGCGAATTCCATCTCCTGCTCGGAGAGGCGGAGCTGCTTGTCGATCTTGTGCGAGTGCTCGGCCAGCTCCTGCACTCCCTTCTCGTCCTCGAGGAGCTGGAGCCGCTCGGCGGAAAGGCCCGCCTCCAGCTTCGCCACGTGCGCGTGGGCCACGCTTTCCGCCTCGGACGCCTCGCTGAGCTCGTGCGCCTGCGCGGCTTCGGTCTGGCCGAGGGCCAGGTGCTGCCGGCAGGCCGCGAGCAGCTCCAGCTCGCGCAGCTCGCCGCGAAGCTCGCGGAACTTTTCCGCCTTCTTCGCCGATCGCTCGAGGGACGAAAGGCGCGCGCGCACCTCGGCCACCACGTCGCCCAGGCGGAGCAGGTTCTGCTCGGTCGCCTCCAGCTTGCGCTCGGCCTGCTTGCGTCTCGCCTTGTACTTGGTGACGCCGGCCGCCTCCTCGATGATCGAGCGACGGTCCTCCGGCTTGGCGCTGACGATGAGCCCGATGCGCCCCTGCTCGATGATGGAGTACGCGCGCGTGCCCACGCCGGTGCCGAGGAACAGCTCGGTGATGTCGAGCAGGCGGCAGGCCGTCTTGTTGATCTCGTAATCGCTGTCGCCGTTGCGGAAGAGCCGTCGCGTGACGGTGATCTCGCCGAACCCCGCGTATTGCGGGGGGACGAGCTGGCCGTCGTTCTGGAAGGTGAGCGACACCTCCGCCATGCCGGTGGCGGGGCGCGATTCGCTGCCGGAGAAGATCACGTCCTCCATGGCGCGCCCGCGCAGGTGCTTGGCGCTCTGCTCACCCATGGCCCAGCGGATGGCGTCGACTACGTTGGACTTGCCGCAGCCGTTGGGGCCCACCACCCCGGTGACTCCGTCGTCGAAGGAGAAGACGACCCGGTCGGCGAACGACTTGAAGCCCGAGATCTCCAGGCGCCGCAGTTTCATCGCGCGCGAGGATCAGCACGAACGCCGGCGATTCTCAAGCTTGATTCCGCTGCGGAAGTTGTGGGGTGATCTTCAGGCATTGCCTGAGGTCCGAGGCCTGAGGTCCGAGGCCTGCGAGGCGCGAGCCTCGCCTCAGCGCGAGACGTGGTCGCTGCGGTCGTCCCAGAAGCGCAGCGGCTCGGCGGCCCAGTGGCCGGCGTAGTCGACGCCGACACGAGGACCGCGGGCGATGCGCGGCCTGGGCTCTTGGGGTGGGCGCGGCGCGACGAGCAGGCCGGAGGCGGCGTCGCACAGGTCGGCGCGGTTGTGGCGCATCTGGATGCCGAATGCCGCGCACACGTTCCCCGGCCCTCGTCCGGTCCGGTGCAGCCAGGGGAGCGAGTCCGCCACCGGCTCGACGGCGCGGACGAGGACCGCGTTGGCGTCGCTGCCCGGGCCGCAGACACAATTCAACATCTGGTGAATTCCGTAGATGAGGTAGACGTACGCGTGCCCCGGCTCGCCGTACATCACTTCGGTGCGCGCGGTGCGGCCGGCGCGGGCGTGGCAGGCGAGGTCGTGCTCGCCCACGTACGCCTCCGCCTCGACGATACGCCCCAGCCGCCAGCCGCCGCGGGCGCGCCGGGCGAGGAGGCAGCCGATCAACTCGGGCGCCACTTTCACGGCATTGCGGTCGTAGAAGCGGCGGGGCAGCGGGTCCACGGCGTTCGGCATGCTAACCGCGTCTTGTTACACTGGCTCCATGGACTCGCAGCTGCGCATGTTGAAGCCTCAAGGCGCCGCCGAGCCCCCGCCGCTGGCGGTCTTCCGCGCCGACGCGCGGCTGCGCCTGTGGGCGGTGGCGGCGTGCGCGGGCACGGCCATCGTTTTCACGGGGCTGGCGTACGGGCGCGCCTTGCGGCCGCTTGCCGCCGGACCGCTGGCGGCGCTCTTCCTCTTCCTGGGCGCGTACCTGCTCGCCACGTACACCGCGCGCCGCGCCGTCCGCTACACGCTCAGGGGGCAGCGCCTGGAGGTCGAGAAGGGCTTGCTCGGCAGGCGGTACGAGAGCATCGAGCTTTGGCGTGTGCGCGACGTGGTGCTCGACCAGGCGGTGCTCGAGCGGGTCCGCGGAGTGGGGCTCATCACGCTCTATTCGACCGACCAGGTCGAGCCGGTGCTGCACATCGGCCCCGTCGCCTCGGCCAAGACGCTCTTCGACCAGATCCGCGACGCGGTGGCGGCGGCGCGCAAAGACGCGCGCGTCGTCCCGCTCGACGCAGGCCGCTAAGGCGAGGCTCAGTTTTCACTGAGCCTCGCAGGCGTCGGACCTCAGGCATCGGGCCTCGGGCAATGCCTGTAGAAGGTAACTTTACCCGAGGTCTGAGGTCCGAGGTCTGAGGTCTAGCGCAAGCGGAGCGCGCTATCCCCCCTCCAGCGCCTGTCCCAGATCCTCGATCAGGTCGCCCGGATCCTCCAGCCCCACGCTCATGCGCACCATTCCCTCGTCGACGCCGGCGCGCCGCAGCTCGTCGGCGCTGTAGCCGGTGTGGCTGAAGAGGATGGGCAGGGACGTCAGCGTCTCGGGTCCGCCCAGGCTGGCGGCGCGCGCGGCGAGCTTCAAGCGATCCCAGAAACGAAAGGCCTTCTCGCGCGTGCCCACCGTGAACGTCACCATGCCGCCGAACCCGTTCATCTGTTTCAAGGCGAGCGCGTGGTCGGGATGGCTGGGAAGCCCGGGGTACCACACGCGCCGCACGGCGGGATGGGACTGCAGCCATCGCGCCAAGGCGAGCGCGGTGGCCGACTGGCGCTCGAGGCGCACCGCGAACGTCTTGAGGCCGCGCAACAGATCGTAGGCCACCTGGGGGTCGAGCACGGCGCCCAGCTTTCGCGCGACGAGGCGAATGGGCTCGATGCGCGCGGCGGGCCCGACCAGCGCACCGCAGAGGTGGTCGCTGTGGCCGTTGAGGAACTTGGTCGCCGAGTGCATGACGAGATCGACCCCGATCTCCAGTGGCCGCTGCACCCAAGGAGTGGCAAACGTCGAGTCGATGAGGCTGACGATGCCCGCGCCGCGGCACGTCCGCGCGATGGCCGCGATGTCCACCACGCGCAGCGTCGGGTTGGTGGGCGACTCGAAGACGCAGACTTTGGCGCCCCCCTTGGCGCACTCGCTGACCAGCGCCTCGGGCTCGACGTTGCGCGTGCGCACGCCGAAACGGCTGAGCACGTCGCGGAGGAGCTTGTACGTCCCGCCATAGAGGGCCGTCGAGGCGATCACTTCGTCGCCGCCCGAGACGAGCGCCATCAACGCCGCGGTCATGGCGCCCATGCCGCTGCCGAAAAGAAGGCAAGACTCTCCGTTCTCGAGTCGGGCCAGGGCGCTTTCCGCGGCGCCGACGGTGGGGTTCTCGTCGCGCGAGTACATGTAGAGGCCGCTCTGGCCGCGCGAGTAGGCCTGCACCGCCGCCGCGCTTTCGAAGCGGAAGGTGGTGGATTGGACGATGGGCGTGGTGATGGGCGCGTTGGCGCCTTCGGGCGTGCCGGCGTGGGCGGCGAGCGTAGCGATTTTTGGCGAGGGCATGCCCGCCGTGTACCACAAAAGAAAAAGGCCCCTGGGCACGATGCCCAGGGGCCGGAAAAGTGAAGCTCGTCGCACGCCGGGTCCAATCGGGGGGGGACCAGAACCGGCACCCGCGAACGGCTTCGGCCCATATGGGGTGCAGAGCCTATGCCAGCCTTGGGACCTGATTTTCAGGGCGCAAACACAGGCGCGCACATCGCCGAATTTTTCACAACTGCAATGCCGGTCTTGCAGCGGTGAACTCACTGGATCTGCGTCGCCTCGACGTCACGGAGCGCTCCTTCGCGAGTGTCCGCGGGGTCTCAGCCGCCTTAGTAATGGTCGTCGGGCTTGGCGGGACCCCACAAGGGCAGCAGCTCCGACTTCTCGCCGTTGATGGTGGTGCCGCCGGCGTGGATCATGGGGACCATCTTCAGGATCTCGGCCGGGAAGTTGAGCGTGGGCGTGGTCAGCTTGTCGAGCGCCGCCGACTGCTCGGCGCTGAGCGTGATGTCGAGCGCCTTGAGGTTGTCGTCCAGCTGCGCCAGCGTGCGGGCGCCGAGGATGGTCGACGTCACGCCCGGCCGGCCCTGCACCCAGGCCAGCGCCACGCGAGCGACGGTCGTGTCGATCTGCCTGGCGATGCGCTCCAGCTCGTCGATGACGGCGTAGGTCTTGTCGTGAAGGTGGCTCGCGACCCACGTGCGGCGGTCGGGCTTCACGCTCCCCGCGTTCTGACGCGTGTACTTGCCGCTCAGGATGCCGCCCTTGAGCGGCGACCACGGCGTCACGCCGAGGCCGAGCTCCCTGGCCATCGGCATCAGCTCGCCTTCGACGGTGCGTTCGAGCAGCGAATACTCGATCTGGAGTCCGATGAAGGGCGCCCAGCCGCGGAACTGTGCGATCAGCTGGGCCTGGGTCACCTTCCACGCCGGCGTGTCGGAGACGCCGAGGTAGCGCACCTTGCCGGCGTGCACGAGATCGTCGAGCGCCGCCATCGTCTCTTCGATGGGCGTGAGCGGGTCCCAGTTGTGCAGCCAATAGAGATCGATGTAATCGGTCTGCAGCCGGCGCAGCGACTGCTCGCACGCGGCGACGATCGACTTGCGGCTGGAGCCGCCCCCATTGGGATCGCCGACGTAGAGGTTGGCGCTGAACTTGGTCGCGATCACCAGGCGGTCGCGCTTGTTGCGGTCACGGCCGAGGTGATCGCCGATGATCTTCTCCGAGTGCCCCTTGGTGTAGAGATTGGCGGTATCGATGAAGTTGCCGCCGAGCTCGAGGTAGCGGTCGATGATCGACTCGGACTCCTTGACGCTGCTTCCCCAGCCGAGATCCTCGCCGAAGGTCATGGCGCCGAGGCAGAACGGGCTTACGCGCAGGCCCGAGCGGCCCAGCGTCAGATAGTGGTCGAGAGGCATCGTGTTCTCCTTGCGCTGCGCATCGGCAGAGACCGATCGCGCTTCGTGGTAGCGTTGTTCCGCGGTGGTGTTGTTCAGATTTAGAATAGTTCCATATGGAACTAGTCTAACGTGGAACCACCTTCCGTCAAGGGCAAAAGCCGAAATGCGCAAGATCTCGCCGTGGACCCTGTGGACGCTCAACTTGAAGGTCATGACATCGCTGATGGCCGACGTCGCGCCGCGCATCCGGGCGCTGCGCCTGGAGATGAAGGAGTTCCTGCTCCTCAGCAAGCTCGACGAGCATCCCAACCCGGCCGATCTGGCGCGCGCGCTCGTGACCCCCAAGCCGTCGGTGACCTTCATGGTCAAGCGGATGGAGGCCTTGGGTTACCTGCGGCGCGAACTGCAGTCCGACGATCTGCGCCGCTTTCGCTTGACGCTGACGCCGTCGGGACGCAGCGCCATGGAGAGGGCGCGTGACATCTTTGATGAGGAGTTCGGCCGCCGGCTATCGCGGCTGACGCAGGCGCAGCGGGTCCAGTTGATGCGCCTCTTCGAGCGCATGGCCTGAGCGGGGCCATAGACACTTCGAGTGGCCTTCCGACACTTCCTACTGGACGGAGAGAAGCTGCTCGAACTCGGGCGCCCCCTTGAGCGCGTCGAACATCGGGTCGGCCGCGAGCCACCCGCGAACCTTGGTGGGCTCCTTCTCCAGCGCCTTGCGGAGCGCCTCCAGAGCTTCCTTGCGCTTGTCCCAGAGCGAGTAGAGCGCCGCGACGTTGTAGTTGAGCAGCACGTCGTCGGGGTTCTGCTCGCGCGCCTTGCCGTAACAGCGCTCGGCCTCCTGGTAGAATCCTTTCTGCGCGTACGAGATGCCCAGGTCGAGCCACGCCTCGTAGTTCTCCGGTTCGAGGCGCACGACTTCATTGAGCAGCGTGATGGCGCCGCGGTAGTCGCCCTCGTCCATGAAGAGCGCCGCCAGCTCGTGGCGCGCCAGGGGGTCGGCCGGGTCGAGCTCGATGGCCGCCTTGAACTCCGCCTGGGCCTCCTCGCGCTGGTCGAGGTCCGCGTACGTCATGCCGAGGTTCAGGTGCGCGTCGGGGTACTCGGGGTCCAGCTCGATGGCCTCCTTGTACTGATCGATGGCCATCTCGTGCGCGTGCGTGGCGAGGAAGCAGGCGAGGTTGTAGTGCGCGGTGGCGCTGTCCGGTTCGAGCTTGAGCGCCGTCAGGTACTCCTCCAGCGCCTGGGCGAAGAACTTCTTCTCCGAGTAGACGGTCGCGAGGTTGTCGTGCGCGTGCGCCGAGTCGGGGTCCAGATCGATGGCCTTCTTGAACTCCTTGATCGCCTCGTCGAGCCAGCCGCGGTCCGCCAGCTCGATGCCGCGCGAATTGTGCTCGTCGGAGCGCGCGGTCTTGTCGTGCGACCCTTTCTTGTCCCGAGCCATACGCCTCAGATAACACGAAAGAGCGCCCTGGGCTTTCCGCGCGGAGCGCCGTCGGCCAAACCGTGAAGGCGCTCGTCCGCTGAAGCTGCTCAGACAAGCCGTGCTCGTGCGGCCTAGTCGCCCGAGGCGGCGTTGTCCTTGCCGGACGTCTTGAGGCTCTTCGCCTTGTTGACGCGGGCCTTCTGGGCGGAGTTGGTCGCCTGGTTGCCGGCGGGGCTGTCCGACGTGCCGGAGAACAGCTCGCGGATGTCGCGGCCGAACACGGTGACGACGCCGACGGCCGCGATGGCTATGAGCGCGACGATGACCAGATACTCGATCGTGCCCTGACCCGACTGCGACGCGAGAAGCTTGCGGACGAAGCGGCGCATCACGGACTCCTTGAAGCGGGTGGGGGACGGCCGCAGGAAGCTTCCGCCCCACCCCAAGGCCAGTCAAGCCGTGTACACCCGGCGGGCTCGGGGGCAGTTTTTGGTGGCGGGCGACGATCTGCACAAGTAGGACTCGTTCAAGGAGGCCTCCTCCGAGGCGCCGGCGAGGACGGCCTGGCTCCCCATCGGAGCGGGTTCAAAGAGGAGAATTGCAAAAGCCCGCCCGGAAAATCGTGCAGATCTGCGAGGAGCTGTCGCGCACCGTCGGTGCGGCGCCCGACTCGTGCGTCGTCGCGTGGCAGGACGAGCAGGGAGAGCCGCGCGTCGTCCTCGCGTCGGGGAGCACCGAGACCGTCTTCCAGGCCAAGCCGGACGATCTGGTCGGCCAGCCGGCGGGTGCGCTCTTCGCGGGAGGCGAGCGGGCCGCGAAAGATCTGGCCGCCGCGTGCGCCGACGGTCCGGCCGCCGAGCAGCGGCCGCTCCTGCGCGGAGGCACGCCCTTCGCCGCCCAGCTGCTCTTGCGCTGCGTGCCGGGAGGGGCGGTGGCGCTCATCCGCGACCTGGCGGCCGGACGACAGCAGGCCGACGCCACGCTGCGCGCGGAGGACCTGGCCCGCTTCGCCTCGCTCGTCGCTCACGAGGTGCGGAATCCTTTGAGCGCGGTGAAGATCGCGCTCCAGACGCTGGAGCGGCACGGTTCGCTGTCGCAGAACGACCTGCGGCGGAGCAGCATCGCGCTGCGGGAAGTGCTCAACATCGAGCTGCTCCTCAACGAGGTGCTCGAGTACGCGCGGCCTCCTTCGCTCTCGCTCGTGCCGGGCGACCCGCGCACGCCGGTCGAGGAGGCCGTCGCCAGCGTGGAGGTGGAATGGGCGGCGCGCGGGGTGAGCTTCGTGCGCAAGCTGCCGGAGCGCATGGGGCCCGTCTCGCTCGACCCGGTGCGCGTGCGAACGGCAGTTCGCATCCTCTGCCGCCAGGCCGCGGTGGCCGCCGAGGAAGTGGGCGGCGGCGCCGTGGAAGTGTCGATGCGCGAGGTGCCGCGCGGTTGGGAATTGACGGTCGCCGACCCGGGCCGCCCGCTGCCGCGCGAGCTGGCGGAAAAAGCGTTCGTGCCCTTCACGCCGCAGCGCGCGCGCGGCTCGGGGCTTGGCCTGGCGGTGGTGGCGCGCATCGCCCGCGAGCACCGCGGCGAGGCCCGCCTCGGAGAGCGCCCCACCGGCGGCAACATCATCACCGTCACGTTTGGCGCCTGATCACGCCTTGCTCCCACCCCGTGCGCATTTGCTTTTCGTCTATATTGGTCGTCGGAGACAATGGATCGCATCCTGATTGTCGATGACGACCGGTCGATTCGCGAGCTGCTCTCGATGCACCTCGAGGAGCGCGGCTTTGGCGTCCTCTCCGCCTCGACCGGCGCCGAGGGCTCTCGCATCGCCGCCGAGACGCCGCCCGCGGCCATCGTGCTCGACATGCGGCTGCCCGACGCGTCGGGCATCGACCTCATTCCCGAACTGAAGAAGCACGCCGCCGAGGCGCCGGTGCTGATGATCACCGCGCACCACGACATGGCCACCACCATCCTGGCCATGAAAGCGGGCGCGTTCGACTACATCCACAAGCCGATCGACATTCGCGCCTTCGACGTCGCGCTCGACCGCGCCCTCGAGGTGCGCCGGCTTTCGAAGGGCACCGACTACCTCTCCGTCGAGGCCAATCGCGCCTTCAAGATGGACGACATCGTCGGCGCCTCGCCGGCGATCCAACAGCTCTTCAAGGACGTGGGGCGGGTCGCGTCCAGCCGCGCCACGGTGCTCATCCAGGGACAGAGCGGCACGGGCAAGGAGCTGATCGCGCGCGTCATCCACAGCTACTCGGCGCCGCAGAAGCCGTTCATCGCCATCAACTGCTCGGCCATCGTCGACACGCTGCTCGAGAGCGAGCTCTTCGGTCACGAGAAGGGCGCGTTCACCGGCGCGGTGCAGGGCAAGGCGGGCAAGTTCGAGCTGGCCGAAGACGGCAGCATCTTCCTCGACGAGATCGGCGAGCTGTCGCAGAACCTCCAGGCCAAGCTGCTGCGCGCCCTGCAAGAGAGGGAAGTGGAGCGCGTGGGCGGCGTGCGGAGAATCTCCATCAAGGCGCGCATCCTCGCCGCCACCAACCGCGACCTGGCCACCGAGGTGGAGGCGGGGCGTTTCCGCGAGGACCTCTACCAGCGCCTCAAGGTGGTCACGCTCTCCTTGCCGCCGCTGCGCGACCGGCCCGAGGACATCCCGCTGCTCGTCGAGCACTTATTGGTGAAGATCAACCAGCGCCTGCACAAGAACCTGCGCCGCGTGCCGCGCGAGGTGATCGAAAAGCTGCAGAAGCGAGAATGGCCGGGCAACGTGCGCGAGTTGGAGAACGTGCTCACGCGGGCGGCGGTCCTCTCGCAGGGCGACATGCTGCTCGAAGAGCACCTCATCGAGCAGAAGCTCACCCCGCGCGGCGTCGTGCAGGCGCCGGCGGCGGCGCTCGTCTCCGAAGAGCGCGTACCGACGCTCGACGACGTCGAAAGGGAACACATCGGTCGCGTCTGGACGCTGACTCGCGGACACAAAGGGCGGACCTGTCAGTTGCTGGGCATTTCGCGCCCGACCCTGGAACGAAAGCTCAAGAAATACGGGATTTCCGGCGGGGTGGATTGAACGTTTCGTTGAACCTGATCGACGTTCTGACGACTGAGGGCTCAACGTTTCGTTCAATCCGCGGCCAGGCGTTGTCTAGGAGTGCTCAGTAAGCTGTCGGAAGTGTTGAGAGTTCCGAGTGTGCAAGGGTTGGCATGGCTGGTGCTCTAAGAGGCTGACGTCTCCTACCCGAATCGGAGCCTGAGCATGCGTCCCCAGACCGACCTGCGCTACCAGCAGCAGTTCCAGCCGCTCGCCTCCCCCAGCCTGCCGCCCGCCGACGTGGTCGACTTCCGCGGCTACTTCAAGGTCGAGACATTCGGACATGGCGCGGTCATCTACCGGCCCGGCATGCCGGCCGACAAGGTCTACCTGCTCCGCACCGGCCGCGTGCGGCTTCTCCGGCAGGGCAAGGGCAAGAGCCGCTCGGTGCTGGCCATCCTGAAGCCCGGCGATCTCTTTGGTGAGGTGCTCCGCCCCGACGGCTCACTGATGGAGGAGCTGGCCGTCTCGTCGGGCAAGTGCGAGGTGTGGAGCATCGAGGGCCGCGACTTCCGCGCCCTGCTCGAGGCGCGCCCGGCGCTGGCGGTCGACGTGATCCGCGCGCTGAACGAGCGCGTGCGGCAGATGCGGCAGCGCGTGCTCGGCCTCACCCGCAAGGACGTGCCTGCCCGCCTGGCCGAAATGCTCATCTCGCTGGCGCAGGCGCACGGCGAGCGCATCGCTCCCGGCAACGAGCTCTGCCTGCACGGCATCACACAGCAGGATCTGGCGGATCTGGTCGGCGCCTCGCGCTCGTTCGTGAGCACGCTGATCAACAAGATGAAGCGGGACGGCCTGCTCGCGAACCAGGGCCGGCTCCTCGTCCTCAAGGACGAGGAAGGCCTCAATCACGTGGCCGCCCGCGAGAAGTAAGGAGGACCCCTGAGAAGGGGCCGCCTGCGGAGGCGGTCGCTTCACGAAAAGAGATTCCCCCCCTCTTTCGGATCGACCGCCCCGCGATTTTCCGGGTACCCGAACTCCCCCCTCGGGACCCTGAAAGAGAAGGGCCGCTCCGGTTTACGGGGCGGCCCTTCGGTTTGTGCGCGGCTGTACCTCGACTGGGGCGCTCGAGATCCGGCGCCTGCGGCGCCTCTACCAGGGGGGCGACTCGCGTCTCCCCCCTGGACCCCCCACGCGTCTTCGTCAAGCCTTGGCGGCGGGTTCCTTGTCGGTCTTCTTCTCTGCCTTGGGCTTCTTTTCCTTGGCGGGCTTCTTCGCGACGGCCTTGGGCGCTGCTTGCTTCTTCGGCTTCTCGGGGCGCGCCGGGGAATTGGCGTACTTGCGCTTGAAGCGGTCGATGCGGCCCTGCGTGTCGAGCAGCTTCTGCTTCCCGGTGAAGAACGGGTGGCAGTTGCTGCAGATGTCGAGGTGCAGATCGCCGTGGGTGGAGCGGGTCACCCAGGTCGCGCCGCAGGCACAGTGCACCTTGGCGGTGGGATAGGCGGGGTGGATGTTCTCGCGCATTTTGCTTCTCGGGCGCAAAAGGGTGGAGTTGGATAGCGGATCGCCCCCGCGGAGTCAACCCGATCCAAAGCGCGACCGAGGTCGCCACATTTGCGGGTTGGCGCGGAGGCGCGCACTCCTTGACTTCCGACCACAGGCAGAAGAGCGTGCCCCCGGTGAAGCTGTCGATCGTGATCCCCATCTACAACGAGGAAGCGCACGTCCTCGAGGTTCTGCGCCGCGTCGCCGCGGTCCCGATGGAAAAAGAGCTGGTGGTCGTCAACGACGCCTCGAGAGACGGGACGCGCGCCGTGCTGGACCAGATCGAACGCGACCCGAAGGCAGCGCTGGGAGCGGCCGCCGGAACCGAGATCCGCGTCTTCCACCAGCCGGTGAACCGCGGCAAAGGCGCTGCGCTCCACCGCGGCTTCGCCGAGGCGCGCGGCGACGTGGTGGTCATCCAGGACGCCGACATGGAGTACGACCCGATGGAGCTGCCCGCGCTCCTGGAGCCCATCGCGCGCGGCGCGGCCGACGTGGTCTACGGCAGCCGCTTTCTGGGCGGGTACAAGGGCTTTCCCTTCTGGCACACGCTCGGCAACCGCGTGCTCACCGCCGCCTCGAACCTGTTCACGGGCTTCCGCCTGACCGACATGGAGACCTGCTACAAGATGATGCGCGCGGAGATCATCAAAGAGCTGCCGCTGCGCGAGGAGCGATTCGGCTTCGAGCCCGAGGTGACGGCGCTGCTCGCGCACCGGCACCGGCAGCAGCCGCTGCGCATCGTCGAGCAGCCCATCTCGTACAAGCCGCGCAGCGTCGAGGAAGGGAAGAAGATCGGCCTCAAGGACGCCTTCCGCGCCATCTACTGCATCGTGCGCTACGGCGTGTTCGCGCCGCCCGCGCGCGCGGTATCCGGGCGCAGGGCGACGGAGCCCTGAAGCGAAAGGCCCAGCGCAAGCCAGAGCGGGTACATCACCTTGGTGTCGTAGATCAGGTCGTGCGCCTGGGCGATGGCGAGGAAGGCCGCCAGCGCCGCCAGTCCCCCCAGCGCGAATGGCGCTCCGGCGCGGATGCGCTTCACCAGGGCCACGGCCGCGGCCCCGAATAGCCAGAGCAGCACCGCGAGGCCGAGCGGTCCCGTCTCCGCCAGCGTCGACAGCTCGAGATTGTGCGCCCAGGTCCGCATGGGGAACGTCGGGTCGACGCGGTCGTAGTAGCGGGCGCAGACGCGCGGATAGTTCCCGAAGCCGATGCCGCGCACGGGATGGTCGCGGATGATCTCCCTGGCGCGCGTCCAGATGAACACGCGGTCGGCGTTCGCGCCCGAGGAAAACGCTGTCGCCGCCCGCGCCCGCACGCTGGGATGCAAGGCCGCGACGAGCAGCAGCGCGGCCAGCGCGACCGCCAGCGCGCGCTGCGCCCGAGCGAACGCGACGATGATCAGCGCCGCGGCGCAGAGCCCGAGATACGCGGCGCGGTCGAACGTCAGCGCGATCGCCACCAGCGCCAGTGCGCCCGCGCCCGCCACGATGAAGACCCGCCTGCGCGGCACCCCCCCCGCCGTGAGAGCGCCGGCGAAGAACGACACCAGCAGCGCCGCGTTGTGGCCGAAGGTCAGCCGCGAGGTGAAGAAGCCCATCGCGCCGAACCTCCCGGGCGCGCCGGGCGCTTCGACGAACTGCGGCGGACCGGACCTCAGATGCATCAAGTGCACCAGGTCGACGCCGGTGCGGTACTGGACGAGGCCCACCGCCGAGCTGATTGCGAGCCCCGCGCAGGCGCAGTAGACGAGGCGCAGCGAGAGAGCGGTCGGGTCGCGCGCCAGCCGCACGCCATACACCACCAGGTAGAACCCGATGACGGAGCGCCACAGCGTTGCGAACGCCAGCGTGGGCGGTCCGTACGGCGAGAGCAGATCGCTGACGATGCACACCAGCACGAACGCCGCGATGGGCCAGTCGAGCGGCGTGCGCTGCGGCGCGGGCCAGGCGAGCAACAGCCCGGCCGCCGCCACGGCCAACGCGATCTGCATCCCCGCGATGGAGATGGGGGCGAAGAAAGCGTGGGCTCCCAGCCCGGCGGTGACGAGCCATGTGGCGATCTTCCTGCGATCCAAGTCGGGCCGTACATACTACAGTGCGCGCGGATGACGCTCTTCGATCGCCTTCTTTTGCGCGAGATCCTCGTGCCGCTCGGCGTCGGGCTGCTGGCGATCTTGCAGCTTCTCGTCATCCTGCAATTGCTGCAGCTCAACGAGGTGGTCTTCGGCGGCGCGGTTTCGCTCGCCGACCTGGGGCGCCTCACCGTGGCGCTGGCGCCGCACTTCCTCGTCGTGGCGGTGCCGCTCGCGTTCATGCTCGGCGTGCAGCTCGGGCTGGGCCGCCTCGCCGCCGACCAGGAGCTGCTCGCGCTCAGCGCGGCCGGCGAGCACCCGCTGCGGCTCTATCGCGTGCCGGTAGCCATCGGGCTCGCGTTGGCAGTGGTCGTGGCGGGTCTGGCGCGCTGGGCCGAGCCGTGGGGCCTGCGGCAGCTCAACGACGTGCTCAACGACGTCATCAAGCGCAACCTCGAGTCGGGGCTGGTCCCCGGCGTGTTTCACGACAACCTGCCGCGCTTCACCATCTACGTCGCCGCCGCGGAGCCCGGGGAAGGCCCTTATGCGCTGTGGCAGGGCGTGCTCATCGAGGACGACGTAGGCGACGGCGCGCCGTTCCTCGCGCTGGCCGAGGAGGGCCGCATCGAGGACGCGGGCGGCGAGGCGCTGGCGTTGCGGCTCTCGCGCGGGGAGCTGCACCGCTTCGAGCCGCGCGGCGAAACGGTGGCGCGCTTCTCCGATGGCAGCTTTCTCGTCGGCGTGCAGGGCGCGGTCTCGAGCAAGAACCGATTCGCCGGGCAAGAGGGACAGCTCCGCGGCGAGGTCCTCCGGGAAAGTATCGCCGAGTTGGAGAGCAAGGGCGATTGGCGCCGGGCGGCGCGGCTGCGGTTGGAGATCGTGCGGCGCTGGGCGGTGCCCTTCGCGTGCCTGGCTTTTGCGTTCCTCGGCGTGCCGCTGGCGGTGGTGGCGCGGGGCGCGCGGGGGTCGGCGTATCTCATCACGCTGGGCGCGTTTGTCGGGTTCTACGCGCTCTCGCGGCTGTCCTTGGCGCTTGCCGAGAACGGGATGAACGCGTGGGTGGCGGGCCTGTTGCCCGACCTGGTGGTATCGTCCCTCGGCATCGCCTACACGGTGCAGCTGGTGCGCAACGGAGTGGGGAAGCCGCGATGAAAATCTCCGCGGCGCTGCTGCTGGTCTGCGCGGCGTGCGCGCGCAAGCCCGACGTGCCCATCCTCAATTACCACTCGGTGGGAAATGCCGCCGACGCGTTCACCGTCGACGAGCCGGCTTTCGGCCAGCAGCTCGACTGGCTCATCGCGGCGGGGTTCCGCACCGTCTCGCTGCACGACGTGCTCGAGCGGCAGAACTTGAAGCACGCCGTCGTGATCACATTCGACGACGGCACCGAGGACGCGCTCACCCGCGTGCTGCCGGCGCTGCGGCGCCGCGGGCTGCACGGCACGTTCTTCATCGTGACGGGATTCGTGGGGCGGCCCGGCTACCTCACCTGGGACGGCGTGCGCGCGCTGGCCGCGGCAGGGATGGAGATCGGCTCCCACGGCGTCGATCACGCGCGGCTCTCCGACCTGCCGGACGACCGCGCGCGCGACCAGCTGGCGGTTTCGAAGCGCGACCTGGAGGCGCAGCTGCATCGCCCCATCGAGCTCTTCGCGTACCCCTATAACGCGGTCCGCCCGCGCCTCGAGAAGGCGGCCGCCGAGGTGGGCTATCGAGCCGCCGTGGCAGGTGTGGTTCACGGCGGAGCGGATCGATACAGTCTCTATCGCTTCAGCGTGACCCGCGAGACGACGCTGACCGACTTCCAGCGCGCGCTGCTGCGTTAGCGCTACGACCCCCTCGAGAACGAGAACGAAAACGAGAACGAGAACCCAAATCGCAAACGCGATCCCAAACCGCCCGTCGGGTTTTGCGACTTCGTTCTCGTTCTCGTTCTCGTTCTCGTTCTGGTTCTCGTTTTTCGTTCAAGTTTGCGTTTTGGTTTTCGCCGGCGTACCGCCCAACTCGTCCAGCAGCAGGCCGAAGAGCGCCAGCGCGCAGGCGAGCGGGTAGTAACGCTCCAGGTAGCGGCCGATGACGCTGACGATCCTCACGCCGCGGCCGACGGGAAAGCAGATCAACGCCGCGAGCGGCACGCGCTGCACCACGTGGAGTCCGACGGGCAAGAGCAGCTCGTACGAGTAATCCTTGAAGCGCGGCGCGATGAGCGCGTACGTCAGGGCGGCGAGCATGATGCGCAGGCGCATATCGGCCTTCGTGCGGCGCAGCGTGCGCACCGAGAGGAAGACCACCACCAGCACCGCCGCGGCCCAGAGCGCGAGCGCCAGGCCCGCTTCGGGGAACAGGTCGCGGAAAAGAGAGAGGAGCGCGGGATTGCTCGGGCCGCGCTCGTCGACCGATCCGGCGCGAAAGGCGAAGATGGCGAACCACTCCGGCGCGAGCAGGCGCTGCAGGCCGAGCGAGGCGAGGAACGCCGCGCTCGAGGCCGCGAACGCGCCCCACCGCGGCCGCTCGGGCACCACCAGGAGCGCGCCGAGCATCAGCGCCGGCGAGATTTTCACCTGCGCCGTTGCCACCACCGCGACGCAGAACCAGAAGATGCGCCCGCGCAAGAGCGCGAAGAGCGCGAGCCAGAGCCCGAGTTGCTCGAACGTGCACGGGTTGCCCGAGGCCAGATCGATGGTCAGCGCCGAGCCGAAGGCGAAGATGAAGTAGACGATCTCCAGCGCCGTCCCGCGCAGCTCGGTGAAGTTGCGCCAGATCGCGACCAGCCCCGCCAGCGCGGCCAACTTGAGCGCCATCCACACCCAGGCCGCCACGCGGTCGGGCATGAGCGAGAGCGGCGCCAGGAGCGGCACCGCGATGGGCGGGTAGATGAACGGCAGGTGGTTGACGGTGACGTAGGGATCGCGGCCCTCGCGAAAGGCGTGGCCCATCGCCAGCCAGGCCTCCAGGTCCCATTGCGGCCCGAGCAGCGACTGCCCTACCACGGTGACCGCCAGAGCGACGGCGGCGGCGAGGGCGAGGCGCCGGCCCATCACCGGCTCATCGAGTCGAGGAACTCCTTGTTCGACTTCGTGCCGCGCATCTTCGAGAGGAGGAACTCCATCGAGTCGATGGTGTTGAGGGGGTGCAGGAGCTGGCGGAGGATCCAGACGCGGTTGAGCTGCTTGTCGTCCATCAAGAGCTCCTCTTTTCGCGTGCCGGAGCGGTTGATGTCGAGGCAGGGGAAGACGCGCTTCTCCATCAGCTTGCGGTCGAGGATGATCTCGGAGTTGCCGGTGCCCTTGAACTCCTCGAAGATCACCTCGTCCATGCGCGAGCCGGTGTCGACCAGCGCGGTGCCGATGATGGTGAGCGAGCCGCCCTCCTCGCAGTTGCGGGCCGCGCCGAAGAAGCGCTTGGGCCGGTGCAGCGCGTTGGAGTCGACGCCGCCGGAGAGGATCTTCCCGCTGGGCGGCACGGTGGAGTTGTAGGCGCGGGCGAGGCGGGTGATCGAGTCGAGCAGGATGACCACGTCCTTGCCCGTCTCGACCAGGCGCTTGGCCTGCTCGATGACCATCTCCGCCACCTGCACGTGGCGCGTGGCCGGCTCATCGAAGGTGCTCGACACCACCTGCCCGCGCACGGTGCGCTGCATGTCGGTCACTTCCTCGGGGCGCTCATCGACCAGGAGCACGATGAGGAACGCCTCGGGATGGTTGGCGCTGATGGCGTGGGCTATGTCCTGCAGGAGCACCGTCTTGCCCGCGCGCGGCGGCGAGACGATCAGGCATCGCTGCCCGAACCCGATGGGATTCAAGAGGTGGATGATGCGCGTCGACATGTCCTGCGGCGCGTGCTCGAGCTTGATGGGCCGGTTGGGGTAGAGCGCCGTGAGGTTGTCGAACAAGAGCAGTTGCTTGCCCTCGACCGCCTCCTGGAAGTTGATGGAATCGATCTTGAGCAGAGCGAAGTAGCGCTCACTGTCCTTCGGTTGGCGGATCTGCCCCTTGATCATGTCGCCGGTGCGCAGGTTGAAGCGGCGTATTTGCGAGGGCGAGACGTAGATGTCGTCGGGCCCCGCCATGAAGGAGAAGTCGGGGCTGCGCAAGAAGCCGAACCCGTCGGGCAGCACCTCCAGCACGCCCTCGGCGGTAATGGGCGTGTCGCCCTTCTGCGCCTGCAGGATGTGGAAGATCAGCTCCTGCTTGCGCAGCGCGCCGGGCGCGTCGATGCTCAGCTCCTTCGCCAGTTTGGCGAGGGCCAGGATCTTCATTTCTTTCAGCTCGGACAGGTTCATCTGGTCGGGGAGCGCTGCTCGCCCGGTCGGGCGGCGCGCCTGCTTGTGGGACTGACAGGGAGCGGGCGCAATGTAAGGGAGCGGCCAAGCCGTGTCAACGCGTGTTAGATCGGCCCGCCATGGAACCGGCACGACGCGCCGAGGAGCTGCGGGCGCAGCTTCGCGAGGCCAGCTACCGCTACTACGTGCTCGACGCGCCTACCCTGAGCGACGCCGAGTACGATCGCCTCTTCCGCGAGCTGGAGGAGCTGGAGAAGGCCCACCCCGAGCTGGCCACGCCCGATTCGCCCACGCAGCGCGTCGGGGCGGCCCCGAGCGAGAAGTTCGCCAAGGTCACGCACCGGCGGCAGATGATGTCGCTGGCCAATGCGATGAGCGACGAGGACCTGGTCGAGTTCGACGCGCGCGTCCATCGGCTGCTGGGGGAGGAGAAGGTCCGCTACATCGTCGAGCCCAAGCTCGACGGCCTGGCAGTCACGTTGACCTACGAGAACGGCCGCTTCACGCAGGGCGCGACGCGCGGCGACGGCCTGGTGGGCGAGGACGTTACGCAGAACCTTCGCACCATCAAGGCCATCCCGCTTCAGCTGACCGGCGCGGCGCCCGCGCTTTTCGAGCCGCGGGGCGAAGTGTTCATCCCCAAGCGAGACTTCGTGCGCATGAACGAGGAGCGCGAGAAGGCCGGCGAGCCGACCTTCGTCAACCCGCGCAATTCGGCGGCGGGATCGCTGCGACAGCTCGACCCGCGCGAGACGGCGCGGCGGCCGCTGAGCATCTTTTTCTACGAAGTCGGCGAGGGAGCGACCTTCGCGACGCACTGGGAGAAGCTGGCGCGCCTCCGCGAGCTGGGCCTGCGCACCAACCCGGAAAACCGCCTCTGCGAATCGCTCGACGAAGTGCGCGCGGCGTATCGAGACCTTGTCGCCCGCCGGCACGAGATTCCCTACGAGATCGACGGAGCGGTGGTGAAGGTCGACAGCGAGGACCAGCGCCGCCGCCTCGGGGCGGTCTCGCGCACCCCGCGTTGGGCCAACGCCTGGAAGTTCCCCGCCGAGGAGGAAGCGACCACCGTCGAGGACATCTTCGTCAGCGTCGGCCGCACCGGGGCGCTCACGCCGGTCGCCGCCCTGAAGCCCGTCCACGTTGGGGGAGTGACGGTCAGCCGGGCCACGCTGCACAACGAGGACGAGCTTCGGCGCAAGGACGTCCGCGTCGGGGACCGGGTCTTCCTGCGGCGCGCGGGCGACGTGATCCCCGAGATCGTGCGCGTCATCGTCGAGTCGCGCCCGCCCGAGGGTCTGCCGGAATTCCACATGCCGAGCACCTGCCCGGTGTGCGGCGCCGCGGTCGAGCGCCTGCCCGACGAGGCGGTCACACGCTGCACGAACTTGTCGTGCCCGGCGCAGCTGGTCGGGCGGCTGCGGCACTTTGCTTCGCGCGGGGCCATGGACATCGCCGGCCTGGGCGAGGAGACCTGCATGCGCCTGGTCGAGAACGGCCTGGTCAAGACTCCCGCCGACGTCTACGCGCTGACCCGCGACCAGTGGCTCTCGCTCGAGCGGATGGGCGAGAAGTCCGTCGACAATCTGCTAGCGGCGCTCGAGGCGTCGAAGAAGACGTCGCTGCGGCGGTTCATCTACGCGCTGGGCATCCGCATGGTGGGTGAGGCGACCGCGCTGGCCCTGGCGCGCCGGTTCTCCTCCGTGCAGGCGCTGCTCGACGCGTCGCTCGACGATCTGCAGGGGGTCCGCGACGTGGGGCCGGAGGTGGCGCGGCACATCTACAATTTCGTGCAAAATCCGGAGAACCGGATCGCGATCAAGCGCCTGGTCGACGCCGGAGTGTCGCCCGAGCCCGAGGCGCAGGTGGCGACGGCCGGCCCCTTCGCCGGCAAGACCGTGGTCCTCACCGGTACGCTGGCGGGGTACACTCGCGAGGAGGCCAAGGCGGAGATCGAGCGCCGCGGCGGCCGCGTCGCCGGCTCGGTGAGCCGCAAGACGGACATGATCGTCGCCGGCGAGGACGCCGGCAGCAAGGTGAAGAAAGCGCAGGAGCTGGGCGTGCGCGTCGTCGACGAGGCGGGTTTCCGGGAGATGCTGCGGTGACGCGCGCCGAGCTGGTCATTACCGGGCGGGTGCAAGGCGTTTTCTACCGCGGCAGCGCCCAGGACGAGGCCGAGCGGCTGGGCCTGACGGGCGAAGTGCGCAACCGGCCCGACGGGGCGGTCGAGGCCGTCGTCGAAGGGCCGAAAGACCGGGTCGAAGAGTTCATTGCCTGGTGCCGGCGCGGCCCTCCCTCCGCCCGCGTCGAGGAGGTGGAGGTCCGCTGGGGCGCCCCGAGCGGCCAGTTCCGCGGTTTCCGCGTGACACACTGATCTCGCTTTCCCTCAGGTGCTTCCAAGCGAGCCCTGAAAAGCGTAAAATAAAAAAATCTTTTGCTCTGCTCGAGGTCCGCAGCCGGTGGCCGACACTTCACGCATGAAGCCGGACTTTGCCGTCCATCTCGACGGCAACAAGCTCCAGGGCGAGGAAGCGGCCGCCATCATGGGCATCCGCGTCTTCCAGACGCGCTTCGGGGCCAGCGCCTTCGAGATCGTGGTCTCCGACCAGGACCTCAAGTGGCAGGGGAAGCCGACCTTCACCGAGTGCAAGGAGGTGAAGATCGAGCTGGGCGTGCCCGGCAAGCTGAAGAAAGTCTTCGACGGCGAGGTCACCGCCTGGCGGACCGAGCTGGAGCGCTCCGGCCCCACCGTGCTGGTGGTGCGTGGTCTCGATCGGTCGCATCGCATGATGCGGGCGCAGAAGACCAAGACCTACCAGAACGCGACGCCGCTTGACTGCGCGCAGCAGATCGCCGGGCAGTACTGCCTGACCGCCAAGACGAGGGCGGGCTCGCCCAGCCCGGTGAAGATGTTCCGCTTCCAGGCCAACCAGACCGACTTCGAGTTCCTGCGCAGCATGGCGGACCTCGAGGGCTACATGTTCTGGGTGGAGGGCAACGACCTCCACTTCGAGCGGCCCGCGCTTTCCAGCACCGACGACTGCGAGTTCAGCTTCGGCGAGGACCTCAAGACCTTCTTGCCCAGCGCCAACTTCCGCAAACCCGCCGTCTCGGTCGAGGTGGGCGCCTGGAACGCGGACGGCAAGGCGGGGATAACCGGCAAGGCCAAGACGGGCCAGGAGCTGTGGACGGTGCCCGGCGGGAAGCCCGGCGCCGACCAGGCCAGGTTCACCTCCAGCAAGACCGAGCTATCGCTGGTCGAGTCGCAGGTCTCGACACAAGCCCACGCCGACACGGTGGCCAGGGCCGCGCTCACCAAGCACGCGATGGAGTTCCTCACCGCGGAGGTCGAGGTGCAGGGGGACCCGCGGGTCCGGCCGGGGGCAATGGTCAACATCAAGAAGGTGGGCGTGTACTCGGGGCATTACCTGGTCACCGAGGCGAACCACTTCTACGACGCCGCCGGCTACGACTGCATCTTCTACGTGGCCCGCGACAAGTGGGGGAATTCGTCCAGCGCCGCGCAGCAGCAGGCGGCAGGTCAGCAGCAGCGGCAGGCCGCGCAGCAGCAGCAACAGGCGGTGACACCCCAGGTGGCGCGGTCGAGCACCTACATCGACCTGATACTGGTCGACGACGACGGCGCTCCGGTCGCCGGCGCCAAATACGAGGTGACCACCTCCGACGGGCGGGAGCTGCAAGGCTCGCTCGATGCGCAGGGTCGCGCCCGCGTGCAGGGGGTCGGCACAGGCCCTTGCGAAGTGACGTTCCCGGAGCAGCCGCCCGATGCCTGGGCAAAGGACTGAGGCGCAGACGGGGGGGGACGATGGGCGGCACCTGGTACACAGTTCGCGCCGGCGACACGTTGTCGAAGATTGCCAGCCAGCATGGCTTCGCGGACTGGCGGACCATCTACCGGCAAAACACGGACTTCTTCAGAAAGTCCAGGCGAGATGACCCGAACTGGATCGAGCCGGGCGATCGCCTCCTCATCCCCGAGAAGCTCTCCAAGAAGATCTCCTGTTCCCCGGGCAAGCAGCACCAGTTCCGCGTGCGCAAGGTGGCGCCCCTCGAGGACGACGAGGAGATCATCGGCGACGCCCGCAAGGCGCACAAAGCGTATCTCGATGCCCGCGACGATTACGTGAAGTGGATGATCGATCCGGACAACTGCGCCAAACGGTACCTCGGCGAGTGGTGCGAGGGCCTCGCCAAGGAGAAGAAGTTCAAGAAGGTCATCGACACGGCAAGGCTCGACGCGGACAAGCACGCCGCCGTTGAGGAGGCGAAGAAGAAGCACGAGCTCATCGAGAAACGCGCCGACGAATACATCGCTGTCCTTTCCGGCGAGCGACTGTTGCGCCAGCTACGCAGGATGGGCGCCGCGGGTCAGCGCGAGTGGGCGTCGCTCGTCCAGGGCATGGGCGAGTCCGTCGCCGGTGGAAAGTGGATCGAGCGGGAGCTGAAAAACGAGGAAGGATTCTGGGCCTCGCTTGGCACCAAGGAGGGGTCCGCCGAGGCGGCGGAGAAATCCGAGGGAATCAAGAAGCCGTTCGAGTTTGCCGAGCCATTCTTCGACGCGCTCGGCGAGTTCGTAGGGACCATCGTCCGCGTCAAGAGAGAAACCGCGGTCGACTACGTCGCCCAGGTGGTTGCCGTCCGGTTCCGGGTCCGCGCTGTCGACCTGGTCACCAAGGACGTGATCGAGATCCGCGGCGGGATGGTCGCCGCGGTCCTCTACCAGCGCAGGGTCACCTATCTCACCAAGACCAGGCTTCTCGATGCGAAAACCGCCGAGGCAATCAGCCACGGCGCGAGTGGAGTGCTCGATGCCTTCGGCAAGGTCATCGCGGTCGTCAACTTCGCGGCAAAGCTGGACGTGCTTTGCAACGATCCGTCCCTGAAGAACTGGATCAGCGCGACGGGCGCATTGGCCGAGCTTCTCGGAGCCTTCGAGTCGGTCAATGAGTACGTGAACAGCTTCGTGCGGACCGGCAGGACTCTCGGTGAGGACGGTGCTCCGAAGGCGCTCGAGGCGGCCACCGAAGTGGGCGAGGCCGGCGCGAAGGTGGCCGTGGAAGGGGCCGAAGAGGTCGCCCTCGGTTTCGGCGAGGTGGTCATCAAAGGCTTCGTGAAGAGAGCGGGCGTGCTCGCGGTCGTCGCCGGACTCGCGGATGCAATCACCGGATCGATGGAGGCTTACGAGGAATATGACAAGGGCAATTTCACGGGCATGAGCGCGAAGCTCGCCGTCGCCACCGGCGGCTTGCTCGTCGCCGCCGGCGCGACGATCTGCATGGCGGGAGGCGCCGTTACCGCCACCGTGGCTGGTGCGCCGCTCGGTGTGGTCCTCCTCGTGACCGGCACACTGGTTGCCGCGGCCGGCGCGATCGCCGGCTGGATCTGGAGCGAATCCGACCTCGAAGTCTGGGCGGAGCACTGCCTTTATGGAAAACGATACGGCAAGGACAAGTACGCGAGCTACGCCGGCGATTTCAAGAAACAGATGGAGGAGCTCAGCGACGTGCTGTATCAGGTCCGCGTGAAAGGCGACCTCCGGCAGGACGTCACCGAGATCGAGATCGAGGCGTCGAATTTGACCAAGGCCTCCAAGATGACGTGCTTCGTGACCGTTCAGGGCGACGACTTCGGCTCGACGACGACGGGGGCGCGAGGAGAACGCCCGTTGCGGGACGACGAATCGGATTGCCGGATCGAGTTCGTCCCCGAGGGTCTCGCCGAGAAGGATGCGGGCGCGCTTGGCAATCCACATCTCAAGAAGGTCACGCTGCGCGTCAGCATGCCGTATGCCACGGGCAGCTATCTATCGGGAAAGGCCCGCGTCAACTGGACGAAGATGACGATCGGGGTGGGAATCGACGCGCAGGGTGATGGCCAGAACAAGCTGAAGCGGCTCGTCGAGGTCAAGCAGGGGATCTTCGCTTGGGTCTGGGCGAAGGTTTGAACGATCTCCAGCACGCACACGCGCTCCCGGCGCCGTTAGCCTGGCCGACGCCCCGGCAGCGCCGCATCCAGTCGATGTTCATCGCGTTACTCTGTGCGTTGGCGATAGCGCCGTGCGCGCTGCTCGCCATCGGCGCTGCGCACGACCGCATGCTTCTTGCAGCCTTGCCGGCTGCCTCACTGCTCGCGGTGGCTTGCGGCGGTGCAGCGATCGGGATGCAGGCCGAGCGCAAGCTCGGCGTGGTGCTGGTACCGCTGCGCGGCGGACCCGATGCCCAGGTAGAGATCCGCCCCCGCCCAGGCACAGGCGTCGGCCTGGTCATTCCCTTCGGGCGAACCCTCGGACATGTCGCGGCGTTCCGAACCACGACGCGGAGCATTCCGTATGTCGAGGCCGCGGCCGTATCGCCGTTTGGCATGGTTTATTTCGGCGTGGGCGCGGCGACCCTGCCGCGGGAACTCGTGGCCTGGACGAAGGCCGTCCACGACGCCTCGGGCAGCGCGGAGCGCTCCCCGGACGCCATTGATCTCGAAAAGGTCGCGGCGGCGGCAGCTCGCCACCCGTTCGACGTGCCGGCGGGCGTCGAAGCGGAACAGATCGACGACACGGTTGTCTTCCGATACCGGGGGGGAGTGCCCCTGCTGCGCGCCTGGCTCATTGCCTTCGCGATCGCGACGCTGTCGCCCCTGATCCTGCCCGTCCTCCGTCTTGCCTCCTGGAGCATGATGGGCCTCGTCGTCGGAATCGTCGAGTCGGTCCTGCTCTATGGCGTCCTTCTCTGCGGGCCGCTGATGGTGGAGTTCGAAGTGAGTGGAGCGACACTCGTCTACCGGCGCCGGCGATTCGGACTCACGCTATGGATCTCCGCGGGCGATGCACGGATGATGGGGCTCGACGTCACCGGCCTCCCGGCGAGTGGCATCCGCTGTGGGGGGCGCGTCCGCGGGATAACCTCCCCCGACGTAAGAGGGCCGGACGCCGCCGCGGTTGCCTGGGTCGCCGCGGCGATCCACGCAACGGCGGCCAGCAGCCATCGGTGAGCGCGCGCGTGGAGCTTGACCTCGGCATCTTGCGCGCCTAGACCGGACTGCAATGGGCGTTCCCCTTCCGGTGCTTGACCGCCTCATCCTCGGCGCGCAGAGGCCGTCGCGCTATGCGGGCGGCGAGCTGAACGCCGTTCACAAGGACCTGGCCAAAGCGCGCGTCACCTGGGCGCTCGCCTTCCCCGACACGTACGAAGTGGGGATGAGCAACGTCGGCTTCCGCCTCCTCTACCACGCGCTCAACGAGCGCCCCGACGTGGCCTGCGAGCGCCTCTTCATGCCCTGGTCCGACATGGAAGCGGCGCTCAGGGCGGAAAGGCTGCCGCTCTTCTCCATCGAGAGCCGCACGCCGCTGAGCGCGTTCGACGTGGTCGGTTTCACGCTGCAGTTCGAGCTCTGTTACACGACGGTGCTGGCGATGCTCGAGTTGGGCGGCATCCCTTTGTACGCAAAAGATCGCCGCGGCGGCGACCCGCTCATCCTCGGCGGCGGCCCCTGCACCTACAATCCCGAGCCGGTGGCCGACTTTTTCGACGCCTTCGTCATCGGCGAGGGCGAAGAGGTGGTGCACGAGATCAGCGACGCCGTCGCCGAGTGGAAGCGACAAAAAAGCTCGCGCGAGGATCTGCTCTGGCTGCTGGCGGAAATCCCCGGCGTGTACGTGCCCTCGCTCTTTCGCTTCCACTATGGCGCCGACAAGACCATCACGGCGATCGAGTCCTTGAAGCCCGGCTACCAGAGCATCGTCCGCCGCGTCGTTCCCGATCTGAACCTCGTCCCGCAGGCCGAAAAGCCCATCGTGCCGTTCATGCAGACCGTGCACGACCGCCTTCCGCTCGAGATCCAGCGCGGCTGCACGCGCGGCTGCCGCTTCTGCCAGGTGGGGATGATCACGCGCCCCACCCGCCAGCGCGATCCGAACGAAGTGCGCAAAATCGCCCAGACCGGTTTGCAGAATACCGGCTACGAAGAGGTCGGCTTCCTCAGCCTCTCGGCCGGCGACTATTCCTGCATCAACGGCGTGCTGGAGGATTTCCTCGACGAGTTCGGGCCGGAGAACGTCGGCATATCGCTGCCCAGCTTGCGCACCGAGACGATGAACGCGCGTCTCGCCGAGCAGATCGGCCGCGTGCGCAAGAGCGGCTTCACCGTCGCGCCCGAAGCGGCCACCGAGCGCATGCGCCGCGTGATCAACAAGGGCAATGCGGAAAAGGATCTGTTGCACGCCGTCGACACCATTTTCGCGGCGGGCTGGGACCTGGTGAAGTTCTACTTCATGATCGGCCTGCCCACCGAGCGCGACGAGGACGTGCGCGCCATCGTCCAGCTCTGCGCCGAGTCGCTGCGGCGAGGGCGCAAGAAGAACTCGCGCGCGGAGATCAACGTGGGCGTGTCGACCTTCTGCCCCAAGCCGTTCACGCCCTTCCAGTGGGATCCGATGATCCCGCTCGAGGAGACGCAGCGGAAGCAAGGCCTCTTGCGCGACGAGCTGCGCAAGCTGGGGCGCGGCTTCCGCGACCTGCACGTCAAGCCGCACGACGCGCGGCAGGGCGCGCTCGAGGGCGCGCTGGCGCTGGGCGACCGGAGACTATCGACGGCCGTGCTGCACGCTTATCGAAGCGGCCAGCGCCTCGACGGATGGACCGAACATTTCAATTTGCAAATCTGGCGCGACGCGTTTGCAAAATGTGAAGAGGAGCACGGTGTCGGGCTTCACTTTTTCGCGCATCGGGAAAAGGGCGAGAAGGAGCTCCTCCCCTTCGAGCACATCGACTGCGAAGTGACCAAGCCTTACCTGTGGAAGGAGCGCATCAAGGCCCGCTCCGAAGGAGCGACGCACGATTGCGCGTACGGCGAGGAGCACTGCACGGCGTGCGGGGCGTGCGACTACCAGGTGGTCGACACCATCGTCTATCACCCCGAGGATTACCGGCCGCAGCCGCGGCGCGCGCCCGAGCCCCTACCGGAAGGGCGCACGCTTTTGCGAATGCGTTACGCAAAGGAAGCCGCTGCGGTCGCGCTCAGCCACCTCGAGACCATGACGGCGCTCCTGCGCACGTTCCGGCGCGCGAAACTCTCCATCCCCCACTCGCAGGGATTCCATCCCAAGCCGAAAGTCAGCTTCGGGCCGGCCTGCCCGGTGGGCACGGAGAGCCGCGCCGAATTTCTCGACCTCGAATTGTTCGGCCTCCAAAACGCCGATGAAGTCGCGGCGCGCGTTCGCGCGGAGCTGCCCGGGGGCTTCCGGCTCCTCTCCTGCGAGCCGCTGGCGGGCGCCGAATCGCTGAGCCGCACCATCCGCGGCATCGAGTACCGCGTCGAGCTGCCCGAGGGCGCTCCCGACGCCGCCGAGCGCCTGGCCGCCTTCGCCGCGCGGCCGGATGCGACCGTGGTGCGGGAACGCGAGGGCAAAGATCCGCAGCGGATCGATCTCAAGTCCGCCGTGCACGACCTGGCCGCGCCCGGCCCGCGCGAAGTGCGCTTCACCCTGAGGGCCGGTGAAGCCGAAGCCGTCGCTCGGCCCTCAGAGCTTCTGGCCGCGCTCTTCGGCCCTGAATGGGTCAAGCCCGGCGTCGCCCGCCTGATACGCGAAAACGTCGTCTTCGGGAAACCGGTGTAGAAATCCGAGCAGTTGCTCGCCTGCTCCTTGCGAGTCCCCATACCGGATGCTACGCTCGGTCATCAGCTCCCGACTGCATGGGCAGCCGCGGGGCCTCTGGGTGTTTCGGTGGAAGAGGCGGCGCGCAGCCGCGCACCTTTTCCGTACGGACGCCCGGAGCCGAGGCCGGGTGACCATACCAGGTCCACTCTCCGATTTCACGAGCGAGCGCCGCAGCGGCGTTCGGCCGCCCCCGCGCGCGCTTGCGCGAGCGGGAAAAGGATCTTTCGATGTCGAACATCTTGGTGATCAACGCCTCGGGTCAGGAGACCCGGGTAGCGCTGATCGAGCAGGGGACAATTTCTGAATACTACCTGGAGCGCAAGAACGAGAAAGGGATAGTCGGCAACATCTACAAGGGAAGGGTCGTCCGGGTCCTCCCCGGAATGCAGGCCGCGTTCGTCGACATCGGTCTGGAGAAAGCAGCGTTCCTCTACGTCGGGGACATCGTCTCCGACCCGACCTTCCCCGGCTTCTCCGAGGAGATGGACATCAAGGCGGGCGCAGTCGAGGGCGACCCTCTCGAAGCCCCCGACGATCTGCCCGAGCCTTTGGAGGACGCGCCACCTCCGGAAGGGCTGCCCTCTGAGCCCCTTTCCGCCGCCGAAGCTGCCGCCACCCCCGCGCTCGCAGAACAAAAACCCGAACCAGAACGACAACCGGAACGAGAACCCGAACCCAAACTAGAACTAGAACGCGAACTAACACCCGAACGAGAACTAGCAGCAGAACCGGCTCCGCCCCCCGCGGAAGCCGCCGCCGACATCATCGAGCTGAGCCCCGACGATGCGCTTGAAGACGACGAACACGACGACGACGGCGAGGACGAGCTCGACGAAGCCGACGCAGCGCACGCCGCCGCCGAGGAGCAGCTGGCCGCAGAGCAGGCGAGCGTCGCCCCCGCAACGGGTGGCGAGCCCCCACCTCCCGTGCTCGAAGGCGCTCCGCCCGCCGTCCCTCCCGAGGCAGGTGCGCGCGGCGTCCCCCAGGACCAGCGCCCCGCCGCGCGCGAAGGCCGGCGCGGCAGGCGGCGCGGCGGACGTGGCCGCAAGCGCGGGGGCGGCGAGGGTCCGCGCCCGGCCGGCGAGCAGGCCAAGGGCCCCGAGCGGCGCGGCGAAGGCGGCCGCGCCTGGCCGGGCCAGGACCGCCGCGGCGGCGGCAACGGCCAGGAGAAGCGCAACGGCGGCGGCAAGCGCGCGCAGATCCAGGACCTGCTCAAGGAGGGCGACGAGGTCCTCGTGCAGGCGGTGAAGGACCCCATCGGCAGCAAGGGGGCGCGCATCACCTGCCACATCTCGCTGCCCGGCCGGCACCTCGTCTTCATGCCGACCGTCGACCACGTGGGCATCTCGCGCCGCATCGAGAACGAGAAGGAGCGCCGCCGCCTGCGCGAGCTGGTCGACAAGTACCGGCCGCCGGGCACCGGGTTCATCGTCCGCACCGTGGCGGAGAACGAGCCCAGCGAGAAGCTCACCGCCGACATCAAGTTCCTCCTCGGCCTCTGGAACGAGGTGGGCAAGAAGCGCGAGCAGATGAAGGCGCCGGCCTGCGTCCACCCGGACCTCGATCTCATCCTGCGCAGCATCCGCGACCTCTTCTCCGACGAGGTGGAGAAGCTGGTCATCGACGACCGGGCCGAGTACGAGCGGGTGGTCTCCTTCGTCGAGCAGGTCGCTCCCGAGCTGAAGAACCAGGTCGAGCTGTATTCGGGCGAGGAGCCCATCTTCGACGAATACGGCATCGAGCAGGAGCTGGTCCGCGCCCAGAACCGCAAGGTGTGGCTCAAGTCCGGCGGGTACATCATCATCGACCAGACCGAGGCGCTGGTCGCCATCGACGTGAACTCGGGCCGCTACGTGGGCAAGAAGGGCGCCGGCGCCTCGCTCGAAGACACCATCACCAAGATCAACTGCGAGGCGGCCAAGGAGATCGTCTACCAGCTGCGGCTGCGGAACATCGGCGGCATCATCATCATCGACTTCATCGACATGGACAAGGGCGCGAATCGCGAGAAGGTCTTCAAGACCCTCCAGGATGCGCTCGCGGTCGATCGCGCCAAGACCAACGTTCTGAAGATCTCCGACATCGGCCTGGTGGAGATGACCCGCAAGCGCGTGCGCGAGAGCATCACGCGCCTGACCACCGAGATCTGCCCCACCTGCGACGGCCGCGGCCACGTGCGCAGCAAGACGACCATGGCGTACGAGATCATGCGCGAGGTGCAGCGCGCGGCCGGAAAGCACCGCGAGGACCAGCTCATCGTCTCCTGCCATCCCGAGGTGGCGAAGCTCCTGCAAGGGCCGGAGCGCGAGGCGATGCGCCTCCTGATGATGAAGCTCAACAAGAGCATCACCGTGCGGCCGCAGCCGCAGTACCACGTCGAGCAGTACGACCTGCACGCCAAGTGGTCGCGGCCCGAGCTGCAGCAGGCGCAGCGCGGCGGCGGCAGGCGCGACGGCGGGCGCCGCGACGGGCGGGCCCCAGGCCAGCCGCCGCGGCCCGCTCCGGCGGAAGGGAAGGCCGAGGGCGAACCCGTCCCGGCCGCCAAGGTGGGCGACTGAATCCGCAGCTCCAACGCAGGCTCGCCGCGGCGCGCGAGCGGGCCCTCGCGTTTCCCGGCGCGCGGCGGTTCTTCCGCGCACTGTTGCTGGTCGCGCACGGTTTTCGCGGCGAGGCCATCACGCTGCGCGCTTCGGCGCTCACCTATCTGACGCTGTTCTCGCTCGTGCCGCTTCTGGCGGTGGTGTACAGCGTGGTCGATCTCTTCACCAGCGAGGCGCAGCTCCACGACCGCCTGCAGAGTTACGTCAACTCGCAGCTCGGCGTCGGGGCGGGCGCGGCCATCGCCGACGCGCTCACCACCTTCACCAGCAAGGCCACCATCCAGACGCTGGGCGCTATTGGTTTTGCCGCCCTGCTCATCTCGGTTTTGTCGCTGCTCTGGAACATCGAGAGCGCCTTCAATCACATCTACGCGGTGCGCAGGCCGCGGCGGCCCGTGGAGCGGCTGCTCAAATACCAGTCGTTTCTCACGCTGGGCCCCGTCCTGCTCGCCGCCTCGCTCTACATAAGCTTGACCATCAACCGCCAGCAGACGGGCCACGGCCGCGAAGGCCACAGCGAATTGCTCCACGCGGTCGCCGCCGTCTCCTCCGTGGCCATCACCTACGCGGGGCTCGCGTTCCTTTACAAGGTGCTGCCCAACGCGCGCGTGCGGATGCGCTCGGCGCTGATGGCGGCCTTCGCCGCGGGCACCGTGTGGGAGCTGGCCAAGTTCCTCTTCGCCTGGGCCTCGGCCAGCATGGTGCAGGTGCACAAGATCTACGGATCGGTGGCCGTGCTGCCCATCGTGCTGACCTGGATCTACATCTCCTGGTACATCGCGCTGGTCGGCTGCCGCCTCTGCTACGCGCTGGACGCCTCGCGCAAACCCGACCCGCACCCCGACATCCGGGCGGCGGCCGCGCGCGAGACGTTCGTGGCGCGGCTGATGATCGCGCTCGTCCAGCTCCATCGAGACGGGCACGGGCCGCTGGCGGTGCGCGCGCTGGTAAACGAGCTGGGAGCGACGCGGCGCATGGTGCGCGAGGGGCTGCAGTCGCTGGCGGCTACCGGACTCGCCGTCGAGGCGAAAGAGGGCGGGTGGCTTCCCGGGCGCGATGCGGCCCGCGTCACGCTTGCGCAGGTGAGGGCGGCGGCGAGATCGTCGCTGCGCTATCCGTCGCTGCAGCCCGACCGCATCGCCGAAGCGGTCACACGCGCGTTCGGGCACGCCGAAGGCGCGGCAGAGGCGGAGCTGGGAGAATCGCTCGATTCGTTCCTCAGGCGCCTCGAGGACGGTCCTGCGCCGAAGCCGCTGGTCGAGGTAGGTCAAGGTGGGCGCCAGCCCGCTTGAAGAACCTGCCTGACGGCGCTTGCTCGTGCCCGGCCACCTCGGTTAACGTTCTCATCCGTCGAACGTTTTCGACCGCCGAACCCGCGCGGAGCCCAACGATGCTGAAGAGCGATCTGATCGCCATCCTGGTGGCCAAGCGCCAGCTGACCCAGAAGCAGGCCGAGCTTACCATTGAGACGATCTTCGACTCGATGAGGAACGCCCTGTGCAAGGGTGACAACATCGAGATCCGCGGTCTCGGCGCTTTTCACGTGAAGGACTACCAGGGGTACAACGGCCGCAACCCCAAGACCGGCGAGGTGATTCCGGTCAAGCCGAAGCGCGGGATCCTCTTCCGCACCGGCAAGGAGTTGCGCGACCGCGTCAACCGCGCTGGCGCGCGCGAGCCGGCCAAGGCCGAGCACGTGCCAGCCAAGTCCGAAACCGGCACAGCGTAGTACGGTCTTCGCCGATTCTTCGTGCCCTTCGCGGTGGGTTTGAGCCGCCGCGCCGCTCCGGCTCGTTGACAGCCGGGCAACCGAGCATATACTGCCGCGCTTTCGCGGTTCCCTCCGCAGCGGAAGGTGGTGATTCCAAGAATGCCGGGCGTGCGCGTCAAGGAAGGCGAGTCGTTCGAAAACGCCATGAAGCGCTTCAAGAAGCAGTGCGAGAAGGCTGGCATCCTGAGCGAGATCAGGAAGCGCGAGCACTACGAGAAGCCGTCGGTCAAGCGCAAGAAGAAGGCGCTGGCGGCCAAGAAGCGCGCCCTGAAGAAGGCGCGGAAGGGCATGATCTAGCCCTCCGCTTCCGCGGAATCACCCGCCCCGCGTGACCTTGGAATCGCGCGGGGCAGTCCTCGAAAAGAATGCTCAGCGAGCGCATCGACAGCGAAATGAAAACGGCTGCGCGCGCGCAGGACAAGCGGCGCCTGGGCACGCTTCGCCTGCTCAAGAGCGCGATGAAGTATCGCGAGATCGAGACGGGAAAGGCGCTCGAGGACGCGGACGTCATCCAGGTGGTGGGGACGCTCATCAAGCAGCGCAAGGACTCGGCGGCGCAGTACACGGCCGGGGGCCGGCCCGAGCTGGCCAAGAACGAGAACGAGGAGATCGCGATCCTCGAGACGTTCTTGCCGCGCCAGCTGACCGATGACGAGCTGTCATCGTTGGTGCAAGAAGCGATCGCCGCCTCGGGGGCCAAGGGCCCGAAAGAGATGGGCGGCGTGATGAAAGCATTGATGCCGAAGGTTGCAGGCAAGGCGGAAGGAAAGCGCGTGAGCGACGCCGTCAAGGCGGCGCTGTCGAAGCTGGGGGGCTAGTCCTGACGCTGGTGGCGAGACAGTTGGCGAGCATCTCGGAGGAAAAACTCCAGGAACTGCGCGATCGGGTCGACTTGATCGCGGTCGTGCAGCGGCGCGTCCCGCTCAAGAAGAGCGGACGCGACTGGAAGGGCCTGTGCCCGTTTCACGGCGAGAAGACGCCCAGCTTCTACGTCGTGCCCGACAAGAAGATGTTCCACTGCTTCGGCTGCGGCGTGTCGGGCGACGCCATCAAGTTCGTCATGCAGATGGAAGGGCGCAGCTTCCGCGAGGCGATCGAGCAGCTCGCCGCCGAGGCGGGCGTCGACCTGACGCCGCCCGATCCGGAGGAGGCGCGGCGCTCGGCGCGCCGGGCTGCGCTGGCCGAAGTGAACGAGAAGGCCTGCACGTTCTACGAGCGCGTCCTCTGGGAGCACCCCAAGGGCGAAGTGGCGCGCGAGCACCTGCGCAAGCGCGGCATCACCGAGGACACGGCGCGCGCCTGGCGGCTCGGCTACGCGCCGAACCTCTGGGACTCGCTCTGCAAATCGCACGCGCTCAAGGGCGTGGACCCAAGCCTCGTCGAGGAGGCAGGCCTCGGCGTCCCCCGCAAGAAAGGGCAGGGCCTCTACGATCGGTTCCGCGGGCGGCTGACGATCCCCATCAGAGAAGCCGGACGCATCGTTGGCTTCGGCGGACGGCATTTGGCATCCATGCCGCGCGCGCCCGGTGCGCGCGACGAGGGGCAGAGCGAGGCGAAATACCTCAACTCGCCCGACACTCCCCTCTACCAGAAGGGTCTGACGCTCTTCGCGCTGGACCGGGCGCGCGAGGCGGTGCGGCGCGAGCAGGTGGCGCTCTTCGTCGAGGGATATTTCGACGCCATCGGGCTCCACCAGGCCGCGGTGCAGACCGCCGTCGCCACCTGCGGGACAGCGTTGACCGACAAGCAGCTCGAGCTGGTCACCAAGGCGGGCGCCAAAGAGCTGGTCTTCGTCTTCGACGGCGATGCGGCCGGGATGCGGGCGGCGCAGCGCGCCTCCGAAATCGCCGCGGCGGCCGGCATGCCCGCGCGGGTGCTGGTCCCGCCGGGCGGCGAGGATCCCGACGAGACGGTTTTGCGCGTCGGGGTGCAAGGTTTTCGCGAGCTGCTGGCGGCGGCGCAGCCGTCGCTGGAATTCCTCCTCGATCGCGCGCTGGCGCAGCTCCCCAACGGCGCCCCGGTGGAGGCGCGGGTGCGCGCCGTCGAGGCGGTCCGGGGCATCGTGCAGGCGGCTCCCAGCGCGCTGGCCCGCGACCTGTACGTGGAGAAGGTCGCGGAGAAGATCGCCGCCCCGCCCGAGGTGGTCCGCCGGGCCCTGTCGGGCAAGTCGGCCCCGCCGCCCGCGCGCGCAGAGGGTGCTCGAAAGAACGACCAGCCGCTCCCTCTCTCGGTGGTGAAGGCCGAGTTGGTCATTCTTGCGGTGGTGGTCCGCCACCCCGAACTGACGGAAAAACTGGCCAGGTCGGGTGCCGTCGGGGAGTTCATCCACCCGGGGCTGCGCGACGCGGCCGACGCGATTTGCAGCGGCGCGGAGGACGTGCAGGCGGCCGTCCGGCAGATCGAGCCCGACGCCATCCGCCAGCGCTTGCTCGACGCCGTGGCCGAAATGGAGCAGGCCGGCGACGCGACTGACGCGAAGCGGCTAGAGCAGCTTTTGAAAAAACATTCACAAACATTGGCTTTAGAGCGGAAGCAGCGCCCTTCGCCGCGGGTTCCGAGAAGCTGAAACGTTCTGAAAAAAAGGGGCCATAAAGCCCCGTCTCGATTACTCTCTAACCTCTGTATTCGCCTCGACCGGAGTCCCAAGACATGGCCCAAAAGAAGTCCGGAGCAGCTCAGGTCCTGCGGGAGCGCGACCACCGCAAGCACGCGCCCGCCCGCAAGGACGGAAAGCGCGAGGCGGAGGAGAAGCACAAGAAGCATGCCGCCCCCCCGGCGAAGAAGGGCAAGCACGGCAAGGCCGACGAGACCCCCTCCGCCAAGGTGAAGCGCGGCGACAAGGAGAAGGCCCCCAAGCAGGCGAAGAAGGGCGCCAAGGCGGCGGGCGACGAAGAGGGCGACGGCGTAGAGGCCGAGGGCGAGGAGCCCGAGGCGGACGCCGCGGCCGTCCCCGACGCGGCGGACGACGAAGAGGTCGTGGTCGCCGAGGACATCGACGAGGACGACGACGATCTGGCGCCCCCCAAGAAGGGCGGCAAGGCCACCGACCGCAAGGAAGTGAAGGACCTGCTCGCGCTGGGCCGCGACAAGGGCTTCCTCACCTACGACGAGGTGAACGACGCCCTGCCGAGCGACATCGTCTCCAGCGATCAGATCGACGACGTGATGTCGATGTTCGGCGACAACGACATCGCCATCGTCGACGAGGCCAACAAGGTCAAGCTCCCCGAGACCAAGCCGCCCGAGCCGGAGCCCACCCAGGCCAAGGCCGAGGAGGAGGCCACGCCGGCCGAGCGCGCCGAGCGCGAGGAGGAGGAGGACGCCTACTCCAAGTCCAACGACCCGGTGCGCATGTACCTGCGCAAGATGGGCTCGGTTTCGCTGCTCACCCGCGAGGGCGAGGTCGAGATCGCCAAGCGCATCGAGGACGGCGAGAAGGAAGTCCTCGAGGCGGTCTTGCACTCGTCCATCGCCATCAAGGAGATCATCCAGATCGGCGAGCGGCTGAAGAAGGGCAAGATGCGCGTGCGCGAGGTCATTCGCGACGCGCCCGACGAGGACGACGAGACGTTCGACGAGCAGGGGCGCACCGACCAGGTGGTCAAGCTCATCGACAAGATCCGCCGGCTCGACCGCGAAAACGAGCATTACAACGAGCTGATGTCTTCGAAGACGCGCAAGGTCTCGGAGAACAAGCGCAAGGAGTACCGCGACGCCATCCTGCGCAACGAGCAGTCGATGGCCGAGACGCTCTCGGAAGTGAAGCTCAACAAGCGCCAGATCGAGCGGATCATCGAAAATTTGAAAAAGCTCATCGAGCGCGTCGAGCAAGTCGAGCGCGAGCTGCGGCAGATGGAGAACCGCGCCGGGCTGTCCTTGCGGGAGCTCAAGGCGATCTTGCGTGACTCGGAGCACGAGGGCAAGGAAGGCCAGACCGCGCGCAAGAAGCTCAAGCAGATGGGGTTCGACGAGGAAGCGGCGGCCGAGATGGCCCGCGCCATCGCCGCCGCGCCGCGCAAGGTGAAGCGCGTCGAGGAAGAAGCGCTGCTCCCCATCGACGAGTTGAAGAAGAGCTACACGGCCATCATCGCCGGCGAGCGCAAGGCGGAGAAGGCCAAGGCCGAGCTGGTCGAGGCCAACCTTCGCCTGGTGGTTTCCATCGCCAAGAAGTACACCAACCGCGGCCTGCAGTTCCTCGACCTCATCCAGGAGGGGAACATCGGCCTGATGAAGGCCGTCGACAAGTTCGAGTACAAACGCGGCTACAAGTTCTCCACCTACGCGACGTGGTGGATCCGGCAGGCCATCACCCGCGCCATCGCCGACCAGGCGCGCACCATCCGCATCCCGGTGCACATGATCGAGACCATCAACAAGCTCATCCGCACCTCCCGCTATCTGGTGCAGGAGATCGGACGCGAGCCGACTCCCGAGGAGATCGCGGAGAAGATGGAGCTGCCGCTCGACAAGGTCCGCAAGGTCCTCAAGATCGCCAAGGAGCCCATCTCTCTCGAGACGCCCATCGGCGAGGAAGAGGACTCGCACCTCGGCGACTTCATCGAGGACAAGGCCATCACTTCTCCTTCCGACGCGGTCATCAACATGAACCTCGCCGAGCAGACGCGGAAGGTGCTGGCCACGCTTACGCCGCGCGAGGAGAAGGTGCTGCGCATGCGCTTCGGCATCGGCGAGAAGTCCGACCACACGCTCGAAGAGGTGGGCCAGGACTTCGAGGTGACGCGCGAGCGCATCCGGCAGATCGAGGCCAAGGCGCTGCGCAAGCTGCGGCATCCCTCGCGCAGCAAGCGGCTTCGCAGCTTCGTGGAGAATTGATCGGGACTCCCGCGGTGGAGCATCGCGGGAGCGCTTCTGGGATCATGCCGCGTCGGATTGCCATCTGCGCGTTGCTTCTGTTCGGCTGCAAGACCGCTGAAGGCGGAACGAAGGTTGCCGCACCGGCGGTGGCTGAAGCAAAGCCTGCCGAGGCGACACACGGGCACCTCGCCCCCAGCCGCGCCGCCGCGCCGCCGCTCTTCGATGACCTGGGCTCGTGGCACCACGCCGTCCGCACCGCTTCGCCCGAGGCGCAGAAGTATTTCGATCAAGGCCTGCGGCTCATGTTCGCCTTCAATCACGAGGAGGCGATCAAGGCGTTCCAGCAGGCGGCTGTCATCGATCCACGGTGCTCGATGTGCCTGTGGGGCTGGGCGGTCGCGCTCGGCCCGAACATCAACCTGCCCACCGATGCCGAGAGGGAAAAGACCGCCTGGGACCTGGTGGCCAGGGCGCGTGCGGTGAGTCCGCAGGGCTCCGAGAAGGACTACGTCGAGGCGGTGGCGAAGCGCTACGCGAATCCGCCCGGCGCGGATCGCAAGGCGCTCGACCAGGCCTATGCCGACGCCATGCGCGGGCTGTCGCGCAAGCATCCCGACGACCTGGACGCGGCGGTGCTCTTCGCCGAGTCGATGATGGATCTGCGGCCGTGGGACCTGTGGACCAAGGACGGCCGGATGCAGCCCGGCACCGACGAGATACTAATGACCCTGGAAAGCGTGCTGGCGGGCGAGCCTCGGCATCCCGGCGCGAATCACTTCTACATCCACGCCACCGAGGCGTCGCCGCACCCGGAGAAGGCGCTCGCCGCCGCGGACCGGCTGCCGTCGCTAATGCCCGGCGCGGGCCACATCGTGCACATGCCCGCGCACACGTACGTCCGCACCGGCCGCTACGAGGCCGCGGCGGAAGCGAATCGCCGCGCCATCGCCGTCGACAAGAAATACCTCGCGCAAAGTCCCGCGCAGGGCATTTACGCAATGATGTACGTGACGCACAATTACCAATTCCTCTGGGCGGCGGCGTCGCTGGAGGGGCGCTCGGCGGAAGCGATCCAGGCGGCGCGCGACGTGGCGGCGCGGCTGCCGGCCGAGATGGTGCGCGGCATGGAGAAGGACCTGCCCGGCATCGATTACATGCTCGCCCCGCCCCTCTTCGCGCTGGTGCGATTCGGCAGATGGCAGGAGGCGCTGGCCGAGCCGCGGCCACCGGCGGATTTCCGTTACCTGGTCGCGGTGTGGCATTTCGCGCGCGGCATGGCGCTAGCGGCGCTCGGCCGTGGCGGGGAGGCGCGCCAGGAGCACTCGCAACTGGTGGCCTTTGGCGAAACATTGCCGAAAGACGCCATGCTGGGGCCGCTCAACTCCGCGCAGGTCGTCTTTGCCGTGGCGGCGCCGCTCCTGGCGGGAGAGATCGAGCTGCGCAGCGGCCGCGCCGCGCACGCCATTCCGCTCCTGCGACAGGCGGTCAAGGCCGAGGATGCGCTCAACTACGACGAGCCCCCGCCCTGGCCGCAACCGGCGCGCCTCTCGCTCGGAGAGGCCCTGCTCGAGGCCGGCAAGCCCGCCGAGGCGGCGCAGGTGTTTCGCGAAGACCTGCAGCGATATCCCGAAAACGGCTGGGCGCTCTTCGGCCTGGTGCAGGCGGGCGACGCGCAGGCGAAAGAGCGCTTCGTGCGCGCCTGGTCGCACGCCGACGTGAAGCTCGAGCGCCCGCGTTTCTAAGCCGAACCGAGCTTCGGTTCGGGGCTAGAAGCCGATGCCGACGCCGCCGTGGAGCGCCCAGTGCGGCGTCAGGCTGGCGGTGCTGAAGACGATGTCGCCCGCCAGGCTGAGGCTGTAGTTGTCCTGCCGCTGCTCGAAGCCGACTCCGAGGTTGGTCCAGGCGCTGTTCGCGGACTGTCCCGCGGAGGTGAACTGCGTGCCGGAGTCGGCGACGCGGTTGACGCGCGTGTTCCCCGCGATGGCAAGTTCGAGGAGGAGGTACCCGCCGCGCTCGCCGAAGAGCTGACGTGCCGCGATGCCCAACTGCAGGCCGGGGAAGCCGCCGCCCGCACCAAGCTCGAGCTCGAGCTTGGACGCCGTAAGCCAGCTGATGCAACCGCCCAGGTACCCGAAGGGAGCGAAGGCGGTGCCGCCCTCCCCGCGCACGACGAGGGAGGCTGGTTTATGCTCGCTGCGCGAGCGCGGCGTGAGGTCGACCTCGTCGGCGAACGCCGCCGGCGTGAGCAGGAGCAGCAGGGCGAACGTGCGCATGGCGGGTGAGTATGCTTCGGTCAGTGGGCGCTCGCCAGCGCCCGGGGTAGAAGATGCGGTCGGGCCCGTAGCTCAACGGCTAGAGCAGCCGGCTCATAACCGGTCGCATGCAGGTTCGAATCCTGCCGGGCCCATTTCATCCCTGCGGGCTGAGGCCTCCGGCTTCGGACCTCGGACTTGGACAGGGAACGCGCGCTGCTTCTCAGCCGTTGACATCGCGGGCGGGAGGGGAGAAAAGACGCGTTCCCCCGCCTCGGAGGCACCACGTTGTCGCGAGAGAAGCTGAAGGCACTGGAGGAGCTGCAGAAGGTCGATCTGAAGATCCGCGATCTTTCCGCCGAGGCGGAACAGCATCCCACGCGGCTGAAGCAGATCGAATCGGAGCGCAACCAGGCCAAGGCGGCCCTCGACGCCACGCGCGGCAAGCTGGCGGACAACGAGCGCGGCCGGCGGCAGAACGAACAGCTCCTGGGGCTGGAGAAGGAGAAGGTGCGCAAGTGGGAGTCGCGCCTCAACGAGCTGAAGACGCCCCGCGAGTACGCGGCGCTGGCGCGCGAGCTGGACATCGCCCGCAAGACGAACCAGACGGCCGAGGAGGAGATCCGCCGGCTGGCCGGCGAATACGATGAGCTGCGCAAGGCGGTGGCCGCGGCGGAGCAGGCGCTGGGGGAGAAAGAAGCGGTGGTGGCGCGCGAGGGCAGGGAGATCCAGGACGTGCTCGACGGCGTGCAGGGGCGCATGAACGAGCTGGAGGCGGAGCGCAAGCGCCTCGTCGAGCTGTGCGACAAGTCGCTCGTCAACAAGTACGAGCGCATCCGCAAGCAGCGCGGCGGCATCGCGGTGGCGGCGGTGGTGGCGGGGACGTGCAAGGGCTGCCAGCGCAACATTCCCCCGCAGATGGCCAACAATCTCTTGACCGGTTCGGACATCCTCATCTGCCCGAACTGCCACCGCTTCATCTACGCGGCCGAAGAGCAGCCGGCCGAAGCCACCGCGGTTTGAGCGTCACGCCCTCCCAGCTTTTGCTCGCCATCGCCGAGCACGAGACGCTGGACAAGGCGCGCACGGCGCTGCCCGGCCTTACGCGTGAGGCGGCGCAGAAGCTGCTCCGCGGCGCGGCGGTAGCCCTGCAGAACGAGCCGTCCAGGGACGAGCCCCAGCGCAAGGCGGGCCCGCAGCGGAGGGTGCGCGTGTTTTCCGACGGGGCGGCGCGCGGCAATCCCGGGCTGGCGGGGGCCGGCGCGGTCATCACCGATACCGAGGGAAACGTGCTCGAGCGGGTCGGCCGATTCCTCGGCGAGACGACCAACAACGTGGCCGAGTACAAGGCCGTCATCCTCGGCCTTCATCGGGCCCAGGAGATGGGCGCACGGGAGGTCGAGTTGCGGGCGGACAGCGAGCTGGTCGTGCGGCAGCTCCTCGGCAAGTACGCCGTGCGCAACGCCGCGCTCAAGCCGTTGCACGCCGAGGCGACGGCGCTGTTGAATTCGTTCTCGCGCTACGACGTCAAGCATGTTCCGCGCGAGGAGAACACGCTCGCCGACGACATGTCGAACCGCGCCATCGACGAGAAAATGAGGTAAGGTCCGTTTCGGTCAGAGCCGCCCGGGCGGACGCCGGCGCTTTCAAACGGCGCGGGAGGAAAGTCCGGGCTCCACAGGGCAGGGTGCTGGCTAATGGCCAGCCGAGGCGACTCGCGGGACAGCGCCACAGAAAACAAACCGCCCGCGAAAGCGGGTAAGGGTGAAACGGTGCGGTAAGAGCGCACCGCGCCGGTGGTGACACCGGCGGCACGGCAAGCCCCACCCGGAGCAAGAGCGAATAGGGGAGCGCATACGGTGGCCCGCCGTGCTCCCGGGTAGCTCGCTGGAGGCCCGCAGCAATGCGGGTCCTAGAGGAATGTCCGCCTCCGCCGATGAGGCAACGAGTCGGCGAGACAGGACCCGGCTTACAGGGCGGCTCTGACCATTTTTGTTTTCTTCCGCCAGGTTGAGAGGTGCCTTCCGAGGCCGGGGGCCTTTGGGTCCAAGTTTGGCCCCAGCTGCACGACCTCAGCGCTGCCGGCGGACAGATCGACGCTCGAACCGGCGTTGCGAGCGCATGGCATTTACGTGCGATGATGACAACAACCGATCCGCGGTGCACGTTCGGTCCGAGGTCCCCATGAGCGACGACTGGCAACAAACTCCAACCGAAGCGGAACCAGTGCTGCCTCCCACAGCGCAGGCGCCGCCGTCCTGGCGCGAGCCGCTGCTCGCTGGGCTCGCGGCGGCACTCGCCGGGGCGTTGGCCTGGGCCCTCATCACCGTGCTGACGCACTACAAGGTCGGCCTCGTCGCGGTCGGCCTCGGGTTTCTCGTCGGCGGCACCGTGCGAAAATTCGGCGGCGCGGGCTCGCAACCCCATGCCGTGCTGAGTGCCATCCTTGCGCTCCTCGGCTGTGCGCTGGGGAACCTGCTCTCGGCCTGCGCCCTCATCGCCGTCGAACGCAGCGAATCGATCTTGCCCGTAGTACTGGCGGTGCTGGGCAGTCCGTCACTTGCGTCGCAAGTGATGGCTGCCACCTTCAGCCCGATGGACCTGCTCTTCTACGCCATCGCTGGGTACGAGGGTTTCAAGCTGGTGATGCGCTGATCTCGGCGTCTATGCCATTGAGCTTGGCGTAGCCCTGCTTACGGGCGCGCTGTGCCCTTGGGAGCGCGACCCGCTGCCACTTCGAGACCTCTTGACAACGTTAGATCGAAATTGCCGAACGGCCCGCTCCGATTTGGAGGCTTCATGAATTTCCGACTGCATACATCCGAAAGAGCGATGCCTGCGGCGGAGATCTGTCTCCCGACGTATCACGCATAGCAAATCGGATTCCAGACAGCTCTCAAGGATGGCGGTAGGCCAGCGGCGTCGCGTGGCCGCCGGCGGGTTGTGCCCGTCCGGCGTTGCCCGCAGCGCGTTCCGCAAATCGGCGCCGCTCGGCAAAAGAGCGCCAGCCGCAATGGCGCTCCCAGAAGGGATGTAGCTCATCCGGGTAGAGCATTGGCCTGAAACGCCAACGTTAGGAGGTTCGAATCCTCCCATCAAGGGACTGTGGATCCCAGGAGAGCCGGCCGTAAGCCGCTGCTGCATCCGGCCGAGCGCCGATTGCGGCCTGCGACGACGAGCCGCTCCGCCGCCATCGCCGAAGCTCCAGGCGCGAGAAGCCATCGCGTCGGATCTGCGGGGCCCACGGCGGAGCCGCCGCGAAGCGCGCCGCAGGAAGCGTTTCGGGGCGGGGACGGAAGCGGTGGCCGCGAGCGGCCGGCTCTTCGCTTTGTTTTCGCAACGCAAGTGCAGTGCAAACAGGAAGGAGGTGTGCTTCCGGAATCGTCAGACGCGCCGTGCCGGCGTTTGCGCCGCTGAGGGGCCGAGCGAATTGCATCTCCCTTCGTCCAAGCCCCTGGAGTTTGCCGCCGCCCCGACTGACATCGCTGACGCACGCCGACACTTGTCAGATGCAACTGAAGAAGCCCTTCGCGGGTTCGCGGTACGCCAACTTCGCGCCCGGCGCCGTCTGACCGAGATGCCCGGCGATGAGGAGGATGTAGAAGGCCGCGACCATTCCCACACCATCATGGTTTGTCGCATGAGAGCCACGTTTCCGCCAAACGATCATGGCTTGGGCCATACGCGACAGAGATGTCGTGACCGCGCCCTCGTGTGCCTCACTGTCCAGCGACCTCGACGAGCCTGCTACGCGCTCTTCTCGCGCCGGTGCTTCGAAGGTGTCCTCTGAACCAGGCGTTACCGGCAGCGATCGAGCAAAGCCATCTCCTCGCGACTCACGGCTCGCTTCCGCCAGCAGGTGGGGAAGTCGGTGCAGCCCCAGAACCACGACCCGGGTGGGCCTCCCGGTTCCCCATCAGTAGCTGAAGGGTTCGAGTTCCTGCTGTCCCGGCCCCAGCGTGTAAGCCGTGCGGGTCGTCGGATTCAATTGCACGTTGTTCGCCCCGATGGTGAGGAAGGTGTTGAAGAAGAAGAACTGCTCGATGTTGGCGAGCACCTTGCCATGCTCATCCATCACCACGGCGCTGCTCATCGCGTTGTTGTTGACCCCGAAGTCGCCCGGGACCACCTGGTCCATCACGATCAGCCCGCGGGTCTCGTCGATGGCCGGATAGAGGTTGACGGACCCCTTCGGGTTGACGGCGATGCCCGTCTTTTTTCCCAGGTCGTAGATCCCGGCCAGGCCGTCGCAGATGGTCGGTACCACGGCTATGTTGGTGGTCGAGTCGACGGCCATGCCGTAGGCGAAGCCGCTGGTGACGCCCGGGAACGATGACAGCGTGCCGGTGCCGAGGTCGGCCGTCACGATGGTCGGCGGTCCACAGAAGTTGAAGAAGTCGGTGGCAGGGGTGGACGCCTGGTTCGTGGCCGTGTTCTGTCCGATGCCGTCGAACACCGGCAATCCCATCCCAGTGACGGTCGGGCTGAGGTCGATGAGGGGCCCGAACGTGTTCTTGGTGATGTCCGAGGTCAGTAGCCGCCAGGCAGTGCTATTGCTCGGCGAACTGAAATCGTAGGCCAGGAACACCGCATGGTCATTCGTCTGGTTGGCCGCACCCTCGCCGATCTGAAGCGTGTTTGGGGATGGCGGCGTCCACGCGGACCCAATCTTGCCATTCGCCGGGTTGAGCAAGTTGTAGGTCGTGGCAAACGAATTGGTGTCGAAGAGCCCGAACACTCCGACGTCGCCGGCCCAGATGCCCCATCCATTGGTGAAGTAGAGGGCGTTGTTCTGAGAGGCCACCGTTTTGGTGATCGCGTTGGTGGATTGATCAAAGGTTTCCAGCGATGTCGTGATGACGCCGTTCGCCAACTGCTGGCCCGAGGTGAGGAACGCGTCGTTGCCATGCTGATTGATGCCGAAGCCGTTGTTCGCGAAGCCGCTATCCGCGGCCAGCACGCCGTCCATGGTGATGCTGCTGACCTCGCCGGCTTCACCCGCGGCCGCACCGGAGCGAGTCGGCAGAACTCGCACGACGTGGTTCATCGTTGGCACCAACCCCAGCGTCTTGGCATTGAGCGTGGCAGTGCCTTTGAGGCCGGGCAAGGCGACGAAGGCGACCGACCCGGTGTCAGCCCCGTTCTGGTCTCGCAGCGTCCCGTTGGGATTGTTGAATGGGTTCTGGTCGTTGAACGTGCCGGGGCCGGGGGCGCTGACCTCGAGCGTCGCGCCATCGGCACCCGGCGTGTCGGAGACGTCCCAGGAAAACTGGAACGAGCCGCCGTAAGGGACCTCGAGGAAGTGGCCGGGCGCGGATCCGTTCTGAGAGAGTAGCGGGGCCGCCGGGCGCGCAGAGCCGGCGGGCGCGACGCGCGTGTAGGCGAAGTCGCTGTTCAGCGGTGACCCCTTCACGCTCCCGAACAGGATGTTGATCCCGTAGATGCCACCGCCCTGCAGCGCGCTGACCGGGACCTGCGCAGTGCCGGTGAGCCCGCTCAGCGGCAAGCGGTAGACGGGACGGTAGATGAACCCGGACGCCGGATTCAACCTGCCGGGCTCCGACACCAGGAGGGTCGGGTTGGAGACGTTGCGGACGCCCGTGAAGTCGTAGGTCACCGGGATGGTCGGCCCGCTTACCACAGCGGGGACGAGCGGCGCGTGCATCCCACGGGTGGTCGCATCCGCCGGTCCAAAAGTGAGCGCGAAGCTCGCCTGGGCGAGTTGCCCGCTGGCATCGCTGGCCTGGTAGGTGAGGTTGACCGTTCTGGACGAGGTGGACGCGAGCGGCAACCCGGCCGCGCCCAGGATCTGGGCTGGCAGCAGTCGCGCCCACGGGGTCGTCGCGATCGTCTTGCCGCCTACCGAGAGAGCGAACTGCGCGTCCGGCGGCAACCCCTCCCAATCCGGGGCGATGGTGATCCAGGCGATCGCGTTGCGATCGGTGTTGGTGCCGTCAGCCGAAGACTTGGGCCCAGCCAGGTTGATGTTCGCCGGATCGGTCGCGGTCAGGAAGGCCGCATCGAAATAGCTGTTATTGCGCCGCTGCTCGATGGCGACCCGGGCGACCGATGGGCTGACGGGGAGCCCCGCTTCCTCCAGCAGTTTCTCCACGGCGCGGCGCACGTTGATCTGCGGGCCGACGCTGTTGTTCACGTCGGATTGCGGCACCATCGGGACCGGCGTTCCGGTGCGCGCGAGAAACTTCCGCACGTGGAGCGGGCTGGGGAAGGGGTGCCCGGTGAGCCTGGCGACCTGGAGCACGACCGCGACCGCCGCCGCCGTCTCCGGCGCCGAGGCCGACGTCCCGCCGGTGAGGTTGACCTGGACCGAATCCGCCGCGCCGCCGAACGGATGGGAGAAGCCGAGCACGTTGTCGGATGGCGCGGAGACGTTCACCCGCGAGCCATATCCGCTGCTGAAGAGGGTGAAGCCATTCCAGCGCGTTTCCGGGAAGGCGTGCTGCGATGCCAGACCCGCGTAGGCCGGGTCCTGTGGCGGAGCCGAGTTGATGTCGTCGAGCGTTGTCCCACCGACGTCGATCGAGCCGCTGTCGAAGTCGAGCGAGGGCGCTCCTGAGAAGGCGACGTCGTTCAGGTTGCTCGGCGTGCCGCCCCGCCCGATGGCCAGGGTCGGGGCGCTGCCACCCGAGGGGGCGACGGCCGCGTTGGTGAACGTCCGCAGCCCATCGCCGGACGACACGGTCACGACGATGTTCCGCTGGACCAGGCTGGCGATGATCGCCTCCGTCAGCGGATCATCCTCCAGGTACCGGCCCGAGAAACCAAACTGGTCGACGCCGAAGCCGAGGCTGGCGGTGATGACGTTGGGCGGCGGCGACTGCATCGCGGCGCCGAGGAAGGACCCGTCGATGTCGCTGATGCTGGCGAAGGACCCTTGGGGCGCCGGAACGACCAGCCGGTAGCTGGCGCCCGGGGCGATCCCGAGCAGGTCGGTGAGGCCCGAGCCGACCTCGCCGGGGCGCTGCTGCCCGTGGGGGAGCGGGGCCATCATCGCGAAATCGAGGCCGACCTCGCCGAGGAATGGATCGATCCCACAGACCTCGGCGCTGCCGCTCAGCTGGCCGCTCTGGTTCGACGTATAGGCTGGGATCAGCGGCATCGACGGCCAGTTCAGGTAACGCTGCCCGCCGATGACGACCGTGGTGGGACCGAAGACCGTGGCATAGAAGCCGCAGGGGTCGTTGAAGTTGTTCACGACGCTCGCGTCGTCCAGATCGCCGAGGGAAACGTTGGTGATGATCTCGCCCTGCCCTGGCAGCTGGTGGAACTGGCGGTCGATCTCATCGAAGGCGGCGGCCGCGTTCGTGCCGGGCGCATTGAGCAGGCTCTGCGCGCTCGAGGCGAGGGCGAAGTTCGACGGAACTCCGGCAGTGGAGGGCGGCTGCGTACCGCCGCCGGCCGTGAGCGGCTCCACGGTCCCTGCCGGGATCGGAATGGATGCCGCCTGGGTGCTGACGATCCGGAAATCAGGAGACGCGTACACCACGGCGGGCGACTGGAGGAGCGCCGTCACCGCCTGGCGGACCGAGGCTCCATTCAGGTGCAGGCGGTACGCATTGGAGAAGTCGAGCAGTGGGGCGCCTAGGGCGGCCTGAGTACCCGCGTGCATGGCCGCGAGGCTGCCGCGGTCGAACGTCCGGAAGAGGCGCTCGCTGTGGTCGACGCCCAGGTCGGCGAGGCCGGCATTCGTCGTCGAGTCGTTGGTGAAGGCGGCTCCGCGCCCTGACACCACGTCGCTGGTGCCGGTGACGCCGCTGGCGAATACGACGAGAACCCGCCCGTCCGCATAGGGCGCCTTGGCGCCGGTGGCGAGGTCGGCGATCAGTTGGGCCTCGTCGGGCAGCCCTGTGGGCCCGGCCGCCTCGTCATATTGTGGGATGACCGGGTAGCTGCGAAACTGGACCTTCCTGCGGTCCTTGCTGAAGACCGCGGCCACCCCGTTGCTGAAGACCTTGGCGGTCTGGCCGCCGGGCAGATCGAGGCTGTAGGCGACCGTCGGCGCGGTCCACCCGGCTGCGGCGTCCGGCCTCGCCTGGCCGACTAGAAAGACGGCGGCCGCCAGGGACATCGTCACTCTGAACGCGTGAAGACGCGATCGCCGGGCGATGAACGACCCCAATCCGTGCATGAAGTCCCCCTCGTTTCGTGGGCAAGGCGCCATTTGGGCGCCTCGCCGGCAGCTCTACGATTCGCCATACCCTCTGTCAATCGACCGTGCGTCCGTGTTGAGCGACGGCTCAGAGCAGGCGCTGCACCAGCCAGAATGCGCCCAGCGCGGAGATGCATGCCGAGACGGCGGGGGCGAACTGCCGCAAGTCGCGCAGGCGCCGGAGGAGCGGCAGCGCCGCGACGACGATGCAGACCTGCCCCACCTCCACGCCGACGTTGAACGAGACCAGGCCCGTCGCCAGCGCCGTGCGCGGCAACTCCAGCTCGCGCAGCACCGCCGCGAACCCGAAGCCGTGAACCAGCCCGAAGGCGAAGGTGACCATCCAGCGGTGGCGCAGCGCGGTGTCGGCCGCGCCCTTGCGGATGGCCCAGAGGTTCTCCACGCCGATGTAGACGATGCTGGCCGCGATGAGCGGCTCGACGATGCGCGGCGAGGGAGCGAGCACGTCCAGCGTCGCCAGCGCCAGCGTGATCGAGTGGGCCAGCGTGAAGGCGGTGACGATTTTCACCAGCGCCTTCAGTCTTCCGCCGAGGAGCAAGAGGCCGATGAGAAAGGCGATGTGATCGTAGCCGGTGAAAATGTGCTCGATGCCGAGCAGCAGGAAGCGCCACGCGTCCTGCGACACGCTGCGCGCGCGATGCACTTCGAACGAAGGCTCGTCGGCCTGGGCGACCCGCTGCGACAGCTCGCGCGCCCCGAAACGGATGCGCGAGAGGTGCGCGTGGCCGGCGGGAAGGGAGTCGAGAAAGCCGACCCGCACCGAAAGGTCCTCGACCGGCGCGTCGCAGAGCCAGCGCGCGCGCAGCGTCACGCCGTCCTCGCCGTCGCTGGCTGCCTCGACGCCGGGCTGCAGCGCGCAGCCACGCAGCGCGAACGGCTCGACCAGAAGTCGCGTCAGGGCCGGCGCGAGCTGCGGGACCTGGGCCGGCTCGAGCGGCATCTGCGTGCGCAGATCGGCCAGCGCAAAACGCAGCACGCCGGTCACCTCGCGCCCGTGCACCTCCAGCTCGCTGAAGGAGACGCTCGTCTGGTGTGCAAGGGCCGCGGCCGGCAAGAGCAGCGCGGCGGCGGCGAGACGCTTCATTTCGCCAGCGGCAGGACGCCCGCGAGCAGGCGGTTGTCCCCGTCGTCGCGGCCGCGGCCCGCGCTGGTCAGCGCGAGGCGGTTGTCGCCCGTCGAGTAGAAGCCGAGGAAGAGCAAAATCGGGTTGCGGCCCGGCACGAACCAGACCGGGTCGGCGATCAGGTCGCGGGATCGTGCTCGGCGTGGATGCGCTCGCCGCTCCCGGTCGCGTCGTCGAGGTGGATGAAGATGTGCCACGGCTCCAGCTCGCCCTTGCAGCGCCAGTAGAGGGTGAGGCGGGCGCGCTGGCCGGGGACGAGCGCGGGCGGCTCGAGCTTGTAGGAGAGCAGCTCGGCGGCATTGCCGAAGACAGCGCCGACCGGCACCGCGTCCGGCGGCGGCGGCGTCATCACGTCGCGCAGGGCGGAGCGGTCGACCTGCGTGTGCGGCGCGGGCCCGCCGGCGTCCTGGTAGGGCCGCTCGATGCACGACGCGCAGAGGGCGAACAAGGCCGCACAGATGATCCGCACGGGCGCGCATTGTGCCGACAGGCCGCGCGCGGTCAAGCGAGGCGTGCTATCTCGCGGCGCGTGGAACCGCTCGGGACCTTCGACCGCTTCGTCGAGCCTTCGACGGGGCTCGCGCTGGGCGCCTTGGCGATCGTCTCGGCGGCGGCGCTGCTGGAGCTGTCACGCACGCTGGCCGAGAGGTACAAGGGCCGCTGGTTCGCCGGCAACGGCCGCGACATCTTTCACGTCGCCGCGGTGGGAGTGATCTTCTCCGCCCTGCGCGCCAATGGCCTGCCGCCGGCGCTGGCGGCGCTCGCCGCCGCGACCATCGCCATCCTTCCGCTGCTCCTTCTCGACTCGCTGCCCGCGCGCCGGCCGGTGCGGGTGGCCTTCCTGCTGGCGCTCTTCGCGCTCGCAGCCGCGCCGCCGCTGCTCGAGCCGCGCTCGATCGTCGACGCGTGCAACTCGATAGCCCGCCAGCTCTTCCGCTGATGCCAACCGCGCGACAGCGCCACCGGGCACGCTGCTAAAACGCAAACCAAAACCCAAACGAAAACGAAATCGAAAACGCGATCGCAAACCGAATCACAAACGGGTACTTTTAAAAGTCGGTTTGCGAGCGCGCTTGCGTTCTCGTTCTGGTTCTGGTTCTCGTTCTCGTTCTCGTTCTGGTTCTAGTGAAGCAGCTTGTCCAGCTCGCCGGCTCCCTCCAGCGCGTGCAGATCGTCCGACCCACCTACGTGATGGTCGCCGATGAAGATCTGCGGCACGGTGCGCTGGCCGGTGCGCACGGAGAGCTGGATGCGCGCCTCATCGTCGCCCGAGACATCGACCTCCTCGTACGGCACGTTCTTCTGCTGTAGCAGGCGCTTGGCCGGTGCGCAGTACGGGCAGAAGGGCGTGGTGTAGATGGTGACGCCTTTCATCGCATCAATCTAGAAACTGCGCGACTGGCCGCCATCGACGACGACGCAGGCGCCCACCACCCAGCTCGCTCGCGGGCTGACCAGGAAGGCGATTACGTCGCCTATCTCCTCCGCCGTCCCGAAGCGCCCGAAGGGAATCTCGCGCTGGACGAACGCGACGGTCCCGGCCGGGTCGTTCTGCAGGCGGCGCTCCCAGGAGCCGCCCGGGTGCAGCACGCTGCCCGGCGCGACCGAGAGGACGCGCACGCCGCGCGGCGCCAGCTCCGGCGCCTGCTCGTGCGCCAGAGCGATGAGCGCCGCCTTCGAGGTGTTGTAGCTGAGCGCGCCGCCTCCCTCCCGGCCGTAGATGCTCGCCACGTGGAGGATGACGCTCGACTCGCGCGAAGGCCTGGGCTCATCCGGCGCGGGCTTGGCTGCCGGGAAACCCCGCCGCACCGCGCTGGCGATGAGATGCGGGAGCGCGTAGCGGCTGGCGCGGACCGCGGGCCAGAGGTTGCGATGGTAGGCCGCCTGCCAGTCCGCGTCCGACAGCTCCGTCGTGCCGCCGGGCTGGCTGCCGCCGACGAGCGTGACGAGGACGTCGAGTCCGCCGAATTCGTGGGCAGCCGTCTCGACAGCGCTCTCGAGCTGCGCGGGGTCGGTCGCGTCGGCCGCGATAGCCAGGGCGCCCCCGGCCCCCGCTGCCTTGCAAGCGGCCGCGCGCGCCTCCACGTCGCTGCGCGTGCGCGCCACCAGCGCCAGCTTGCAGCCCTCGCGCGCCATCGCCAGCGCGGCCGCTCCGCCCAGCCCGCGCCCCGCGCCGATGAGCAGCGCCGATTTTCCCGCCAGGCCCAGATCCATCGTGACAGCGTACTAAAATGCGAAGGCCCGCGGGATCGCTCCCGCGGGCCTTCTCTACACTGAGGTCTGAGGCCCGACGCCTGAGGCCTGTTACATGCCCATGCCGTGGCCCCCACCCGGGCCGGCCTCTTCCCGCTCCTTCGGCTTCTCGGCCACCATCGCCTCGGTGGTGAGCATGAGCGAAGCCACCGAGCTGGCGTTCTGCAGCGCGAACCGCGACACCTTGGTCGGGTCGATCACGCCCGCCGCCATGAGATCCTCGTACTGTCCGGTGGCGGCATTGAAGCCGAACGCGCCCTGGCCCTCGCGAACCTTGTTGACGACGATGCTGCCCTCCCAGCCGCCGTTCTGCACGATCTGGCGGATGGGCTCCTCGAGCGCCTTGCGGATGATGTCGACGCCGAACTTCTCGCCGAGATCGACCTTGAGCGAGTCGAGCCCCTTGAGCGCGCGCAGGTACGCCACGCCGCCGCCGGGCACGATGCCTTCCTCGACGGCTGCGCGCGTGGCGTGCAGCGCGTCCTCGACGCGGGCCTTCTTCTCCTTCATCTCCGTCTCGGTGGCCGCGCCCACGTGGATGACGGCAACGCCGCCCACCAGCTTGGCGAGGCGCTCCTGCAGCTTCTCCTTGTCGTAGTCCGAGGTGGTGTCCTCGATCTGCGCCCGGATCTGCTTCACGCGGGCCTCGATGTCGGCCTTCTTGCCGGCGCCGTCGACGATGGTGGTGTTGTCCTTGTCGATGACGACGCGCTTGGCCCGGCCCAGGTCCTTGAGCGACACCGTCTCCAGCTTGATGCCGAGATCCTCGGCGATCAGGCGGCCGCCGGTGAGGGTGGCGATGTCCTCCAGCATGGCCTTGCGGCGATCGCCGAAGCCAGGCGCCTTCACCGCGGCGGCGTTGAGCGTGCCGCGCAGCTTGTTGACCACCAGCGTGGCCAGCGCTTCACCCTCGACCTCCTCGGCGATGATGAGCAGCGGCTTGCCTGCTCGCGCCACCTGCTCCAGGAGCGGCAGCAAGTCCTTCATCGAGGAGATCTTCTTCTCGTGGATGAGGATGTACGGATCCTCGAGCACCGCTTCCATGCGCTCCGGGTCGGTGACGAAGTACGGCGAGAGGTAGCCGCGGTCGAACTGCATGCCCTCGACCGTCTCCAGCGTCGTCTCGAGGCCCTTCGCCTCTTCGACGGTGATGACGCCTTCCTTGCCGACCTTCTGCATCGCCTCGGAGATGATGTTGCCGATGGTCGCGTCGCCGTTGGCCGAGATGGTTCCGACCTGGGCGATCTCCTTAGGGTCCTTGGTGGGCTTGGAGAGCTTCTTGAGCTCGTTGACCACCGCGATGACGGCCTTCTCGATGCCGCGCTTGATCTCCATCGGGTTGTTGCCCGCGGCGACCAGCTTCGAGCCCTCGCGGAAGATGGCCTGCGCCAGCACGGTGGCGGTGGTAGTGCCGTCGCCCGCCACGTCCGAGGTCTTGGAGGCGACTTCCTTCACCATCTGCGCGCCCATGTTCTCGAACTTGTTCTCCAGCTCGATCTCCTTGGCCACCGTCACGCCGTCCTTGGTGATGGTGGGGGAGCCGAACGACTTCTCGATCACGACGTTCCGGCCCTTGGGCCCGAGCGTCACCCTGACTGCGTCGGCGAGAGTGTTGACGCCCTTGAGGATCGCCTCACGGGCGCGCACGTCGAAAAGAATTTCCTTGGCCATTGGTGTTGTCTCCTTACTTCTCGATCACGCCGAGGATGTCTTCCTCGCGCATCATGAGGTGTTCCTGCCCGTCGATCTTGATCTCGGTCCCGGCGTACTTCGAGAACAGCACGCGGTCCCCCGGCTTGATGTCCAGCGGACGGACCTTCCCGTCCTCCAGGATCTTGCCGTTGCCCACGGCGATGACCTCACCCTCGATGGGCTTTTCCTTGGCCGTGTCGGGGATGATGATACCGCCCTTGGTCTTCTCTTCCTCCTGCACGCGCTTCACGATGACGCGATCCTGTAGAGGCCTGATTTTCATGCGCTTCTCCTTGCTATCCTGCTCAGTTAGGGGTTTGGCACTCGCCACAGGGGAGTGCCAAAGAGGGGCCAATGTAACCGTCCGGAAGGGCGTGTCAAGGGGGAAGGAGACTTGCTCTCGGCCGGGAGCACGGTACATCTTTAAAGGGAGGAGGTGGACGTGGCCGACGAGGCGACCCCGATCCTGTCGTCGCAGAACATCAAGGACTTCTTCCGCGACCTGCTGCTGCGCGCCATCGCCAACCAGCGCGCGCAGGTCGGGCCGTTCACCGAGCTATACCTCGTCAATCTCTTGACCGAGTACCTGGCGAGCGAGGCGCTGTACGTCCAGTCGGACGACGGCACCTGGCAGCAGAAGCCCCTCGCCTTCTTGCTCAAGGAGGCCCTGGAGGAACAGGGCCCGGCGCGGGTCTTCATGCTCCGCCGCCTCGGCGACACCTCGCTCTTCGTTTCCGGCTTCTTCCCCGACTCGCTGACGCGGCGCTCGAGCTTGGTCGACGTCGATTACTACATCGACATGGGCGGGCGCGCCTACGACGCCATCGGAGCGTTGTCCGCCCGCCATGCCACCAGCGAGGGCAGCGTCTGGTACGAGCTGTCGGAGAAGTTCCGCATGCTCGTGGACCTGCTCAGCGAAGTCAGCGAACGCACGCTCCACTCCACCAACGCCGGCCTGGCGCGGCTCTATGAGCGCTGGCTGAAGACCGGCTCGGAGCGGCTGGCGCGGCTCCTCGCGCAGCAGGGGATTGCACCCTTTCCGCGCAAGGGGTTCGTGCAGTGAGCAAATCGCTGCTGGCGCTGGCCCAGCTCCAGCGCCTGCTCCAGTCGATCAACGGCGTGCAGGCCGCGCCGGTAGGGGAGTTTCTCGTCGATGGCGCGGCCCGCCAGCGCCTCGCGCCGCACTCGAGCCCGCACGAGGCGTTGCTGGTGCTGGAAAGCGGCGAGGAGCTGCACGTCGCGCTCTTCCTCGACGAGGCTGTCCTGGCGCAGCTCGCGCGCGGCGCGGGCGAGCCGTGGTCGCGCCAGCGCCTGCACGGGTTTTGCGCAGCGGCCGAGGGCGTCTCGCACTTCCTCTATCTGGCGCAGCGGGCAAGACAGGGCGGGCAGGTGTCGCAGCTCGAGCTCGAGGCGCAGGCCGAGTTGGACAAGTACCTGGCGGTGCTGCTGCAGCTCTGGGCGGTGGGGCGGCGCAGCGCCTCGCCCCAGCTGCGCCGCAAGCTGTTCGACGAGAGCGCGCTGCGGCCCGGCCTGGCAGGGCCGGAGCGCGATCGGTACCGGCTCGCCACCGCCTTGGCGGCGGCGTGCGCGCGCGCCCTCGAGTCGCGCTACGTCGTGGCCGGCCGGCTCGAGGCGCTCCTGCGCGAGGCGCGCCGGTTGTACCGGCTGTCGGGCGGCGAAAAGTTCTCGGCGCTCGCTCAGGGTGCGGTGGCCTGGGCGGCGTGAAAAGCCGAAACCAGAACCAGAACAAGAACGAGAACCAGAACCAGAACGAAACCCGTTCTCGTTCTCGTTCTGGGGGCAGCCTCGCGCCAGCGCCTTCGGCGCTGTCACTGCGGCTGCAGTGGGTTTTCGTTCGTCGTTTTCGTTGTCAAGGTAGCTCGCTGCGCTCGGGTACTTTCAAAAACCCGAGCGGGAGCAGGGAGCAGGAGCAGATTCTGGTCAGCGCTTACTTCCCGGCTTGGGCGTCGCGCCCGCCGGCAGCTTCTCGTTGTCGTACGCGCCTTCGAGGGCCGCCCGGACCGGGCGGTCGAAGCGAACCTTGCCCGTCGCGACTTCACGGAGCGCCAGCACTGGCGGCTTGTCCTTGGCCTCGATCAGCGGCCGCGCCCCCGCCATGAGCTGCCGCGCGCGCTTGGTTGCCAGGAGCACCAGCGCGAAGCGGTTGTCGACGAGCGGAAGGCAATCCTCGACGGTGACACGGGCCATATTCACGACCTCCAAAGGGACGGGCTAGATAATCGATCGCAAGAGGAGAGTCAACAGACCATGAGGCCACGGACCTCGGGCCTCAGGCCTCGGACTACTTGCTCGCCTGGACTCCACCGTCGGGGAGCGAGGCGACGGGCGGGGGCGTCTCGAGCACGTCGTTGAGCGTCCAAGGCAGGTCGTCGACCGTGCCTTTTTCGACGCGCGCGATCTTGTCGCCCGCCAGCACGTAGCGCTTGCCGTCTTTTTCCGCCCCGATCTTGACGGTCGCCAGCACCGCGTCCTTGTCACCCAGCAGCGTGACCGTGCGCGGCTTGTCGAGGCCGAATTGCGCCAGCCCCTTGGGGTCCTTCGGCAAAGGCCCCTCGAAGGCCGTCGCGCGCAGGCCGGTGATCGAGTAGAGCGCCGAGGAGATCTTCCACTTCTTGGCCGGCCCCTTCTGCGGCGCGACCACCGTGAACGTCTCGTCGGCGAAGCCGCCGTCGGGCGGCTGGTCCTTGGCGCGTGCGATCTCCAGCTTGCCCGAGGGCCCGGCGAAGACGATCTTGCGCACGTCCTCGCGCGCGGCGTGCACCAGCGACTTGTCCTGCAGGTCGAAGGGCTCCTTCTGCAGATCCTTCACGATCTGCGAGTCGACCTCGAACACCACCGGGCTGTCGTCGCGCTTGGCGAACGTCTTCACCGCCACGCCGCCCTTCACCGGCTGGCCGATGAGGACGGTGCGCGTGAACGTGTCCTTGCCGCCCGCCGTGCCGACGCCGAGCTTGACGGCGACCTTCGCCTTGTCGAGCCCGTACTGAGCGAGGCCTTCGGCCTTTTCCGACGCGATGCCGGTGGCCTTGAGCGATTTGACCGAGTCGGCCACGCGGTCGGCGGTGGACGCGTCGGCCTCGACCGCGCCGAGCTTCCACTTGCCGCCATCCTTCTCCAGCGTGTAGGGCGCCTTGACGCCGCTCACCTCGATGCGCCGGATCTCCGCGCCCTCGTCGAGGTGCGCGACGCTCTTGTCGCGCAGGTCGAGCAGCGACTTGTCATAGTTCGATCTGTTGTAGCCGTCGATGATGCGGATGCTCGCGTCGCCCAGCTTGCGCACGTAGATGGTGCTGTCGAAAGAGTTGTCGACGCCGATCTGCAGGCCCAGCTCCTTGCCGTCGTCGAGCTTCACCGACACCGCCAGCTTGGGCGCATCGAGCCCGTACGGCCCGGCGTCCTTCTCGTCGGCCAGGTCCTTCTTCTGTTTCAAGCCCGCCAGCTGGTCGAGCATCGTCGAGACAGCCTGATCGTCGCCTTCGGCCGCGATCGGCTCGGTGACCTTCCAGGAAGATTTGTCGTCGGCGCGCGAGAGGGCGGCCACCAGCTTGCCGTCCTTCTCCACGCGCAGCGCGCGCGCCTTCGACTTGTCGAAGTCGAAGAGCTTGTCGCTCTTCTCCTTCTGCTCCGTCTTCTTCTCCTCGTCCTTCCGCGCCCAGAGCGCGACGCCGCCCACGGCGCCCGCGACCAGCGCGAGGACGAGCATCCCCAAAAGGGACTTGGTCGTCTGCTTCATGGCTCCCGTTACCGGCTCTTGCGCGTCTGCCAGACGAAAAGCCCCGCGTACAGAAGTGCGAAGGGCAGAATGTCGAGGGCAAACAGCGTCATGGTGTGCTTCTGGTCCGCGGAGAGGAAGAGGTGGTTGGCCTGTCGCTGCTTGGGCCGGATGGAGATGCGCGACTCTTCCTTCGCCGTCCACGACACGGCGTTCAAAGCGAAGTCGCGGTTGCCCGCGAGACGGTAGTAGCCGTTGGAGGCGAAGAGCGAGTTGCCGATCACCACCACGCGCGACTCGCTCTCGCCCGACCCGTGCGTCGCAGCCACCGCCAGCGGCACCGGGCCCTTGAGGTCCTGGCCGGGATCGAACTTCACCTGTCCGCTCTGCAGCGAGCCGGTCTCGCCCCACGCGCGCGGGCCGGTCTTCGCCAGCTCGGTCACGTTCCATCCCAAGGGCGGCGTGGCGGCCTTGGAGACGCTGCGCGCCACCGGGAAGATGGTGGCGAGCTGGAAAGGCGAGCTGCGCGGGTTGGTGATGGGATGCTCGGTGTACTGCTGGGCGATGGCCACCTCGGGGTTCTGCGACTCGGGGTCGATGACCTCGTCCTTGCCCACGACGACGCCCCACGATTTGAACGCGCCCTCGAGGCCGCTGTTCACGGCGGGATCGATCATCGCCACCAGCTTGCCGCCTTTCTCGACCCACTCCTTGACCAGCTTCGCCTCCCCCTCGCTCAAAGAGGCGACCGGCCCGGCGATGACCAGCGCCTGCGCTTCGGCGGGCATGGTCTTGTGCTCGGCGAGGACGATCTCGTCGGGCTGGTAACCCTCGCTCTTCAAAGCGTCGACGAAGAGCTTGAGCCCGCGCTCGGTGTTGTCGGCGACAGCGTGCTCGCCGTGGCCCTTGGTGAAGAAGACCTTCTTGGTCGACCCGCGGGTCACCTCGATGAGCGCGTTGGTGAGGGCCTCTTCGCTCACGTCCTTGGCGCGCGACTCCTTCGACCCACTGCGCACGATGACGCGCGGCCCGCTCTGGCTGATGTTCAGCTCCTTGACCTGCGTGGGGTGCTTGAAGGGATCGACGAACTCGACCTTCAGCTTGTCGGTCTCGGCGCGGTACTGGCGGAGCCGGTCGTCCAGCTCGCGCAACTCCGGGTCGGCGGCGCCGTAAAAGGCCTGGATCTTCACTTCCTCCTTGAGGCCTTTCAAGAGGCCGACGGTCTGGTCGGAGAGCGAGTAGACCTTGTCCTTGGAGAGGTCCCACTGCTTGGGCTTCTTCACGGCGATGTAATTGAGGCCCACCAGGAGGGCGAAGAGCACCAGCGTCATCACGGCGCTGATGCCGGCGTAGAACGTGCCGCGGCCGGTGAACTGCTCGCCCAGCTTGCCCAGGTTGGTGATGAAGAAGATGGCGATACCCGCCCCGGCCAGCACCAGCTGCATCCAGACGAACCGGTCGGCGATGCGCCCGGTGACGAGCCAGGCGAGCCCTGCGCTGAAGAGGACGACGATGCCGAACAGGCCGGCCATGCGGCCCTTCTGCTGTGTATTCATTTCACTCAGCTCCAGCGGTGCGCCTCGACGGCGCGGTGGGTCGCGAACAGGCCCACGATGATGAGGGTGAGGAAGTAGATGATGTCCTTCATCTCGAGCACGCCGCGGCTGAACGCGTCGAGGTGGCTGGTGGCGGCGAGGTACGTGATGGTGTCGCGCCACGCGCCTTCGGCCTGCGAGGCGGCCCAGCCGATGATCCAGGTGAGGAGCGCGAGCACGAATCCCACCAGCGCCGCGATGGCCTGGCTGTCGGTCAGCGCGCTGACGAACATGCCCACCGCCAGGTAGGCAGCGCCGAGGAGCCAGAGCCCGAGGTAGCCGAGCAGGACCGCGCGCCACTCCACGCCGGCAGCGTCCTTGGCGACCATCTGCACCAGCGCCGGGTAGATGAGCGTGAGCGCGAGCGCGATGGTGACCACCGCCAGGGCGCCGATGAACTTCCCGAAGACGATGTCGCCGGGCTTGATGGGGGCGCTGTAGAGCAGCTCGATGGTCTTGGCGTTCTTCTCCTCGGCGATGAGCCGCATGGTGAGGAGCGGCATGAGGAAGATGAGGATCACGCCCAGGTTCCCGAACAGATTGCGGAAGATGACGTCCTGGAAGTTGAGCCGGTTCATCATCTCCGGCGCGTTGAAGCGCATGTACTGCAGGCTGGCCAGCTCGTACGAGTTGAGCAGCTGGAGGAAGAAGTACGAGCCGATGAGCACGAAGAGCGTGAACACCACCCACGCGATGGGCGTGGCGAAATAGATGTTCATCTCCTTCTTGGCGATGGCGATGGCGTTTTTCATGGTCTCTTAAGCCGAGGTGAGCTTGAGGAAGATCTCTTCGAGCGACGGCGCCGGGCCGGGGTGGCCGTCGGCGGTGGCCGCGCCGGCGTGGGCGTTCTGCAGGCCCCGCAGCGTGTCGTCGGCGACCACCTTGCCCTGCGAGATGATGAGGACGCGCTGGCAGGTCATCACCACCTCGGGGAGGATGTGCGTCGAGAGGACGATGGTGTGCTTGCCGGCCAGCGACTTGATCAGCTCACGCACCTCGATGATCTGCGCCGGGTCGAGTCCGATGGTCGGCTCGTCGAGGATGAGCACCTCCGGATCGCCCAGGAGCGCCTGCGCCAGCCCGACGCGCTGCTTCTGTCCCTTGGAGAGGTTGCCGATCACGCGCCGGATGAACTTGTCGCAGTTGGTCTTGACGGCGACGCGCTCGATCTCGCCCTTGCGCGCCTTGCTGGGGACGCCCTTGATCTCGGCGACGAAGTTCAGGTACGCGCGAACCGTCATGTCGACGTAGAGGGGCGGCGTCTCCGGCAAATAGCCGATGCGCCGCTTGACCTCCAGCGGCTGCTCGAAGACGTCGAAGCCGGCCACCTTCACCGAGCCGCTGGTCGGGGGCAGGACGCCGGTGATGGTGCGCATGGTGGTGGTCTTGCCGGCGCCGTTGGGGCCGAGGAAGCCGACGATCTCCCCCTTCTCCACCTTGAAGCTGACGTCCTGGACGGCCTTGAGGTCGCGGTAGGTCTTCACCAAATGAGAAACTTCGATCATCGATTGTCCTCGCACTGCGGGGCGGCACCGATAACAGCGTGCGCGCCGCGACGCTTCCCGTAAAAGCGGCCGGCAATTTAGAGCAACTCAGGTTCCTGTCAAGCAGTCAAACGAGCCCTCGGGTAAACTGAAATCGTGGCTGTCATCGTGCAGAAGTATGGCGGCTCGTCGGTGGCCGACGTGGAGAAGATCCGGCGCGTCGCCGCTCGGGTGGCCGGGACGCGCGCACAGGGCAAGCAGGTGGTGGTGGTGGTGAGCGCCATGGGCGACACCACCGACGAGCTGCTCGCGCTCGCCCGCAAGATTTCACCCGACCCGCACCGGCGCGAGCTGGACATGCTGCTGACCGCCGGCGAGCGCATCTCCATGGCGCTCCTGGGCATGGCGCTGCACGACCGCGGCGTCGAGGCGGTCAGCTTCACCGGGTCGCAGAGCGGCATCATCACCGACGGCGCGCACACCAACGCCCGCATCCTCGAAGTGCGGCCGGTGCGCATCCTCGAGGAGCTAGGCCGGGGGCGGGTGGTGATCGTGGCGGGCTACCAGGGCGTGTCGCGCGAGAAGGAGATCACCACGCTGGGCCGCGGCGGCAGCGACACTACCGCGGTGGCGCTGGCGGCGGCGCTCGAGGCGGAGGTGTGCGAGATCTGCTCCGACGTGGACGGCGTCTACACCGCCGACCCGCGCATCGTCTCGGGCGCGCGCCGCCTTGCCGAGCTGTCGCACGAGGAGATGCAGGAGCTGGCGCTGGCCGGAGCCAAGGTGCTCAACGCGCAGGCGGTCGAGTTCGCGCGCGACAGCGGCATCACCATCCACGCCCGCAGCACGTTCGAGAGCGGCCCCGGCACCAAGGTGGCGCGGTCGGCCGCGCGCGAGCTGCGCATCTCGGGCGTCGCGCTCGACGCCGAAATCCTCATGGTGAGGAACGCGCCCCTCGAGGTCCTGGCGAAGCACGGCGCCTGGCCGCGCGAGGCGTGGGGTGCGCAGTGCATCGTCTCGCTGGAGAACGTGCACGCCCTTCCCGCGCTGCTCGACGATCTGCGCGAAGCGGAAGTGGAGACGGACCTGGCGCAGGTGGCGGTCGTCGGGACGGGCATCGGAGCGTCGAAGGAGTCGCTCGACCGGGCCCTGCGCGCGTTGGGGCTTTCGCCGCGCCTGGTCCTGGTGGCGCCGCTGCGGCTGGCGTTTCTGGTGCCGCGCGAGGCGGCCAAGGATTGCCTGCGCAGGCTGCACGCGGAGTTCGTCGAAAAGGAGAGCTGATGCCCACCGCCAAGAAGAAGCCGCCTTCCGAGAAGGCGCAGCTGGTGGAGAAGATTTCGCGCGCGCTCGAGATCCCCGCCGGCGAGGTCGAGCTGCGCGCGCTGCGCGAGATGGCCCAGCGGCTTGCGGCGCCCGCGCCCAAGGCGGTGGCCTCGAAGCCTCCGCCGGCGGAGCGGCACTCCGCGCTGCCGCAGCGCCTCTATCTGCTGCTGGATGGCCGCGGGCTCGACGGGCGAGGGATGCCCATCGAGGTGATCGACCTGCCCTGCATCCTGGGGAGCGAGAAGAAGAGCAACGTGTGGATCAACTCGCCGCAGATCGAGACGCACCACGCGCGCATCACCCAGGACGGCGACAGGTGGGTCATCGAAGATCTGGGCTCGCAGCACGGGACGTTCTTCGGCGACAAGCAGATCAAACGCCGCATGATCGAAAACGGGGACGAATACCGCCTCGCCGGCTACCTCAGGGTGCGCACCGAGCTGCGATAGTCCGTGGTCGTGCTGGTGCTCGTGCTCGGTCTCTGTGAGCGAGCACGAGCACGTTTACGAGCACGAGCACGGCTCGACCGAGCTTCAGGCGTCGACCGCGACTTCCGAGAGATCGGTGGCCGCGATGACGCGCGGGTGCGCCGGGCGCGCTTCGTCGGCGACGAGCTCGGCCTCCACGCTGGGCGAGAAATGCGTCAGCACCAACGTTGCCGCCTCGGCCTCGGCGGCGACGCGGGCCGCCTCGAGGCCCGTCGAGTGGCCGCGCTGGTGCGCAAGCTCGGAGCGCGCCTGCTCGTAAGTCGCCTCGTGCACCAGCGCGTCGACGCCGCGCCCCAGCTCGACGGCGGAAGGGCAGGGCACGGTGTCGAGCGCGTACGCCATCGACGGCCCTCGCCGCCGCGGGCCCACCAGGCCCGCGGGCTCGATGACGCTCCCGTCGGCCAAGGTGACGGCGCGGCCCGCCTTGAGGTCCGCCAGGAGCGGCCCGCGCGGCACTCCCGCCGCCTCGGCCGCCGCCACATCGAGGGTACCGGCCCGATCGGGCAGCGCCACGCGATACCCGTACGTGGGCACGCGATGCGCCAGCGGCCGGCTCTCGACGAGGAACTGCGACCCGTCGAGCCGCACCTCGCCGCCCGCCCCGTTCTGCTCGAAGATGCGCACCTCCATCTCGCCGATCCCGAGGGAGCCGGCCCGGGCCAGGTGCTGGAGTAGCTCAGCGATTCCCGCCGGACCGGCTACTACCAGCGGGCGCTCGCGGCCCTCGAGGCCCAGCGTGCCGAGCAGGCCCGGCAGGCCGTTGAAGTGATCGCCGTGCAGGTGCGTGATGAGCACCGCGTCCAGGCGCGAGAGCGACAGGCCCGCCCGCAGCGCCGCGATCTGCGCGCCCTCGCCGCAGTCGCACAGGACCCACGCGCCCTCCGCCGCCACCGCCAGCGCCGATGCGCCGCGCGCCAGCGTGGGGCGCCCCGCGCTGGTGCCGAGCGGAATGATGCGCAACTTCACTCACGCTCCAGTACCACGGCCTGACGCCCGCGCCCGCGCAGCTTGCCGGCGGCGCGGGCGGCCCGCCCCGAGTCGAGCAACACGCGCCAGGTCCCCGCCGGCAGCTCGACGTCGAACGGCCCTTCGCCGAACGACGCGACGAGCAGCGCGCTGCCACGCTGCATGAGCAGCACCTGGTCGCGCGACCAGGCCTGCAGCGACTCGCGGCGGTCGTCCCGCAGCGAGGGGTGCTCGCGGCGCAGCTTCAAGAGCGAGCGGTGCCACGCGAGCGCGGCCGTGTCCTTGCGCGATCGATCGAGCTTGCTGCGACGGAACGTCTCGGGCGCCTGCGGGTCGGGCACTTCGCCCTGCCAGGAGAAGGCCTTGAATTCCTCGCGCCGGCCTTTGCTCACCGCCTCGGCGAGCTGCGCATCGCCGTGGCTGGTGAAGTAGAGGAACGGCTCGCGCGCGCCCCACTCCTCGCCTTGAAAAAAGAGCGGCAGCGAGGGCTGCAGCGCGACGAGCGCCGCCGCGACGCGCAGCCCCCCCTCGTCGGTGAGCGCGCTCAGTCGTTCGCCGCGGGCGCGGTTGCCGATCTGGTCGTGGTTCTGCGCCGCCACCACGAAACGCCGCCCCGGCAGATGCGCCGCCTTCGTCCCGTGCGGACGCTTGAATGACGGTTTGAACTGACCCTGGAAATGCCAGCCGTTGCGCAGCGCGGAGACCAGCGCCTCCATCGGCGGCTGGTAGTCCGCGTAGTAGCCCTGCGACTCGCCGGTGAGCGCGACGTGGAGCGCGTGGTGCAGGTCGTCGGCCCACGCCGCGTCGAGGCCGTACCGTTCGATGAGCTTGACGTCGTTCAGGTCGCTCTCGGCGATGACCAGTTTTCCCTCGGCGTGCACCGCATGGGCGATCTCCTCCAGGAGATGCTTGGGCGAGTCGTCGACGATGCCGTGGACCGCGTCGAGGCGCAGCCCGTCGAACCCGCCGGCGGTCACCCAGCGGAGCGCGTTCTCGACGAAGTGGCGGCGCACCGGCGCGAGCGAGAAGTCGAGCGCGTCGCCCCAGGGCGTCTTGTGCTTCGAGGTGAAGTACGGGCCGAACTCGCCGAGGTAGTTTCCCTCGGGGCCGAGGTGGTTGTAGACCACGTCGAGAAACGCGCTCAGACCGGCGGCATGGGCGGCATCGACGAAGCGCCCCAGCCCCGCCGGCCCGCCATACGCGGCGTGCGCGGCAAAGAGGGCGACGCCGTCGTAGCCCCAGTTGCGCTCGCCCGGGAAAGCCGCGACGGGCATCACCTCCACCGCGGTGTACCCCGCCTCGGCCAGCTCGGGGACGAGGCGCGCCGCGCCGTCGGCCGTCCCTTCCGGCGAGTAAGTTCCGAGGTGAATCTCGGAGAAGATCAGTTTCTCCAGCGGGACGCGCGGCGACGGCCGGCGCGGCGCGATGGCGGCGAGGTCGACCACCTCGCTGGGCCCGTGCACTTCCTCGGGCTGCAGGAGCGAGGCGGGGTCGGGGCGCTCGCGCCCATCGGGGAAGCGATAGAAGTAGCGTGCCCCCGGCCGCACGCCTTCGACGTGGGCGGTGAAGTACGCATCGTCGCCGCGCCGCATCGGGACTGCGCGATCGCCGACTTTCACTTCCAGCGAAGGCGTCTTGGGAGCCCAGACGCGAAAATGCGTACCTCGCGCGTCGGGTACGGCACCCAGCCACGGCTTCCAGCCCATCCCCGCACGCTATCACTCGAAGGAGAGCGTGCGCGCGCAGGGATCGGACCATCAGGGTCAATTTGCGGGCCGGAATGCAGGGGGGACCGCTGTGGGTTAAAGTCTCTGCCGTGCGGCGGTGGCGCTTCTACATTTTCCTCTTGGGACTCACGCTCCTGCCGCAACTCCTGGCCGGTTCAGATCTGGTGAACTGGCTGGCAGCGGAGGGGCAGCTCGCGCTCGGCCTCTCGGTCCCCGTCCTGCTGCTCCTGCTCAACCTGCCCATGGTGGCCGAAGTCTTTCTGCGGAAGCAGAAGGTGCACCTGCCGCGCTTCCTCGCCGTCTCGCTGCAGACGCCGTGGACGGCCTGGTGGCTGGGCAGCATCTTCTACGTCATCCTGCGCGCCGTCTGGACGGTGGTGCACCTCGGACCCGCGCCCATGCCGGAGCCGCTGGCGCTTTCGCCCTACGCGCTGGCGCTATACGGCTGCCTTTTCGGCGCGCGTGTGCTGCGGCGCGAGCGCGTCACCATCCCAGTCGCGGGGCTGCCCGCGGGTTGGCGCGGCGCGCGCATCGTGCAGCTCTCCGACCTGCACGCGGGCCGGCACGTCACGCGCGAGCGCCTGCAGCGCATCGCGCGGCGCGCCGCGCGGCTCAAGCCCGACGTGCTGGTGGTGACGGGCGACATCGTGCACAACTCGCCGGCGTTCGCGCAGGCCGCCGCCGAGGCCATCGGTTCCATCCCCGCGACGTACGGCGTCTATGCGTGCCTGGGCAACCACGACTTCTGGGCCGGCCCCGACGCGGTGGAGCGCGAGTTGGAGCGGGCCGGCGTGCGCGTCCTGCGCAACCGCGGTGTGCTGCTCGAGCGCGGCGGCCACGGTCTCTGGCTCTGCGGCGTCGACGATCCGTGGAACGGCCGCTTCGATCTGCCGGCCGCGCTGCGCGGCAGGCCGGAGGGAACTGCCACGGTGTTGCTCTCGCACCAGCCCAACACCTGGCGGCGCGCCCAGGAACTCGGGGTGGAGTTGCAGCTCTCGGGTCACACGCACGGCGGCCAGCTCGCGCTGCTCTGGCTGCACCGCAGCCTCTCGCTGGCGCGGATCATCACGCCGTTCGTGGCGGGGCTGTACCGCGCCGGGCGCAGCTATCTCTACGTGAATCGCGGCGCTGGGACGGTGATGCCCATGGTTCGCATCGGCGCCCGCCCCGAAGTCACCGAGCTCACCCTCGTCTCCGCCGACGAATCACTGGACGATCTGGGAATTCCAGCCGAGGTTACGCCTTGAATCTCCGCGGAGGCGCTGGTGCGTTGCGGCGATGCGCATTCATCTCTTCGAGCTGACCGAGGCCGCGGCCAAGGCCGACGAGCTGCTGCTTTCGATGGAGCCGGCGGCTCGCGCTGAACTGGCGCGCGAAGCGCAGAGAAGGGCGTCCGCGCTGGGGTTGATGCGCGGGGCGCAGCCGATCCCGCTGGTGCTCTCGCCCAGCTCGCTCCCGCGCGACGAGCTGGCCGCCCTCGGGCGCAACGCACGGCTCGTCACCAGCGCGCTGGTCAAGGTGGCGCGCCGGCTCATCGAAGGCCAGCCCGAAAAGGCCGGCCTCCTCTTTCACCATCTCTCCCCGCTCGAGCGCGAGGCCCTGGCCCACCACTGGCGCGAGGCCGAAGACCTCCTCCACTCGCGCATCGACTGGTTCGTCGACCGCCAGGGCACGGTGCGCGCGCTGGAGGTGAACGCGACCATCCCGGCCATGCACGTCTACTCCGACGCGGCCGCCCGTGGCTGGGTCGAGGCGGTGCGGCCCGGGCGCGCCGCCGCGCTGGCCCGCAACCCCAGCAACGCCGCGTGGCTGGTCGATGCGCTCCTGAAAGTTGCCAGCGGGCGCGCGCAGCCCGTCAAGGTCCAGCTGCTGCACCGCGAGGGCGACCCGCAGCTCACCGAGTTGCTCGCGCTCGCCGAACTTCTCCATGCCCGCGGCATCGAGGCGCGCACCTGCACGCCCGCCGACGTCTCGCTCGACGGCGATCCGCACCGCGTCCTCTACCGCCACCTCTTTGCGCGCCATGTGGAGGTCGACTCCCAGCTGGGCCGCGCTTTCCTCGACCCGGTGAAGCACGGCATGTGGAACCGCGTCGACGGCTGGCTCGAGACCAAGGGACTTTTCGCCGAGCTGTCGCTGCAGGCGCGCGCCGACTATCTCTCGCAGGAGGAGCGCGACGCGGTGGCCGAGACGGTGCCGTGGACGCGCCTGCTCGACGACATCGACGATGCGACGCTGGGCGGCGGCGACCGCTTCGTGCTCAAGAGGTCGCACGACTACGGCGGCAAGAGCGTGGTCATCGGTCGCGAGGCGGGGCCCAAGGCGTTCCGCGAGACGCTTCGCGCCGCGCGCCGCGACGAGCCCGGGACCTGGGTGGCGCAGGAGCTGGTCGATGCGCCGTCCATCGAGCGATTCCTCAGTACGGGGACGGGCGTGCCCCGGCTGCCGCTGCACCTCGACATCAGCACCTACGCTTCGCTGGTGCCCGGCGTGCCCGACGGCGGTAGCGTCTGTCGCGCAGCGCCCGGCCGCATCGTCAACATCGTCCGCGGCGGAGGCGTGGCCCCGCTCTTCGCCGACGACGTGCTGGCGGAGATGTCGTGACGCGGCCGGAGCTAGCGCTCGCGGGCGCGCCGGGCGGCGATCTCCTCGAGGAAGCTGACGGCGAGGAAATGACGCAAATGATCGATGCACGGATAATCGGGCGCGTGACAATACCGCTCATGGAACTGGCAGAGCTGGCCATGGTGGTCGCGGCAGAACTGGTCGTACCCGCCTTCGTCGCAGGGGTCGTCGATGTGCGCCGCCACGTCGGCGGTGCGCTCGGCGGTGAGCAGGGAATCGTCGTTGACGGCGCGCGGCCCGGGAGCATGCACCTTTTCCCTCATGGCGATCTCCAAAGGCTGGTAGCGAGAGGAGTTTAACGGGATGAGTCCGCAGGTCACGTTCAAGAGCAGCGAGGACAAGGTTCCCCAGCCGGGGGTGCTCGTCGACTCGGCGGGCAAGCCGGTGGGCGCGGCGCCGCGGCTCCCCGACGCTGTCCGGCCGCCGTACACCCCAAGCCATGGGAGGGCCCCCAAGGCCATGCCACAGCCGCCGGTGGGTCTGGAGGACCTGGGGCCGGCCGCGGCGCTGCGCGTCGTGGGGCCCGACCGCGAGAAGTGGCTGCAGGGCATGCAGAGCAACGACCTTGCGGCCGCGCCGTATGGCGGTGCGGTAGCAGGTGTGTTCCTGGGAGGCAAAGGGCGTCTCGTCGCCGACGCCCTTGTCTGGCGGCAACCCGACGAGGTGATCGTCACCGTCGAGCCGGCACGCCTCGACGCGCTCGAAAAGCACCTCGACAAGCTGCTCATCATGGAAGACTGCGAGTTGCAGCGCGCCCCGGGGCTGCGGCGGCTGCGCTATTTTCCGTCGGATGGGCCGCCCTCGCGCTTTCCTGACATCAGCGGAAGCTTGCAGCCGCTCGGGCTCGAGCTGCTCCTGCCCGAAGCGGATGCGCAGGCGCTCCTCGAGGAGCTGCGCGATCGCCCGCGGCCCGACCAGATCGAAGCGTGGCGCGTCGCGCTGGGCGTGCCCGCCTGGGGCGCCGAGCTGGACGAGGAAGTGACGCCGCTCGAAGCGGGCCTCGACCGCACGCTGTCGTACTCGAAGGGCTGCTACGTCGGCCAGGAAGTGGTGGCGATGGCCACGTTCCGCGGCCGCGTCTCGTGGAACCTGGTGCGCCTCGAGGTGGCGGGCCAAGCGCCGTCGCGCGGGTCGAAGATCGATCCGCAGCGCGTGTCGGCCCGCGGCCGCGTCACGTCCTCCACGCAAGTGGGCGCGCTGGGCGTCTTTCTCGGGTATGTTCACAAGGAGTTGATCGTGCCGGGCTCGAAGGTGACGCTCGAGGACGGGCGAACCGCCGAGGTCCTCGGCCTGCCTTTCGGCTCCATGCCCGGAGCGGGGGTGTGCGCATGAAGATCCTCGCCGCCATTCACGACCTGATGTTCTCTTCCAAGGTGAACGCCGCCGCGCAGGGGCGGCCGTTGACATGGTTGCCGCGTGGGGCGGGCGTCGCCGAGCAGGTGGCGAAGGACAAGCCCGACGTGCTGCTCATCGACCTGGGCTCGCCGAAGCTCGACGCGGTGAACGCGATCCGCACCATCAAGTCGAGTGAGTCGAAGGCCACGGTGGTCATCGGCTACGTCGACCACACGCGAGAGGACTTGATCGAGGCGGCGCGCGCCGCCGGTTGCGACCAGGTGATGAGCAAGGGCGAGTTCGCGCGGCGCCTACCCGAGTTGCTGGACGGCATTTAGCGAAAAGCCGGTCCCGCGCCCGAAAATTCAGCGGGCGAAAGTCACCGCGGCGATGGCGCGGGGTCCCTCGTCGTTGCCCACTTCAGGACCTGCGAAGACGAGATTCGCGGTGGAGGGCGCCAGCTCGCGCAAGTGTGCGGCCGCGTCGTCGACTTCCTTCAAGGTGGCCGTGGGGCGAAGGCGGCAGGTGAGCAGCACGTCGCGCACGCCGAGGAACGAGAGCGCCTGCTCCAGCCCGGTCGGCGGGCTGGAGAGATCCTGCCACAGATGCAGCAGCGCGGCCGAAGGAGCGCGCGCCACGTCGCGGACATCCTCCGCCTCGACGCCGACGAGCCCGAAAACCGTCAGCGGCTCGACGAAGCAGCGCACGGCATCGGCCCACGACGCGCGCCCAACGGGCTGAACGACGCAAGCGTCACAAAGCTCGGCCGCCCGCAGCAGCTTTCCGCGCGCCTGCGGGCCGGGGTTGGCCGCGACCGCCGGTAGCACCACCAGCGCCTGCCCGCCGCCGCGCTTGCGCAGGATGCGCGCGGCCTTCGAGCCGGCGGCCAGGGCCGCCTCGTCGGCCGACCCGGCCAGGAGCAGCAGCATCGATCCGGCCTCGGAGCGCTTGATGCGCCGGAAAAGATCCTCGCCAGGCCCCAGCAGTTCGCAGGCCAGCGCCGTCGTGTCCAGCGCAGCGGCCGCCGCCGCCGGAGCGGCTGCAAACGCGACTACCGTGGCGACGGGCTGCATAGGTGAGTGGTAACACCGCCGCCGGGCTACACCAACCCCCCTGTAAAACCTTTGCGTGCAGGCGGACATGCTCAGAACGAGACAGTGAGATGGAGACCCGCTCGCTCTTCAATACTTGTAAAAGCCTTCGCCCGATTTCTTGCCCAGCTTCCCGGCGCGGACCATGCGGCGCAACAGTTGCGGGGGACGAAAGCGCTCGCCCAGCTCGGAGGCCAGGTGCTCGGCGATGGCCAGCCGGACGTCGAGGCCGACCTGATCGGTGAGTTTCAACGGGCCCATCGGATGCCCGTAGCCCAGCTCGATGGCGCGGTCGATCTCCTCGGCCGACGCGACGCCCTCCTCGAGCATGCGGATGGCCTCCATCGCCAGCGCGATGCCCAGCCGGCTGGTGGCGAAACCGGGCGCGTCGCGAACCACCACCACTTCCTTGCCCATGCGCGCACCGACGGCGCGCGCGGCCGTGACCACCAGCGGATGGGTGCGCTCGCCCTGCACGATCTCCAGCAACTTCATGGCCGGAACGGGGTTGAAGAAGTGCAAGCCCACCACGCGCTCGGGCCCCTTGGCCGCCGAAGCGATGGCGGTGACGGGCAACGACGAGGTGTTGGTCGCGAGGATGGCGTCGGGCCGCGCGGCCTTCGATAATCTTGCGAATAAGTCTTTCTTGAGCTGCAAGTCTTCCGGCGCGGCTTCGATGATCAGGTCGGCCCGCGCAGCGGCGGTCTCCAGCTCGCTCGCGGCCGCGAGGAGATCCAGCGCGCTCTTCCGCTCCCGCGCCGTGCAGCGGCCTTTCTCCACGGCGCGGCCGAGCGAGTCGGCAATGCGCTCGAGCGCCTTCTGCGCCGTCCCCGCAGCCACGTCGAATAGCTCGGTGCGATAGCCGGCGCGCGCCGCCACCTGCGCGATGCCGGTGCCCATCGTCCCGGAGCCGATCACGGCGACGCGCTGCACGTCCAGGACGGCGATGCCCATCAGACGTTCCCGAAATAGATGCCGCGCTTCTTCTCGACGGCGCTCTCCAGCACCTTGTGCACCTGCTCGAAGACCTCCGCCCAGACTTCACCCAGCGTCGGCTCGCGCCCCAGCCTGGTGCGCGCGGCGGCGATCATCGCCTCCAGGTCCTCGGGGCTGGCGAAGAAATTGTTGGCGCTCTTCATTGCCGCGGCGGGCTTCTCGTCCATCTCGTCGCGGGCCACGTCGAGCGCGTCGCGCAGGTCCTCGGCTTCTCGCGACGTGAGCGGCCGCTCGTTGACGAGCGACTCCAGCACCGGCTCGACCGCCTTGCGCCCCTTGGGCGAGTGCTGGCGCAGTTGGTAGAGGAAGATGCCCCAGTCGCCGCGCGAGCAGATGCGCTCGGCCGATTCCCAGGGGTGCTCGCGCAGCCACCGCTCCCACTCGGCATCTCCCCATTTCGAAAAGCCGTCGGGCGGCGCGACGCTCAGGTAGACAGACACGTCGAATCGTCTATCACGCTGGCGCGCCCTGCGCATGCGCCCGGCCTCAAACCTCGCCTTCGGAAGAGCTTCGATATTTCATCTTTCAGGACGCCCGGGAGGCACCGCAGGGGCGTCGTCCAGCCGCTGCGCTTGCCGCAGCATGCGCTCAGGCAATGCCTCACCTGCGTGCTGCGGCTCCGCGATGCGTCTGGCCGCTGCCCCTGGGCTCTCTGAGCGCGCTTGTCCTCTGCGAGGATGGAAAAACAGGGATCGGGAACAGCCGGGGGCAGCCGGGGCGGGGCGGCCGGGCGCATCGCGGAGCCGCAGCCCGCAGGCGACTCTTTGACTGGGCGGTGGCTGCGGCAAGCGCAGCGACCGGACGCCCCGCCCCGGTGCCCCCGGCGTCACGCAGAGACCGAAACAGGCCAGCCCCTCGTTCAGGTTCCGCCGTCGGAAGTGTCGGGGAAGCGGCAGGAGGCGGCGCCGCCGGCGCGCACGCGCACGAGTTGCGCCGGCGAGCCGGGGGCCAGCAGCGTGTAGTCGCCGGCGTGCAGCGAGGGCAGCTTGCACCTCACCGACCGGTGCAAGCAGGGCACGCCGGTGCAGGGAAAGAAGAGCGCCTCGTTGCAGACGTCCTGCTTCATGTCGAGGAGCAGCTGGCCGTTCGCCAGGAGCACGGTGCACGCGGGAAGGTTGGAGCAGCCGCGGCCGCACAGCTCGCGCACCTCGATGACGAGCTGGAGGTCCGAGGCGAGCGCGTCGGGTAGGCACATGTCGCCCACGTCGGCGGTGAGCGTCTTGCAGGTGTCGGTGCTGCAGGCCGCGCCGGCGAGGGCGGCGAGCAGCAGGGTGGCGCGCATCGCGCTTCCTTACACTGCGGCGAGCAGGCGCGAAAGGTAGAAGGCGACGTCGAGCGCGACCAACGACAGCGTCGCGCCGGCGGCAACGGCGATGGGCGTGCGCCGCGGCCGCAGGGCCCAGGCGGCTGCGGCAGCAAAGAGGCCGGCCGCGCAGGCGACGAGCAGATCGCCGTAGTAGCGCATGGAGACGCCTTGGACGACGCGCGCGATGGAGAAGGCGCGCGCCGCGGGGTCGTAGACGAGCACCGGCAACTGCAGCGTGCCCGGGAGCAGGTAGCCGACGGCGAAGGCGGCGATCCCGGCCAGCGCGGCGCGCAGCGTGCGCTCGGGGTCGGGGTTCATCCCGAACCTCGCGACGTGACGTAGAGCCCGATCACCGCCGCCGCCCAGAGGAACGCCGCGCCGCTCGAGGAGAGCGCGGCGATGGACCAGCGGTGCTCGCGCGGAAGGTCCGCTTCGGCCGCGGCCCGGCCGGCCAGCGCCGCGCCGATGACGAGCGCGAGCGCCAGCGCCGAGAGGTGCTCCTTGAGATCGAACCACTGCACGGCCGCAGGAGCGGTCCGCTCGAGAAAGGCGGCGCGCACGTGCAGGCGATACGAGGGATAGAGCAAAAGGCCGGCGACGGCCTGCGCGACCACCGACGCGGGGGCGATCCAGCCGAAGCGCCGCAAGGCGCGCGCCTGCGGCCGGCCCAGCGCGGCGAGGACGGCGTGCGCGGCGTGGTGCGTGGCGGCCATCACGGCGGTGAACCCGAGGACGGCGTGCGCAACCAGCAGGGCGCGATTCACGTCGCGACCACCGGCAGCGGCCGCCTCCCGCGATGTTCCTGCACGCGCGGGCAACCCGGGTCGGGGCCCATGAACGGACCGTGCGCCTGGGCCACGGCGCGGCACCCGCCGCGGCAGAGCCGCAGGTATTCGCACGAGGCGCAGGGCTCGGGCGCATTTTGCACGAAATCGCGAAATTCGCCGAAACCGTCCCCCCACGCGGCCTGCATCGCTCCGGGCTGCAGCGCGTCGGCCTCGGCGCGGCCCGCGAACGAGCAGCCCGTCAAGGCGCCCTCGGGCTGCACCGCCGCGAGCACGTCGCCCCCGACGCAGCCTTGCACGCCGAAGAACGCCGCCGCGCGCGCGGAGGGCCGGTGCCAGAAGACCATCGGCGCGAACGAGCAGTCGAGCTTCACGCGGATGCGGTGCCGCCACACCAGCCGGCGCGCCATCGGCCAGAGGCGTTTGCCCTGCTCGGGCGTCAGCTCCTCGTCGAGTCGGGCGCCGCGGCCGACCGGCTTGAAGCGCAGAAGCTCCAGTTCGTTCAAGTCGAGCCGCCGGACCAGCGCCGCCACCTCGCCCACGTGCTCGAACGAGCTGCGGCTCACGACGCAGTTCACGCCCACCTCGCGCTTGACGGCGCGAAGCAGGCGCAGGGCCCGCTCGGCGTGCCGGTAGCCGTCGAAGCCGCGCGCGCTGCGGTACGCCTCGCCGACGCCGTCGACGCTGACGTTGATCTGGCCAAAGATCGCGCAGCGCGCGGCGGCCTGCTCGTCGAGGCCGAGACCGCTGGTGGTGAGGTTCGGCGTGATGCCCACCTTTCTCGCGTGCTCCGCGACGGCGAAGAGATAATCCAGCTCCAGCGCCTCGCCGCCCCCGAGCGCGACGTGGAACACGCCCATCGCCGACAGCTCGTCGAGGACGCGGCAGGCCTCTTGGTAGCTCAGCGCCGCGCCCTGCGGCGTGGCGTCGACGTAGCAGCCGCGGCACCCCGCCGCGCAGCGACGCGAGAGCACGACGTGCACTTCGGTGGGAGCGCTGAGCGGGCCTTCGGCGGGCAAGTCCCAGAGCGGAGAGCGCGCGTAGCCCAGCTCCTCCATCAGGACGCGGTCGACGTGCAGCAGGGCGCGCGGGCTCTCGAGCTCGACGATGCCGCCGAACCGCTCGGCGCGGGCGCGCGCGACCTTCACCGCGCGTCTTTCGCGCGGCGTAGCAGGGCGCCCAGCACGACGGCCATCGCAGCGGCAAATGCGGAGCCGAAGAGCAGGAAGGTGACGTCGATCCCCAACGAGCTGGAGTTGGGGTTGCAGCCGAAAGTGGCCTGCAGCACGCGGCCGCGTCGGAAGAGCTTCATCGCGCGCATCCTACCCGAGCGCGGGCGACATCACTTCGCCGACTTGCCTCCCGAGGCGTGCGGCCCGCCGCCGCTCGACCGCGGCGCGGATGCAGTCGCCGACGCGGGATGCCCGCCGCCGCCGCCGCCGCCGCCACCGCCGCCGGCGCGGGGAGTCCCCTGCGGCCTTCCCATGCCCTCGTAGCCGCGAGAGGGAGGACGCTGCACGCCGCCTCCGCCCGAGCGCGGGACCGGCCGGGCTGCGTTGACCCTGGGCGCCAGACGTCCATTGTCGCCGCCGGCTCCAGCGCGGGGAGTGGGAGTGCGCATCGGATCGCGCACGCGCGGCCCGCCTTGGGGAACGACGCGCGGCCCGCCCTGGGGAACGACGCGCGGCCCGGTCTGTGGCGACTGTTGGGGACGGCCGAGCACGCGGGCGACGGGCATGGGCCGGATGGCCTCACCCGTCGCGGCCTGCACGCGCGCGACCGGCGGGCCGAACTGTCCCGCTCTGGCCACCGTCGCGTGCGGACCCGCCAGCGGCGCGGTCTGCGTCACGATGCCGGCCGTGGCGCGCGCCGGGACCGCGACGGTAGCGATGGGACGCGTGAAGTGCTGCTCGCGCACGGCCACCCACGCCGGGTGCGAATACCCGAAGACGACGCCGGGCGGCCCGAGCGGACACCAGCCCACGTAGCCCCCGCCGTACCGCCAGCTCACCCAGGCGGGCGCCCAGACGCGTCCGGGGATCCAGTACCAGCCGACGCCCACCCCCCAGTTCCAGCGGCCGTAGTGGTACGCAGCCCAGCCCCAGGGATCGTCGGAGACGAACGTCCAGCCCCAGTCGGTCAGGACCCAGCGGCCGAAGTAATAGGGCCGCCAGCCGTAGCCGACGGCGGGAACCCAGACGCGGCCATAAGGCGCGACGGCTTCCCAGTAGCCGTAGGGGGAGAGGCGCTCGTAGAAGACCTCGGTGTCGACCACGTCGCGCTCGACGGGCGCGGAGTCGGCGTAGGTTTCGGAGCGGGGTGCGCCGTCGTCCGAGGCGGACGGCGGCGGGGGCGGCGGATCGATGGTTCGCTGGCGGACAGTCTCACGCTCGTAGATGCAGCCCGAGGCGGCCAGCGCGACGACCAGAATCTTGGCGATGCCACGCATTTGGTTCTCCTCAGCCTTTGGACGGCCTGGAAAGCCCGGGATTCACTCCAGTGTAGACAGTTTAGCGCCTCGAGGGGTCACCGCCCGCCGAGCCGCGGCCAGGGCGCGGTCGTTGTCGGCCCGCCGCCCGAGAGCGAGCACCAGCGCGCCGGGGTCCCAGTGTGCCTCCTGGACGGGCAGGGAGGCGGCCCGCAGGGCGAAGAGCAGGCGGCCGGTCGGTTCGCGCACCAGCAGGACGGGGGCCGGACTTTCCGAAACGGCACATCCCAGCTCGCGCAATGCCTTGGCCACGCGGGCGCGCTCGCGCGTGAGCAGCAGCGCGGTGCGGCGGGTGCGCTCGGGTTGATCGAAGACGGCGTGCGCGGCCGCCAGTTGCGGCGCGCCCAGCGGGAAGGGTAGTTCCAGCTTGCGCAGCAGCGCGATTTGATCGGCCGGCCCGACCGCGTAGCCGACCCGGAGCGCCGCGAGGCCGTGCAGCTTGCTCAGCGACCGCAGGCGCAGGGCGCGCGTGGTCAGCGCGGGCGGCTCGAACGACCACGCTTCGTCGATGACGACCGGGACGCCCGCGCCGGTGACGAGTCGCTCCTCTTCCTCGCGCGGCAGCGACGCGCCGGTGGGATTGTCGGGCGTGGCCACGTAAACGAGCCGCGTGTGGGGGCCGATGGCGGCGAGCAGCGGCGCGGCGCTGTGCGGCCCGAAAAGACCGTCAGGGGTCCGGAGCGCCGGAACGGGCCGGTGGCGCACGCCCTCGCGCGAGCAGAGCGCCGAGAGCAGCTCGAAAGTGGGAAAGGGGCTGACCACTTCTTCGCCGCGGGCGCAGAAGACGCGCAGCGCGCGCTCGAGCAACTCGGTCGCCCCTCCGCCCGAGAGCGCGATGCACTCGCCGGGGACGCCGTGCAGCCCCGCTACGCGCGACGCCAACTCGTCGGCCCCGCGCGGATAGCGATGCAGGTGGGAAGCGCTCGACCGGACCGCGGCACGTATCTTGGCGGAGGGGCGGCGGCCGGGCTCGGCCTCTTCGGTTGGCTCGGGCAGCGCGTCGGCGTCGGCGAGACGGCCGTCGCCGGCCAGCGCGGCGGCCGGGTCGAGGGCCAACGCATCGCCGTCGATGATGCGGCCCGTGCCCGGGACGGAAGCGGCGCGCAGGACGAGCGGCGCGACTTCCTCGGGCGGCGGGAACGTCGCCATCCACTCGGGCGGCGTGCCGGCCTCCTCGTGGAAGCGCGTGCGCATCGGCCCCAGGCAGATGGCGTTGGCGCGCGCCTTCGGCCAGGCCTCCTCGGCGATGGCGCGGACCAGGGCCTCCAGCGCGGCCTTCGATGCCGTGTAGGGACCCGCGCCGGGTATGGGCGGCCGGCGCGTCGCGAGCGAGGAGATGAAAAGGAGGTGCCGCGCCCCGCGGCGGAGCAGGGCGCCGGCGGTCAGGGAGGGGGCGATGACGTTTTGTACGAATTGTACGATTTGCACGTCGCGTCCCGTGTCCTGGATGAGCGCCAGTTTGTGGGCGGCCCCGACGCAGATGAGGGCCAGGTCGACCGCGCCGGCCGCCTCGGCGAACGCCTCTGCGCCCTCTTCGGTGGAGAGGTCCGCCATCACCGCTTCGCCGCCCGTCTCAGTCGCCACCTGGTGGACTTCCGCCGCCGTGCGCGCGCAGAGGACGAGCCGCGCACCCTGTTTCGCCAACGCCCGCGCGCACGCCGCGCCGATCCCGCGGCCCGCGCCGGCGATGGCGACCCTGTCGGTCAGTGCCGATACCCGTGCGCGATGGGGAACCGCCAGCCCTCACCGAACGCCCGCGCCGTCACGCGCAGCGCCGGCGCAGCCTGCCGCCGCTTGTACTCGCTGTTCACCACCAGCTTGAGGACGCGCCGAACCAGCGGCTCGGGAAAGCCGCGCGACGCCAGCGTCGACGCGCCCAGGTGCTCCTCGATGTGCCCGCGCAGCACGCGATCGAGGTCCTCGTAGGGGGGCAACGTGTCCTGGTCGGTCTGGTTCTCGCGCAGCTCCGCAGTGGGGGGCCGCTCGAGGATGCGCTTCGGGATCACCTCGCGCTCCTTGTTGAACCAGCGCGCCAGCGCATAGACGGCCGTCTTGGACAGGTCGCCGATGGCGTCGAGCCCGCCCGCCATGTCGCCGTAGAGCGTGCAGAAGCCGGTGGCCAGCTCGCTCTTGTTGCCCGTCGAGAGCAGGAGCGCGCCGAACTTGTTGGAGAAGGCCATGAGGAGCGTCCCGCGGATGCGCGCCTGCAGATTCTCTTCGCTCACGTCGGGCTTGGCGCCCTTGAAGAGCGGCTTCAACGCTTCGAGGTACGCGCGGAAGATGGGCTCGATGGCGATGGTGTGAAAACGCACGCCCAGCCGCTTCGCCAGCAGCTCGGCGTCCTCGTTGCTCATCGAGGCGGTGTAGCGCGACGGCATGGCGATGGTGGTCACGTTCTGCGGCCCGAGCGCGCGCGCGGCCAGCACCGCGGTGAGCGCCGAGTCGATGCCGCCGGAGAGGCCCAGCACCACGCTCTTGAAACCCGTCTTCAACGCGTAGTCGCGGATGCCCAGCGTGAGCGCGTCGGCCAGGTCGCGGCAGGTCTCGTCGTTCAGGTCGCTCTCGTACGCGGCGATCACCGCCAGCGCGCCCGAGGGAGCTTCGGTCGTGGCCGGCGAAATGACCGAGCCAGGCTTCGTCGCAGGCTGCGCGCGCGGCGGCGCGGCGGGGGCGGCGCGCCGCTCGACGTGCAGGTCGTCGACGATCAAGTCCTCGGCGAAGGCCTTCGCCTCGCGCTGCACCTCGCCGCCGGCGCGGACCAGGAGGGAGCGCCCGTCGAAGATGAGGGAATCGTTTCCGCCCACCAGGTTGCAGAGCGCGATGGGCAGCCCGTGCCGCCGCGCCGACGCGCTGACCATCTGCCGGCGGCGCGCCGGCTTGCCCATCGCGAACGGCGATGCGCTGACGTTGACGATGGCCTCGGCCCCGCGCCCGGCCAGCTCCTCGATGGGGTCGCGCAGGTAGCGGGGCTGCCGCCAGAACTGCTTGTCGTTCCAGAGATCCTCGCAGATGGTCAGGCCCACCCGCACGCCCGCGATCTCGACCAGCGTCGGCTGCGGTGCGGGGTCGAAGTAGCGGCCCTCGTCGAAGACGTCGTAGGTGGGGAGCAGGGACTTGCGCGCGACGGCCGCGATGCCGCCTTTCTGTATCAGGGCGGCGGCGTTGTAGAGCCCCGCCCCCGGCCCGTCGTGCCGCTCGGGAAATCCGACCAGCGCCGCGACGCGGTCGAACACGCCGTCCTTGGAGAGCTGGACCAGCGAAGAGTGGCACTCGTCGACGAACTCGCGCAGCTCGAGCAGGTCCTTGGGCGGGTATCCGCTCAGCGCCAACTCGGGGAAGAGCACCAGCTGCGCTCCCTGGGCGGCGGCCGCCTTGGCCTGCTCCACCATGAGCGCTGAGTTGGACGAGAACGCGCCCACTGTCGTGTCGATCTGCGCCAGCGCGATCCGCATGCCGCTGCCGTAACGCGCGACGCACCCATCGTCAACCCGAGCGCATGTGCACCGTTCCCGTCCGGGCGAGCTTGCCCCAACCCACCGCAAACCCCGCCAGCGCGTTCCACAGCGAGCGCACCAGCGCCACCCAGAGGAGCTGGCGGTAGGCGATGCGCTGCACGAGGAGGCCGATGAGCAGCGCCAACTCCTCGCCTTCGAGCAGGATGGCGACCGCCGAGAGCAAAAGATCGAGCGCAAAGAAGAGCAGGTAGTAGCCCAGCGTCGCCGCCGCCTGCCCCCGCAGGAGCGCGAGGATGAGCAGCAGGTCCACCGCCGGCGCGATGAACGGCACGACGAACTGGTAGATGGCGAAGGTCGGCAGGATGAGCCAGCCCAGCACGCCGCCACCCCGCCGGAAGAGACGCGACTTGTGCTTCCAGCACGCCTGCAGCACGCCGTAGGTCCAGCGGAACCGCTGCTTCAAAAGGGCCCTCACCGTCTCGGGCGCCTCGGTGTAGGCCAGCGCGTGCTCGGCGTAGACGACGCGATGCCCGGCGGCGATGAGCCGCAATGTCAGATCGGTGTCCTCCGCGAGCGTGTCCTCGTGAAACCCGCCCAGATCCAGCACCGCCTGCCGGCGCCACGCGCCCACCGCGCCAGGGACGACGGGCACCGCGTCCGCCAGGTCCCAAGCGCGCCGCTCGAGGTTCTGCGCCGTCACGTATTCCAACGCCTGCCAGCGCGTGAGGCGGTTGACGCGATTTCCCACCTTGGCATTTCCCGCCACCGCGCCCACGCGCGGGTCGGCGAAAGGCCCCGCCAGCCGCGCCACCGTCTCGGTGGCAAAGATGGTGTCGCTGTCGAGCGCCACGACCACTTCGCCGCGCGCCTCCGCAAAGCCGAGGTTGAGCGCCGTGGCTTTCCCGCCGTTGGGCTTGCCGAAGATGCGCACGCGCGGGTTGCCGTCGAACTTTTCGTGCAGGACGGCCAGGGTGCGGTCCTTCGACCCGTCATCGACGCAGACCACCTCCAGCACGGGCGGCTCCTGCGCCAACAGCGACTCGACCGTGCGGGTGATGACGCCCTCTTCGTTGTAGGCCGGCACCACCACCGAGACGGTCAGGCCCGGCGGAGGCCGCACCGCGCCCTTGCGCCGCGCGCGCCGGGCTTGCAGGGGCGCGAGGATGGCCAGCAGCACCGCGCGAAGCGCGAGCAGGGCGATGGCGATTCCGAAGAGCGGCCCGAGGGCCCGCGCCAACCCTCCCATGATGCCGAACACAACGCTGTCCGCGCCCGCCACCAGCGCCGAGGCGGGCGCGCGCGCGGCGGGCGGTAAGAGCTGGGCGCGCGACATGCCGGTCATCTCCTCGGGTGTGCCGAGCTGGATGCCGCGGGCCGCGAGCCCATCGAGGATGAGCGGAATGGCCGCGAGCGTCGCCGATCGATCGCCCCCGCCGTCGTGAAGCAGGATGACCGACCCGTTGGCCGCGCCGGCCAGCGCGCGATCGGCGATGGCGCGCGCGTCGTGCTGCGCGAAGTCCTCGGGATCGATGTCCTGCCCGAGCGTGAGGTACCCGAGCTGCGAGGCGCGGGCGATGATCGCCGCCTGCGCCGTCTCGTCGAGCGCCTCGTCGGAGTGGTAGGGCGGTCGGAACAGCTTCGGCTCGCGGCCCGTGATCCATTCGAGGAGCCGCTCGTTGACGTTCAGCTCCATCTCCATGCGCAGCGGCGAGACGCGCGACAGGTCGGGATGGGTATAGGTGTGGTTCCCGACGGTGTGGCCCTCGTCGAACTCGCGCTTCACCAGATCGGGGCGCGCCTGCGCGTTCTCGCCGATGACGAAGAACACCGCCTTCACTCCGCGCCGCTGGAGCAGATCGAGGATCTGCGGCGTCCAGCGCGGGTCGGGCCCGTCGTCGAAGGAGAGGAGCACCTTGCCCTTGGACTTTCCCCCGCGGCGCTCGAGGATCCAGCCCGACGGGTACTGCTGGTACTCGACGCGCCCGACGTGGCCCTGCGCGTCCCACGTCACGCTGCGCCGGCCGCTCTGGGGGCGGGCTTTCAAGGAGAAGACCTCGCCTTCGCCGGTGATCTGCACGTCCTCGGGGTCGGCCGTGACGATGAGGCCGTCGAGATGCGCCCGCGCCTGCTGCTCGTCGAAGCGCCGCGGCCCGGGCGGCCGCGTGAAGAGATCGAACACCTTGGGGTCCTCGGCCCCGAGCCGCCAGAGCGCGACGCCGCGCACGTGCAGATCGGCCACCGCCTCGAGCTGCGCCGCCAGCGCCGGCGCGTCGAGGAAGCGCACTTGGTGCTTCTCGTGCGCGCTGTCGTCGTCGTACTCGAAGAATGAGCTCTTCGCGTCGGCGTCCCACTCGACGGGCACCTCGTTCTCGCGCGCCAGCACCAGCGCCTGGCCGTAGCTCAGCTCCTGCGCCGGCCGCGCCGTGTCGCCGTCCTGGTCGAGCGGCCAGTCGTAGCCGTAGGTCCCGAGCGCCACCACCAGCTTGTCGGCCGGCGCGCGGCGCAGGTAGGCGGCCACGCTATGCGCCACGTATTGCGGCGTGGCGATGGGACCCGGATTGTCGGTCGAGGCCGCCTCGTCGTACGCCATCACCACCAGGAAGTCGGTCGCGGCCGCGAGCCGCTCGACCGGCACTCCCATCGTCTCCGCCGGCACGTCGACGCTGAGGACGAAACCGCGCGGGTGCAACTCGGCCCAGGCCATCTCGACGAAGGAGGCGAAGTGCTGCCAGGTGGCGGCGTCGAGGTCCTCGAAGTCGAGGTTCACTCCCGCGAACCCCCGCTCCTCGCAGAGGCGGGCGAGCCGCTGCGCGGCGTCGCGGCGCGACTTGTCGCTCGCGAGAACGGCCTGCGTCAGCTCGCGCCGGAAGCCGCCCTCGCCGTAGTTGGAGACGGTGGGGGTCAGCTCGAGCCGCGCCGCGGCCTGCGCCATGCGCGGGTCCTCCTCGACGAGGAAGCCGCCGTCGGGCGCAAGGCGGATCCACTCCGGCATGACGTGCGTGAGCTGATCGGCGTGCGCCTGCAGCGACTGGAGGCTCTGCGGGTCCCAGTTGACGGCGAACCCCGCCAGCACCGGCTCGCGCGCGTCGGCCTTCTTCCGCCGCTTCTGCGCCGCCTGGGCCTCCGCCAGGAGCAGATTGAGACGGCCCTGCTCATTTCGATACACCCGCTCGCGCGCCCTGCTTTCGAGCGGGTGCCCGGCTGGCAGCCTGGCGGCGGGCGCGGGCTCGGGCACTTCGGAAGCGCGCCTCGACCATTGCGCAGGGAAGATCGAGACGAAAAACACGCCCAGGGCCGCCAGTGCGGACACCACGCCCAGCACGGAAGCCACGCTCACGGCGAGGCCGCGCCGGCCTGACACATCTCGGAAGACGCTCATTTCGAGACCCTTGGACGCTCCAGCAAAGCCATAAATGCACGCACCGTGCCGAGCGTGCTATTTCCCTCTCGTGCACGACGATCTGGAACAACGCAAGTCGCAGCATCTCGATCTGGTCCAGCGCGACGAGGTCGAGCCGGAAGCGGCGGACCCGCTCTTCTCCTGCGTGCGGCTCGTGCACCGGGCGCTGCCGGAACTGTCCATCGACGACGTCGACCTCTCCGCCCAACTGTGCGGCAAGACGCTCAAAGCGCCGCTCATGGTCGTCGGCATGACGGGCGGGACCCAGCGGGCCGGGCAGATCAACCACGACCTGGCCGCCATCGCCCAGGAGGAGGGCGTGGCGTTCGGCGTGGGATCGATGCGCATCCTGCTCGACCAGCCCGAGCTGCTCCCCACCTTCGCCGTCAAGGGCCCGCGGCCTCCGCTCGTCATGGCGAACCTGGGCGCGCAGCAGCTCGTCCAGCGCGGGACCGCCGCGGCGCTACGGCTCATCGAGCTGCTCGGGGCCGACGGGATCGCCATTCATTTGAACCCCGCGCAGGAGCTGGTGCAGCAAGGCGGCGACCGCGACTTCCGCGGCTGCCTCGACGCCATCGCCGCGCTCGTCGGGGAGATCGGACCGCAGCGGATCATCGTCAAGGAGACGGGCTGCGGCATCGGCCCCGGCGTGGTGCAGGACCTCTGGAAGCGAGGGGTGCGCGCCATCGACGTGAGCGGCGCGGGCGGGACGAGCTGGACGCGCGTCGAGCAGCTGCGCGCCAAGAGCGCCGAGGCGCGCGAGCTGGGCGAGCTGCTCAGCGACTGGGGCATTCCCACGGCGGCGTGCATCGCGGCGGCGCGCCGGGTGGCTCCGCAGGCGCAGCTCGTCGCCTCGGGCGGGATCCGCTCGGGCCTCGACGCGGCGCGGGCGCTGGCACTGGGCGCCGACGTGGCGGGGTTCGCGCTGCCCATGGTGCGCGCGCACCAGCAAGGCGGCGTCGAGGCGGCGCGCGCCGCTCTCCAGGGCGTGGTCGCGACGCTGCGGGCGGCGATGCTGCTCTGCGGGGCGCGGAACACGGCCGCGCTGCGCGCGTCGCGGCCGGTGATTCTCGAGCCCCTCCAGACCTGGATCGAGGGCCTGGCCGGATGACGCGCGCAAGGGCGCCCGGCAAGGTGCTGATCCTCGGAGAACACGCGGTCGTGTACGGCCATCCCGCGCTGGCGGCGGCCATCCCGCGCTACCTGACGGTGGAGGTCGAACCGGCGCGCGAACCGCAGGTCGAGTTGCCCGGCCTCGCGACTCCGCGCGAAGTTCTCGGCGCCGCCCTCGCCATCGCCCGCGAGGCTGGACATCAAGGTGGCTTTCACGCGCGGGTCGAGAGCGAAATTCCCCTCGGCGCGGGCCTCGGCAGCTCGGCCGCGCTCGGCGTCGCGCTGGCGCGCGCGTTCAAGCCCGGATGCGCGCCGGAGGAAGCGGCGCGGCTGGCGATGCACGTCGAGCGGGCTGCGCACGGCGCGCCGTCGGGAGTGGACCCGGCGGCGTGCGCCCACGGCGGGATGATCTCCTTTCAGCGCGGATCGGTGGAGCGCGTCGAGGGGCGCGTCTGGCTCTGCGTGGCGCTGAGCGGGGTGGCGCGCGGGACGCGCAGCACCGTGATGCCCCTGGCGGAGCGGCGCAAGACGGACCCGCGCATCGACCCCATGCTTGCGCGGCTGGGCGAGCTGGCCCGCGAGGGGCGCCGCGACCTGGGCCGCCTCGGGCCGCTCATGGACGAGGCACATGCCCTGCTGGGCGACCTGGGCGTATCGTGCCCCGAGTTGGAAGAGGCGGTAGGCAAGCTGAAGCGCGCCGGCGCGCTGGGTGCCAAGCTGACCGGGGCCGGCGGGGGCGGAGCGGCCATCGGCCTGGCGCGCGACGAGGCCCAGGCGCGCCGCATCGCCGCCAGCATCTCCGGCTTTGCCATCGAGGCAGGTGCGGCATGAAAGCGACGGCGGTGGCGCACGCGAACATCGCGCTCGTCAAGTACTGGGGAAAGCGCGACGACACGCTCGTCCTTCCCCAGGCCAGCTCGCTCAGCGTCGCGCTCGACAAGCTCTGTACCACCACCACCGTCGAGCTGGACGCGCGGGAAGATTCGTTCGAGCTGGATGGCGCCGCCGCCGACGCTTCGCGCGTGCGCGCTCTGCTCGACGCGGCCGGCATCCGCGAGAAGGCGCGCGTCGTCACGCGCAACGATTTTCCCACCGCCGCGGGGCTGGCCTCGAGCGCCAGCGGGTTCGCCGCCCTGGCCGTCGCGGCCAGCGCCGCCGCCGGCCAGCAGCGCACGACCGCCGAGCTGTCCGCCTTGGCCCGCCTCGGCAGCGGCTCGGCGGCGCGGAGCGTTCCCGGCGGCTGGGCGGTCTGGGAAAGCGACAGCGCGCGGCAGGTCTTTCCCGAGTCGCACTGGGACCTGCGCTTCTGCGTGGCCATCTGCGCGACGGGCCCGAAGACGACGGGGTCGCGCGACGGAATGTGGCGCTCCCGCGAAACCTCGCCCTACCACACCGCGTGGATCGAGCAGTGCCGGCGCGATCTGCCGCAAGCGCTCGCGGTGTTGAAGCGGCGCGACCTCCCCGGCCTGGGCGCGCTCGCCGAGAGGAACGCGCTGCGCATGCATGCCGACGCCATGGCGGCCGACCCGCCGCTCCTCTATTGGGAGCCAGCGACGGTCGCGTGCTTGCGCGAGCTGCAAAGCGAGCCGCGCTCGGCGTGGCCGACCATCGACGCCGGCCCGCACGTGGTGGCCATCTGCGCCGCGGCCGACGCGCAACAAGTCGAAACACGCCTGCGCGGCATTTCCGGGGTAAAGGACGTGATCGTCTGCGCGGCGGCCGGGGGCGCGCGGCTCGTCCCATGAGGCTCGCAGCCCACGGAAAGGTGTTCCTCGCCGGCGAGTACGCGGTCCTCGACGGCGCGCCCGCGCTGGTGGTGGGCATCGACAAGGACTTGCACGCCTCGTGCGAGCCGGCCCCAAAGCTGCAGATCCTTCGCGCCGGCCTGCTCTGGGACGGAGGCCCGCCGCCCGAGGAGCTGCGCTTCGCGGCGCGGGCCGCGCAGCTCTGCGGGGCCAGCTACCGGCTCATCTACGAGGACGACCTGCCCAAGGGCCTCGGCTCCAGCGCAGCCGCCTCCGTCATCGCGGTGCGCGCCGCCGGAAACCGCTCCGACGACGAGGTGATCGCGCTGGCTGCCGCTGCCCACTGGGCGGAGCAGGGCGGCGCGGGCAGCGGCGCCGATGTGGCCGCGAGTGCGCTCGGCGGAGTCCTCGAAGTCCGCGCGCGCATTCCCTGGCGCTCACCCGAGGAGGTCATGTCGCTTCCGGTGGATTCCGTACAAAATTCACGGCCGCTCGAGTTCCGCCGCGTGAAGACCCCGCCCGACCTGCGTCTCTTGCTGGCCTTCACGGGCCGCGAGGCAAATACGCGCAAGCTGGTTCGCGAGGTGCGCGCTTTCGCGGAGGGTGATCCGCGGCGCTGGGCTGTCCGCGCCGCCGACATCTCCGCCGCGAGCACCGCCCTGCGCGACGCGCTCGAGAGCGGCGACGGCGAGGCCGCGCTCGGCGCGGTCCGCAGGGGCGCGGCGGCGATGGCCGCCCTCGGCGAGCAGGTCGGCGCGCCCATCGTCACCGAAGAGTTGGCCCGTGCTTGCGCCTTGGCCGCCTCGGCGGGCGCGGCCGCAAAGCCGAGCGGCGCCGGCGGCGGCGACTGCGCGGTGGTGGTCGCGTTCGGAGACGAGGCGCTGCAAATGGCAGAGAACGCCTTGCGCCCACATTTCTCCGTGCTGCGCGTCTCTCCTGCATGATCCTCGCTCTTCTGCTGCTGGCGACGGGCGAGAACGTCCGCGAGGCACCCCCTCAGCCGCCGCCGGCCGCCCCGCAGCTCACCAAACTCCCCCAGCTCCTCGAGTTCCACCCGGCGGAATACCCGCCCGACCGGCTCGCCCGCGGCGAGACGGCGGACGTGGCCTGCGCGGTGGACATCGACGCGTCCGGCGCGGTGACGGACGTGGCCATGGAGAAGGGCGCCGCTCCCGATTTCGACGCGGCGGCGGTGGCGGCCATCCGGCAGTTCCGTTTCTCGCCGGCGGAGGTGGACGGCAAGCCGGCGCCGGTGCGGATCCGCTACGTCTATCACTTCGTCATCGAGAAGACGGCCGCCGAAAAGCCGCCCCCCTCCGAGACGGGAACGGCCCGCGGCGAAGTGTCCGAGATGGGCACGCGCCGCCCCGTGGCTGGAGCCGAAGTCGCGGCCGACTCGGGCGAGCAGGCCGTCACCGACGCGGAAGGGCGCTACACCATCGAGGTTCCCATCGGCGAGCGCCGCCTCACCGCCAGCGCCCCGGGGCTCGAGCCGCGCAGCGTGACGGTGACGGTTTCGTCGGGCGCGATCGCCGAGGCGCCGCGAGCCTTCCTCCACCGCACCGCCGTGGGAGGCCTGGAAGCGACCGTCCCCGGCGAGAAGCCGCACGACGCGCCCACCCGCCGCACCTTGACGCACGACGAGCTGGTCAACGTGCCCGGCTCTTTGAACGACCCCATCCGCGCGGTGCAGAACCTGCCGGGGTTGAATCGCTCGCCCTTCCTCGGCGGACAGCTCCTCGTGCGCGGCTCGCCGGCGGCCGACACCGGCATTTACCTCGACGGACACCGCATCCCGGTGCTCTACCACTTCCTCGGTGGGCCTTCGGTCATCAACGAGCAATTGCTCGACCGGATCGATTTCTATCCCGGGGGATACGGCGCCTATTACGGCCGCAACATGGTCGGGGCCATCGACGTCGGCACGCGCAAGGGCGACCAGCAGGGGCTGCACGGGCAGGCGTCGCTCGATCTCATCGAGGCGGTCGGCTTTGTCGAGGGCCCGGTCGACAAGAGCACGCAGGTCGCGGTCGCCGCGCGCCGCAGCCACGTCGACCTCTTCCTCCCGCTCTTCATCCCCAACGACCCCGACCGCGGCGTGGTCAGCATCGTGCCCGTCTACTGGGATTATCAGGCGCGCGCCGATCACCGGGCCGAGAACGGCGACGATCTCTCGCTCCTGCTCTTCGGCAGCGACGACCGGCTCTCGGTGGTGCAGAAGGGGGGAAGGAAGACGCTGCCCCTCTCGGTCGATTCGCACATCGGATTCCACCGCGCCGTCCTGGGCTGGAAGCACGTCGTCTCCGATACGCTCATGCTCTCGCTCTCGCCGGCGCTGGGCTGGACCAAGCAGTCGTTCAGCTCGCTCGGGGCGGGCGCGGGCCCCTTCGCCAACGCGCAGAACGCGGACGTCACCATCCTCACCGGCGAGATGCGCGGCGAGGCGCGCTGGAAGGCGCGCGAGTGGGCCGAGCTGCGGTTCGGCCTCGACGCCGAGCTCGATCGCGCCGCCTACACCGTCGACATCCAGTCCTCGCTGCAGATCCGCAACCTGGGAATTCCCATCACGCAGGAGGAGAGGTTCAGGCGCGTCCAGCCCGCGCAGCTCGTCGGCGAGTACGTCGAGGCGGAGCTGACGCTGGGCAAGTTGCAGCTCACGGCGGGGCTGCGCGCCGACGAGTTCCACTGGCTGCGGCACGCCCGCGCCTCACTCGACCCGCGCCTCTGGGCGCGCTACACGCTCGACGACGGGACCGCGCTCAAGGCGTACGTCGGCCTCTATCATCAGCCCCCGAGCGGCCTGCAGATCGACGAGAGCCTCGGCAACCCCAACCTGGGTCTGCAGTGGGCGGCGCAGTTCGGCGTGGGGGCGGAGCGGCGCTTCAGCGACGTGTGGAGCGCGAGCGCCGAGCTGTTCTACAACCGCCGCGGATCGCTGGTGGTGATAGTCGACCCGTACCTCCGAAACGGCCAGGCCTACAACCCGCGCTACGAGAACAACGGCATCGGCCGCTCCTACGGGCTCGAGTTGCTCATCCGGCGCGAGATCACTTCCAAGCTCTACGGCTGGCTGGCGTACACATTGTCGAAGAGCCAGATCCTGCCGAACCCCGGCGACCCCTGGCGCGCGTTCACCTTCGACCAGCCGCACATCTTCACGGCGGTGGTGGGGTACCGGCCGGCGCCGCAGTGGGAGCTGTCGACGCGCTTCCGGCTGGTGAGCGGGAACCCCACTGCGCCTGTCCTCTACGCCACTTTCGATGCCGACAAAGGCGGCTACGTGCCGGAGCGCGGCACGGTGGGCGACGGCCGCAACCCGGCCTTCATGCAGCTCGATGCGCGCGCGCAGTACACCTGGACGTGGACCATGTGGCAGCTCTCGCTCTACCTCGACGTGCAGAACGTCACCAACCGGCGCAACGAGGAGATCCACGTCTACGACTTTCGCTATCGCGATCAAGGGAGCATCTCCGGCATCCCCATCCTCCCGACCTTCGGGCTGAAGGGGCGGTTCTGATGCGCGCGCTCGCCATCGCTCTCTTGGCTACGGCGTGCATGCCGAGCTTCGACTCGGTGAGCGACATCCGCGACCTGCGCGTGCTGGCGGTGCAGGCCGAGCCGCCCGAGGCGCAGTTCGATCAGAACGGCGCGCAGGACGTGACGGTGCGCGCGCTCGTGGTCGACCCCTTTCCGCGCTCTGCCGCGCAGGTCAACGGCCGGCTCTGCGCGTCCACCGACTCCCGCCGTTGCGAGACGGGGCCGCGGCAGGAATTGCCCTCGCTGGTCGGTCCCGCGGGGGGCGAATTCTCCTGGGTAGTGCGGGTCCCCCGGGCGGTGCTCGATTTCGCGCTCGGGAACGACACGCTCCGCGGGCTGGGAGGGATCCGCGTCATGCTCTCGCTCGACGTGAACGACGGCGATCCCCACGGCGTCCTCTTCGCCTCGAAGGACCTGCTCTACAGTCCGGCGGGCGGCACGCCCAACCACAATCCGCTCATGACGGGCCTGCACCTGACCCGCGACACGAGCGACGCGGGCAAGTGGTCGCCGGGAGACCCGCCGCTGCCGCTCAGCGTCGGCGCGCCCATCGGGCTGCGGCCTCTCCTGGCGGCGGACGCGATCGAGGAGTACGACACCATCGATCTGCGCGGCAACAAGGTGCACCTGCGCGAGCAGCTCTCCTACTCGTTCTTCACCGAGCCGGGGGCGGAGCTCGATCGCGACGGCGCCGACGAGCCGCTCGGCGGCATCGCGCCCCCCGAGGGCCTGACGCGCATCACCGCCAACCGCCGCGGCGGCGCCGGGAAGCTCTACGTGGTGGTGCGCGACGGACGCGGCGGCGAGTCGTGGCTGACCGTCGACTGGCTGGCGAACTGAGTCTCAAGCCGACCGCACGACATGGTGGCCGTTGGGCCCGCCGGTGAGCTGCTGCACCTTGCCGAGAAGGTCGTCGAGGTCGAACGGCTTGGCGAGATAAGCGTCGGCCCGCAGCTTGGATGCGTGGCCCTGCACCGCGCGGTCGGCGCTGAGGATCAAGAGCGGCGACCGGCGCCAGCCGCGGGCGTCCAACTCGGCGACGAACTGCCAGCCGTCCATCACCGGCATCATGAGATCCAGCAGGAGAGCGTGCGGCTTGTTTTCCTTCAGCAGCTCGAGCGCCTCCTGTCCGTTGGAGGCCGTCAGCACGCGGTATCCCTCCGTCGACAGGCAAAGCGCCAGCGTCTGGAGGATGTCGGGGTCGTCGTCGACCACGAGCACAAGGCGGCCGCTTGGAGCGCGTTCTGAGGGCATTCACGTTGCTAATAAGATTTACCGGGCGCCCGGTCAATCGTCGGAAGACCTGACCCGTGTGGCTTTGGGTGCGCTTGAACACTCGGCCGCGCGATCTTAAACAACACACATGCTCCATTGTCCCACCTGCCGCGGCGAAGCGAAGCCGCGCGAAGAGAACCCGGCGTTTCCTTTCTGCTCGCCGCGTTGCCGCGCCGTCGACCTCGGGAAATGGTTCATCGGCGCGTATCGCGTGCCGGAGCCGGCCGAGCCCGAGGCGCCCAAGCCGCAGGACGACGGCGAGGGTGAGAAGCACTGACGCGCGTTCCGGCGCATCCGGCAGAAGCGGGCGCTTTACCCCAACCCGGCAGCGTGTTACGCGGGCGCCCCGATGTCCCGCTTCAAGCTCGTCATCCAGACAGTGTTCTCGCTCGCCGTGAGCGCGATCGCCGTCTATTTCTCGCTTCGCAACACCAAACTTCACGAAGTGGCGGCGGCGATGGCCGCGGCGGACCCGCTGCGCATCGGCGCATACGTCTGCGTGCTCCTCTGCGTACACCTGGTGCGCACGCTCCGCTGGGGGATCCTGCTCGAGCCGCTCGGGCACGTCTCGTTCAAGCGCCTCAACTCTGCCAGCGCGGTGGGATTCATGCTGCTGATGCTGTTGCCGCTGCGCCTGGGCGAGTTCGCGCGGCCGCTGCTCATCGCCCGCCCGCTTCCCGGCGGCGGCGCGCCGCTGCGGCGGAGCGGAGCGATGGCCTCGATCGTCGTGGAGCGAATCGTCGACGGCATCTTCATCGGCCTCGCGGGAATGATCTGCCTGCGGATGCTGGGAGACTCGGCGAGCGGGAAGAATCTCGAGTTCGCGCGCAGCGCGGCGCTTCTCGTCGCGGTGGGCTTCTTCTCGCTCGGCGTCGCGCTGGTGCTGGCGGTGCTGTTCCACGATCGCGCGCTGGCGCTGGCCTCGGCGATCTTCCACCCCCTCTCGCCGCGGCTGGCCCAGCGCGTAACGGGCATTCTCGACTCGTTCATCGGCGCGGTGCACCTCGGGTCCGGGTGGAAGGTCCTCGCCTTCTTCGTCTTGACGGCGCTCTACTGGACGATGAACGCCTTCGCCCTGGGGCTGCTCGCGCCGGCGTTCGGCTTCACCGGCTTCACGCCGCTCATGCTGGCGGTCATCCTCACCATCCAGGTGGTGGGCGTGATGGTCCCGGCCGGGCCGGGCATGGTGGGCACCATGCAGTTCTTCACGCAGGCCGGGCTGTCGCTCTTCTCCACCGACGGGTTCTCGGCGCGCGGCGCGGCGTTCGCGAACACCATCTGGACGCTGCAGTTCCTCCAGCAGGTTTTGACGGGAGTCGTCTTCCTCGTCGCGGGGCACGTATCGCTCAAGGGCGTCCTGGGGACGAGCCCGGTGGAAGAGGAAGCGCCGGCGGGGGCGGCTCCTTGACGCGACTTTCGCGCGCCGCTACATTCCGCGCCCCTTTCGGCGGCGTAGCTCATCCGGCTAGAGCGGCGGTCTCATAATCCGCAGGTACGTGGTTCGAGTCCACGCGCCGCCATTCGCAAACCGGCAGATACTGAGGGTCTCGCGTTGCCAAATCGTACCGATTTGCGGGGCTGGTGCAGACGGCCACGAACGGCGGTGGCAGCGCGCGAACGGTAGCGGCGGCCGCAACGGCGGCAGTGGAAGTGGCCGCCTCCTACGGGCCTCGCTGACGCTATGGGCTCAGGGACCAAAGTCGACGCCGCTGGCGGTACCGCCGATCGACGGGGTAGTCGCGGAGCGCAGCGTCGCGAGCGTCGTCCGGGAGATGACGGTGAAGCCGCCGCCGTTGGTGAGGAGCCCGACCTCGCCGTCGGCAGCGTCCAGATAAAGGCCCCGCCCGGACACGGCAGCCTGCCGTAGGGGCGTCGCGCTGCCTGAGGCAGTGCGCGCGAACACGAACGTGCCCGACGTAGCCGACGTTTGGCCGACCACGGTTACCCACAATTCGCCGTTCGCGGTGTCGACGGCGAGCGCGGCGTAGCTCGTCGCCTGGTTTGGAAGCACGGTCAACGTGCGCAAAGGCGTGGGCGTGCCCGTCGCCGTGCGCGAGTAGGCCAGGACTTGCACGGGAGCCGAGGTGCTGATTCCGGTCACGGCCAGCACCTCGTTGTTCACGGCATCGACGGCGAAGTCGTAGAGCGCGAGAGACCCACCGCCGGTCGGAACGGCCTGGAAGCTGCGCAGCGCCGCGGGGCTGCCGGTGGCGGTGCGCGGATAAAAGAAGATCATCTGGCTTCCGTCCGAGGTGGCGATCTCGCCGTGGGCGGCATCGACCCGCACGCCCGCAACGTTGGACGCGGAGAAGGTGCGAAGCGGCGCGACGTTTCCGCTCGCCGTGCGCGCGAAGACGCGCACCGAGGAGGAATCGGCGACCGCCACCTCGGCGTCGGCCACATCCACGCTCAGGCCCCGGGGAGCGCTCAGCGTCGTCGCCGCGCCGGCGATCGAGCGCAGCGGCGCGGCGCTTCCGCTCACCGTACGGGAGAACACCCGGATCGCCGGCGCGGCCTGGTCGGAGATGAAGATCTCGCCTGCGCCGCCGCTCGCCGAGGGGGTTGCCGTGATCTCGCTCGAGGCCGCGCCCTCGCCGCCAGCTCCCACCGCGGTCACGACGATGAAATAGGCCGTTCCGTTGCTGAGTCCGGTCAACGTGTACGGAGAGGATACCGAGGTGACCCGCGTGCCTCCCGGAAGCGTCGCGTAGTTGGCCGGGGTGACGCCGCTCTGCGTGGCGAAGTAAAAATTGTACGACGTGGCGCCCGCGACCGCGCTCCAGCTCACGGTCACCGAGCCGTTTGCCGCGCTTCCCGTGACGCCTCCGGGCGGCTGCGGCCCGCCTCCCGAGGTTCGCGTCAGAGTGAACGTTCCCGAGAGAACGACTGCGGAAGAAGAGCCCGCAGGGCGCGTCGCCTGCCAGTCGCCGGTGATCGTGGTGGGCCCGATCTGGCGCGGTACGAGGAGAAGCCTGGCCGTGTCGAAGGCGTCCCATGTCGTCGAGTAGCGAAAGTGCGCCGGGATCAGGATGCTGCCGGCGGTGACCATGAGCTGGTTCTGCAGCGCCCTGATCGAGACCGCGGTCGAGGGAGTGGTGGTGCTTACGACCGAAGGCTGCGGAGCGCACGCGAAGCCGCTGTTCTCGTGCGCAGTCTCGGTGTTCGAGAATGTGCCGTTCAGGTTTGTGGGGTACTGCGCCGTGTTCATCAGGCTGACGAGGCCGGGTGACGGTGCCACCAGCGAGAGTTGGGAGCTTTCGTCGTACCACCCGTCCGTGCCGCTGATGCAGACGAATGCACCGAGAGCCGTGCCCGTGAGCTGGCCCGTCCAGGTCTCGCTGCCGCCGCCTTGTGGTCCGCTGCCCGAGCTGCCGCAGGAGAGGCAGAGCAGCGCAGCCGCCAACATCGTCTCGCTTCTCTGCATGTCGTCGTCCTCTTCCGGGCACACCCCGAGCGCTGCGCCGCGCCCGCGCGGCCGCAAAGATTTCCAACTGGGGCAGGTTTGTTTTTCAAATTTGAATATCAGGCGCAGATCCCGGAGAGCAACGCCCACATATGCTCACGTGGAGGGCGCAGAAGCCGCCAGAGGGAAGGCCGAGAATCGCTAGTCGTCGTCTATGTCGTCGACTACCGCGAGCAGGTATGGGTCGTTGCCCACGCCGGTTACGGTCGCGACCTGCTTGCGCGCGTGCAGGTCGATGACGAACACGGTTCCGCTCGCGGGGGCGGTCGGCGGCTGGCGCGCCCCGCCCGAGACGATCGCGTACCGTCCGTCGGCAGTGACGCCGGTGCCTTTGGGGCGGGCCGGCTTGCCGTCGGCGCGGGTGAGTGGGATCCGCGCCACTTCGGCCGCCGGGCTGTGCGCGAGCGCGAGCCGCAGGTCGACGATGGAGACGTTGTTGGTGCGGAAGTTCGCCACGATGATGCTCTTGCCGTCGGGCGTCCAGGCGACCGTGAAGGGCCGCGCGCCGGCGGAGGGATCGCTCGTGCCGACGCGGACGCGCGTCTCGGCGCCCGGGAGGCCCCGGCGCGCCAGGTCGACGTCGATGATGGAGATGGTGTTTCCCTCGAAGTCGACGCGGTTGCTCTCGCGCGAAGTGACGGCGATGTGCTTGCCGTCGGGGCTGGCCTTGATTCCGAAGGGGCCGCTCTGGACCGGGATGCGCGGCGCCACCTCCACGACCGGCTCGCCAGCGAGCGCCGCTTCCAAGTTCATCACCGACACGTCCTCGGTCCCCCCGTTCCCCGAGAAGAGGTAGGTCTTGCCGTCGCTCCCGATGCCGAGCGCGAGTCCCTCCGGGTCGGGCCAGCAGCCGAACGCAAGGTCGAGCGAGAGGAAGGGCACGACGGGCGGGGGAGTCGGCGAGACGAACGGCACCGGGAAGTTGGGGCAGGGCGAGGTGAGCTGGCGCGTTCCCGGGCCGGTGAGGGCCATCTGGATCTGGCCGACCAGTCCGCCGGTCCTGCGATCGATGAGGCCGATGCGGTTGGATCCGTCTTCGCTGAGCCAATTCTCCGAGTAGCTGGCGACGATGAGCCTGGGCAGGACGAGGAGGCCAACGCCGCCGAACCAGCCGGCGTCGAAGTCGTGCTCGAGGGCGCGGTCGGTGTTGTCGTACTCGCGATTCAGCATCTTGCCGACGTCCATCACGGCAACGCTGGCGCGCCCTCCGTGCTGGACGAACTCGGCGTTGGCGACGGCGCCGTGATGGTTCATGACGAAAGCCGTCCGCTGGTCGTCGCTGAGCACGATGTTGGCCGGGTCGCCCAGCAGCGTTCCATCGAGGCGCGCCGGCGAAACGAGCGAGCGGCTCACGATCGAGTTCGGCGTGTTGTCGTTGGGCGGCGCGAGCGCCGCGCGCAGGTCGATGGCGTAGATGCGCGGATCCCGCCGGCCCGTCGCCAGGACGAAGGGGCCTTTGGCCAGCGCGTCGCTGGCGGCCGAGAGGATGAGCAAAGGGATTGCGAGGAGGACAGCGCGTCGCTGCAGCATGAGGAATCTCCGCGGAAGGCGGATCCGGAGGGAACGCG
>WNFG01000031.1_pt1 | contig 99522 bp, 90 predicted proteins | sample 5400431 | NCBI WGS metagenome assembly WNFG01 (sample SAMN13153346, study PRJNA577476) | soil metagenome | isolation source: 120 cm saprolite under Douglas fir tree site 2 hole 3 replicate 2 | place: USA:California | collected 2015-04-18
AAGGACGCACCTTGCAGGTGAGAATTCGTAGTCTTCGGTTCACACAGCCTACCGGCGTTCTACGCTGGCGTACGGCCTCATTCAGGCTCCTCGCGCCTGCCACTCTGTAAAACACGTCCCGCTATCGACGGATCGGGGATCGTCGGTTGGTCGGACAGACGCAGCGAGACTGTGCGCGCATCGCTCACTACGCCGATGATTTCGCGGTCCCCTGCATCATGCCGCGAGAGATCAAATGGGCTGGTATCTGCCTGAACGTGCTGCCCGAGTGGATTTTGTCCGGGAAAGTACCTGCGCGCCAAGCTCTCGTTAATGACTGCGACCAATTGTGCCGATGCCGTGTCGCTGCGCTGGAAGAGGCGCCCAGCAACCAGGCGCAGGCCCATTGATTCAAGATAGCCAGGAGTAGTCGCGCGAAACAGTGCGTCTGGCTGGTCCTTGATCGCAGTCGGCTGCGGCCGCCCGGCTATGCTGAAATACGTATCGGCGCCGCGCTCAAGCACGAGGTCCGTTGTCATGCCACTGCTCTGCACTCCGGGTATGGAACGTAAATCATCGCTGACAATATTGAGCAGTTGGGTTGCGTTTTGCGCATTCTGATACTTGGGATCGAGCGACAGCCAGAAGGTCAGCACTCCCGTTGTATTGAATCCCGGATCTTGGTTGTAGAGGCGCGCAAAGCTTTTGAGAAGCAGTCCAGCGGTGGTCAGAAGTAAGAAAGCCAAGGCCATTTCCGATACTATGATCACGGTCCTTGCACGCGCTGTCTCCCGTCGGCCGGTGGTGCTGCGCTCGCTCAACAGAGTCGCTGGATGGCTGGCGCTAACTTTAAACATCGGAAGGAAACCCGAAAGCAGTGCGGCAATCAGTGTTGCGACAATCGTGAAAGCCAGCACTGGCAGGTTAAGGTTTATTCTGGAGATGCTTGGCAAATCCGAGGGCGCAACGGAAATGAGCAGCGATAGGGCCATACGGGCGAGCAGCAAACCCGCTGCGGCACCCAAGCTGGCAACGATCAGTGACTCGGCAAATAGTTGTCGGCCAATCTGGGTACGCGAAGCACCCAACGCCGCGCGAATCGCCATCTCGCGGTGCCGCACCGTGGCGCGCGCCAGGAACATGTTGCTTACGTTTGCGCAGGCGATCAGCAGCACCAGCGCAACAGCTCCCATGAGCATCAGCAGCGCGGGACGAACCGGACCGGAAATCGCCTCACGCAGGCTCACCAGCTCGTAATCTTGATCTTTATCCTCCGGATACAGCTGCCGCAATCGTGCTGCAATGACGTTCATCTCCGCCGCTGCATCCTTCTCCGATACTGCCGGCCGCAGCCGCGCATACAAATTCGGGCCATGTAGCGCGCGCGAGGAGCGCCGCCCAGCCGGCACCTGCTGCATCGACAAAGGCACTAGTACATCGGTGTTGCGCAGCAGGAGTGATAAATGCGTCGGCAAGATGCCGACAACGCGATAACCATGATGGTTGAGCTGAATGCTCTGGCCAACCATATCGGGATTGCCACCGAACTGGGTTTCCCAGAGCTCGTGCGTAAGCACCACGACGCGCTCCTGGGCATCGGCTTCGTGCAAAGTGAAAGCGCGACCGAGCTGCGGCTGAAAATCAAGAACGGAGAAAAAGCTAGGCGAAACCTCTTGGGCACTAATATTTCGTACTTCGCCGCTACCAGTAAGAGTTATATCGGTGGCGAAGGTCACGATTGCGGCTGCCTCGAACGAATGAGTCTGCCCGACTATATCTTCGATGTCGGGGTATGACAGATACGGGAGACTGTGATGTTCGCTCCCTAAGGCGACGTGCCAACTTACCCGGTCGTAGCTACGCTCGATGCGAAAGACACGCGCGGCGCCGCCAAAGGGCAAAGAACGCAGCAGCACTGCTTCGACCACGCTGAAGATGGCGGTATTCGCGCCAATGCCGAGCGCAAGCGTCAGCACAACAACAGCGGTGAAGCCCGGGGTCTTTATCAGCATCCGGATTGCAGACCGAACCTCCTGAATCAGAGTCCTCATGGTGCCCCCCTTCCTAGGCAAGACCGCAAGACTCTGGTCTCTAGAGCACACGCGGTTCCAGCTTAACCCCTCCTACCCTGCTGACCTCACATGATTTACTGTGATGGGAGCGACTTTCCCTGTGAGCGAGATGTCCGTATGCGAGACGCGCCGTTCCTAAATCGGACAGGTCACGAAGTGACACAAGGCATGCAGCCCTTCTCACGTTTACGTCGTTTATTGGATGTATGACGGGCAAACCTGAAGTAATCCCAAGGTAAGAGTTTGCCGACCACTCGTCCAGAATTTTTAAAAACCATGTGGCGACTCGGGCGACGCTGTCGCGAAAATGGTGTGCTATTCGGAAGGCTACGCTGTGGTTCAGCGCTTACTGCTTTCGGGCATCCATGCGGGCGTCGCATCTTCCCACTGGTTGTCGGTCAACTGGCGAACGTCAGTGCCATCGCTGCGCATGACAAACAATTCACCATACGGCTGCGGAATTCGGTAAACCAGTTCTGCCTCGTCTTTGAAACCCCTGCGCGAACTACTGAAGATAATCCATTCTCCGTCCGGAGACCAGACGCAATGCGCGTCGTTGCCCGAACTGTTGGTCAGGCGGCGTAAGCCAGTTCCGTCCGGCTTGATGGTGTAGATGTCATAATCGCCTCCACGATAGCTCGTGAAAGCAATGAGATCCCCGCGTGGCGACCATGCAGGGAAGTTATCGTACTGGCCGCCTGTGTTCAGTGGCGTTATCTCGCCATTCTCAATCGAGAGGATCATCAGCCCGCGGCCTTGCTTTCCATCAGCCCGGTACACAATGCGCTTGCCATCCGGAGACCAGCTTGGGAAGCCGTTATTCGTTTCTCCGCCTGCAATCATGCGAAAGCCGGAACCGTCAGGCTTGATCAGAGCAAGCTGAGCAGCGGGCCCGGTGCGAAAGAAAAAGGTCCCAAGGCCGAACACGATCAGATCCTCACGCGGCGACCACTTCGCGGCGAACGCGTTCTTGCCGGCTTCGTAAAAAATGGTCTTTCGACCGCGTCCGTCCGCGTTCATCAGCTCCAGACTGCTCTCCTCGAAAGCATAAACTGGCCACGGCCCAGGTGGCCTTGCACTGACAATCAGTTGGTCGCCGGTGGGCGAATATGCCGGAAACGGCTCGGTCAGCATGAGGTCAAATTCGCGATCGCGGCTGAAAGTTGGAGTCATCCAGTGACGCTCAGCCTGCAATTCCCTGTGATACACGACGCGTGTTCCATCCGGGGACCAGGCGGAATTGCGAAATTCACCCCGAGCTCCTTTTTCTCCCGAGGTGAACTCAAGGCCCGGATCGCTGCCCTGTTTCTTCACGTACGCGACACGATCCGCGTTCAGCCACTGTGGTGACACCTTCATGCCAGGTCCACTGGTGTGTTGCTTCCGGTCCCCACTTTCAACGTCGACGCTGATGATTTGCGACACCGAAGTCTCTGTCGGACCGAGCCTTTTCCTCGACTCCCACGATTCTTGTGCAGAGGATTGGTAGTACACAATGCGGCGACCGTCGGCAGACCATTTCGGGCTTCCCGCAAAACCACTGGTTTGGGTTAGTTGCCGCAATCTGCCGCCGTCTGCGCTGATCACATAGAGGTTCGTTGACTGCAAAAACTCAAAGCCTCCGTGGGTAGAACCTCCAGCACCAGATACCCGGCCGGGGTGCGTGTCACGGTCGGAGGTGAACGCGATCCACTTGCCGTCGGGCGACCAACTCGGACGAAAATTGGACGGATGGTTGGTCAGATTGCGGTACTTATGAGTAGCAAGATCCAGCAACCAGATATCCGCCATCCCGCTTCCGCGCGTGGAGACAAAGGCAAGAGTCGAGCCGTCTGGCGAAAGTGCAGCTTGGTCTTCGTAAGCCGGATCGCTCGTCAGCCGCTCCAACCCACTGCCATCCGGGTGAACCCTGTAAATATCCGCCGAACCAGCACGCTCCGATGTGAAAATGATCCACCGACCGTCAGTAGAAAATGAAGCGTTGTAATCCAGACTCTCTGCGGGCAGGACGGGCTTTTCGTTCCGTCCGTCGGCGTCGGCGATGAACAAGCCTGTGCGTATGGGTCCAATGCGGGTAAACGCGATTCGATGCCGAGTAGCTCCGGCCTGCGCCTGCGACGTGTTCGAAGCTCCTCGCCATGCAGTGGAACAAATGAAGGCCGCAAGAGCTAGCGCCAGCAGGGCGCAAGTGCTGCGCTGGTGCAAAATCCTCATTATCCCTCCTCAGACAGTAATGTTGCTGCTTGCAGCGGAGCCTTTAGATAACTTCCGGATTGCCATCCGGGAATGACGCTCTTTAACCTATTCGAGACTGGCGATGTTAATCATTCGGCAGCGCCTCCACGATGTCCAGCCCAGCTGGCGTCGGAATCAGGCGGGACAGGTGAAATCCGGTCGCCCCGAGCAATTTACGAAATTCCAGCTCCGTCCGGTTTCGGCCTCCGGTGCGCACCATCATCGAAATATCCCCGATTTTGCCCTCGCACTGCTCGTTGGGCGCGCCCACGAGTTGTTCTATGATCAACAGCTTCGCGTTATCGGACATGGCACGACGACAGCTGCCCAGAATTCTCTGCGCCGCAACATCGTTCCAGTCGTGCAGAATGTTTTTCAGAATGTATAAATCGCCCCCCGTAGGGACCCCCTCAAAGAAATTGCCTGGCAAGAACTGTATGCGGCTCGTGATTTCGCTGTCCAAAAACTTGCCCGCTGCCTCGATAACCTGCGGTAAGTTGAACAGCACGCCCCGTGCCGCAAGATTCCGCCGTAAAATCGAGGCGAGAAGTACGCCTCGCCCTCCCGCGATATCGATAACCGTTCGCGGCGCTAGGAAGTCGTATGCCGCCACCACGCTTGCCGCGCTGCCGATGGTGCTCTCGTCCATGAATTGATCGAAGAGTTGCCCGGCCGAGGGATTCTCGGTGAACCAGTCCCATGTGTTTTTGCCGTAGACGTGCTCGCAGGCACTCTCGCCCGTTTTTACGCTGTGCAATAGGGAGCCCCACGGAAGCCACATCCATTCTTCACCGACAACTTCGGCGTTCGTTCGCAAGGAGCCGGACACCTCGCTTTGCAGCAGCTCCGCGCAGGGTGATAGGCAAAAGCTAAGACCGTCTTCTTCGGCGAAGACTCCAATGCTCGCCAGCGCGCGCAGCAGACGGTACAGCGAATCCTCATGGCAGCTCGTTGCACGCGCCAGTTGTGTCACAGTTTTGGGGCCTTCCGCGAGAAGGTCCGCGATCCGAAGCTTGGCGGCAACGGAAATCATCTGGGAGACGCGAAACCCGCGGATCAGATTCAGCAACGTGGCGCGAGGAGAATCAGTCGAAGGCCCCGTTTGTGTTGATGTCGTCATCAAGTCTCCTTTTTCAAGTTTCGGTATCTTTCGGGGAACATAAGCGATATCAGGTGAACGGAATAATAGTGATACGATACCCCGAACTGTGGGATCGGAGAGGAAGTTGGTGTCTCGCCCAATTGCGGTGTGCTCGCTTTGGTTTTCGTTGATCGCCCTGGCTTCGTTCGGGTGCAGCCACCGGAGTTCCGGGCCTGCAGTCCGCGAAGTTCGCGTCGCCCTTCCGCTCGACGCAATCACCTGGCATCCTGTTCGTCTTGCGCAGACTCGTTACGCATCGGAGGAAGGCATAGTGATAACGATATCCGACGTGGCCGGTCTGAGTAAGGGGATGGAGGCTCTACTCGGCGGAAGCGTTGATGTCGCACCGGGCGGGCTTACGCAAGCGATCCAGGTGGCAGCCGAGGGACGCGAGGTCCGCTGTTTTCTCGTGATGTACTCGAGGCCGACCTTGTCGCTGGTCGTTGCGCCCGCAATGCTGGGGAAGATCCGTACGATTACCGACTTGAAAGGCCGGCGTGTGGGGGTCACTTCTCCTGGGTCGCCAACCCATCAGTTTTTGAATTTTCTCCTGGTATCCCACGGCCTTTCCCCGGCAGACGTAGGCGTGGTCTCGGTGGGCAGTTCCGCCGCATCGATTGCAGCGCTCGAGCATGGAAAAATCGAAGCTGCCGTATTAGTAGCAAGCGCCATTACCACATTCGAGCGGCGATATCCGAAGGCGGCGCTTCTGGCAGATACACGCACGGAGGAGGGGGCCCGGCAGGTCTTCGGTGTTGCTACGTTTCCTATGTCCGGACTAGATGGCAAAGAAGAGTGGCTCCGGACGAATCCCGATACCGCACGTCGGTTTGTACGAGCGGTGAAGAAAGCCATGCAATGGATGGCCACTCATTCTGCGGAGGAGGTTCGCACGGGGATACCGGAGGCGCTGCGCATGCCCGACGCAGAGGCTGATTTGGAGGCCATTCGTCAGGCTCAGGGGACCATCTCTCCGGACGGAATCGTACCTGCCGATGCCCCCGAAACGATACGTAAATACCTCGCGGTGTCCAGCGAGAGGGTTCGCAATGCCCATCTCGATCTGTCAAAGGTCTATACCAATGAGTTCGCGAACGCCAAATGACGATGCGTCGACGAATTGCGGTGCGTTCTTCCTTGTCAGCGTTTGTGGTCGAAGATATGCAACAACGAGTTCGCGAGCCATAACCGAAATATGGCTGACACTCCGACTCAACCCGCTGTGACGCTCAAAAGAGTTACTCGACGCTTCTCTACCTACACGGCGGTAGAGGACATCACGCTTGACTTCCCTGCGGGCAAGTTCATCTCTGTCGTCGGCCCGAGTGGCTGCGGAAAGTCCACCGTCCTCAACATGATTGCCGGGCTGCTCGCGCCGACCTCCGGTGTTGTGGAGATTTTCGGCGAGCCGCTAAAGGGCCTTAATCAACGCGCTTCCTATATGTTCCAGCAGGACGCTCTCCTGCCTTGGAAAACCGTCCTCGAAAATATCGAGCTGGGACTTGTCATTCGCGGAAAAAGCAAGTTCGACATGCTGATCGAGGCCAGCGAATGGATTGAGCGGGTGGGTTTGAAGGGCTTCGCCGACCATTTTCCGTATCAATTGAGTGGCGGGATGCGAAAACGAGTCGCCATGGCGCAATGCTGGATTGTCCAGCCGGATCTCTTCCTCATGGACGAGCCGTTTAGCGCTCTCGATGTTCACACGCGGCTTCGAATGGAGTCAGAAATCCTACGACTTTGGACCGGATCAGAAAAGACCGTCATTTTCGTCACCCATGACCTCGAAGAGGCAATCTCCCTCTCGGATGAGGTCTTTCTTCTGTCGTCCGGACCTGCTAGCCGCGTGGTCGGGCGCTACCCAATCGACCTATCCCGCCCGAGAACCTTGATTGATCTCAAGACCGAGCCTCGTTTCCACGAACTCTTCCGAAATATTTGGAGTGACTTACGGCAAGAAGTGCTGAGCAGCTATGAACGGATCTAATCGCAAGCGCGCAAGTATCCTGGTCTGGCAACTCATGTTGGCGGTCGCGTTTCTCTTGGCTTGGGAATGGGGCTCGAGGACCAATGTGCTCGATCGCTTCTTTTTCAGCCGGCCCAGTGAAGTGGCTCAGCGCGTCTCGCAATGGATCGTGACCGGAAGCATCTGGCGCCACATTCTCGCAACCTTCACCGAGGCTGCTCTGTCCTTCACCTTGGGAGCCTTCGGCGGCGTGCTCTTTGGTTTCGTGCTGGCCCGCGCGTCGGATCTCGCGGCAGTTCTTGAGCCCTACATTCGAATCGCGAATTCGGTGCCGCGAGTCGTTCTCGCGCCCATTTTCCTTCTATGGTTTGGACTCGGCATCTGGTCGAAAGTAGCCTTGGGCGTCACCGTGGTTTTCTTCGTTGTGTTTTTCAACGCCTACCGAGGTGTTCGTGAGGCCGATCGCGTGATTATCGATAATGTCCGTATGCTCGGCGCTTCCGAACGTCAGCTAATCAGGCACGTCCTGATTCCCAGTGCTTTGAGCTGGATCTTCTCGAGCCTCCACGTCAGCATCGGTTTGGCGATCATCGCCGTCGTTGTGGGCGAATACTTGGGAGCGTCAAGCGGTATCGGCTATCTCATCGCGCAGGCCGAAGGGGTCTTCGATACAACTGGGGTCTTCGCTGGTATGAGCGTGCTTGCAATCGGAGTTCTTGTCGTCGGAGGCGTCGTCAATCGACTGGAGCGTAGACTATTACGGTGGAAGCCGGGACAACTGGACTCATCAGAAAAATTCACGTAGTTGTCATACAGATTAGTCGCTTATCCCTGGGCGCGAATGGGATGGCAGCGTCCTGGTACAGCTGGGATCGTTCGTGGTTGACCGGCTATGCGGAAGTAATTCCGGTAGCAATCGCGATCACTTCCTACAAGCCGACCATCCGTCCAGAATCACGCATACCTACGGCAGAGTCGTACTCATGGACAAGTCGGTCGGAAAGCTCTGATATCTGCGATTTTGGAGCGCCTATTGGGGCTCCGGCGTTGTCACCGTCGGCTTCACATCCACGTTGTGATACACGGCTGTCTTCCATCCCTCGGCGTCTTTCACCATCACCTGAAGCAGCCGAGTGCGCAGGCGTCCCTTGGCATCGGTATGCGTGCCTGGCGGCGGGCCCGATGGAGAGAACCCTGAAATCCAGGTAAGTGTTTCCACAACAGCCGTGTCCGGGCGAACGAACTTGCGTGAAACAACCTCTTGCCGCAGCACAGTTCCGCGAAGCATTCCCTTAAAGATTTCTTCGTGCCTGTTTAGAAACGCTTGATGCCCCGTGAAAAACATCCCCTGGACATTCGTGAATGTGCCATCAGCAGCGAAATGTTGCGAATAGGCTTGGGCATCGCCCTTGTTCCAGGCAGCCACTTCCTCTTGGAGGATGTTTCGAATAGCCGCCTCGTCCGGCTTACCTTGGGCAGCAGATATCGTCGCGAAGAACAGCATAAAAAGAATCAACGAAGTTTTCATGATCTTCATTCAACACTCCTTAGCGCATTGATCAAATGCGCGGGATAGCAAGACGCCGCAGGTGAGGTGTGCGTGTGACGGGCCACCAACGCTTCTCTGATTATGCCAGAGTGACGGGCAACCCAGAAGTAATGTGGCACCTTCCTCGCGCGGGCGATTTGTGTACAAGTTGTGTACAAGAAGGCGGGTTTGAAGGGCCTGAAAATGGACCTAAGCAACGCAGAATCAACAACAGACTCTTAAGCTACAGGCCCATTTAAGACGTAACTTTGAAATTCTAGCAGGCCCAACCGGACACGCACAACTACCTCCTTGCTGTTCCTTTCGCTTACTGCCGGCCGCCACGCCTACTGCACAAAGCCCACGTTGGGCGTAGGGAGATTGCCTTCCGGAGCTTCTTTAATTGTCCCAAACTGCGCCTCGTACCGCGCCAAATTCTCTCCCAGCGCGCGCCAGATGCGCTTGGCGTGGCCCGGACTCACAATCGTGCTGCTAAGCAGCTTGCCCTGCGCGCCGTTGGGAAAAATGTAAATGAAATTCAGCGTGAACTCTTCCAGATTGTGGTGAATCATTACCAGATTGCTGTACTGCCCCTGCAGTTCCTTTTCGTCGGCCTTGATTTGCACCTGGCCCTGCACTGGCTGCTGTTGGTCCATCTCGTTCCTCTCCCGGAATGCCGCTCTGAACTTACCACAAGCTTCTGCGGTTCGCTTGCTCCGCCGCCCCACAAGATGGCGCTGGTTGTTATTGTTAACAAATACGAGTCGGAGTCCTATTGACAGCCGAAGCTATTAAATGTAGTTTAGTATTCGTATTTAGCATAGTTAACACCAAATATGACGCCTACGGTCCCGTCACAACTCGAAACCGAATCGCCGGCCACGACCGAATCTCCCTCCAGCCCACGCCACTCTTCGGCTTTGCGCGCACGCATCCTTTCGCCCTCCTTGCCCGAATCCCATCGCACCATTCCTTTTTCTTCGGGTGCATCCTGGATCCGCAAGGTTCTGGCTTTCGCCGGCCCGGGCTACCTCGTCGCCGTCGGTTACATGGATCCGGGCAACTGGGCGACGGACCTCGGTGGCGGCTCGAAATTTGGCTACACGCTACTCAGCGTCATCCTCATCAGCAACCTGATGGCGATGTTTCTCCAGGGTCTCTCGGCGAAGCTCGGCATCGCCTCGGGGCGCGACCTCGCGCAGGCCTGCCGCGAACACTATTCGCGCCGCACTGGTTTCTTCCTCTGGGTCGTCTGCGAAATAGCCATTGCTGCGTGCGATCTCGCTGAAGTCCTTGGCTCCGCCGTTGCTTTGAAGTTGCTCTTCGGCTTGCCCTTGCTTGCCGGCGTTCTGATTACAGCGATGGACGTTCTGATCGTACTCGCCCTCCAGGGCCGTGGCTTCCGACTGATCGAAGCCTTCGTCGTCACGCTGATCGTTTCGATTGCCGCTTGCTTCGCGTACGAAATTTTCTTTGCGCAGCCGCTTTGGCGCGAAGCCGTCGCTGGTTTCATTCCGCGCGCAGAAATCCTGCGCAATCGCGAAATGTTGTACATCGCCATCGGCATCCTGGGCGCCACCGTGATGCCCCACAATCTCTATCTGCATTCGAGCATCGTGCAGACGCGTGCGTTCGGCGCTTCCGTACGCGATCGCAAGGAAGCTTTGCGTTACGCCATATTCGATTCCACTATGGCCCTCGGCTTCGCACTTTTTATCAACGCCGCCATCCTCGTCCTGGGCGCTGCTGCATTTCACACCCGTGGCCTTCACGACGTCGCCGAGATTGCCGACGCGTACAAACTCCTTAGTCCCGTCCTCGGGGCAAGCCTTGCCAGCACGCTCTTTGCCTGCGCCCTGCTCGCCTCCGGGCAAAATTCCACGCTTACCGGCACGCTCGCCGGCCAGATCGTCATGGAAGGTTTTCTTGACATTCGCCTCAAGCCTTGGCTGCGGCGGCTTATTACCCGAGGCATCGCCATCATTCCTGCCGCTCTCGTGATCGGCATCGCCGGCGAGAACAAAGTCACGCCGCTGCTCATCCTCAGCCAGGTGGTTCTCAGCTTTCAGTTGCCGTTTGCGGTGATCCCGTTGATCCAGTTCACAAGCAGTCGCGCCAAGATGGGAGAATTCGTCAACTCACGTCCCACCATCATCATCGCCTGGGTCATGGCTGCCGCGATCCTGCTCTTCAACGCCGAGCTTCTCTGGCTCATTTTCCGTTCCGCCTGACCTTCTCTGTGCTCTCCGTGTTGCATGCTTTGTTATAGGCTTCAATCGGGCGCCGGTCTTTCGTTGACAGCCCGGTTGTGCGAAACTTTTCTTTCTTAAAATGCCCACAAACGAACCGCGCAAGTCCGGAACGCGAAAAACTCTTTTCGTTCTGCTTCTAGCTCTCATTCTCGTCGCCGTCGCTTACACTTACTTTCAAGAGAACAAACCGTGGGTCATCCCTGAAGAAGCCAAGGCCCGCAAGAATCCTCTGCAACCGTCCGAAGCGGCGCTCAAGTCTGCCAAAACTCTATACGCGGAAAACTGCGCCAATTGCCATGGCGACAGCGGCAAGGGCGACGGCTCCGAAGCTATGCGCTACGATCCTAAGCCAGCCGATTTCACCGACGCCCAGCACATGAACACCGTCACCGACGGCGCGCTCTTCTATCAAATCAGCCAGGGCAGAAAGCCTATGCCCGCCTTCAAGAGGCGCATGACCGAAGACCAGCGCTGGCAGCTCGTCCTGCTCGTCCGTTCCTTTGCACAAAAAGCCGTGGCGCCAGACAAGAAGTCCGGCGACGCCGGCGAAAGGCCGCCGTCCCAATGACATCTTAATTTCGAGAATTAGACTGGCTTACGGGACCTCGCGGCTCGTGTGCTATTGAAGATTAGCTTCGTCTGCTACCGGACTCTACTCCGTCCGCAACGCACGCATGGGATCGATGGACGCGGCCCGCCAGGCTGGCAGGATGCAAGCCAGGGTGGCCACGACAGCGAGCCCGAGCGCCGCTCCCAGGAGCGTCAAGGGATCGCGCGGGCTACCTCCGGCCCACGAAGTGATCAGGCGGCTCAGAACCACGCTCAGGCCGATTCCCACGGCGATTCCGACGCCCAGCGTGGCCGCCGTGGAGCTCAGCACCAAACGAATCACACTGTTGCGCGGCGCCCCCAGGGCCATACGAATGCCCAACTCCTGCGTTCGTTGCGTCACCGCAAAAGAAACCACGCTGTAAAGTCCCGTTGCTGCGAGCACCAGTGCAAGAGCGGCAAAAAGCCCAAACAACGTGGCAATAAATCGCTCGCGTCCCCATCCCTGCGTATCCAACCACCACAGGACCGTCCGCTCCTGGCTGACTACGATCTCCGCGTTAAGCTCGCGAAGCCGCTGCTTCACTGACCGAATCGCCACGTCGGGATCGCCGGTCGCACGGACGAGCAGTGACTCGTCCGGAGGCAGTACAAAACTGTAGGGGATGAACACAGCGGGCTTGATGGGGCGGCTGAGCCCGTTGTTGCGCGCGTCGCCCACAACCCCGATCACTTCCATCCAATCATCAGGGCCGTGCGCCAGCAACAGCGATGGCTGCTCAAGTTTCAGGCTCGGGCTGCGCACGCGCTTCCCGATAGGGTCGCCATCACCCAAGTACTGTTTAACGAACGCCTGATTCACAAGGGCTACATGCGCGGCGCGCATCACTTCGGCGTCGTCATAGACCCGGCCTGCCAAAACAGCAATGCGGAGCGTGGGGAATTCATATGGGCTCACCAGCGTGAGTACCGCTTGCGCGTCGGTCAGCGTCGGTTTGCTCTGAACTTCGATTTTGCCTTCAAATCCGCCGAGTCCTGGAAACCACGTGGTGGACACGCTGGCCAAGGACACTCCAGGTGCTTGGGAGACGGCCCGGCGAACCGTTTCATTCGCCTGGATGCGCTGCGGCCACGTGGGATTCGCTCCCTTGGGGACCGAGACGTTCATCACAAAAACGTGGTCTGGATCAAACCCCAGCGGCGCATGAATCAGCGAGGAAAAGGCCTTAATCGCAGCGCCTGCCCCGGTCATTAGGACCAATGTCAGCGCCACCTGGCCGGCGATCAGCAGGCGGTGGACGTTGCGCCCGCGCGCGCTGCCCGAATGCTTCCCGCTACTTGCCTGGATCAATTGTCCCAGCTGCGGCCGCGAAAGCTGTAGCGCCGGCGAAATACCAAAAAGAACGCCCGTAATCAGCGCCACCGCTGCGCTGAACAGCAGTACCGGCATGTTGACGCGAATCGCCGCTTCATGTGGAAACGAGTAGTAGGGCACCATGGCGGAGATGGCTTTGGCACCCTGATACGCCGCCAACACGCCCAAGGCCGCTCCTGCCACCGAGAGCAACACCGATTCCGTCAGCAATTGCTGGATCAAGCGCGCGCGCCCGGCGCCCACCGCGACGCGCACCGAGAGTTCATGCTGCCGCGCCGTCCCTCTCGCCAGCAAAAGAATAGAAACGTTGGCGCAGCCAATCACCAGCAATGCCACCACGGCGCCAAACAGCAGCACCAGTGTCCCCGCAAACCGCCCCAGCACCTCTTCGTTCAGCGTGACGATGACCACCTTGCGGTCTCGCCGGAAGTCCTTCGAATCATCTTTCGTAAAGCGGTCGAGGAGTACCTGCAGTTCCGCTGCTGCGGCCGGATGTTTCGTTCCCGGTTTCAACTTCAGAAACGAAAGCCAGTAATCGTGCGCGTCCGCGCTCGGAACCGCCGGTACATATATATCCGAATCGCCCCAGGTGAATCGCGGGCGTGCGATGCCGATGACCGTATACAACTTGTGATTCACTTCGATGGTCTTTCCGATCGCTTCGCGGCTCCCCCCGAACTGCCTCTGCCAGAACAAATAGCTGAGCACCGCAACAGGAGCAGGGTTTCCGCCCGGCGCATCCGCCGCCGTGAACTGACGCCCCAAAAACGGCGCAACGCCCATGTACTCGAAGAGATTGGGGGAATACATTCCGACTTGAACGGACACCGGCAACTCGTTACCGGTCATCGTCTGCGTCTCGTCCTTCTGCAGAAAGACGTCGTCGATCGTGGCAGCTTTTCTCAACTCCGGATATTCGGTGCCGTTGACGACCAAAAGTGGTCCGCGATCGCCCTTTTGGCGTAGTTCCACGTGAACCATCCGGTCCGCGTCCCGGTAGGGATAAGGATCAACCAGTACCCCATAGACCACACTGAAAATAGCGGTCGTGGCGCCGATTCCCAGAGTGATAGAAAGCACCGCGGTAATAGCAAATGCAGGTGAACTACGCAATTGACGGAAAGCGAAGCGAACATCCTGCAGCAGGTTTCCCATTCGACTCCCCCACCTTGAGCGCTATCGCATTAGACGCAATCTCCGCCCTATCGGTCAGCAAATCGGCGGAAAAAGAGTCCTCCCTTCCATGGAACAGCGAACCGTCGGGAACGGGGACAATTGGCTCGGAATCGAATACCTCCTGCGACTCTGACCGCGGAACCGCATCCCCATTTCCAAAAATTCCTCGCCGGATATATCCTCTTTCCGTTCCATGCGTCATTTCAAGGAGACTCATGCGCCATTTTCTAGCCGCCCTCATTTGCGTATTCCTCTTGCCCGCCGTCACTCAAGCTGCGCCGGGAGCCGTTCGCTGCGGGAAGCTGCTTGACGTTCGTTCCGGGAAAATTCTAACCGATCAGGCCGTTGTGTTCGATGACAGCGGAACGATTACGTCCGTCAGCTCCTTTTCCTCCGCGAAATTCCCGAGCGGCGTTGTGGCGATCGATCTTTCGAACGCCACCTGCCTCCCCGGTTTGATTGACGTTCATACGCATCTCACTGGAGATCCCACCGCCAGCGGGTATGCCGGCCTGGGCATTTCGGTTCCGCGCGAAGCCGTTACCGGGGTCAAGAACGCGCGGCTTACGCTCCGCGCCGGCTTCACCGCGGTTCGAAACGTCGGCGCGAGCGGTTACACGGATATCGCTCTACGGGATGCCATCAACGCCGGCGACGTCGAAGGTCCGCGCATGCGCGCTTCCGGCCCGCCTCTCGGCATCACCGGCGGCCATTGCGACAATAATCTATTGCCTTCCGAATATCATTACAAGGCCGAGGGCGTCGCCGACGGTCCCTGGGCCGCTCGCGCGAAAGTCCGGGAAACCGTGAAGTACGGCGCCGACGTCGTCAAGATCTGCGCCTCCGGCGGCGTGCTCAGCAAAGGCGACCAACCCGGCACGACGCAATACACACTCGAAGAAATGCAAGCCATCGCCGAAGAAGCCCACAAGCTCGGCCGCAAGGTCGCCGCGCACGCGCACGGCACGCAATCCATCAAGGACGCCATCCGTGCCGGCATCGACTCCATCGAACATTCCAGCCTGATCGATGACGAAGGCATAGCCCTTGCCAAGCAGCATGGCACCTATCTCGTCTTCGACATTTACAACGACGACTACATCCTTCAGGAAGGCGCGAAAGCGGGCATGCTTCCCGAGTCCATCGAAAAGGAAAAGAAAATCGGTCGCTTGCAGCGTGAAAATTTCCGCCATGCTTTTCAATCCGGAGCAAAAATGGCCTTCGGCACGGATTCCGGCGTGTACCCCCACGGCGACAACGCAAGACAGTTCGGCAAGATGGTCGAGTGGGGCATGAAGCCTCTCGATGCCATCCGGGCCGCCACCGTCAATGCCGCGGATCTCCTTGGCTGGGCCGACAAGATCGGCACGCTGGAAACGGACCACTATGCCGATCTCGTCGCTGTCAGTGGCGACGTGCTTTCGGACGCACGCGCCCTCGAATCTGTCAAATTCGTCATGAAGGGCGGGGCCGTTGTTCGCAATGACCTCACCGCGAAATAATTTGGCGAGGGAGCGGCGCATTTTCCGCCGCTCCCCTTACTATCTTTACCTTTTGACATCCCAGAATGCTCGCCGCCCACCTTCTCGATCATCGCCTCGCGTTTCTCTTGCTGGCCGCCCTCCATTTCGGCACGGCCGTTCCTCTTGCTTTCGGCTGGGTACGCCTCCTCCCCCAGGAAACCCCTCCTTTTCAAATCCATCGCGCTCCCGCGCGCCGTTGGTCCATCTATGCCCACAGCAGCGAAGACGAAGAAAACCCCCGCGACCCGTTAGCGATCGTGCTTCTCATTTGCGTCACTGCGAGTTATGCCGTCCAGATTCCAGGAGTAACTCGAAGTTTTGCATTTGGCTCCATACCGACGGTCATTCCGCAGGATGCATCCGATTGGGCCCGGTTTGCCCTGACCTGGTTCCTGGTCGTGGTTCCCGGTTTCAGCGCAGCCTACTCGCTGCTTCGCCCAAATTTCCTGCGTTTCCCGCTGATGGCCGCCGGCGTTCTGATACTCCTGCTCTGGCTGGTCTCCGCTCCACTTCGCGCCGCACTCGAAGCAGTTTCATAAGCGTTCCCCAACAACCCCCTGCAAAACAAAAAAGGCCCTTATCGAGAGCCTTTTTTGTTTGCTCCATGACTCTGTCCCGCTGCGACTGACGATCCCTTTACGCCGTCGCCGCCTTCACTTGCGATAGCGCAGCCGCCACTTCCTTCAAGTCCGGCACCACCGGAATGTCATAGTTCTTGAACCACGCCACCTTGCCCGCCTTATTCACAATGGCGATCGCGCGCCCCGTGATCCCCTTGTCCGCGAGGTATACTCCGTATTTCTCGCTCATCGCCCCGCGCGGGTGAAAATCCGCCAGCAGCGAATACTTGATCCCCATCTTGTCCGCGTATGCTTTGTGCGACCACACGCTGTCCACGCTCACACCCAGCACCTCCGCGTCCAGCGCCTCAAACGGCTTCATCTCATTCACGATGCACGCATGCTCGTTCGTGCACGTCGGGCTCCAGTCCAGCGGATACCACACCAGCACCACGTTTTTCTTCCCCACATAGTCGGAAAGCTTCACTTCCTTCTTATCCTGATTCAACAGCATGAAATCCGGCGCCACTTGTCCTACAGCAATGGTCATAACCGTTCCTCCCATTCGAATTCCAATCTGACCAAGCATCTTACCAATCTCAGCGTGAAGCGCCAAACGTTCACACTCCTTCCTCCTCTGCGCCCCCTGCGTCTCTGTGTTAGGTTCTTTTCTTCTTCCCTCCACCAAAGTACACTTCACTCAGGAGAACTCCATGAGCGCCGAAGCCGCGCGCCGCGCTCCTCTCATGCCCTTGCGCGAACTCGTCCGGTTGTACCGCTCGCACGCCAACAATTTCGGCGAACTGGTCGCTCTCTCCGTCTTTGGCCTCTCACTCCCCGAGACCGAACGCGTCTTCTCCGGCTACGACGAGGATTACCACATCAGCCGCTTTTTCCATTTCACCGAAGGCGCCGGCGAAAAATTCTCCATCAACGGCATCCCTGCCACCCACGTCTCCCTCGATTCCGAAATCCAGACGATCCTTTAAGACGTAGAGTTCAACAAGTAAGTAAATTAATTAACAATTAAATAAGCAGCATACATGAAAAACTCGCACGAGCGATGAGGCAGCTCCACCTTCGACCCAGCTAACCCGATCACTCCCAACTTTGGAGCCAATATGCTGGCCGGCCGTCTGGTTATTCCTCAACCCGGCCAAAATCCGACAGACCCCCAAAGCAGCGCGGATGGTCTCCTTGCGACTTCCATAGATTTCATTCAAGAAAATCTGTATTTTAACAACGGCACTTGCACCCGGGAGGTCACTGAATGGCTGGTTCGCCGACCCTTATGCCCGAATCGCGCCTCGGGAGCACCCTGCGCCGCGACCCTTGGTGGATCGAAATCCTACCCGTGGTGTTTGTACTAGGTGGTTTCGGCGTTTATGCCACCCTGCGCGCCTTCGAAGGCAAGTATTACGAGTGGGGTCCGTACCTCTCGCCTTTCTATTCGCCGCTCATCGATCCGCTACATCATTGGTGGCCGTTTTCACCTGCGCTCTTGATCCTTGCCGGTCCTCTCGGTTTTCGAGCCACGTGCTACTACTACCGTAAAGCCTACTACCGCGCGTTTTTCCTGGACCCGCCCGCTTGTGCCGTTGCTGAATCCCCTCGCCGCAACTACCGCGGCGAAACCGCTTTTCCTTTCATCCTCCAGAACGTTCATCGCTATTTCTCTTACCTCGCGGTTCTATTCATCGTTTTTCTCTGGTACGACGCGATTCGCTCCTTCCTCTTCGAAGGCCACTTCGGCGTCGGTGTCGGGACGCTCATCCTCACCCTCAACGTCTCTCTGCTCTCGCTCTACACTTTTTCCTGCCATTCCCTTCGCCACCTCGCCGGAGGCAAGCTCGACTGTTTTTCTTGCGTGACTTTTGGCCGCTCCCGCTTCGAAGCCTGGCGCCTCTCCACCTTTCTGAACGAGCGCCACATGCTCTTCGCCTGGTGCAGTCTCTTCTCCGTCGGCTTTGCGGACTTCTACGTCCGCATGGTCTCTTGCGGCGCCATCCGTGACCTGAGGCTCCTGTGACCGGAAAATACGAGACCCGCGAGCACGACGTTCTCATCATCGGCGCCGGCGGCGCAGGGTTGCGCGCGTCCCTCGAAGCCCTTGCACAAGGCGCTTCCGTCGGCGTGGTATGCAAATCGCTCCTTGGAAAGGCACACACCGTCATGGCCGAAGGCGGCATCGCTGCCGCGATGGCCAACGTAGACACGGCCGACAACTGGAAAACTCATTTTCGCGACACCATGCGCGGCGGAAAATTTCTCAACAACTGGCGCATGGCCCAGCTTCACGCCCAGGAATCTCCCGACCGCGTCCGCGAACTCGAGCAGTGGGGCGCACTCTTCGATCGCACGGAAACCGGCGATATTCTCCAGCGCGCCTTCGGCGGCCATACCTTCAAGCGCCTTTGCCATGTCGGCGACCGTACCGGCCTCGAGATGATTCGAACGCTGCAAGACCGCGGCGTCCAGCAGGGCATCGACGTCTACATGGAGTGCACCGTCACGCGCCTTCTAACCGACGCAGGCCGCGTCGCCGGCGCCCTTGCCTACTGGCGCGAGTCCGGCCGCCTCATCGTTTTCAAAGCCAAGTCCATCGTCATCGCCACCGGAGGCATCGGCAAAGCCTGGCGCGTCACTTCTAATTCCTGGGAGTACACCGGCGACGGCATGACCCTCGCCTACGAAGCCGGCGCCGAGCTCATGGACATGGAATTCGTGCAGTTCCATCCCACCGGCATGGTCTGGCCTCCGGGCGTGCAAGGGATTCTCGTCACCGAAGCCGTCCGCGGCGAAGGCGGCATCCTTCGCAACAAACTCGGCGAGCGCTTCATGGAAAAATACGACCCCAAGCGCATGGAGCTCTCCACCCGCGACGTCGTCGCCCGCTCCATCTACACTGAAGTCAAGGAAGGCCGCGGCACCGAACACGGCGGCGCCTATCTGGATATCTCTCAGAAGCCTGCCGAGTACGTGAAGAAAAAACTCCCCAGCATGTACCACCAGTTCAAGGAACTCGCCGACGTGGACATCACTAAAGGCCCGATGGAAGTCGGACCCACCTGTCACTACGTGATGGGCGGCATCCGCGTGGATGCTGAAACCGCCGAATCTACCGTTCCTGGCCTTTTCGCTGCCGGCGAAGCTGCCGCCGGCCTTCATGGCGCGAATCGCCTTGGCGGCAACTCGCTCTCCGACCTTCTTGTCTTTGGCCGTCGCGCCGGGCTCGCCGCCGCTGCATACGCAAAACGCGTTTCCGCCCCTTCGATCGATAACTCGCAAATCGAACAATCGGAAAAAGAACTGCTCGCCCCGTTCTCCAACACCGGCGCCGAAAGCCCTTACGCCGTTCATCGCGACTTACAGGAAGTCATGCAAAATCTTGTCGGGATCTTTCGCACCGAGGAAGATTTGAAAAAAGCTCTTGTCGAACTGGGAAAGTTGAAAGCTCGAGCTGCCAAAGCTGGCGTCGAAGGCTCACGGCTCTTCAATCCCGGCTGGCACCTCTCTTATGACTTGAAGTCCATGCTCACAATTTCCGAAGCGGTCACCCACAGCGCCCTGGCGCGCAAGGAAACCCGCGGCGCGCACAGCCGCATTGACTACGCAAATCTCGACTCGGTTTGGGAGAAAAAACACAACGTCATCGTCCGCGAGAAAGGCGCAATGCAGCGCCGCGAAAATCATGTCGAGGAAATGCCCGCGGAGCTCAAAGAGATTCTTGCCGAGGACAAAACATGATTCGAATCGTGCGTTCTCGCTGTATGACTGGGAGACCCATGGCCATGGATTCCACCTGGATCACTTTCACCCCCGTTGACGCCAATCGCGAATACCTCGCGCTTTTGTCCTATTTGCCTCTAAACAAATACTCGGCAGTCCCCGGGTTCTTTCGGTTCTTGCTTCAAATCCAAAAGCAATTGCGCAGCACCCCCGGCGTCGTCGGATACGCGCTGCGCGCCAAAATCTTAAGCCGCAATTTTTGGACTCTCTCCGTCTGGCAGGATCAGAAAACACTGACGGAATTTGTCGCCAAAATTCCACACGGGGAAGCCATGAAGGCCATGACTCCTCACATGGGCCCGACAAAATTCACCCAATGGAAAGTGGCCGGGTCCTCTTTGCCTCTAAGCTGGGACCAAGCCATGCAGCGTTCGCAACCGGGAGCCCCCTCATGAGCGAAGCGACTCTGCGCGTTTTCCGCGGCGATTCGAACGGCGGGCAAACCGTCGATTACCGCGTGCCGGTCGCTCCTGGCATGGTCGTGCTCGACGCCCTCCACTACATTCAGGGCCACCTCGCTCCTGATCTCGCCGTCCGCTGGAATTGCAAAGCAGGGAAGTGCGGCTCCTGTTCCGCCGAAGTCAACGGCCGTCCCCGGCTGACCTGCAAAACGCGCATGGACGATCTTCCCCAGGACCAGCCCATCACCGTCCTCCCCATGAAATCGTTTCCTCGCATCAAAGACCTTGTCACCGACGTTTCTTGGAATTACGGTGTCAACCGGAAAATCCCTGCGTTCGAACCGCGCCCCGGCACCAACTGGAAAATCTCCCAGCTTGACGTGGACCGCGTGCAGGAATTCCGCAAGTGTATCGAATGCTTTCTATGTCAAAATGTATGTCACGTCCTTCGCGAGCACGACATGAAAGAACAGTTCGCGGGTCCGCGCTTCTTTGTCCGCGTCGCTGGCCTCGATATGCATCCGCTCGACGGTCGCAACCGCGCCGCCTTGCTCAAGAACGAACTCGGCTTGGGACTCTGCAATATCACCAAATGCTGCACGGAGGTTTGCCCGGAGGAGATTCGCATCACCGACAACGCCATCATCCCGCTGAAGGAGCGCGTGGTGGATGAATTTTACGATCCGCTGACGATGCTGTTTCGAAAGATTCTCGGCAAGTAACAATGACTCGCCGCAGTTAGACGAGGAGGTTCCATGGCATACCAGCTGAAAGCCATCTCCAAAGTCGGCATCGCCGAGGCCATCGCCAAAGCCGAGCTCTATCGCTACATCAACGAGCCGGAAGAAGCCGAATCCATCTGCCGCGACATCCTCGCCATTGAGCCCGAACAGCAGCTCGCACGCCGCATGCTCGGACTCGCCATCACCGATCAGTTTATCGGCGCGGCCGCCGACCGCTATCCGGAAGTCTTATCCATTTTTCAAAGTTTGCGCGATCCCTACGAGCGCCTCTATTACACCGGCTTGCTCTACGAGCGCCGCGCCAAGGCCCAGCTCCTGGTCGGCTACGCCGCGCACATTCTCCTGCCGCTCATCGAAGAAGCCATGCGCTGTTTCGCCGAAGCGGAAAAAATCCGCCCCACAGGCAACGACGATAGTATTCTCCGCTGGAACCGTTGCGTCAGGCTCCTGGAAAGCCGCCCGGATTTTCATTTTGACCGCGGCCCTGCGTCCTTCGACGCCGAGGATTCTCCGCCCGTCAGCACGCCCACTCGCCGCCCGGGCGGTCATCACTGAAGTTGTTGCTGGTTTCTACGCCGTAACCACGCGTTGGAATCGCCGCGCCAGCTTTTCATGCTCTTCGCGAATTTCCCCCGGCAGCCGCTGCCCGAGTCTCCCAAAAAACTGTTTCGAGTCTCCCAGATCCAGTTCCCAGTCCTCGGGACTCACGCGGAGCAGTTCTGTCAGCGCCTCATCGGAAATTTCCAAACCATCAAGAGTCAGTCCATTCTTCGCCGGAACATAGCCGATGGGTGTCTCCTGCGCCGCGCCGCGGCCTTCCACTCGCTCCAGAATCCATTTCAGCACACGCACGTTCTCGCCGAATCCCGGCCACAGATACTTGCCATCCGCACCCCTGCGGAACCAGTTCACATGGAAAATTTTCGGCGGCTTCGGGATTTTTTTGCCCATCGCCAGCCAGTGTCCAAAATAATCCGCCATGTTATATCCGCAGAATGGCAGCATCGCCATCGGGTCGCGCCGCGTAACTCCCACGTCGCCTGTCGCCGCGGCCGTCGTTTCCGACGCCATCATCGCCCCAACAAACACGCCATGCTGCCAGTCGAACGATTCGTAAACCAGCGGAGCCACACGCGCTCTCCGGCCGCCAAAAATAAACGCCGAGATCGGCACGCCTTCCGGTGCGTCCCACTTCGGCGAAATACTCGGTGACTGCGCCGCAGGCACGGTGTACCGCGCGTTCGGATGAGCTGCCGTGCCTTTCGACGAATCCCACTTCTCGCCTTTCCAATTAATCAGCCCCGCCGGAGGCTCAATGCCGATCCCTTCCCACCACGGCTCGCGCTCCGCCGTCATCGCCACATTCGTGAAAAGCGTGTTCTTCGTCAAAGCGCTCAACACGTTCGGGTTCGTCTTCATCCCCGTGCCCGGTGCCACGCCAAAAAAGCCCGCTTCCGGATTGATCGCGTGCAAATATCCGTCGTCGCCAATTTTCATCCACGCGATGTCGTCGCCCACCGTCCATACGCGGTAGCCCTGGCTCTCCAGCGCGGAAACCATCATCGCCAGATTGGTCTTTCCGCATGCGCTCGGGAATGCCGCCCCCATGTAGGTCACTTTGCCGCCCGGCGACTCCAGTCCCAGGATCAGCATGTGCTCCGCCATCCAGCCCCGTTCGCGCGCCATCACGCTCGCGATCCGCAGCGCGAAGCATTTTTTCCCAAGCAGCGCGTTTCCGCCGTAACCCGACCCTACGCTCCAGATCAGTTTCTCTTCCGGAAAGTGCACGATGTAACGCCGCATGGGATCCAAGTCGCCCAGCGAATGCAGCCCCGGCACGAAGTCACTCGACGCCCCCAGCCGCTCCATTGCCACTTTGCCCATTCGCGACATGATCCGCATGCTCGCCACCACGTATGGGCTGTCCGTCACTTCCACGCCCACCTTGCTGATTGGCGAATCCACCGGCCCCATGATGTACGGCACCACATACATCGTCCGCCCGCGCATCGCCCCATCCAGCAGAGCGCCGACTTTGTGCTTCGCCGCGCCCGGGTCCATCCAATTGTTCGTCGGCCCGGCGTCATCCATGTCCCGGGAGCAGATAAACGTCAGGTGCTCCGTCCGCGCAACGTCGTTCGGGCTGCTCCGGTGCAGATGGCAATTCGGGAAGGTTTTCTCCTTGAGCTGCACCGTGTCGCCGCCGCGCAGCATCTCCGCAACCATCCGCTGGTATTCCGCCTCGGACCCGTCGCAATACACCAGGTGGTCCGGCTTCGTCAGCGCCGCCGCTTCATTCACCCAGCTTTCCAGTGGAGTTGCCACTCTGCTCCCTCTACGACACCACGCATTCGCCGCTACAAACTCCAAGGTGCGACCGCCCGGCCGCTTCTGACGCCGGTAATACTCTGGATGAGGCCCCCAACCAAGTCGGGGCTGTGGAACGAAAGGACTGACCGTGCCGGCCGGCCTATTCTAAGGCGGGAACTTCCGGCCAGTCCGGCAGGTGCTTCCCATTATCCGGCCACAGTCTATGTTACCCCTCGCGGCCCACGCAAGCCGCGGCGCCCCCCGCACTCTTGGCGGACCCCGTCGTCTGAATGCCTATTTCGCGGAGAACTTGTAGATCGTCTCCGAGTGATACATCGCGCCCGGCCGCAGGATCACACTCGGAAAATTTGGGCGGTTCACCGAATCCGGGTAGTGCTGCGTCTCCAGGCACACCGCGCCGTACCTTCCGTACGCCACGCCGCGCTTCCCCTGAAGGCTCCCGTCCAGCCAGTTCCCGGTGTACATCTGTACTCCCGGCTCCGTCGTCCACACTTCCATTTCGCGCCCGGAAGCCGGATCCGCCACCTTTGCCGCCATCCGCAGTTTTCCGCTTTCTCCATCCACGACGTAGTTGATGTCGTATCCGCCCAATTCCTTCACCTTGGCAAGCTCCGCGATCCGCAATCCAATGGTCATCGGTTTCGTAAAGTCATACGCCGTGCCTTTGACTGTCGCCAGTTCTCCCGTCGGGATCAGTGTGGAATCCACAGGTGTGTATCGACTCGCGTTCAGCGTTACCGCGTGTCCCAGAACGTCTCCGCCGCCGGACAAATTAAAGTAGCTGTGATTGGTCAAGTTGACTGCGGTCGGCTTGTCTGTTGTCGCGGTGTACTCGATTTTCAGCGCATTGTCTTCCGTCAACGTGTACACCACGGTCGCCGTAAGCGTGCCTGGAAAATGTTCTTCGCTGTCCGGGCTCACGTACGTCAGCCGCACCGCCGCCCCCTTCGCACCGGAAATCGGCTCGCCTTTCCAAACTCTGTGGTCAAATCCCACGGTTCCGCCGTGCAGCGTGTTCGGCCCGTTGTTCGTCGCCAGCGTGTATTCCTGCCCGTCGATGCTGAACTTCCCCTTTGCGATGCGATTCGCATACCTTCCTATAACTCCCCCGAAATGCGGATGATCGCCCAGATACCCCTTTAGGTCGTCGAATCCCAGCACCACGTCCCCGGCCTTTCCCGCGCGGTCCGGCACCCACAGCTCCGTCAACGTCCCTCCATACGTAATGATTTTGGCCGCCGCCCCCTTTGAATTCCTCAGCGTGAAGACCTCGATAGCTGTGCCGTCGTCTAGCTTCCCAAACGCTCCGCGCTCCACGCCCGCTTTTTTGTTCATCTGCGCCTCCGCCGGTCCCCACACGGTTGCCAGCACAAAACTGGCAAGCATCCCGGCGACGCGAATCACTCCAAAGTCCAGCCAGCCGTTGCCTAGAATCATGCCAAGCCCCCAAAACCATGAGCGTCCCGTTTGTGTCCTCGCGTCCATTGCTCCCTCTCCTCGACCGCCGTTTCGCCGCACCCCAGCGCGCCGTTCATTCTGCCACTGTTCGACGGAGTTGTACTCGCCTTTCTCTCCGCCGCGACGGAGAATATAGTCTGTTCCTTGCCCTCCCCATCCCAACTCGATAACTTGCGCGTCGTCCTCGTCAACCCGCGCAATCCTCTCAACATTGGCGCCGCCGCCCGCGCCATGAGCAACTTCGGCTTCTTCCACCTTCGCGTCGTCAATCCCTACGAATTGGCTTTTCGTGAAGCACGCTCTGCCGTGGGCGCCTCGCCTCTTCTCGCCCGCGCCGAAGAGTTCAAGAATCTCGCCGAAGCCGTCGCGGACTGCACCCTCATCGTCGGCACCACCGCCGTTGGCCGCCGCGACCCGCAGCACCCCGTCAAACGCCCCGAGCAAGGCGCGCCTCTGATTCGAAAGCGTCTCGCGAACAGCCGCGTCGCTCTCTTATTCGGCTCCGAAAAACGCGGCCTCTCCAACGAGGACCTCAGCCATTGTCACTGGCTCCTGCGCATCCCCACTCGCGAAGACCATCGCTCCATGAACCTCGGCCAGGCTGTCGCCGTCTGCCTCTACGAACTTGCTCGCGATCCTTACGCTGCGCCGCCAACGGCGAAGCGCATCGCTGCCTCTGCCGCCGAACTCGAACGCATCACCTCAGCTCTCCTCGATGCGCTGCTCGCCAGCGGGTACGTCAAATCGCCTCCCGCCCCCTCCCAGAAGCGCCGTTCTGCCGCCCCCACCGACGAAAAAATTCGCCGCCTCGTCCGCCGTCTCCACCTCTCCTCTTCTGACGCCGATCTCCTCCTCGGCATCCTTCGCCAAATCCTCTGGAAATCACGCTCCGCTAACCACCCTGCGCTTTGAGCAAACAAGTAGACCTGTTCCTATTCGTACAGACGCTCCACCCTCGGCGCGTTAGTCTTCCACTTAGATCCTGATTCTCCGGGGTCTGCAGCCCCAGTTGCTCTCGAGTCCAGAGATGAAAATATTCGCTAAATCCTGGATGGCATGCCTCTTGGTCGTGGGCACGCCTTCAGCAGCGCTCTTCGCTCAAACCAGCGCGCCGGAGAAACCTCCGATTCAAGCAACCGTCTTGGACGCCCGTCAGATCGTGGTTCAATCGCTCGCGGCCACCGAGCGCAGTTGGCAGGCGCGGGACCATTACACGTTTATGGAGCGTGATGAGGATCGGCGCCTGGACACTCTCGGGCACGTCAAATCCGAAAATGTCGATGTCACCCGGATGACTCTTGTTAACGGCATTCGCTTTGAACAGCTTACGGAACGCAACGGGCAGCTTCCATCGGCCGCCGAACAGAAAAAGAGCGACAAGGATCTCGAGAAACTGAAGCACGAAACGCCGGAAGAAAAGGCTGCTCGGCTCACCAAGGTTCAGGAAAACAGGTCGCTCCTGCAGGATTTGCTCGAAGCCTTCGACTTCTATCTGATCGGCGAAGAGATCGTGGGCGGCAGACCGGCCTACGTGCTTCAGGCTACGCCGCACGCGGGCTATCGCCCGCGCGGCAAGTACGGCAAGCTCTTCTCCAAAGTGGAAGGCAAGCTTTGGGTGGACAAACAGGACTTCGGCTGGATCAGAGTCGATGGCGAAGTTACGCAGTCGTTCTCGATCGGATTTCTCGTCGCTCGCGTGCTGCGCGGTTCGCACATCATTATGGACCAGACGTGTGTCGGTGACGCGGTCTGGGTGCCGAAACGCGTCGAAATGAAAGCCAGTGCTAGAATCCTTTTCCTAAAGAGTCTCGACCTGGAAAGGATACTCACCTATTCGGACTATCGCCCGGCGGCCGGCGGCCCCTACTCCGTCAGCAGATAAATGTGTTCTTAAGTGCACAGCAATGTTCTTTCGAAACGCCTATGATGCCCTCTGCTGCGAACTCGAGAAGGAGTGGTTATGTCGTCCGGACTTTATGCGCTGGGTTTCGCGATCGTGATCGGCGGCCTGATTTATGGCGCCTACCTAGTGCACATGCCCACACACTGGATTGTGGTGGGCGCGGTCGTGCTCTTAGGTGTGGGGATTCTGACGGGCGTAAAGGCCACGCGTCAGCGAGATCCTGCCGGATAACAATGCTGTAACGGTGGATCGCGCTGCTACGTTCCTACAGATGGCCGCACCATCGATGCGCGTATCTGGCAGGGAATTTCCCCGATACATACCTAATGTGTTCTGCAACGCACAGACAGGCGTCTGAGCCTCTTCTATTCTTGAAAGCGAGTAGCTCCGAGAGTCAGTGCAGGATGCGGCAAGAGAATTGTCCGAGGAGGAAGAGTTGAAATTTTCTAGAAAAAATGAAAGCGGTTCCGGCAGGACCACTCTTGTACTAGCACTTCTGGTTTTTGTCGTGGGCGCAGCCTACTTTATCTTTACGCGAAATTCGTCCGTGCAGAACGCATTTTCCTCCATCAAGGAATCTACCCAGGACGCTGCCACGACCTCCAGGGTGCGCACGGCCCTGCTCCTTTCGAAACACGTTTCTCCCTTCGACATCAAAGTGCAAACCATCCAGGGCGAGGTTACCTTGGAAGGTCAGGTTCCTTCGGAACAAGTTAAGACCGTCGCCGACGCCATCGCCCAGGACACCTCCAGCGTCAAACTGGTGCATAATAATCTCGGCGTCAACCCCGCCATCGAGCGCAACCTCGATCGCGAGCACCTCGGAGAACGCGTCGCGGATCTCGAAATCCAGACTCTCGTCTCTGACGCCCTTTCGAAAAATACCGATCTAGCGGAAAAACACGTCGCCACCCAGGTCAAGAGTCGCACCGTGGCTCTCACCGGCATGGTCCAGACCACCAATCAGAAATATACGGCCGAGCAGATCGCATGGCAGGTTCCCGGCCGCAACCACCTCGCCGCAAAAGTCATAGCTAACCCCCGCATCGAAAGCTTGAAGAAGGGCGAGTTAATCAGGAGCGTACAGCCAAGATTGGCTGTGCCAGTGGAACATCGGAGCGGGCATGCGACACCTGCCAGGATTTACAATGGGCGGCGTGCGAATGGACCGCCACATGTTGATGAGGGAACTAGGCATCCTGGTTTCGGCTGCGAAGGATCGGGTTACGGCCCTTCAAAGCGTCGCGGAGGTTCTCAGGAGCAGCGGCAGATATCGCTGGGTGGGGCTTTATAATGTGGACCGTGCCGCGGGAACCGTGACGAACATCGTCTGGAGCGGGCCGGGCGCACCGGAGTATCCGGCGTTTCCTATCACCAAGGGGCTGACAGGCGCCGCCATTTTCACGCGAAAAACAGTGAATGTCGGGGACGTCGCGGCCGATCCACGGTATCTGACGGCCTTTGGTACGACGAGGTCGGAGATTATTGTTCCGGTGCTCGACGGCGCAAGCCAGAACGTAGTGGGCACGATTGACGTCGAAAGCGAAAAGCCAAATGCGTTTTCGGAAGAAGTGCAGACGCTTCTGGAAGCCTGCTCCAAGCTTATCCGGCCACTTTGGCGCCCTGACTTCGGCACGTCGGTTCGATGTGGACACCTGACCTGATGGGCAGTGACCCTCTCGCCCCATCTGTTCACTCTGGAACAGTTTTCCGGCACCCCACGCCAGAAAATGGTATGGTTATGGTTGCCTATCACGTTGTGCGCACCAGCCAGTCGCGCAATCAACAAAGCAGATCGCTGGAGAACACATGGAACTGACCGCAACGCAACAAGAGCGCCCTTGGGACCGCCCCTTTTGGAAACCTGTCCACGGCAAAGAAGGCGTCTTCACCTATCTTGTCCTAATCCACGTTCTCGCGGTCATCGGTCTGATCCTCTTCCCGATTCCCAGCCTGAAAGTCGTCGGCATGACGGTACTGAGCATCGCCCTCGGGGGCCTAGGCACCACCGTCTGCTACCATCGCATGCTCGCCCACAAGACCGTCAAGACCAACAAGTTCGTCGAGCAATTCCTGATCTTCTGGGCCATCTTCAACGGCTCCGGCCACCCTGCGAGCTGGGTTGCGTATCATCGCCTGCACCACTCCGTCACGGACACGCCCGAAGACATTTCCAGTCCGAAACAAGGCGGCTTCTGGTGGGCGCATCTTCGCTGGCTCTACCAAACGCACCCCGCCGACAAGCAGCGCTGGGCTCCTGAACTCAACAGCGGCATTTACAAGATCTGGGGCTGGGCCGAAACACCGGTCATTGTTTTCTCGATTTTCGTCGGCCTGATTCTTGGCTTTGGCTGGATGGGTTTCTTCTGGATGGGCGCCATCCGTCTCGTCTACTCGCTGCACATGCAATGCCTGGTGAACAGCCTCACGCACCTCAACAAAGTCGAAGAGGGCGACTCCAGCATGAACGTCTGGTGGCTCGGCCCCTTCCAGTTGACCGCCTGGGGCGAAAACTGGCACAAGAATCATCACACGCACGCGGGCTCCGCGCGCCTCGGCCTGCGCTGGTATCAGACAGACATCGGCTGGTACTTCATCTGGATGCTCGAAGCCGTCGGTCTCGCCCACTCCGTGAAGCGCCCCCGCACCTCTTAATCGGCCGGGTGGATCGCGGCATCCCTGATTATTTTTCTTGCATGTACGCGCAAAAATTTAACGTCAACGTGATTATCTGCGGCGAAACCCTCGCTTGCCCTCTCGAATGGCTCGATCAATTCTGCATGCGCAATTTCACCAACTCCGCCGACTTTGATGACACGCTCCCGCTCGCCGCCGGCAAAGTCGAAGCCAGCTACCGCCTCACTCCGGAACGCTTTGCCGAAGGCCTGGGGGCGTGGCTCACGCAGCGCGGCAAAGGCGAAGGCCACCCGGTCCTCGTGCAAGTCACCCGCGAATAATTTTTTCTGGAGTCTTCCGAAGTTAGGTACGAACAGGAACTTCACCGAAGAAAATAAATTGTGTTACGCCGCGGAGTTGCGCTTCTCGCCGCGAAGCGCAGCGCGGATTTGCGGTAACGCGGCTAGCGCTGCGGCTTCGCCTGCCGCAACCATCTCCGGTGTTTTCGTGAAATCGTCCCACACGAACTGCTTTACATCCGGCTCGATGATGATGTCGGCCTGCGTGCGCCACGCCAAATCCGAGTGCCGCTGCAGGATGTTGAACGCGCGGCTCAGGACATCGGTGAAGGTGCGAGGCTGCTCGACGTTGCCAGCTTCGAGATAAACGGCGATGACCAGGTCCGCGCCAAGAAGCAGAGTGCCTTCGATGGGCACCGGCGCGGTCAAAAATCCATCGACGAGTGTCCGTCCATCGTACTGGATAGGCACGAACAAGCCGGGGTAGGCGCAGGAGGCGCGAATCACCGGCGCGAGCGGCCCGTGGGAATAATAAACGGATACTCCCGCGTTGATATCGGTCGTGGCGACAGAGAACGGCGTTTTCAATTCTTCAAACGTCTTTGCGGGCGAAAAGCGCGCCAGATATTTTTCCATGCGCTGATTGGTGGCCAGGCCCAGCCAGGAAGGCGTCCAGCGTCCAAAATCCGCGAAAGTCGTGAAGCTGCCAATTCTTTGCAGCTCTTCCAGAGATGCGCCAGAGCAGTATCCGGCACCGATCAACGCGCCCACACTCGTGCCGGCCACGCAATCGATGGGAATGCCTGCTTCGCCAAGGACGCGGAGCACGCCGATGTGTGCGATCCCGCGCGCGAATCCGCCGGCGAGCGCCAGTCCGACGCGCGGGCGCCGGTCCGGGTCACTCTCCTCGCCGAAAGCAAACGAATGAAGCTTGTCCTTTGCGGTGCGAAGCCATCCGAGCGGGCCGGTGGCCTTTTCGTTCTCCGCCATCTCTCTATTCTAGCGCTAGGACCGAAGTTCGAACGGGTGTTTGACCGCGGCATGCCGGTTTTGTAACCTGTCCATCCGTTCAAATCGCGAAAGAAGGCATGCCATGAAACGTCGCATCGAAAAAGCAGTGGTGCTGGGCGCAGGGACGATGGGTGCGCGGATCGCGGCGCACTTCGCGAACGCCGGCCTGCCGTGCATTTTGCTGGACATCGTGCCGCCGAATCTGCCGGTCGGGGCTACGCCCGCGGAGCGCAACAAGATTGCGCGCGCGGGACTGGAGGCGGCGAAAAAATCGAAGCCGGCGGCATTTTTTACGGCGGCGCTTGCGGAGAAAATTGCGATTGGAAATTTTGAAGATGATCTCTCGCGTTGCGCGGAGGCGGACTGGATCATCGAAGTGGTCGCGGAGAATCTGGAAATCAAACGGAACTTGCTGGCACGCGTGGCGCAGTTTCGAAAGCCCGGCGCGATCGTCACGACGAATACCTCGGGATTGCCGATGCATTTAATCGCCGAGGGTCTAAGCGAGGAATTCCAGCAGCATTGGGTAGGCACGCATTTCTTCAACCCGCCACGATACTTGAAATTGGTCGAAGTTATTCCGGGGCCAAAGACTTCGAGCGAGGTCGTCGAGACGCTGAGCGATTTTTGCGACAAGAGACTCGGCAAAGGCGTGGTGATTGCGAAAGACACGCCAAATTTCATCGCCAACCGCATCGGAACTTTTTCGATGCTCAACGCGCTACGTCTGATGGGGACATTGGGAATGACCGTGGAAGAAGTGGATGCATGCACCGGCCCGACGGTGGGCTGGCCGAAATCGGCGACGTTTCGAACGGCGGACATTGTCGGCCTGGACGTGCTGGTGCACGTGGTGAAAAACATCTATGAAACTGCGCCGAATGACGAATCGCGTGAAATGTACAAAGTGCCAGCGCTCGTAGAAGAAATGGTCAAGCGAGGCTGGCTGGGCGACAAGACGGGACAGGGTCTTTACAAGAAAGTGAAAGGTGAAGGCGAAAAGGAAATTCTGACGCTCGACGTCAACACCATGGAGTACCGCCCGCGCCAGAAAGCGAGATTCGCGTCGCTCGAGATGGGCAAAGCCATCGAGGACACGCGCGAGCGGCTGCGCGCGCTGATCGGACCGGTGCTAGAAGGGCAGAAGGGCGACAAGGCGCAGCAGTTTTTGTGGGGCGGGCTTTCCGAGACGTGTTTGTACGCGGCCCGGCGCGTGCCGGAAATCTCGGACCATATCGAGGACGTCGATCGCGCCATGCGCTGGGGATTTGGCTGGGAATTGGGGCCGTTCGAAATCATGGATGCGATCGGCGTGAAGGCTTTCGCGGCGCAAGTGCAGAAGGAAGGGCGCACGCTGCCGCCGGTGATTGAAAGAGTGCTGGCAAGCGGCCGCAAAGGCTTTTACGAATCGGAAAAAGGTACGACAATGGTCTTCGATCTCGTCACCGGCGGAGCCAAGAAAGTAGAAGAGCCGAAAGGCGTCATTATTCTGAAATCGCTGAAGGAGGCCGGGCGCGAAGTGGAGCGCAATTCCGGCGCGAGCCTGATCGATCTCGGCGATGGCGTGGCGTGCGTAGAGTTTCACGCGAAGATGAACGCTATCGGCGCTGACCTGATCGCCATGATTCACAAAGGATTGAAACGCCTGGAGACGGATTTCGACGCCATGGTGATCGCCAATCAAGCGGTGAATTTTTCCGTTGGCGCGAACTTGATGCTCGTTCTGGTGGGGGCGCAGGAGCAGGAATGGGACGAGCTGCACATGGCGGTGAAGCAGTTCCAGAACATCAACCTGGCCATCAAATATGCGCCGAAGCCCGTGGTGGTGGCGCCGCAGGGAATGGCTCTGGGTGGCGGCTGCGAAGTAAGCCTGCATGGAGCCAAAATTCAGGCCGCTGCGGAAGCGTACCTCGGCTTGGTTGAAGCGGGGGTCGGCCTGATTCCAGGCGGCGGCGGATCGAAGGAGATGCTCATCCGCGCCAATGAACATGCCGCGGGCGGCGAAGATCTGGATTTGTTTCATGCGCTGAAGCCGGTGTTCGAAACCATCGCCATGGCCAAGGTGGGAACGAGCGCGGAGGAAGGCCGTGAGCTGGGGTATCTTCGCCGCGAAGACGGCGTCTCTATGAACCGCGACCGGCTGGTGGCGGACGCAAAAGAAGCAGCGCTGGCGCTGGTCCGCGGGGGGTACAAGCCGCTGGCCGCGAGCTGGCAGGAAGGGGCGCAAACCACGCAGATCAAAGTTCTGGGCGAGCAGTTCCTCACTGGCGCGAAACTGGCGATTCACATGCTGCTTCGCGGAGGATACGCTTCGGAGTATGACGCCCACGTTGGGCGCAAGCTCGCGAACATCCTTGCGGGCGGACCGCTGACCTCGCCGCAGATGGTCAGCGAGCAATATGTTCTCGACCTCGAACGCGAAGCGTTCGTCTCGCTCTGCGGCGAGAAGAAAACACAGGAGCGCATCGCCCACACGCTGAAAACCGGCAAGCCACTCCGCAATTGAACGATTTGTAGAAAATTCATTCCCCGGAAAATGTAAATTCTATTAGGGTACTCTTGGCAAGGCTTTTGAGCGCTCCAGGATGGCTTGAGGAACTACCGGGAATCCGAGGATGAGCTTGCCGCGGCTGAGCGCCCAGTGATCGAGCCAGCCCCTTCCTTCTTCGCCGATGTAGGTGTCCGGCATGCTGTAAGCGTCATCCGTCAGTGCGTCTTCGAGCATAATAAAACGGTAGCCCCGCTTGCGGAGCAGTTCCAGAAGTTCGTGGATGTGCTCGGCCTCGAGTTGATTGGCGTGCAGCAGAAGAATCTGCTTGGGCTCATAACCCAAGAGATCTCTTGAGAATTTCTCGGAATACGCAAAGACCGCATCCGAATACGAAAGATAGGAGCTGGCAACTTCCTGTTGTAGCGCTGCATCTCCGCGCCTTTTGGCGTCGTCGTAAACGCCGGCGAACATCCAGTCCCAGGCATCGAGAGTCACGGGGGCAATCCGGTAGCCGCGCGCGGTGAGAAATGCATCCACCGCGAGTCGCGTTTGCAAATCACGGCCGGTATCCAGGTAAGGGTGGCGAAAATAACGCAATTTCATTTTGCGTTGCGCCAGCAGGAGCGTAGTGACGGACTCGCCCTGAACAACCGCATCTTCAAATTCTTTCAGGCCCGCCCGGTTCAACGAGGTGTGCCCAAATGTGTGGTTGCCCAATTCAAATCCGGAGTCGAGCCACATCTGGAGAGCGCGAATGCGCTCGTCCACTTCGCCCCATTTGTAAAGTTTCCTCTCGTTCACAAGTCCGACCGCTGGAATTTTTTGATCGCCCAGAGTCGCAAGCAACTTGGCGGTCATCTCCGTGATCGCCGCGGCAGACATGGAATTCGCAGCGCCCGCGGGCAAGTCGTCAATCGTAATGGCCACCTGCCGATCGGGAGCAGGAGTGGTCCCGGAAATCAGGACTTCGCTGGCGATGAACAAGGCGCAAACCACAAAAGGTAATGTCCGCGCGGGCTTCATGGAAGCAATCCTCCGGGTCGGTGCATTCTAGCTGAATTTTCTCCGCGCGGTGCCGGCGTTGGGAATCGTTCGTAGCGTATGGAAACGTATTGCTTTAGCGAGTCTATTCGATATATTCTGTACAATCCTCGGAGGTGCGCTTTGCAGAAGCTGCTGGCGCCGCGAGAAGCGGCGAACATTCTGGGGATTAGCTATCCCACGTTGAAGCAGTGGATCTACCACGAAAAACTCAAGTCCGTGAAGACGCCGGGCGGGCACCATCGCGTTCCAGAAAGCGAGATCGACCGTTTGATCCCGAAAAAACTGGAACGCGGCGGTTTTGAAACGCGGCGCGGCAATTACCGCAAAATAAGCGGCCGCAATCAACTGATTGGGCGCGTGCTGGAAGTGAAGTACAGCGGCCTGCTGGCGCAGATCCGGCTTGCGATCGGCGAGCAACATATCACGGCTATCATCACCGCTGATGCGGCCAAAGAGATGCGGCTGAAGGTCGGAGAGCGAGCAGCAGCTCTCGTGAAATCGACCGAGGTGATGATTTTGCGGGTTTGAAAAGCGAGAAGGTCTTGTTGGGGAACACAATTCATCGAAGTACGGGGGAGACGTGAGACTCAAGGTGTTGCGTGCATTGCTGTTGTCGTTGGCCACCTGCGCGGGCGTGGCGGGCCAGATGCAAAAGGCGGCGACCAAGAAGAAAACTTCCGGCGGAACATCGGAGCAATGGAAGGCCTTGCAGGACACCATGGCCGCGCAGCAGAAGCAGATCGACGAGCTGAAAGCCATCGTCGAAAAGCTGGCAGCCGCGAACGAACGCATGGCAACGGCCGGGCAAGAAGCGAGCGCGGCCGCAGAACGCGCACAGAGCGCGGCGGACCAGGCGTCGCAGATCGCTCAGACGGCGCAAACCGCGGCAGCGACCAGCGAGAAAGACGCGCAATACGCGGAATTCAGCGCCGCGGAAGCGAAGACCGCCATTGCCAGGGACGGCGAGAAGACGTCAGCGAACCTGCAAACCATGATGAAATCGTTCAGCGAACGGATCAAGAACGTCGGACCTTTCTCCTTCAGTGGAGATATCCGGTTGCGTGACGAGCCTTTCTTTGGCGGTCCTGCGGATCAGTCGCAAGTTCGCAACCGTCTTCGGTTTCGGCTCCGCTTTGCCGGTGACGCCAAGTTCAACGACGATTTCCACGGTGGATTCATGCTGACCAGCGGCGACCTGAATAATCCGATCTCTTCGAATCAAACCGCAAACCAGTTTTACACGCGCAAGCCGCTGGACCTGGATCGCGCCTTCATCGAATACCATCCTCATTTCTTCCGGCCGCTGACTCTCACCGGCGGAAAGTTCGCCTACCCGTGGGTCAGTACGGAATTGACGTGGGACAAGGATCTGAACCCGGAGGGATTGGCACAGACCCTGGCTTTCAATCTGGAATCCGCGCCGGTGCTGAAGCGCATCGCACTGGTTGGTTTTCAGTTGCCATTCGCTGAAGTTGCTGGTGTTTCGCCGAAGAACAAGAGCATCGTGCAAAGCGCCGTCTACGGCGGCCAACTTCAGACGGAATGGAAATTGGCAGGCTGGCTGAAATTGAGCGCCTACGCAGGCTATTTCAATTGGCACAATCCGGACTCTGTTGCTTTGTCAGTTGCCGTGGCAAACGCTGCCAGCCCGAACTTTGGGCTGCTCAAGCTGAATAGCAACAGCGATCAAAATGCAACCGTCACGACCACGGGAAAATTTATTGCAACGGGCGAAAATGTGATTACCAATTCGCAGTTTGCATCGAAGTTCGGAATTCTCGATACTATTGCGCGGTTTGACATTACGACGCCCGCACCGCGCTGGCCCCTAGTACTCCTCGGCGACTTCGTGCAGAACACCAGGGCTTGCGCCAATCTGCCAAACGTTCTGCCCGCACCCGCAAATGCCCCCACAGAGACATTCTCGCAATCGCAGAACGCCGTGTGTGATTCGCACCAACGGCGCGGGTATTGGCTAGAGTCGCGCTTGGGGCGGACATCGGAGAAGGGAGACTGGAATTTCTCGTATACACGGATCTTTGTGGAGCGGGAAGCTGTCCTGGCTGTCTTCAATTACAGCGAAATGCGCCAAGGAACTAACACGAGCCAGCATCGGGTGGAAGTTTTTTACCAGGCCGAAAAGAATATTCAGCTGGGCTTCACGGGATTGTTCGGCAGGCCGCTGGTTACGGCGAGCAGCCCCGGCCCGGCGGAGAATCTCTTGAAGCGGCTGCAGTTTGACGTGTTGTACAGGTTCTAGGAGCGCGATCCTGAGACTGCCACTCGTGTTATTGGTTGCTGTTCTGGCGGCTTTGAGTTCAGCGAGGCCAGTTTGCTGCGAGGAAATCGCCGTGGCCGCGGCGGCGGACTTGAAGTTCGCGATGGGAGAGCTGGCGGCGGACTTTGAAAAGCAAACGGGAAACAAGATGAATGTGACGTACGGATCGAGCGGGAATTTTTTCTCGCAGATACAAAATGGGGCGCCTTTCGACCTGTTTTTTTCGGCGGATGTGGAGTACGCGAGGAAAATGGAAGCGGGCGGATTGGCGGAGCCGGGAACGCTGTACAACTATGCGGTGGGGCGTATCGTGATTTGGATGCCGCAGGGCGTAAAGGTCGATTTGAATGCACAAGGTATGAACGCTTTGCTGGATGCCGCGATTCAGAAAATCGCGATTGCGAATCCGACGCATGCGCCGTTTGGAAGGGCGGCGGTGGGGGCGATGAAGAAATCCGGGATTTACGAAAAAGTGGAACCCAAGCTGGTGTACGGCGAGAACGTTTCGCAAGCGGCGCAGTTCGTGCAGTCGGGGAATGCGCAGGCAGGAATCATCGCGCTGTCGCTGGCGATTTCCCCGGCGATGAAAGATTCGGGAAAGATGTGGCTGATTCCCGCGGCGCTGCACCCGCCGATTGAGCAGGCTGCCGTGGTGGTAAAGAGTTCTCAGAAGAAAGAAGCGGCGAAGGCCTTTCTCGAATACATAAAAAGCGCCGCGGGGAGAGCGGTGATGAACAGGTATGGTTTCACCACGCTGCCTGCCGGCGAAGCGAAAGGGAAGGCTGCTTGATGGCGGGGCCATTGCTGCTTTCGCTGAAGCTTGCAGCGGTGGTGGCGCTGCTGTTGCTCGTGGTGGGGGTCCCCGCGGCATACTGGCTGGCATTTTCGAGGTGGCGAGGAAAATTTCTGGTGGAATCCGTAGTTGCGCTGCCGCTGGTGTTGCCGCCGACTGTGCTCGGATTTTATGTGCTGGTGGCGATGGGGCCGCGTGGTCCATTAGGAAAACTGTGGAGCGCTTTTTTTGGGCATGGATTGGCGTTTACGTTTGGCGGACTGGTGCTGGCGTCGGTACTCTACAGCTTGCCGTTTACCGTGCAACCATTGACCGCGGCGTTTGAAAGTGTGGATCGAAAGCTGCTGGACGCGTCGGCAGTTTTAGGAGCCGGAAAGTTGCGGACTTTCTGGCGAGTGATTTTGCCGCTGTCGATTCCCGGAGTGGTTACCGCCGTGGTGCTCAGCTTCGCACACACGATGGGGGAATTCGGTGTGGTGCTGATGGTTGGTGGGAACCTGGCCGGCGTGACGCGAACGGCGTCCATCGCTGTGTATGACGATGTTCAGGCGCTCGACTACGCGGCGGCGAATCAGACGGCGCTGGTGCTGCTGCTGATTTCGTTCGCCGTTCTGTGCGCCGTGTATGGAATGAACCGGCGAGTGTGGAAGCTGTGGCCAGCGAGTTGAAGCCCGACGCATTGATCGCGAAAATCCGCGCGTCGCGCCGGAACAAGAATTCCTCTTCGTTTGTTCTGGATCTTTCCGTGGAGGTTCCTCCCGGAATCACTATTCTGTTTGGGCCATCGGGCGCGGGGAAGTCGACGCTGCTGGATTGCATGGCGGGCCTGGTGCGACCGGAGGAAGGAAGAATTGCGCTGGGCGAAAAGCTCTTGTTCGATGCGGAGACGCGCCTCGAGCTGCCGCCACAAGAGCGCAAGATAGGCTACCTGTTTCAGTCGGCGGCGCTGTTTCCGCACATGAGCGTTGAAGAAAATGTTGCGTATGGGCTGGATAAAGTGCCCGCGAACGCCACGCAGGAGCAAGTCCGGGAGATTTTGGAGGCGTTTCGCGTGGGAGCCTTGCGGGCGCGAAGGCCCGGAGAAATCTCTGGAGGCGAAGGGCAGAGAGTGGCGCTGGCACGCTCGTTGGTGACCGGGCCGCGCGCGTTGCTGTTGGACGAACCGTTGACGGGGCTGGACGCGGAACTGAAGTCTGCGATTGTGGATGACTTGCGCGTGTGGAACGCGGCAAAGCGAATTCCGATTCTCTACGTGACGCATAGCCGGGAGGAAGTGGATGCTCTCGGTGAGCGAGTGATTGCCTTGGAGAACGGACGCGTCGTGGGTGCCGGAACTCCGATGGATGTGCTGGACGCGCCACGCCGCAAGCGGCTCGCGCAAGCCGCTGGATTTGAGAATTTGTTGGCCGGCACGGTGCTCGACTTGCGCGACGCTGACGGAGTCATGCGCGTGAGGCTGGGAGAGGCCGCTTGTGAAATCGAAGTGCCCTTAGGCTACGCAGCAGTCGGCAACCGCGTGCGAGTGGCGATCCGGGCGGGAGACATTTTGCTGGCGACGGAGCAGCCGCGCGGATTGAGCGCACGCAACGTCATTGCGGGGCAAATCACTTTGCTGGAACGGCGCGGCACGATGGTAATCGCGCAGGTAGATTGCGGCGTAACGTTTTTGGCGCATGTCACCCCAGGGGCGGTACGCTCACTGGAGCTGACGGCGGGGCGGAAAGTCTGGCTCGTGCTGAAGACGCATTCCTGCCACGTGGTGGACTAGCGGAAATTCTGCGAATTCAAATTTCTTCAGGATTTTGGCTTCGGCGTGGCGGGAGCGACCGCTTTAGGCGCGACCGGACGTGAGAAACGCACCTGGCCGGCTTCGAGACCGGTGTCTTTCGACACTGCATGAATGACGACGAAATCGCCGGCAGCGAGGTCGGTAAGCTTTGCGGGCTTGTCCTGATTTTGGTTTCGCTCGAAGTACACGGTCGAGGCCGTCATTCTTACTTCAACGGATTTGCCTTCTTTCGTTTTCACCACCAGCGAATCGGAGTTCGTTTTTTCGACCGTGCCGACCACGTGCACTTTGCCGCCGTGGGCGAAAACTGCGCCCGCGGCCAGCGCGAGCAGCAACAGAATGGAGATCCAGCGAATCTTCACGCAATCCTCCCGGAAAAACTACAGCCTAGCATCACGTCCGCTCATTACGGATTATGCTCCTTTGATTCGCGCTTGGCCTTCGGTGTTGCCCCGTTCAAGAAATTGTTTTCTTCCTGTTCTTCGGCGCGCTCGTCCGGCCCCTTGGGATTGTAACGCTCCATTTCAGTGCGTTCCGCAGGGGTGAGGTGCGGCAGGTGGCGGATAAAGTGAACCAGTTTCCAACTGTCGAGTGCACCGCCGTGTCCGTTGTGTTCCCCCGCACTCGCAAAAGCCGGCATGCCGGTAAAGCGCACACCATTCTCGATAATCCAGAAGAGCTCCCCGTCCATAAGGTTTTGTGTCGTGGGCAGGCGCAGATCGGGCGGGCGCGGATAGAGACCCTTGCCATAAAGGGTCTGGCCGCTGCCGTCATTGTCGTGGCAGGTGGCGCAATGATCCGCGAAATGCTGCCTCGCAACCCGCAAGTCTTCCTCGGAGGCGATCACCGGGTTTTGGGCGGATCTGGCGTTCGCGGGAATCGCAAGACGACGAACATTGCGCGCCATCGCGGTTTCCAGCTTGCTGGGAGTGGCTCGAGAACTCAGGCCATCATGGAGAATAGAAGTGGCAATAGCAACTACGACGCCCACGACCGCAACACCGACCATTAGCAGAATGGAGCCCCGTTTCATCGTCGAGCAGCTATGGTAATGGATGCAGGTCCCACGGGCCAGCCCCGCGTCTCCCGGCTGCCGCGCGAGCACATAAGCGGCCTCCTCTGGTAGGATACACAAGAAATGGCAACGCGCATGAGGAACGAAGTCGTTTCGGCCGCCCTTGAGACATGCCCTTCGGAATCGCGCGAATGCCTGCAAGCAGCGATGGGCGGAGCAGAGCTATCCTTCGAACAAGGGCTCAAACTGGCCACTGCGGAAGGCGCAGCTTTGGAAGCCTTGTTGACCGTCGCGGATCAATTACGGCGAGAGACCGTCGGCCATGCGATCACCTACGTCGTGAATCGAAACATTAATTTCACGAATGTATGCTTCGTAGGTTGCAGTTTTTGCGGATTTGGCCGCGGCCCCGGCGCTGCCGATGCCTATTCGCTTTCGTTCGAAGAAGTGGCGCGCCGGGCACGCGAGGCCTGGCATCGCGGTGCTACGGAAGTCTGCATCCAAGGCGGATTGCCGCGAGACCTCGACGGTTTTTTCTATCGCGACCTCTTACGGGCCGTCAAGCGCGCGATTCCCGAGATGCACGTGCACGCCTTTTCCCCGATGGAGATTGACTACGGCGTGTTGAAGACCGGGATGCCGCTCCGCGACTATCTGCAAATGATGAAGGACGAAGGCCTGGGGAGCATCCCGGGAACTGCCGCCGAAATTCTGGACGATCGCGTGAGACAAGAACTAAGTCCCAACAAGCTTCCCGCAAGGCGCTGGGTCGAGATCATTACCGCCGCGCATGAGCTTGGCATTCCCACCACATCCACGATGATGTACGGCCATGTCGAGGAGCCCCCCGATTGGGTGCGCCATATTCTTCTTTTGCGCGCAATTCAGAAGCGCACTGGCGGCTTCACGGAATTCGTGCCGCTCGGCTTCATCCATGAAAATACCCGGCTCTACCGTCACGGCGGAGCGCGGCCCGGCGCCAAGCGAGAAGAACATTTGCGGGTCCACGCGCTCGCGCGAGTATTGCTCCATGGGGCGATCAAGAATCTGCAAGTCTCCTGGGTTAAGTTGGGATTCGAAACGTCGCTTGCGTGCTTGCAAGCAGGCGCCAACGATTTCAGCGGAACGTTGATGGAAGAGAGCATTTCGAAAGCCGCCGGCGCGACGTTCGGCGAGTTCGTTTCGCCGGAAGAGTTCCGCGCAAAGATTCGCTCGATCGGCCGCGTCCCGGCGGAGCGCACGACCACTTACAAGATTCGGCGGACGTTCGAAAGTGAGGCAGACGGGCAGTCCGTTGCCGCGCGGCTGCCTACCCTGGGCACGCCGCATCACGCCGCTTATACCGAAGGCGCTTACTGAGCGATTTTCATGCGCGCACTCCTCCTTCCCGTCAAGGATTTGACCAACGCCAAGAAACGACTCATCGGAGTGTTGACGCCCGGGGAACGCTTCGGCTTGGCCCAGGCGATGCTGGCGGACACGATGCGCGCCGTACGAGGTGTGTGCCGGGCAGACAAAATCTTCGTCGTGACCAATTACCTGCCGGCGCTCCGCGTGGCCAGGGAAAACGGCTGGGAAACTCTGCCCGAAGGGCGCCAGATCTCCGAAAGCGATTCCGTGGATGCCGCTTCCAGGATTTGCGAAGCTTGGGGAGTGCGTGCAGTGCTTCGTGTTCCGCTGGATCTTCCGCTGATCCAACCCGATGACATCGATGATCTTCTTGCGCTGGAATTCGAATCGCCCGCCCTGGTCATCGTGCCTTCCCGGGATGGCACGGGAACAAACGCCATCCTGCGCACGCCGCCGACGCTCTTTCCTTCGCATTTTGGAAATGACAGCTTTGCAAAGCATCTCGCCGAAGCGGGCAAGGCCGGCGCGCGCGTGACGGTACGCCGTAACGCCCGCCTGGAGATGGACGTGGACGACGAATCCGATCTGCGCTCCTTGCTGGAGCATGATTTGGGCGCGACGGAAACGGCGCGCTGGCTGGACCAGAACGGCGTCGCCGCCAGACTTCGTTCGAACACCGAAACACTCAACAAAATGGCTGCAAGAACCTGACGAATGGAAGCGCGATGAAGCAAAAAGTTTATTCAAGCCTCGATGCGGCCGTAGCCGATGTTCCCGATGGCGCGCGAATTATGTTCGGCGGATTCGGCGGCGCGGGCTTTCCGAACAATCTGATTCAAGCGCTCGCGCGCAAGGGAACAAAAAACATTACCGCGATCAGCAACAACTGCGGTACGCGCGAGGGCGAGCTCGGCTTGATGTTCAAAAACAATCAAGTCAAGCACGTCATCGCGTCATTTCCCGGGCCGCACGCCAATCATTTTCAGGACCGCTACGCCGCGAAAGAAGTGACGCTGGAACTTGTGCCTCAGGGAATTCTTTGCGAACGCATGCGTGCAGCGGCTGCCGGCCTGACTGGTTTTTACACGACCGTCGGTGTCGGCACCGAAGTTGCCGCAGGAAAAGAAGAGCGCGTGATCGCCGGAGAGCGCTGCATCCTGGAAATGCCCATCCACGCGGACTACGCGTTCATCAAGGCGCAGAAAGCTGACGCGCTGGGCAACTTGACGTATCGCCTCGCCGCCAGAAACTTCAATCCCATCATGGCTATGGCCGCGAAAACCACGATCGTGGAGGCGGAAGAAATTGTTCCGGTGGGCTCGATCAATCCCGAAAATGTGATTACGCCTGCAATTTTCGTGCATCGCATCGTGCAGGCCAAGGGACTCCATTATGCCGGGTGACGCCAGCCAGGAAAAAGCTTTGGCGGTAAAACCGCGGCTCACTCGCGAGCAAATCGCACAGCGTGCCGCGGGGGAATTGACGGACGGGGCCTACGTCAATCTCGGTTGGGGAATTCCCAATCTCATCGCGGAGCATTTGCCGAAGAGTATCACCGTCTATTTTCACAGTGAAAACGGAATTCTCGGCATGGGCCCGCGCGCCAAACCAGGCGAGGAAGATTTCGACCAGGTGGACGCGATGAAAGTCCCTGTGACCCTGATTCCCGGCGCATCTTTCTTTCATCAGGCCGACGCGCATCTCATGACCCGCGGCGGTCATCTCGACGTCGCCGTGCTCGGTGGGTTTCAAGTTTCGGAGAAGGGCGACTTGGCCAACTGGAAAATTCCCGGCGCAAAAGGTTCCGGCGGCATCGGCGGCGCGATGGACATCGCCGCCGGTGCCAAGACCCTGATCGTCTGCATGGAACACACCACGAAAGACGGCGCGCCCAAAATCGTGAAGCAGTGCACCTATCCGCTCACCGGGCTCGCTTGCGTGGACGTCATCGTGACCGATCTCGCGGTCATTGACGTGAAGCCCGAGGGCTTGGTCCTCCGCGAAGTCGCGCCCGGATGGACTGCGGAGGAAGTTCAAAAAGCTACCGGCGCGCCGTTAATCGCCAAGAGCCGCCTAGAGGAAATATCTTTTGTTTGATCTTGCAAGGAGGAACGAGATGAGCCAGGCCATACCGGAAACACACAAAGATTTGCTGGAGAAACCCGCCTTCGGAAATTTAGGGACGCTGATGAAGGATGGCAGCCCGCAAGTCACGCCCGTCTGGGTGGACTACGACGGAAAATTCGTGCGCGTTAATTCCGCGAAAGGTCGCGTAAAAGACAAGAACATGCGGCGCGATCCGCGTGTTTCCGTGTCGTTGCAGGATCCCGCGAATCCCTATCGTTACCTGGAAATCCGCGGAAAAGTCGTGGAAATCACCGAGAACGGCGCGGACGACCACATCAACAAGCTCTCGAAGAAATATCTCGGAAATCCGGTGTACCCCGGCCGGAAACCGGGCGAAGTCCGTGTCATTTACAAGATCGAGCCCGAAAAAGTCAGCTCCATGGGATAGCCAGGGTTTTCCTGCACGGAGCCGACCGCCTCTGACGCCGCGCTCCTGGACTAACAACTAAAAACCAATCATCAAAATCCGCCACCACTTACAGCCGCGCCGCAACCCGTGCAGCCGTGCGTCCGTCCGCCGTGCGGATCATCAGCACAACGCGATCCGTCAGCGGCACGCCCGCGCTGGGAATCGTGAACTCAAGAAACCACCTGTAGCGTTTTATCAAATCTTCTTTGATCTCCATGTTGTAAGGCTCGATGGGCTCGGCTCTTGCAATTCCCTGCTTGAGATTGTCGATGTGCCTCAGCTCCAGATTGCGCTTCCAGTAGAACGAGAAACGCAGCGTGCGCATCATCTCTTTCGTCACATACCGGCGTGGGCCGGGCTTTTCCAACTGGCCGGGACATGGAAAATCGAATATCACCAGGGAAATGGTAAGCTCCTCGGGAAACTCTGTCACAACCTCCCGTCCGCGCTGGTAATGCGTTCCATGCCCGTCATCGATACGCTTGAATCCGTCGAAAAAATGCGGCGCGGTGGCGCGCCCGGAAACGCGAAAGCACGTGATTTCGGACAGGCCGCCGTCTGTCTCAAAAAAGATGCCGCCGTCGAAATTCATCACGTCTTTCCGGACGGACTTTTCTGTTTTCCCTGGTTTTTGCTGTTCGCGATTCGCGGTCGCGGCGGGAACTAGCATCAGAAGCGCGGATAGAACGGCGGAAACAGCTGCTTGCAAGAAGTGGCCCATTCCCATCTTTCTGAGGAGTTCAGTGTACGCCCGCCGCTTCCGCCTTGAGAAGAAACGTTATGCCGTCCGTTGTATACAAAGTTTTCCCGCTGTCGCTCTTTTGCGGCGGGACTTTTCCTGCGCGGACGGCTTGAATTGCGGTAACAAGCTTTGGAAGAACATCAGGGTTCGCGACCGGAACGTTATGTGCGCCAAGCACAAGCTTCAACTGCGGCGCCAGCGCCGCCAGCTTCTTGACCGACGCCTCGTACGCATCGAGATCTGTCTCCGGCCGAAAAAGCCAGATCGGAGCGGGATAATACGTATCGCCCGTGAACAGCAATCCGTTCTCCCGGTCGAGCAGCGCGATGGCGTCCGGTGTGTGACCCGGCACCGAAAGGACTTCCAGCTTGCGGCCGCCGAGATTGATTTTGAAGCCGTCACCAATCGTTCTCGAAATCTTCCACGGTTTTGTGACGTACGTCCTGGCGTCGAATCCCTTGGGCAAGTTGCCGCAAATCTGATCCGGCGTGATTTCCGCCTGGGCATCTTCGCGCGAGCCGCGCGCATTGGTCCGCGTGAACTCGGTATCCATCCCGTAGACGAAGGCGAACTGCCAGTTGCCGCCGACGTGGTCGTCGTGCGTGTGAGAATTTACGACGACCACCGGGCGCGAAGTCAGCTGCGTGGTTACCCTGCGAATGTTGGCGATACCCATTCCGGTGTCGAAGAGAACCGCCTGCTTGTGGCCGACAATGAGATAGGAGATGACTTCCTCCGCCTGATGCGGTTCGTAAATTGCAAATACGCCCGGCGCGGCCTTGTACACCTCAAACCACGGATCGCTCTCGAGAGCGCGCTGAAGCGCTTTGTACTCCGGCCGCGGAAGCGCCCGGCACCACTCCGGAGTGCCGTTGCTTTGCGCCGCCAGCAGGAGCGGCATGAAGCAGGCCAGGAATACCGACACCAGTGCTTTGCCAAAATGCACGTTTCCTCCAAGTCTTGCGCTAGCTTCTGGAGCCGGGGGGACCATGTTATAGCCGCAAGCGGTGGCGAGCAATGGTGGAAGGAAATTGCGAGCAGGTTTCGGGACTTATTTGCCGTACTTTTCGTAGAACTTGTTGGTGAACAGCTCGTCCGGATCGTAAATTCGCTTGGCCGCAAAAAACTTATCCACGCGCGGATACGCTTTCCGAAGCTGTTCCTTCGAATAGAAAAGCTGGTAGGGAAGATAGTAGTTGCCGTCGAGCCCAAGCGCGAGATCAATCAGGTCGGTCGTCGCCTTCTGCAAAATCTGGTTCTCGCGCTCGTTGAATTTCTGATTGAAGTACAGCACATAGGCAAACATGTCCTGCTCGCGTAATTCAGCGTGGTGATGTCGTCCTTGCGCACGGTTCGAATCGTCACGTTGATGAGATTCGCGCCATTGCCCTTTACGATGCTTCGCAAGCCGTCCACGAACTGCGGCATCTTGTCGTGCGGAATAAAATATTCCTGCAGGATGTCGGTGTCCTGCAGCCGGTTGTTCAAATAACCCATCGAATCGTACATTTCCTGGTTGCGGGAGACCAGGCAGCCCTCTTCCCGGCTCATCGCTTCGTTTCGCGAAACGCACGTGTGCAGCCGCGGCTCTCCATATTTTTCCATCGTCCAGCGGAGGCGCCGGCCGGTGTCGCCGGTCTTCGAAAAATTGATGATGAACCTGTCGAGCCACACAGAACAATCTGGTCGCCCACGCCTTCAAAATCGAACACCTCTACGATTACTGAAGGACCAGCGCCCCCTAATTCTGGACGGAACAAAAAACGAGGCGCCGCCGTATCTACCGGCAGCAGTCGATCCCTAAGAATAGGTGTCCCTAGGAAGTATCCGATGACCTACTTCTGGCAAGACATCCGGTACGCGTTTCGCATGGTTTCGAATAGCCGCGGATTCGCCGCCATTGCTGTTCTTACGCTGGCCCTTGGAATCGGCGCGAATACCGCGCTCTTTTCCGTTGTGAACAGCGTGCTGCTGAACCCGCTGCCGTTTTCGAATCCCGACGAACTCTATGCTCTCTACGCGAAAACGCCAGCGTTCGAACAAAGCTCCATTACTTACCTGAATTTTCTCGATTGGCAAAAGCAAAATCACTCTTTTTCTTCATTGAGTGCATTCCGTGCCGATGATTACAACTTGACCGGCTCGGGCGAGCCGGAGCGCCTGCACGCGCACATGATCTCCGCGGAATTTTTCCCGACCTTTGGCCTCAATCCCTTGCTGGGCCGCAATTTTCGCCCCGAAGAAGACCGCGCCGGCGCGGGCCCCGTGGCGATTCTTGGCGATGGTCTATGGAAGCGAAAGTTTGCCTCGTCGCCGGAGGTTCTCGGAAAAAACATCACGCTCAACGGCAAGTCCTACACGATCGTCGGCGTCGCCAAGGCGCGCATTCCGGGGATCAGCCCTTCGGACGTTTATGTGCCCATCGGCCAGTGGGCCGACCCGACGTTTCTCGACCGCCGCATTAGCATGGGCACGAATTCGATCGGCCGCCTGAAGCCCGGTGTCTCGCTCGCGCAGGCGCGTGCGGGCATGGACTCCGTCGCGCAAAATCTTGCCGCAGCCTATCCGGAGGCCGACAAAGGCCTCGGGATCACCTTGATCCCGCTGAAGACGGACGTGGTCGGCGACGTCCGCGGAGTCTTGCTCGTGCTGCTGGGCGCGGTCGGTTTTGTTCTCCTGATCGCCTGCGCCAATGTTGGCAATCTCCTGCTCGCCCGTTCGACCGGACGCACCCGAGAATTCGCGATCCGCTCAGCACTCGGCGCCAGCCCCGCGCGTGTCATCCGCCAGTTGCTGACGGAGAGCATCATGCTCGGTGTCGCCGGCGGTGCGCTCGGACTGCTCCTCGCGAAGATCGCCATGCGCACGATAGTCACGTCTTTGGCGGGCTCGCTTCCGCGCGCCGACGAGATCGGACTCGATTCCCACGTGCTGCTCTTTACCGCCGGCGTCTCCATCCTCACGGGTATTGTTTTTGGGCTTGCGCCCGCGATTAAGATGTTGCGGCCACGATTGAGCGAAACGCTGAAGGAAGGCGGACGCGGATCAAGCGGTGCTCGGCATCGGACGCAAAGCGTTTTTGTCGTCGTCGAAATGGCCATGGCGCTGGTTCTGCTCGTCGGGGCCGGGCTGATGGTTCGAAGCCTCGCTGCACTGTGGGGAATTAATCCCGGCTTCGATCCGCACAACGCACTCTCGTTCGCAACCTCTCTGACTTCCGATCCCTCCGTAACGCCGGGCCAATTGCGTTCGAAATATCGCGAAAGCGTGCGGCAATTCGAAAGCGTCCCCGGAGTGGAATCCGTCGCCATGATCGGCGGCTCGCTCCCGATGACCGGGGATTCTGAAGTTCCGTTCTGGCTCGAAGGCCAGACACCCCCGGCCAACCAAAGCGATATGACGTTTGCGCTTTTCTATCTTGTAACGCCTCCGTATCAGCAGGCGATGCGCATTCCGATTCAGCGCGGGCGCTTCTTGAACGAACGCGACGACGAGCATTCGCCGGCCGTCGCGGTGATCGATGCTACGTTTGCGCGCAAATATTTTCCGAACGTCGATCCCGTCGGAAAGCGCATCAACGTCGGACTGCTGGATATCCAGCCGGAAATCGTCGGCGTTGTGGGCCACGTCGAGCACTGGGGGCTGGGCGCCAAAGGGCACGACACTTTGCAGTCGCAACTTTATTTGTCGGTCTGGCAAGTGCCGGACCGGTTCTGGCCGCTCCTTTCCGGCGGCTCCGGCTACGTCGCGCGCACAACGGCTTCTCCGCTTGGCGTCGTGAGTGCGATTCGCGAAGCCGCGGTGAAAGGCGATCCCAGCTCCGTCGTGTTTGGCGCCCGGCCGCTGCAGGAAATTGTTGCCAATTCCATCGCGACGCAGCGGCTGGCGATGATTCTTCTCAGCATTTTTTCCGCGCTGGCGCTGGTGCTTTCGGCGATCGGAATTTACGGCGTGATTTCCTATCTCACTGGGCAGCGCACGCATGAAATCGGGATTCGCGTGGCGCTGGGCGCATCGAGGAGCGATGTGCTGCGCATGGTGCTCGGCGAAGGAATGAAAATCACGCTCATCGGCGTGGCCATCGGTTTGGCCGCGGCGCTCGGATTGACACGACTGATTGCGAAACTAATTTACGGCGTCGGCGCATCCGATCCCCTCACGTTTGTGGGCGTCGCCGTGCTCCTGACGGGCGTCGCGCTGCTCGCATGCTACATTCCGGCGCGGCGCGCGATGCGCGTAGACCCGATGATCGCTTTGCGTTACGAGTGACCGTTTCGCAGAGAGCCCTCAGCGGCTGAAGCCGGATGTATGAGCACATTTTACTGCGCGACTAAAGTCGTGCCCTCCCGACAACTTTATTTTTGTGAACCTCCTACAAAGATGGCTTTTGGAATCATCATGTGGACGCCTTTGTTGCCGTCGACGAGTTCGGTGATGTGCAGGTCGGCGGCGACGCTCGCGAGCATGTAGGCATCATCGCGCGCGAGATGTTTTTCGTTCACGAGGAAATCGATCATCTCGCGGACGGCGAGCGTGGCGCAGGCGTTCAGGTCATCCTTGAGGCCCATGGTGATGTAGTGCGTGGGCGTTTCGGCGCGCGGCCACTTCAGGTGCATGTCCTTGCGTACGATGAATTGAAACGTGCCGGTGAGCGAAGTTTCGAGCGCGGTGATGTCCACTTCGCCGTCGCCCTGACCGGCATGGCCGTCGCCGACTTCAAAGAGAGCGCCGGGCGCGTGCACGGGAATGTAGAGCGTCGTGCCGGCGACGAGGTCCTTGTTATCGAGATTGCCTGCCATAATCCACGGCGGCGCGCTGTTGAAGCGGCCAGCGCTTTCGGGCGGTGCGACTCCCATGCTGCCGAAAAAGGGATGCAGCGGAATCTCGATGCCCGGTGCGAATTTCGCCACCATGCGCTTCTCATCCAGCGGAATGATTTTGATTTTCGCGTAAGGATAATCGTCGGGCAGGTAGCCGCGGCCAGGGCCGAAGGCGTTGTAGGCGTAAGGAATAGCGAGCTTTATGGAGAGAATTTTGACTTCGAGCACGTCGCCAATCTCCACGCCTTCAATGTAGATCGGCCCCGTCAAAATGTGCCCGCCGGGTCCTTTGTCCTTTACTTGATCGGTGATGTCGCGTAGGGATTGCTCGACCTGATCGGGAGGCAGGCCCGCCTCTTCCAGCCGCTTCGGACTGTTCGTGATCAGTGTCTGAATCTCCACCGTGTCGCCCGACTTGATACGCAGCACCGGCGGCGTCTTGGCGTCGTAATAGCCCCAAGCCACAGTCTTCGGGGTCGGCTTCAACTGGTAAGCCGCCGGTGCATTCCTTTGCTGGGCACAGAGCAAGTGCACCGAAAACAAAATGCCTATCCCGATGGAAATGGTGCGGCGCATCATGCGACCTCCTGGTTTCGCTGCCCGAAGCGGTGATGCCAGACCTGGGCTGCGCCGATCAAGTTGGCGTCGTCTCCGAGAGAAGCCAGGGCGAGCTCCGTCTTTTCAAACGGCACGAACCGGCATCCCTGGGCAATCACTTTTCGGAGATCGTCGAGACTCACGCTCTTCATCACGCCGCCGCCCAGGACAATCCTGTCGGGCACAAACAAGTTGATCAAGTTGGCCAAACCCAGCCCGAGGTAGTATGCCTCGCGCGCTACGGCTTCGCGCGCCAGCGCATCGCCTTCCTTCGCAAGCTGAAAAATTTCTTTGGCGCTTGGGCCTTCCGCGGTTCGGCGGTCGGCCGGCGCCTTGCTCCTAAACCATGCCGCCATCGCCGGGCCTGTCGCCAGCGCTTCCCAGCATCCCGGGAAGCCACAAGAGCAAAGAGGCCCCGAGGCGTCCACGACGTGATGACCCACTTCGGGATGGGAACGGTCCACGCCGCGATAGAGCTCGCCGTCCAAAATAATTCCGCCGCCAATTCCCGTGCCGACCGTTACGTAGATCAATCGCGACTTGCCTTTTCCCGCACCCCAAGCCGCTTCTCCGAGTGCTGCGGCGTCACCGTCATTTTCCAGCGCCACGAAAATATTGAATTCGCGCGCCAGGTCTTTTACCGGGTTGCAGCCTTTCCATTCCGGAAGAAAATCCACATCGCCGAATTCGCCGGTGAACGGGTAGACCCAGCCCGTCGAGCCGATGCCGATGCCGGCGAGTTCAACGCGGGCGATTTCCGCCGACTCGCGCAGCAAGCGAATCATCTGCGCAAGCCCGCTGGAGTAAGCGCGGGCGGCATCAGTCGGGCATTCCACTCGGGACAAGACCTTGCCGCGGTCGTCCACGATGCCGGCGGCAATTTTTGTTCCTCCGATGTCCACGGCACCAATCACGGTTTTCCTCCGCTGGTCTGCTTGGGCAACAGGCCGTATTCGTCTTCAACAACGAAGGAACAGAGACGAAAGGAATCACAATCCACTCCCGAGAGACGCGACAGGCGTTCGGCAGCGAGCTGCACCGGTATGATGTCGATGAGAAACTGCCACTCGGACGGAATCACGGGAAGTTGGAACACCAAATCTCCCGCGTCCTCCGGAAGACGCTGGCCGATCAGCATGACACTCGCGCCGAGTTGCCGGAGATCCTGCACGACGGCCAGATCCTGCTCGCGCATTTGCGCGCCGTCGATCCACATGCCGAAACGAAAATCCTTGGCGATCATTTCCTGTGGGCCATGGCGGAAGCTGCCTGTGCCCATCGCGGTCGCGGGCGATTTCACGCCTTCTTCCCAAAGCAGCCGCGCTTCGTAGGAGCTTCCGAGACTGGAACCGCGAGCTAGAAAATAGGAAGCAGCGCCGGGCAAGAGCCAGGCCGTTTGTGCAATCTGTTCCTGCCAGCGGTGAATGGCGTGCGCGGTTTGGGCAAACGATTGCGAGAGCGTGGAGGCGAGTTGTACATCGAACGAACCGGCGACGTTGCTTGCAAGAAGACCCGCGGCAAAGGCCAAGGTGGAGTAGGTGTTGACGGAAATGGCGTGATCGAGCGCGATGGGAACGACGATGGAAATCTGCGCTTGTTTTGCTAGTGGCCCGTCCGGCGCATTCGTGACGGCGATGACGGTCGCGCCGGCCGCACGCGCTTTCGCAACGAGTTGAACGATTTCGATGCTGCGGCCGCTGCGCGAAATGATGATGATGGCGGCATCGGGCGGGAAGATGGCGAACTGGAGCAACTCTGCCGCGTCCTGCATATAGACGGGGCGAGCATTCTGGTAGAAGAGGGCGCCAACGTTGAGCGCCGCATGCCAACTGCTGCCGATCCCGGTCAGGTAGACGTGCCGCGCGTTGCGGATTGCGGCAGCCGCCGCACCCAGGGCTGGGAGCATCGGCCGGCACAAATATTCGATGGTCCGCTCCAATTCTTCAGGCTGACGGAGAATGTCGCGCAAGAAATGAGTCATCGGTGGCTCTCACGTCGATCCCTTCGTGCACGCCGCGCTCTCCACAGGGCATGCCAGATGGAAAAAATTACCGTGCCAAATACGCCGGCAATCAGGGCGCCAGCAAATATGTTGGAGACGCTGCCAGCCTTGTGAAAAAAGGTTAATCCTCCATACGCGGTTCCTGCAGCGAGTGCGCAGGTCAAGACAAGAGTCTTGGCCAATGCAGCCGTATCTTGTCGATCAAGCAGGGGCGCAGCATGCTGCGCCCCTATAACAGACTCAAAGTGATCAAGCTTTCTCATGGATGGGTCATGTCCTTGGGTTTGACGAGGGCGTCGAATTCTTCGGGAGTGACGTAGCCGAGCTTGATGGCGGCTTCGCGGAGGCTGATGCGGGCGTGGTGGGCGGCTTTGGCGACCTGGGCCGCGTTGTCGTAACCGATTTTGGGGGCCAGGGCGGTGACGAGCATGAGGGAGTTCTTGAGGTAGTGATCGATCTGCTCGCGGTTGGCTTCGATGCCGCGGACGCAGTGTTCGACGAAGCTGTTGCACGAGTCGGCGAGGAGTTCGACGGAGTGCAGATAGTTGAAGATGATGACTGGCTTGAAGACGTTCAGCTCGAAATTGCCTTGCGAACCGGCGAAGCCGATGGCCGCGTCATTGCCCATGACTTGGACGGAGACCATGGTGAGAGCTTCGGCCTGCGTGGGATTTACTTTGCCGGGCATGATGGAAGAACCGGGCTCGTTTTCGGGAAGCGTGAGTTCGCCGAGACCGCAGCGCGGGCCGGAAGCGAGCCATCGAATGTCGTTGGCGATTTTCATGAGCGAGGCGGCGAGCGTTTTCAGTGTGCCCGAAGCGAAGACGAGTTCGTCGTGGGCGGAGAGCGCGGCGAATTTGTTGGGATGGGAGCGGAAGGGGAGGCCGGTGAGCTCGGCGATCTTTCTGGCGGCGCGCTCGGCGAATTCGGGATGGGCGTTGAGGCCCGTGCCGACGGCGGTTCCACCGATAGCGAGATCGTAGAGGCCGTCGAGGGCGACGGCGATGCGGCCGCCGTCGCGGTCGAGAAGATTCACGTAGCCGGAAAATTCCTGGCCAAGGGTGAGCGGCGTGGCGTCCTGCAAATGGGTGCGGCCGATTTTGACGACGTCGGCGAATTCCTTGGCTTTGGCGTCGAGAGCGTCGCGGAGATTTTTCACGGCGGGTAGAAGCCGCCGCGCGGTTTCCGTGGCGGCGGCGATGTGCATGGCGGCGGGAAACGTGTCGTTAGAGGATTGCGACATGTTGACGTCGTCATTGGGGTGGATAGGCTTCTTGCTGCCCAGTTCGCCTCCGGCGATTTCAATGGCGCGATTGGAAACCACCTCGTTGACGTTCATGTTGGTCTGCGTGCCGCTGCCGGTTTGCCAGACGCGGAGAGGGAAGTGCTCGTTGAGTTTTCCTTCGATGACTTCATCGGCGGCCCGGATGATGAGGCTGCATTTTTCGTGCGGAAGTTTTCCCAAGTCCTGGTTCACAAGCGCGGCGGCTTTCTTGAGGATGCCGAAGGCGCGGATAAGCTCGGGAGGCATGAGGTCTTTTCCGATGGCGAAGTGGATGAGCGAGCGGGCGGTCTGCGCACCGTAGTAGCGGTCGACGGGGACTTCGATCTTGCCCATGGAGTCCGACTCGGTGCGCGTCGGGACGGAGGCGGCTGGCTTGGCGGCTTCAGACATTTGGGGCTCCTGGAATGGCTGCTGCCCAGATTCTATCAGCAAGTGACTGGTGGCTAGTGACTGGTGACTCGTTGGGGCTGTTGGGCAGCGAGTGGAGGGCTTTGAGTTTCAAATGGGAATTGTTGGTGTACACCCCGGTTGTTTTCGTATGAGTGGCAAATACAAAACTTAACGGGCGCACATCCCGCATCCCGCATGAATGGCAAACAGGAGACTTAAAGGGCCCTTATTTTTAGCGGGTGGAGAGTTGGCTCGTGTGGAGAGTTGGCTCGTAAGGGTGGCAAACAAAGGACTTACATGCGCATGGTGTTCATATGACGCCTATGACCGGGGGCGCGTAAGAAACGCGCCGAGATAACCACCACGTAATACGCGACTGCAACTTAACGGCGACCGTGGCGGGACCACCAATCGCGCCAGGCCGCGGGGTTGGGGCCGAGGCCGGCGCCGGTGATGTCTTGCAGGGCCTGGAAGACCCAGCTGTGGGTGGCGGGGTCGAGTGTGGCGTCGTCCATCATCTGAAGGAGACCGGGGACGGCACGCAGGCGCTGCTCCTGGGTGAACATGCCGGATTGCGCGAGGGCGCAGGCGGCTCCTTCACGGATGTGAGGCGAAGGATCGCCGCGGAACGATTCAAGAAGGGGCGCGATGGAACTGTCGGTGGCGAGAAGGCCGAGACCAACGACGGCATAGGCGCGCGTGGTCTGATCGGGATCGTGGATGCGATCGAGGAAGATGGTCTCGAGGCGGGCAGTATCCACGCCGCGATTGCCGAGGACGCCGAGAATCCAGAGGAGCCAGGCGCGATGTTCCGGCTCGTCCTGAAGGCGGGTGAGGAGCTTGTCCACACTTTCGGGGGACTTGGACAGACTGTAGCCGGCCAGCGTGATTTCGAGGGAGGCGGCGCGGACGCGGAGATCGTTAGCGTTGATGGCAGTGTTGAGCAGATTCGCGAGCGGACCTTTTTCCACTTCAAGCTGGCCGTACCAGCCGGGAACATTTTTTTCGATGAGTTCGATGGCGCCTTCGTAATGGTTGATGGCGCGATCCATGAGGAGTTCGGCTTGCTGCTGAGGGGCCATGGAGGAAAGGCCTTCGATTTCGTGGCCGGAGAGTTTTGCAGGAGAGGCGGGGAGCGGCTCGCCCTTTAATTGGATGATGCGTTCGAATTCGGCCCAAGCGGCTTTGATGGGGGCGGGGTTGGCGGCGGCGAGAACTAAGAAAGTGAAGCCAATGGCCAGAACGACGAAAAAACGCTTTCCGAGGCCAGGGTTTGCGGGGCGGATTTCTTCTGGCGAAATCGGCTGATCCTGCACCTTTTCGTCCTTCATGGGGGATACCTCGACGTCAGGAATCATGCTAAGTTGGCGGTTGGCAGCGGGCAATAGTACGAATGGGGCAACGCCTGAGGCGGCGTGAACCCCGGTCATGTATACTTTTTTAAGGGGAATCCGCGTTATCCATGGTTGAGGGAACAAAGGTAATGCGTGCGAGTGTCAAGACCCGGCTGCGGCGAGGGCTGCGGTTTGCGCGGACGCGTGCGCGCGAGCTGCGGATGATCGGGAAGGCGCTGGCTTCGACGAAGCACCCGATCCTGGTGCACATTATCCCGATGCGGCAGTGCAATCTGGCTTGTACGTATTGCAATGAATACGACGATTTTTCGAAACCGGTACCGCTCCCGGAGATGAAAAAGCGGCTGGATTTGCTGGCGGACATGGGGACTTCGATCATTACGATCAGCGGTGGTGAACCGCTGATGCACCCGGACCTGGACGAAGTAATCCGGCACATCCGGCAGCGAGGGATGATCGCGGGTTTGATCACTAATGGATTTTATTTGAACCGTGAACGCATCGAGCGGCTAAACGAGACGGGGCTGGAGCACCTGCAGATCAGTATTGATAACGTGGTGCCAGACGATGTGTCGAAGAAAAGCTTGAAGACGCTAGATGGGCGGCTGGAGATGCTATCGCAGTGGGCGGTGTTCCAGGTGAACATCAATTCGGTGCTGGGAAGCGGCGTGAAAGATTCGGAAGACGCGCTGAAGATCGCACGTCGGGCCGTGGAGCTGGGATTCACGAGCACGGTGGGAATTATTCACGACAACAATGGGCAGTTGAAGCCGCTGGGAGCGCGCGAGCAGGAAATTTTTGAAGAGATCATGGAGCTGGGGAAGCGGTCGTTTTCGAGATTCAACGAATTTCAGCACAGCGTAGCGCGCGGGCGGGAACACAAGTGGCGGTGCCGCTCGGGTTCGCGGTATTTGTATATTTGCGAGGACGGACTGGTGCACTGGTGTTCGCAGCAGCGCGGGTATCCGGGGATTCCGCTGGCGCAGTACACGCCGGAGATGCGGCACCGCGAATACTTCACGGAGAAATTTTGCGCAGCACGGTGCACAGTTTCCTGCGTGCAGCAGGTGGGGATTTTGGATAACTGGCGCGACCCGCAGAATTTGAAGCCGATGCCGATGACGCCGCCTGCAGCGCAACCGCAACTGGTACAAATTGGGCAGGGGCGCGACGATTCTTAGTTCCAGATCACTTCGTTCAGACCTTTATCCGGATTCCTGTTTTTCGACAGCGCACATTTTCGAACCGCTGGTATTGACGCGCGCCTCTTAACTCACCAAAACTATGCCCATGAGCAGATTCGCGATTGAAATTGAAAATCTGACGAAGGAATATCCGTTTGGATTCCTGCACCTGAAGAAGAAAACTTCGCTCGAAGGGCTGAATATGCAGGTGGAGATGGGCGAAGTGTTCGGCTTCATCGGGCCGAACGGGGCGGGGAAATCCACGACGATCAAGCTGCTGATGGGGCTGATCTTTCCCACGGCGGGGAGCGCGCGAATCCTCGGCAGGCCGATCAGTAACGTGGAAATGCACAAAGACATCGGGTACCTGCCGGAGCAGCCGTATTTTTACGACTATTTGACGGCGGCGGAAGTTCTGGATTATTTCGCTAGATTTCATGACTTGAGAGCGGCGGACCGCAAAGAACGCGTGCAACGGATGCTGAAGAAGGTAGGACTGGAGACCGCCGGAAAGATCCAGCTTCGCAAATACTCGAAAGGCATGTTGCAGCGCGTAGGGCTAGCGCAGGCGATTCTGCACGACCCGAAGCTGGTGATTCTGGACGAGCCGATGTCGGGGCTCGACGCCGTGGGACGGCGCGAAGTGCGCGACGTCATATTGGAGTTGAAACGCGAAGGAAAAACCGTGATGTTTTCCACGCACATCCTCTCCGATGCAGAGACGCTGTGCGACCGCGTGGGGGTGATTGTGGGAGGGAAGCTGCGCGGAGTGGGCGCGCCGGGACAGCTGGTGGACATGAAGACGCAGGGGATGGAAATCCTTTTTGCGTTGACGGGGGCGAGCAACGCGCACCTCCTGGCGAAGACGATGAAGACGGGGGAATATTACCGGCTGCAGGTGGCGGAAGGAGAGTTGTACGCGGCGATCGAGCAACTGCGAGGCGCGGGGGCGCGAATTCTTTCGGTGACGCAGGTGAAAGCCACGCTGGAAGAATTCTTCATGAACCTAGTGGAAGCGGACCGCGCGCAGGCCGCGGCGGTCGAGGTGAGCGGAAAATGAAGCGGGTGGGAATCGTGGCGCTGAATACATTTCGCGAAGCGGTGCGCGACCGTGTGCTGTACAACCTGGTGTTTTTCGCGCTGCTGATGATGCTGGCGGGCGTCGTGGTGGGGCAAATTTCGATCGGGATCGAAGAAAGCGTGATCGTAAGCCTGGGGCTGAGCGCGATTTCCGTGATCGGGCTGCTGATTTCCGTCTTCATCGGCGTCGCCCTGGTGTCCAAGGAGATGGAGAAGCGGACGTTGTATGCACTGCTGGCCAAGCCGGTTCGGCGCTGGGAGTTTCTGCTGGGAAAATTCGGCGGGCTGGTGCTGACCCTCGCGGTGAACACAGCCGCGATGGCCGCGGGGCTTTTTCTCGTGATGCTCTACCTAAAGCATTCGCTGCAACGGGAAGATGCGGTAGTGCTGGTGGCGGTGTATTTTATCTGGCTGAAGTTGGCGCTGATCGTGGCGCTCGCGCTCATGTTTTCCTGCTTCACGACTCCGCTGCTTGCCATTTTGTTTACCGCCGGGTTGTATATCGTCGGCCTGTACGTGCAGGAACTGCGGAACTTGCCGGTGGATGTGATGAGCCCGGCGATGGCGGCTTTCACGAAATGGCTTTCGTATCTTCTGCCGAATTTTGAAAATTTCAATGTCATGGCGATGGCGGCGCACGGGCGGACCGTGCCGGGGACGCTGGTTCTGCAGAACACACTCTACGCGGCGATTTACTGCGCGATCGTGCTGACGGGCGCGGCGGCAGTGTTCTCGCGGAAGAACTTGAAATGAAATCTCAAAGAGCCATGGCGTTGCTGCTGGTGCTGGTTCTTCCGCTGGGATTCGCGGGAATCTGGCATTTGCAGCACAGCATCGATTCGCAGTTTGCTTCCCTGAGCCAGGAGCGAGACGAGGTTCTGCTGCGCTCAGGCAAGCTCGTGAAAATCATGAGTCTGGAATACGCGCCGCTGATGGCGGACATCTACTGGACGCGCGTGGTGCAGTATTACGGCAACAAACATGTGCGAGGGCAGGCAAAACTCGATTTGCTGTGGCCACTGCTGGATGTCACGACAACCCTGGACCCGAATTTGATTGTTGCTTACCGGTTCGGCGCGATGTTTCTGAGCCAAGCGCCTCCGACCGGGGCCGGCAGGCCGGACCAGGCAGTGGAGCTGATCCGGCGAGGGATTCAAGCCAATCCGGAGTACTGGCGGCTGTATGAGGACTTGGGGTTCGTCTATTACTTCGATCTGAAAGATTACCAGAAGGCTTCGGAAGCTTTCCTGGAAGGAAGCAAGAATCCGAACGCGCAGTTATGGATGAAAGTAATGGCCGCGAAAATCGCGGCGGATGGTGAATCGTTTTCGACTTCGATGTTCCTATGGAAGGATATTTATGAGTCGTCCTCAGATCCGTTGATCAAGAAAAACGCGCTGATGCGTTTGAAATTGTTGAAGGCGCAAGAGGATTGCAAGAAGCTGAATGCCCTGGCGGACGAGTATGCGAAGCGAAACGGGCGGCGTCCCGCGCGCATGACCGATCTCGTTCAGGCCGGATTGTTGCGCCGGCTGCCTACCGATCCCGAGGGCTTCGCCTATGTTTTTGGGGAAGAAGGAAAGGCGGAGCTCAATCTGGACAGCCCCCTGCTGGAGCAACAGCTGCTCCTCGAACGCTTCGACAAGGTCATTCCCCGGTGAGATGCGCCGGCTGCCGGCTTTCCTCACTTCGGGACGCAGAGCAGGGTCATTTGCGGATCGATGATGAGTTTGCGGGGCTGGATTCGCGAGAAGAAATGGAAAGACGTCTCCGGCCCATCAGCGACGACGTTTCCAAGTAAGGTCCTACTCCCGGCCCCGCCGCTGGCGTAGAGGGGAACGCTGGCGATGAATGCGCGCGGCACGCCGGTTTGATACAGTTTGCCCTTAACAAGAAATCCTTTCTCGGTGGCATGTGACGTGAACTCCACGTGGTAGTGCGGGACGCCCGTGCCTCGCACCCACTGTTCGAAAAACCATTGCATGGAGCGTCCGCCTTCGAGGTCCATTGCAGGTGTCATGACCGCTTCGACTTCACGCTGCAAGTCTTCCGTGGAGAGGGCGCGATACGCGTATTTGGTGACGAGCGTTTGCAGAAGGGCCGTGAACCGCGCGTCGGAGTTCTTCGTGCCTGGCTGGCGAAGCATTTCGCGCAGCATGTGAAAGATCCACGCGCCCTTGCTGTAGATGATCTCCTCGTAGGCCTGCGAGGATTTTGAGGAGTTGAGACGGGTACCCATCGTGAGTGCGCCGACATCTCCCGCGGCTTGCGCGGCATCCGGCGATTTCTCCAGCAGTTGGCGGCGAAAGCGTTCGAGCCAGACGCGGAGAGTGTGATCGGGGATCTTTTTGGTATCGGCGAAGAGCAGCGCGAGATACTGCGCGATAGCTTCATTGATCCATTGATCGCGGTAACTGGACCACCCGACGACGTTGCCCCACCACTGATGAGCCACTTCGTGATAAGGAACCAGTTCAGTGAAATGTTCTTGCCCGGTGGTCGTAAGTCCGGCGCGCTGCTGCGCATCGGAGGACAGAAAGGAAAAAGTGGAAATGTACAACAGGCCGGGCCAGCCTTGCGCAAAGGTTCCCGGAATCTGCGAGACGCTCAGATTGCGCAGAGGGAAAGGGCCGCTGAAAGTTTCGTAAAAACGAATCGAGGAGTCGATCTCTTTCCCAAGTTGCTTGAGTGCATCGGCCGGACTGGGAGGAGAGGGAATTGGCGAGATGACCCGGCTTGTCACGGGAGCGCCCAAGGGTCCGGAAGGGACACGAATGAAGTCTGATTCCGAAGAAGCGATGCGGTTCCGGAGAGATTGCTCGAGTTGTCGGTTGGCGTAGACGTCGGTGGAATGGCTAGAGGAGGTTACAGAAGCCGAAGCGTATTCGCCGAGATTGAATCCGGCGACGGAAGCCGGTTTATCCGTTTTCCAATGCCCCACGCGGAAGTCACCGTCCTCATGCTCTTCGCGTTTGGAGCCGGTGGCGATCAGGCGGAGCTTGCGAGGCCAGCGCATGGTGAGGTCATAGGCTGCGAATTCGGCGGAATCGCCGAGATGCGGGTACCAGCTTTCCCGCGCGCCCACAAACAGCACACCGTTTCCGGCGTCCTCAATGACGTTGCCACGATAGTGAAATTTAAGGGTGAATTCCTGATTGCGCGGGGTAGCCTCGGGGAGCACGACAGTGAGAACGTCGAGGCCGCGGGCGCTGCGCTGCTGCAAATTCATTCCTTCGTTTTGAAAGAAGGCGCGGGGTTCGCCGTGCTCGCTTGAGACTTTGTCCACGCTGAGCGCGCGGGAGAGCTGAAAGTTTAGGGCTCGCTCGCCGCCCGTTTCCGCGCGGACGCGGACCGAGGTGGAGGCATCGAGAGTGTTGTCTGGAAGAATGGAAGTTTCGATGATGTAACTCACGCCGCGGAAGGATACCGGACGAGCGGGAAAGCCGGGAACGGCGTGGGAGGTCCACACGTCGTAGAAAGTCTTGGCGCTAACTTTTTGGAGTTGACCGAGGAGAAACTGCTCGTCCCGCTGCAAATCCAGGACGACATCGAAGAAGCCAGTCACGGCGCCATCGAGCCCGGCATAAAAGTAAGGTGGTGGATTCTGGGAAAGGCGATCGAAAAGAATGCGGAGGGTCTGGGCGGGGTTGAGGTGAGCGAGCGCGGGCTCCCATTGAGCGGCAAACGCGGAATCCATCTGTGGCAAGAGTCTGGCCGATTGGAATTGGCGAAGGAGTTCGTCCGCGGTGGCGTCGGTGAAGCGAAAGTATCCAGAAAGAAAGTCTTGATCGAGGACGGGCGCCCCCAGGAAATAGCCCATTTGCTGCTTCTCCGACGCGTCGCGCGGGAGAGCCAGGGCATGGCCGCGGCCGGAAAAGACTGCGCCCGTGACATACCCGTCAAGAGGAGAGAAAAAGGCAAGGGTGCCTTCTTCAAGGGAGAGGACGGCATCGCCGCGACGGAGCTCGATCCGGTTTTCGGGGGCGAAGTGGTAAACGGCGGAAGGATCGACACGGAGAGCGCTAATTGCATCATATAATTCATGCGGTGTTCGTTCCGCAGCCGACAGAACAGCCGGGGCCAGAAGACACCACAGCACGAAAAACTTCACCCCTGCCTGCATATAGGAAGTGTAGTCACATTCGGCATGGGGGAACAAGGCTAGCGGGACCACGCGTCACCGCAGAATTAAGATAGGAAAATGCTTCGAATGATCCCTTCCCATCCGATGCGCTTCGCGATGGCGTTTGTTGCTCTACTTTTCCTGAGCGCGCACGCGGCGGCGGATACCATCGTCCTGAAAAATGGCCGGCGCATCCTGGCGTTGAGCGCGCATGAAGACGGCGACAGGGTGACATACCTGACGTCCGCAGGTGAACTGAGCCTGCCAAAATCCATCGTGGATCACATTGAGAAGGGCGGCGCGGTGCCGATGGCAAATACGCCGGGAGCGGCTGCGGCGAACCTGGCGATTGCTCCGCCGACCATGCAGCCAGGTGACTCCGGCGGCGGAGAGATCGAACGTGGAGCCGTTCACGACGGGACGGTGGACCGCGGATATATCGCAAAGCTGGAGAACGAGGCGCGCTCGGGCGGGGAGAAAGCCAACCTTAGCGCGGCGATCGGGCACCACGCCGCAGCGACGTTCGAGATGTCGCGAGGAGAACTGGGGCGTGCGCTGAACGACGAGCGTGCCGCCCTCACCTTTGCTCCCGAAGTACCGGGACTTTTGTTGCAAATAGCGTACATTCACCTGCGGCGGAGCGAGTACAAGCAGGCATTGGAATACTTGGAGCGGGCGAGGCGCCTCGCTCCGGACAATGCGGACGTGGCCAAGCTGACGGGATGGTCCTACTACGGTTTGAACAAGATGGACCAGGCAGTGGCGGAGTGGAAGCGCGCACTTGCGCTGCGGCCCGACCGAGAAGTGCAGGCGGCGCTTGAAAAGGCGCTGCAAGACAAGCAGGAGGAGGAAGGCTACAAGGAGAACGAAAGCAGCCACTTCAAGTTGCGCTACAAGGGTGCGGCGGAACCGGCGCTTGCGCGGGATGTGCTGCGCACGCTGGAAACACATTTTTCCGCCATCGAATCAGAGTTGAGCTACACGCCGCCGGAATCGATCGGCGTGATTCTGTATACGCAAGAGGCATTCACGGACATCACGCGGGCGCCGTCATGGGCGGGCGCGCTCTACGACGGGCGAATTCGCGTCCCCGTGCAAGGACTGACGTCGGTGGACGAGGATCTCTCCCGCTCACTCAAGCACGAACTCACGCACAGCTTCATCGCGCAGAAAACGCACGCGGCCTGCATGGGGCTGAAAGAAAGCTGTGCGATTCGCGCTCCCACCTGGATTCAAGAAGGAATGGCTCAATGGATGGAGGGGCAGCGCAGCGGGGAGAATGCGAGTGTGCTGATCCAGGATTATGCGGCGGGGCAGGTGCTGCCGCTGGGCCAACTGGAAGGCGATTGGACACGTATGAAGTCGGATTTGGCGCGCTATGCCTATGCGTGGGCGCTGGCAAATGTTGAGTACATCGTGCAGAAGGACGGGATGAGTGACATCAATCGCATCCTGGACCGCATCGGGTCCGGAATGTCCACGGAGGCGGCGCTGAGGGAAGTGTTACACAGTGACTACAGCGATTTGATGCAATCGACGGCGGAGTATTTGAAGAAAACCTACCGGCGCTGACCTATCGCCGAAATCATCTCAAGTCGCGGCGAGCAGCGAGGCCAGGAGGGCAGCGCGGGCGGGCATTGTGTGTATGAAGATGTGCTCGTTCGCAGAATGAGCGCCGTCGCCGACGGCGCCGAGGCCGTCGAGCGTAGGGACGCCGATCGCAGCGGTGAAATTTCCATCAGAACCGCCACCAACGGTGCATTCGCCGACAGTGAGGCCCATCTGTGCAGCGAGTGACTTGGCGCGGGCAAAGAGAGCTGCACTCATTTTGCGTTCGAGCGGAGGACGGCCGAAGCCTCCGGTGATTTCCAACCGGGCGCCCCGATGTATCGCGCGAAGAGAATGCAGCTGGCGTTCCAGGCTGCGCATATCGGAAACGCGCAGCGCCCGCAGATCAAGAACGGCTCGGGCGCGTTCGGGGATTACATTGGAGCGAGAGCCGCCTTCGACGATACCGGCATTGATGGTTACGCCGCGGCGAAGGTCGTTCCATTTTTCGATGCGTGCGAGATGCTGCGCCAACTCGTGGATGGCGTTGATGCCTTCCTGGGGCGCGAGACCAGCGTGCGAGGCACGGCCATGCACGGTCAGCTCACCGATGCCGACGCCCTTGCGCGCCGTTTTCAGAAGTCCGCGCGGGCCGAAGGATGGTTCGAGGACGAAGACTGCATCGCTGCGGCGTGCTTCCGCTTCGAGGAGTTTGCGGGAGGATTCGCTGCCGATCTCTTCGTCGGAGGTCCAGAGGAAGACGAGGCGCTTGCGCAATTCTGCGTTTGTTTCTTGAAGCGCATGCAAGGCGAAGAGCGCTTGAACGATTCCTGCCTTCATGTCAAAAATGCCCGGGCCGTAGGCCTCTCCACGTGCGATGCGGAAGGGCGTCTTGCGCAGCGTGCCGCCGGAGTAGACGGTGTCGTAATGGCCCAGAACCAGGAGCTGGCCCGCAGAGCGCGTTTTGCCGGGCCCATACGAAATTCGCAGATGATCACCTCGGTGCTTCTGAGCAAGGCGCTCGACTCTCACGCCGTACTTGCGCCAAGCTTCGGCGATGAGGCCGCAGCAGCGGTCCGCCGCCGGTTTTTCAAGACTAGGTGATTCGGCTTCCACGAATTGGCGCAGCGTCGCGAGCATCCGCGGCAGGCGCGGCTTCAGGCGGCGCAAGAATTCTTTGGGGGATTGGCGCTCGGGCATGGCGTGGACATGCTAACAACGCTGCGAACAAGCGGCAACCTGGCCTCCGGAATTCAGGAGGCCGAGATTGCCGCGACGCGTATCGCGGGAACCGGGCTTCGCATATAATCAGAAGTTTGCCGGGTACAAAAGTGCGCCGCAGGGGAGTTCCGGCGCGGTGGAGAGTGCGAATGATATTGGACGCCGTGGAGATTCAGAAGATACTGCCGCACCGCTATCCCTTTCTGATGGTGGATGGCATTCTTGAAGTGGAGCGCTTGAAGCGCATCGTTGGCGTGAAGAACGTCACCATCAACGAAGCGCACTTTCAGGGACATTTTCCGGGCCGGCCAGTCATGCCCGGCGTTTTGATTATCGAGGCGCTGGCACAAGCGGGCGGGTTACTTTTGCTTCTGGAAGTTCCGGACCGCGACAATAAGCTTCTCTATCTTGTGGCTGTGGATGGGGTGCGCTTCCGAAGGCCCGTGGTGCCGGGCGATCAATTGAAGTTGGAACTTGACGTTCTCTCCTGGCGTGGCGACTTCTGCAAGCTGGAAGGAAAAGCTACCGTTGACGGGCAGTTGGCCGTGGAAGCGACGCTGATGTGCAAGATGGTGGATCGTGAGGCCCCAGCCAAGGCGGAAGAATCCGCGAAATGACCGCGCGAGAGATTCATTCGCAAGCCATCTTGGGTGCGGGCGCGAAGCTTGGCGAAGGAGTCAAGATCGGCGCGTACGCGGTGGTTGGCGAAGAGGTGGAATTGGGTGACGGCTGCGTGCTGCACGCGCATGCGATCGTGCAGGGGCCGTCGAAGTTTGGCAAGAACAATGTGTTTCATCCGTTCAGTATGGTCGGCGGCGATCCGCAGGACTATACGTTTCGCGGGGAGCGCGTGGAGCTCGTTGCCGGGGATGGAAATATTTTCCGGGAATACGTAACGGTCAGCCGGGGAACGCAAAAAGGCGGCGGCAAAACTTCGCTGGGGAACGACAATTTTTTCCTGGCGTATTCGCACGTCGGGCACGATTGCGTGATCGGCAGCCACACGCTGTTTGTAAACGGTGCGACGCTGGCAGGACACGTGACGGTGGAAGATTACGTGACGGTAGGCGCGTTTTGCCCGGTGCACCAATTTTGCAGGCTCGGCCGGTACGCGTACATCGGCGCATCCACGGTGATTACACAGGACGTGCCGCCGTTTTCGAAGATCGTGACGGAGCGCGAGACGAAAAATTACGGCCTCAACGCGATTGGCCTGGAGCGCAGGGAATTTTCGGCGGAGCGCTTGCAGACGCTGAAGCAGGCGTATCGTTTGCTGCTGCGCTCGAAACTCAACACCGCGCAGGCACTCGCGGAGATGAAGAAAACGCTGGGAAATTCGGCGGACGTGCAGGAATTGATTCGATTCATCGAAGGCGCGGAACGCGGCATTGTGAAGTAACACACCGATTGCAGAATTCATGCCCGACACGGACGCACAATTGAAAGGCTGGGGTCTCATCGCTGGCAATGGGCGCTTTCCGTTTCTGGTGCTGGAAGGCGCGCGGAGCCAGGGAATCGAGATGGCGGTGATTGCGTTGAAAGAAGAAGCTTCGCCGGAGCTGGAGAAAGTCGCGAAACGGCTGCATTGGGTAAGCCTCGGCGAGCTGAGCAAAACCATCGAGTTGCTGCAACAGGAAGGCGTGACGCAAGCGGTGATGGCCGGGCAGGTGAAGCACAACAAGATTTTCAGCGCGATCCGTCCGGACTGGAAGCTGGCGAAGCTGCTATTTTCGCTGCCACGCAAAAATACGGACGCGTTGATCGGAGCCGTGGCTCGCGTGCTGGAAGGCGAAGGCATCCGGCTGGTGGATTCGACGATTTTCCTGAAACCGCTTGTGCCGGAACCGGGCCTGCTGACGCGTCGCGCGCCGAGTCCGCACGAAGCGGAAGACATTGCGTATGGAATCGGCGTGGCGAGACAAATCGCAAGGATGGACATCGGGCAGACCGTGGTGATTTCGGATCGCGCGTGCGTCGCCGTGGAAGCGATGGAAGGAACTGATGAAACGATTGCGCGCGCGGCAAGAATCACGGGCGGCAAGCCGCTGGTCGTCGTGAAAGTCAGCAAACCGGGGCAGGACATGCGCTTTGATGTACCCGTGGTTGGTTTGCCCACCATCGAACAGATGAAGAGCGCGGACGCTACGGCCTTGGCAGTGGACGCGGGACGGACGCTGCTTTTCGACCGTAAAAAACTGATCGACCTGGCGGATGCAGCCGGAATCGCGATTGAAGCCGTTGCTCTCGCGGCAACGACGGAACCAAAAGACGCAACCAGGGGAATCAACAAAGAATGAGCGCGGCGGCACAAGGGAAGAAGATCCGTGTCGCCGTTGCAGGAGCGGGCGAATTCGGACGCAATCACGTGCGCGTGTACCGTGAAATCGAAGGCGCGGAGTTGATCGGTGTATACGATCAAGATGCGAGACGCGCCGCGGCGGTCGCGAAGGAATTTCAGACCAAAGTACTTGCGACTCTTGAGGAATTGCATGGGCGCGCCGACGCGGTGAGCGTGGCCGTGCCCACCGTCGCGCATGCGGAGGTGGGCTGCCGGCTGATGGAGATGGGGCTTGACGTTCTGGTCGAGAAGCCCATGGCCGTGAATCTCGCGGAGGCCGATGCGCTGCTTGCGTCGGCGAAGAATAACAAACGCATCTTGCAAGTAGGGCATGTCGAACGTTTCAATCCCGCGGTGATCGCCGTAGAGCCTATTTTGAACCGGCCGCTTTTTTTTGAAGTGCACCGGTTGGGGGTGTTCACGCCGCGCAGCCTCGATGTGGACGTGATCTACGACTTGATGATTCACGACCTGGACATCTTGCTGGCGCTGGTGAGAGAGCCGGTTACGGAAGTGAAAGCAGTCGGAATTCCGGTCCTTACCAACAAAGTGGATATCGCGCATGCACGGTTGGAGTTTGTGGGGGGCGCGGTCGCGAATGTCACGGCCAGCCGGGTTTCCACGGAGCGTGTGCGCAAAATGAGGTTTTTCCAGAAGCATGAGTACATTTCACTGGACTATGCGCGGCGGGATGCGCTTCGCGTCGGCGTGAAGAAGCCTGGCCCGCAGCCCGAATTTGGATTCCAGAAGCTGGACGCTCCGGCGATGGAGCCATTGCGAGCGGAGCTGGAAGCTTTCGTGGATGCCGCGCGGACGCGAAAAGAGCCGAAAACCAACGGGGCGGCGGGCCGCGCGGCGCTGGAATTGGCAAGCCGGGTTATGTCGAGCATCCAGGAACACGCGGAGCGCGTCCAACTAGAAGCAGTGTCCTCGCAAGAAAAAACAACAAGATGATCTCCCGCTTCCTGGTACCGCTCGATGCTCGTCCGCCCGCTGCCGCTGATGCCGCGACGCAGCGGCGGCGTCCGACCACCATGGACGAACGGACGCTCGTCCCGGCGATGCTGCCCATCGTGGTGCTGGATGGGCATTCGACGATCCCGACGAACTTGCCGCTTGAAACCATCGCCTCGCGCGTGGTCGTGCCACGCGACGTCAACCGGAGTGCCTACAACGTCACGGAAGATCAATCCACGCCGTTGCAGCCGACGGAGATGGACGCGCGCATCGCCGTGCCCTTGGGGGCCGCACCTCCGGAAACGATTGGGCACCCGCTAACTCTCCATACCGACTTGGTGGATCCCGACATTTTCATCACAGGGGAAGTTCATCTTGCCCCTCCGGAAGAGAAAGAGGGAAAAGCCAAATGGCAGCTCATTGTTCGCATCTCTTCGTTTGCGTTTCACGCCCTGCTGATTGCGCTGATTCTCTTGCAAACAAAACTGTTCCCTTCGCGTGGGCCGACGCCGGAGCAAATGGAGATCGCGCGGAGGATGATGACCGTGCTGCTACCGCCAGGGGCGCTCGATTCCTTGAAGCCTTCGACGCGTCCGGTGCCGCCGCCACCGCGGGTGCATGTTGATCCTCGAGTGCTGAGGAAGATCGCTCCGCCCGTTGAGCCGGCGCCCGCGCCGCAACCGGAGCGGCCGGTGAAGGAATTGCCCAACGCGCCGGTGCCTCAGCCGAATGTCGCACAGGCCATACCGCCGACGGAGACGCCCACGCCGAAAATTCCCCCGAAACTCGAGGTGCCGGAAACGCCGCAGCCTAGCAAGGGCTTGTTGTTGCCTAAGGAGTCTTCTCCAGGCCAGAGCATCCAGGACTCGTTGCGGGCTGCAGCGCGAAGCTCCGGTCCGAGGCCGATCGCAGGTGGCGGCCAGATTCCTGGGGGCGGCAGCGGTGGCGGCGGTGGCGGCCATGGAACCGCGTACGGCGGCATCGAAATGCTCACGCCCGATGAAGGCGTGGACTTCAGCAACTATCTCAACCGCGTATACGTCACCGTGAAGCGCAACTGGTTTGCGGTAATGCCCGGCTCGGTCGAGCTCGGCGAGAAGGGCGTCGTCGTACTCACGTTCAAGATTATGCGCGACGGCAGCGTGCCGTCCGACGAGCCCGTCATCCAGCGCAATTCGGGGAAGGAGCCGTTGGACCGCGCGGCGTATTCCTCCGTGCGCGCATCGAATCCATTCGAGCCGTTGCCTCCGCAGTTCAAAGGCCCGTACATCGAACTGCGCTATACGTACCTCTACAACGTTCCGATCGAGTATTTTAACCAGGCAAAGTGAAGCTATCGCGCCAACAGGTCCTCGAGAGTCTGCTTCTCGCTCTTGTAGTGCTCACAGTTTTGGTTTTCCGCGCGCGGCACATTGTCTTCCGATGAGCGATGCAAAAATGCTTTTGCCTCTTGTTGCCGTCGTTGGCCCGACGGCTTCCGGCAAGTCTGCGCTGGGTGTTTGGCTCGCTGAGCGGCTGGGCGGGGAAGTGGTGGCCTGCGATTCGACGCAGCTTTACGGCGGATTCGATATTGGGACAGCCAAACCCAGCGCCTCCGAGCGCCGCGGCATTCCGCATCATTTGATCGATGTGCTGGGGCCACGGGAGGTTGCGACTGCCGGAGGCTATCGCCAATTAGCACTTGCCGTTTTGCATGATCTGCAAGCGCGGAGGAAGCTGCCGATATTCACGGTTGGCACGGGTTTGTATTTGCGTGCGTTGCTTCAAGGTCTCGCCGAAGTACCGCAGCGCTCCGAGGAATTACGCGCGCGGTTGCGGGCCAGCGCTGAAGAAAATCCGCCCGGCCATCTGCACAAGGTGTTGAAGCAACTTGATCCGGAGACAGCCTCCAAGATCGCTCCTGCCGATGAACAAAAACTCATTCGGGCGATCGAAGTTTGCCTACTGGCACGGAAGCCCATCTCGGAACTGCATCGAGAGGGTTGCGTCCCCCTTGAAGGCTGGCGCGCGCTGAAGATCGGATTGAATCCGCCGCGTGACCGGCTAATCGAGCGAATTCATTCTCGGACGGATGCCATGTTGGAGAGCGGATGGCTGGAGGAAGTGAAAAGTCTGATTGCCAGCGGGACGAGCGAAGATGCAAAACCTTTCGACTTCATCGGCTATCGTGAATTGCGCGGGGTGTTGCAAAAAAAGATCTCCCCCGCTGAGGCGCGCGAAGCGATTCAGCAGGCCACGCGTCGTTATGCGAAACGCCAGCTCACGTGGTTTCGCAGGGAGCAGGGCGTATGTTGGTTTTCAGGATTCGGCGATGAACCCGCCTTTCGAGCCGAGGCGATGAATTGGCTTCGATCCGCAGGTTTGGGCTGAGTACGATATCTTGCGTCAGCCGGACATGCGGGAGGCAGAGCCCTCTGTTACTCTTTTTCTTTTTCCTTCTCTTTGTCCTTGGCCTGGATGGAAAGTAGTTCTACTTCAAACACGAGAGTCGAATTGGGACCTATCTCCGGGCTCGGGCCCCGCTCGCCGTAGGCCAGCTCTGCGGGAAGAAAGAGTTGCCACTTGGATCCGACAGGCATGAGTTCCAGGGCTTCCGTCCAACCCTTGATCACACCGCTCACGGGGAATGTTGCCGGTTGGCCGCGCTTATAGGAACTGTCAAATTCCGTGCCGTTGATGAGGGTGCCCCGGTAGTTGCAGACGACCGTGTCTGTGGCTGCTGGCTTCGGTCCAGTGCCTTGGGTCAGGACCTTGTATTCGAGACCGCTCGGTAGCGTAACGACTCCTTCTTTCGTCTTATTCGCCACGAGGAATGCATCTCCATCTTTCTTGTTCGCCTCGCCGGCCAGTTTCATCTTTTCCATCTGTTTGCTACGCACCTCGGTCTGCAATTGCATCAGGGCAGTCCGTACTTCACTTTCCGTCAGGAGCGTCTTACCGCCTGCCAGCGTGTCCTTCAAGGCGCGCAGGAAGATGGCTGTGTCGATATCAATCGAGTCCCGGTGCAGATTAGTTCCGAGGTTCATCCCCAGCGCGTAGCTAACTTTATCCTTGCCCGTCTTGAGCACCAGTGGGCTCTGGCTTTTCGGTTTGACGGATTGACCCGGTTTCGCCGCGGGCGCATTCTGCGCACCAGCTGCGGGAGCCTGTGACAATTTCGCTGCGGGTGTCGATTGAGGCTTGGCCGCAGGCGATTGTGGATTGGCCGCTGTCGGTGTCTGTTGCGCGCTAGCGCTCCCGAGCAACATCATTCCGGCCGCCAAAACATTCACTGCTATGATCATTAGTTTTCTCATGGACTTATTTTCCCATCGGTACGCGGGTTTCGCAAATGGATGCGCTTTCACTTTGCCAGACCGGCCCCAAAGGAACAGCTGGGTGAGAGAATGGAATGGTCGCGGAGGCGGGTCGCGAGCCGGAAGGGAGAGGCGTATAATCGGAATTAGGGATGAGTCCCGCAAGAAATGTTCACTTCCGCGCGATGACTCCGGTCTACTCTCGGTGACCAAGGCACAACATCAGGTTTCTGCGGCCGAGCGCGCTCTGCTGGTTGGCGTGGGATGGAAGCGTGCGCCCCGCTTTCCGGGAATGCCGGTGGGCGAGCAAGGCCGCGAATCGCTCCTCGAGCTCGTGGAGTTGGCTCGCAGCGCGGGCGCGGAGGTCGCCGGGACGGTGTTTCAAGTGCGTGATTCGGCCGATCCAGCGACGCTGGTCGGTCGGGGAAAGCTGGATGAGATACGTGCGGAAGCAACGGCGCACAAAGCGCCGCTGATCATCTTCGATAGCAACCTCTCCCCTATGCAGCAAAGAAACATCGAGGAGTCCACGGAGCGCAGGGTCATCGACCGCACGCAACTGATTCTCGATATTTTCGCGCGGCACGCCCGGAGCCGCGAAGGACAGTTGCAGGTGGAACTTGCGCAGCTGAACTACATGCTGCCGCGCCTGACGGGAAAGGGAACGGCGATGTCGCGCCTGGGCGGCAAAAGCGGAGCGGGTGGCGCGGGTGGCGCGGCGGGCGGAGCCGGACGCATCGGCGTGCGCGGACCCGGTGAAAAGAAACTAGAGACGGACCGGCGGCGAATCCGCGACCGCATCAGCAAAATTCAAACCAGCATCGAGGATGTGCGCAAACAGCGGGCGCTGCGCCGCGAAGCGCGGAATGCCGTGCCTCTGGGGACGATAGCGCTGGTGGGCTACACAAACGCTGGCAAATCCACCCTGTTCAACGCGCTGAGCCGCGCTGAAGTCCTGGTCTCCTCGCGGATGTTTGCCACCCTTGATCCCACGATCCGCGCGCTGCGGCTTCCATCGAACCGCCGCGTCCTCGTTTCCGACACCGTGGGATTTATCCGCGATCTTCCGAAAGGCCTGTTGACCGCGTTTCGCGCCACGTTGGAAGAGGTCCAGGAAGCCGCGTTGATTTTGCACGTGAGCGATGTCTCAAATCCACAACACGATGAGCTGGATGAAGCGGTCGAAAAGATCTTGAGCGAGCTCGGCGTCAACGGACGCCCGCGGCTGCGTGTGCTGAACAAAATAGATCGGCTTTCTGTTGAAGATAGAAAAATTGTTTCCAACGGCATAGTCGGAAAAGGCGGGCAAGAGAGCACTCCGGTTCTTGTGTCCGCTTTGACGGGCGAAGGGATTGAGGAACTGTTACGGCGCATAGATGCCGAGATGCCTACGGATCCTGTCGTGACTCTCTCGATGCGGTTGCCTCTGGCGGAAGGACGCACTTTGGCTCTGGTCCACGCGCTGGGCCGCGTACTTCATTCTGAGATGGAGGATTCGCACATGCGGCTTGAGGCGGAGGTCCCTGCTTCCATCGCCAAACGCCTTCGCCTCAACGACTTCGCCGTGAAAGGAACTTTCCCGCGCGCACGGTCGTAGTATAGAGTGTGAGTGGACCGGCGTGCGGTCGCGTGGAATAAGAACCTTTATGCGCTGTCCATTGTGAGGTTGCCATGGCTGCCTTTTTTCTTTGGATCATCCTGTTCATTCTGTGCTGGCCGCTGGCGCTGCTGGCGCTGGTGATTTATCCTTTTGTCTGGCTGCTGCTTCTTCCATTCCGCATTGTGGGTATCGCCGTTGACGGCGTTCTGGGACTGTTAAGCGCATTGTTCCTGCTGCCGGTGCGGCTCCTGCGGGGCCCGCGTGCCATCTGAAAATACTGAATCTTTTGTGCCCCGGTAACTCTGGGGTAAAACTTGGAAAAACCTCTGTTTTCTGTAACTTGGGAGTGTGCTCAAGTCTCTGGTCGAAATGGATTGGACCTAGCGGCTTCTGTGGAAAAGGCTGTGGAAACTCAGTTGTCGCTCTTGCACACAATTCCCTGCGAAAGGGTCGTGCTGGAGGGCTCTCCGCCCAGCCCCCATATAAAGTATTGAAAATACAGACGTTAAATTAGATTTGAGAGCTGACTGACCCTCGCCGCCGCGCGTTCCTGCGCCGGAGGCACACCTTACATTTGCACAGGTTTGCAGCAGTAGGGTTACGAAAGAGTATCGCCTTTCACGCATTCCATCGCGAATTTTTGTTAACCCCGGAGTACCTATCCTGGTCGGTTGAAGCGTTTATTTATCTCTGTTTGAGGTGTAAATCGGGCTGCCTCGAGGCGTTGACGCATCCTTCCACGAAGTCTATAGTGAACTTGCGGTGGGTGAAGCCGCAGGGGCGGCTCCCCGCCGTCAGAGCTCATGAATCTTCCTAACTCACTGACATTGCTTCGGATTTTCTTCATTCCAGTTCTCATCGTGATTCTCCTGACTCGCAGTCCCAACGTCGAACTCTGGGGCTATACCATGCACTTCGAAGTGTGGGGAGTGCTGATCCTGCTGATGGCGGCGGCGACAGATTGGGCGGATGGCTATCTCGCGCGGCGGCGCCTGCAAGTGACGACGCTGGGGATTCTGCTCGACCCCATCGCAGATAAGCTGCTGATCTCCGCTGCATTTATCTCCCTGGTGGACATGCACCTGGTGAAAGCTTGGATGGTGGTGATCATCATCGGGCGCGAATTTACTGTTCTCGGTTTGCGGAATATTGCCTCTGCGGAAGGATTCACCATTGAGGCGTCTACTCTGGGCAAGACCAAAATGGTCTTGCAGGTGTGCGCCGTGGCAGTGCTGATTGCCGGCGCCGGGCATCGTGCCGGGCTTCCATGGCTGTACTGGTTGGCGCAAGCTCTACTTTGGCTGGTGGTGATCAGCGCGCTGGTCTCCGCCGCGCAATACTTTCTGAGATTCTGGAGCCATGTGGACGACAGCATCAAGCAGCGTCGGCGGCTTCGCATGCTGGAGGCGCGTAAGAAGTCTCAGGATGCCGTCCCTCTCTGAAGCGGAGAGTCGAACCGCGCTGCAGCTCGCGCGAAATGCGGTTGTCGAAGTTGTTTCTCAGCGAAAGCCTGCCTATCAAATTACGCAAAATGGAATATTTGCAGAGCGCCGAGGGGTTTTCGTGACGCTCCACGTTCGCGGGCGCTTGCAAGGGTGCATCGGCCTGGTCGAGCCGGAGGAACCGCTGGGACATGCCATTGTCCGCTGCGCGGCCAGTGCCGCCCTGGAAGATCCGCGATTTACCCCGATGCGGGCGGAGCAGCTCGGCGATCTCGCGATCGAAATCTCACTACTTTCGCCTCCTGCGCTGATATCTCCGGAAGCGATTGAGATCGGGCGTCACGGTCTGCTGATCGTGCTCCACGGGCAGAAAGGTCTGCTTTTGCCGCAGGTTGCGATCGAGCATCGTTTGACCCGCGAGCAATTTCTCGAGGAAACCTGCCGTAAGGCGGGATTGCAGCGTGAATCCTGGCGCGACCCGGAGGCAAGCCTCTTTGGCTTTACATGCGAAGTCTTTTCGGAAAGTCAGCCGCTTCAAGGAGCATGAAAGCCGCTGACGATTTTTGATGGAGAAGCGAATACCGTCAAAGTTCGATGAAAAGGCCCGCGCGGAGAGAGCCGCGGCAGGCCTAAGTCATTCAACAAAATGTGGGGTAGTTATTCGATTTCTACGTAGTCGCCTGCGTAGATTTCGATTGTGCTGAGAGTAACGAACATGGTCGACGAATTGCCGCTCACGTTGATGACAATTCCCTCGCCTAGCACTTCGCGGGGGAGGTCATTCCACTCGTAACGTTCCGGGGAGCTGCCGAAACCATACATGGTGTACTGATATCCTTTGGTCTGCGGTAAGCTCTCCGCCATCGAGCCTTGATAGCGAAAGATGCGGAAGTAGTCGCCGACTTTCACTCCCTGCTTGGTCCCGAGGTTCACGTAGACCGACTGGTTCTTCCCGAAAAGCTGCGTGAAGTCCGTTCCCGCGACTAGCATGGCTACAGGCTTGCCGGTCGCCGGCGCAAAATGGTCGAACGTGGCCGGATCCTTGAACGGAGGCGCCGGGCGGTCTTGATACGGTTGCAGGACATCGCCCCGCTGCATAAAGCTGCAGGAAAAAGTGACTTCCGCAATCGAGACCTTCGGCTGAACATTCACTACACGGACCTGTCCTTGATCTCTGTACGCCGTACCCATGGCCTTCATCAGTTTGGCCTGCCACTTGAACCATGACACGTCAATGAAGTCCGTATCCGGTCGGACAACCGAGAACCGGTCGCCAACGCGGACGCCCTTGTCCTGGCCGCGGTTGATGTACACGCGGTCGCCGCGGGCAAAAGTAATCTTGTAATTGGATTGCTCTCCAGAGATAAGACGGATTCCGTCGGGCACTTTCTGGTCCGCGACGAATCCGGAACAATTCACCGCGGAGAAGTCGGTTTGAGCTGGGCCAGCTTGCGGCGCGTTTTGCGCCGAACTGACCGCGGCACCGAGCAGGACCACAAGTGACAAAGCTGCTAGTCTAGCGCGCATTCCATAACTCCTTCGAAAACACGCCCTTAGGGCCGTACAGGGACGTTATCCTAGCGAAAGTATCAGGGCCAACCTCACGCGTCAACAAGTTGGCCAGGGTTGCTTTACACTTTTGATACGGCATACTAGGGGCCGTATTTTCAATGAAATTGGCGGCAGAAGGCAAGGTATGAGCCTGTTTGGAACAGGGGTAAGGCGCATTTGCGCGGTGGTGGCAGCCTCCACGGCTCGCGGAATGGGTCGACAAGTCCGGTCGGCCCTGCGAGAAACGAAGACCGTCGAATTGCGTCTTGATTGGCTGCGAAACAACTCTGAACGCACGCGATTCCTCCGTTGGCTGACGAAGAACAATCCGAAGGAGGCAACTTTTGTCGCTACCTGCCGGCGTCGCGAAGGCGGAGGGAAGTTCGCCGGGAACGCTGAGCAAGAGTTGTACTGGTTGATGCAGGCGCGCGAGGCAGGCTGCGAGTGGTGCGATCTGGAAATGGAAACCTATCGAGAGCTGCCCGAAGGATTTGTACGCGAGTACCCCGTACCCAAACGCATCCTGCTTTCCATCCACGATTTCGATCGGACGACAAAACTGCCGGGAAAGATCCGGGTGGCGCGACATGGCTTGGTGGACGCCACAAAGATCGCCGCAAACGCCCGCACGATTTCCGACAGCGTTCGCCTGCTTCGGCTGGCCCGGCGCTCGAAGAATTTCGTTGCAGTTCCGATGGGGGAGGTGGGGTTGCCCGCTCGAATCCTGGGGCTGTGGGCAGGAAGCGCTTTGGCGTACGCCCCGGTCGCTGAAGCAACCGCGCCCGGTCAAGTCTCCCTTGACGAAATGAAGCATCTCTATCGCGCGCATGCGCTCACGAGAAGGACGCGCATTTACGGCGTGATCGGTGATCCTATTGGACATTCGCTCTCGCCGTTGCTGCATAACACGGCATTTGTGGCGCGCAGAATTGATGCTGTCTATCTGCCATTCCTCGTTCATCAGCTCCGTGATTTTCTCGAGGCGGTTCCTGAATTTGGAGTCCAGGGTTTCAGCGTGACGCTGCCGCACAAGCAGAACATTTTCAAACACCTAAAGGAATGTGAACCGCTCGCCGTGGAAATCGGCGCCGTAAATACCGTTGTGGTGCATCGCGATGGTTCACTCTACGGTTGCAACACGGATTACATTGGCGTGCTTCGCGCGCTCGAGAAGAAACTCCGCATCAAAGGCAGCCGCGTGCTGATCTTCGGAGCGGGGGGATCGGCGCGAGCTGCGGCATTTGCATTGACTCGTGCCGGCGCTGTAGTCGGCATTTGCGCGCGGCGCGAAAAAACCGCGAGTGCATTGGCACGTGCGATTGGAGGAGAAGTTGTTCCGCGCCGCGCTTTGCGTACGGCGTTCTTTGACGCCATTCTGAACTCCACGCCGGTCGGCATGCATCCGCACGACGGAATCTCGCCGCTGGCGCCCGCAGAGTTAAATTGCCGCATCGTCATGGACTTGATCTACCGGCCGCAGAACACCCAGCTTCTGAGAATTGCCGCGAAAAAAGGAATTTCCACCGTGTCCGGCGTGGAGATGTTCCTCGCACAGGGCATCGCACAGTGGGAAATCTGGATGGAAAGGCGCGCGCCGGAAGCGCTCATGCGCCGGGCCGTGCTGCGCGCCCTGCGCGAGGAAGAAAAGTCGCTCCAGCGCCGCTAATCCAGAAGTGCAATAATACTCCTCTCTATTTTGAACTCGAAACTGTCAGCTGTGAACGGACCCCATGATTCAGCCGGACTTTCGCGAATTCCAGCGTCTCGCTAAGCAGGGAAACCTCATCCCCGTTTACGACGTATTTTCCGCGGACCTGCTCACACCCGTGAGCGCCTATCTTCGAATCGCACAGGGCGCCCGGTACTCGTTCCTCCTCGAAAGCGTGGAAGGCGGCGAGAAAATTGCGCGGTACACTTTTGCCGGCGCGCACCCGGAAGAAGTCTTCCGCTACGCCGGCGGCGCGTGCGTCCTGGAAAGCCGGGACCGCATGGTTTGGGAAGAACGCGATCCAATTTCCTTTTTGCGCGAGCGCATCGAGCGATTCCGTCCCGTGCGGCTTCCGGGTTTGCCGCCGCTCGTTGCAGGAGCCATTGGCTATTTCAGCTATGACATGGTCCGTTTGATCGAGCGGCTGCCCAGACGCCTGCGTGACGAAATCGGCCTTTACGATGCCATGCTGATGTTCTATCACGGCATCATTGCCTTCGATCACGTGCAGCATCGTCTGTGGATTGTTCGCAATGTTTTCACCGGAGGCTCCGGTTCGCTGCGCGCGAAATACAGCGCTGCCGTGCGCAAAATCAAAGAGACGCAGCGGCAACTCGAAGAGCCGGTGGCGGCTGAGCGCCCGAAAAAGCCATCGAAGGCGAAGAAGCGCGCTCCACTTAAGGTGAGTTCTAATTTCCGCCGGTCTGAATATCTCGCTGCCGTTCGAAAAGCCAAGCAGTACATCCGGGCGGGCGACATCTTTCAAGTCGTGCTGAGCCAGCGCTTTTCGGCGAAAACAAATTCAGAGCCGTTTGAGATTTATCGCGAACTGCGCGCACTGAATCCCTCGCCCTATCTTTTCTATTTGCAGATGAACGACGTTTCCGTCGTCGGCAGCTCGCCGGAAATGCTCGTCAAAGTCCAGGGGCGCGACGTTTTCTACCGCCCCATCGCCGGCACGCGCTGGCGCGGCAAGGAGGAAGCCGAAGACCAGCGCCTCGAGCGCGAAATGCTTGCCAGCGAGAAAGAGCGCGCCGAGCACATTATGCTCGTGGACCTGGGGCGCAACGATCTGGGACGCGTCTGCGACTACGGCACGGTACGGCCCGAAAAGTTGCTCACGGTGGAGCGCTACTCGCACGTCATGCACCTGGTTTCCAGTCTCCGTGGTCGCTTGCGCGAAGATGTCGACTGTTTCGATGCACTGATGGCCTGTTTTCCGGCCGGCACCGTTTCCGGCGCGCCGAAAGTTCGCGCCATGGAAATCATCGAAGAGCTGGAGCGCACGCGCCGCGGAATTTATGCCGGCGGCATCCTGTATCTCGATTTCGCGGGCAATCTAGATTCGTGCATCGCGCTGCGCACCATGGTTGTCAAGAGCGGTGTAGCCCATGTGCAGGCCGGCGGCGGCATTGTTGCAGATTCCACTCCGGCCGGCGAATATCAGGAGAGTGTGAACAAGTCGAAAGCCTTGCTCGCCGCGCTGGAGGCCGCACACGGCGGAAGCCGGCCGAGGACGCCGTCATGATTCTGCTGCTCGACAACTACGATTCTTTCACCTACAACCTCGCGCAGTATCTCGGCGAGCTCGGTTGCACCGTCGAAGTGCACCGCAACGACAAGATCACCGTCGAAGAAATTGCCCGGCGGAAGCCGGAGCGCATCGTGATTTCGCCTGGGCCGTGCACGCCGCAGGAGGCCGGCATCTCCGTGGAGTTAATCGAGCGCCTCGCGGGAAAATTCCCCATCCTTGGTGTGTGCTTGGGACATCAGGCCATCGGCGCCGCGTTCGGTGGCAAAATCGTCCGCGCTCCGAAACTTTTTCATGGCAAAACCAGCCAAATCCGACACGACGGTAAAAATATTTTCCGCACGTTGCCCGATCCCTTCACGGCAACGCGTTATCACTCGCTCATCGTGGAGCGCAAATCGCTCCCGCGCGAGCTCGCGATCACCGCTGAAACCGACGACGGCATCATCATGGGCCTGCGCCACCGCCGCCACAAAATCGAAGGCGTCCAGTTCCATCCCGAATCCGTCCTCACCGAATCCGGCAAGCAGCTTCTCAAGAACTTCCTCTCCCTTTAAGCCTGGAGCCCCACGGCCTCTGCGCTCCTCTGTGTACTCAGCGTCTCTGCGCTATCCTTTTCCTCTCACCAGTTCAAGTCCGCCAGAATCGCGCCATAGATTTCCATGCCGCGCCAAAAGTGTCCCAGACGCAGATTCTCGTCCGAGCTGTGCTGATGATTGTCGTAATTCACGATGGGCACGCCGATCCAGACGAGTCCCAGATCATCAAATATGTACATCGGCACGCTGCCGCCCGTGGTCGGCATGATCACCGCGTCATTCCCCGTCGCGGCTTTCACAACTTCCGCAACGGCCTTGGACACCGTCAGATCCATCGGCGTGCGCGAAGCCCGATAGCCGCCTTCATACACGACTTTCGCGATCCGCGCGTGGGCCCGCCGCTCCTCCAATGTCGGTTCGCGATCCAGCACGTAGAATCCCTGCTTCGCGATGAACGCTGCAATCTGTTCAAACTTCCGTTTCGGCTCCTCGCCTTTCACGAGCCGTGCCTCCAGCGAAGCCTCCGCCTTTTCCGGCACCACGTTTTGCGCCTGCTCTCCCACGTAAGCGCTACGCAATCCGCGAATATTCAACGAAGGCTGCATCAGCAGTTCCACCAGCTTCAAGCCGCCTCCTTCCGGTTTCGCGATACCCAATTCGCGCTGCAGATCGGCGTCATTCCAGGGCATTTCCGAAAGCGCTTTTTTCTCCACCTCGCCGAGTGGCGTCACGTCGTTGTAGTAGCCCTCAATTAGTACGCGCCCATCCGCGTCTTTCATCGACGCCAGCAGCCGCGACAATTCCATCGCTGGATTCGGCGCCCAGTTCCCATAATGTCCGCTGTGCAACGCGCGCACCGGCCCGTACACTGTGACCCCGACGCCAATGTCCCCGCGGTTTCCGAAGAAAACGAGCGGGCGCCCCGATTGATGCACTGGGCCATCCGCGGTGATGAGTAGGTCCGCGCCCAATAAATTCTTGTGCAGTTCCAGAGTTCGCTGCAGATTCGTCGAACCCGCTTCTTCCTCACCTTCAAAAATGACTTTGAGATTGACGGCTAACGGAATCTTTTTGTTGCGGAGTGCATCAAGCGCGCCAAGCAGGGCCACAATCGGCGATTTGTCGTCCGAAGCGGACCGCGCGTAAATCCGCCAGTCGTCGCTATATGCCGCGCCTCGCTGTCCCCTGCTTGCAGGAAAAGGAATCCGCTTCCCGCCTGCTTCGATGGCCGCGTCGCGAAGGGCTGGCTCAAATGGTTTTCCATCGGTCCACGCAGCTGCATCGACTGGTTGGCCGTCGTAATGCGCGTAAAAAATCACCGTGCGCTTCGCTTCCGGCGAGATCAGCTTGCCGAACACCACCGGTCCGCGCCGCGCGATCGGCAGAAGATGAGTCTCAATCCCGCGTGCTTCGAGCATCTCAACCAGATGCGCCGCGTTCTTCTGAATGTTGGGAGTGTCACTGGCAATATTGGGGATGGAAAGGAATTCGCTGAGCTCGCGCACGATGCGGTCTTCATTCGCCATGCGATAGTCGCGCACTTCCCGCGCGACTTGTGCGGGTGCCGGAGGAGCCTGCTTCTGCGCCAGCGCAGAAAGCGGCACTAGCGCAATCCATAGGGTGACCGCAATGTTTCTCAAAGTGCCCCTCCTAGAATGCGCCGGCCGCTCGGATGCGAACAAAGCTGTGCAGTGCGCGGCGCAAAGGAATTACAGATTACCGCACGGCGCGGCGCGTTGGAGTTTTCCTATCACGATGAAACCGAAAGACTGCAGAAGGCACTTCCGGTCCTATATTCCTGGATTCGCCCGAAACCGCGGCCTCTTCATTTCCCCAGCGTGGAACGCACGAAAACAAAAAGTTCAAAATTGTCATCATCGTTCTTATCGGCTGGGCAATTGAATGGACCGTCCACGAAGCTCTTAGTCCCGATCGCCCCTAACTCACTTTCAACTCAGGATTCGTATTCTCTATAAAAGGAGCTTAGCTTGCGCTTGTGAAGGCAGCGAGCGCTGCGAGTTTAGCTGAGGCCGCTCCTAATGACAGGGCCTTGCCCGCAAGATTCGCAGCCTCACGGAGATTTGGCGCGACCCCTGCGGCAACAAGAGCCGCGGCCGCGTTGATCACCACAATGTCGCGCTGCGGTCCGGCTTCCCCTGCCAGGACGCGGCGGATGATCGCCGCGTTCTCTGCCGTCGTTGCACCGCGAACTGATTCGAGCGGTGCACGCGATACGCCGAACTCCTCCGGTGTCACCGTGAAACGCCGAAATATGCCCCGCCTGACCTCGACGACCAGTGTTTCCCCAGCGAGAGAAATCTCGTCTAACCCTCCCGCGCCATGCACCACAAACGCATGCTCCACACCAAGCTCCGCAAGCGTGGCGGCCACCAGATCGATCACATCTGCCGAAAAAACACCCAAGACCTGCGATTGCGCGCCTGCGGGATTTGTGAGCGGGCCCAGCAAATTAAAGACCGTGCGCACGCCAATCTGCTTGCGCGCAGGAGCGGCATGCCGCGTAGCCTTATGCGCCGCCTGCGCGAACAAGAACCCAATGCCAATCTCCCGGATCGCACGTCCGTACCGTTCGAACGGCAGATCGATGCGCACACCGAGCGCTTCCAGTACATCCGCTGAACCACTTTGCGAACTCGCCGCGCGGTTGCCGTGTTTCGCAACGCGCGCACCGGCGGCCGCCGCCACAATCGCCGCTGCCGTCGAAATATTAAACGTGTTCGAGCCGTCGCCCCCCGTGCCGCACGTGTCGACCATCTGCTCGGGGCGCGCCTCGCCAGCGGCGAAGACCCGCGTGGCATTTCGCCGCATCACCCGCGCGAATCCCGTGAGTTCCTGCACCTGCACCGGCCGCTGGTTCAGCGCTGTCAGTATCCGCACGATCTCCGGCGTCTCCATCCGACCCGAAAGCAGCTCGTCCATTGCCGCTTCTGCCTCAGCGCCTGTGTAGAAGTGGCCGGATTCAAGGCGCTCGATCTCTTTGCGAATTTCGTTCATTTTGTGGTTGTTTTGCGTGTCCCGCGTCCTTGCTCAGTTCCCGGCTTCCGAGTAAACTTCTATGTTTCAAGTTGCCTCAAAATTCTAGCACTGGTCTTACGCTCCGCGGTCGATCAGGAACGAACTGCCTCAAGGCCGCACAGGGAACGGAACCTCAATGAAGATTCACGAGTATCAGGCGAAGGCGATACTGGCGCGCTACGGCGTGACTACACCGCGCGGCGAAGTTGCTTTCACCAAGGAAGAAGCGCGCGAAGCCGCGCAGCGTCTGAAGTCGAACATTTGCGTCGTGAAAGCGCAAATCCACGCTGGCGGGCGCGGAAAAGCCGGCGGCGTCAAGCTCGCCCGTTCCTCGGACGAAGCCGCCGACATCGCCAGCCATATCCTGGGAATGAAGCTCGTCACCCCGCAAACCGGTCCTGCGGGCCGCATTGTAAAGCGCGTGCTCGTCGAGGAAGGCCTCGATATCAAGCGCGAGCTTTACCTCGGATTACTCGTCGACCGCGCTATCGGCCGCGTCGTGTTCATGGCCAGCGCCGCAGGCGGGATAGAAATCGAAGAAGTCGCCAAGAATAATCCCAGCGCGATTTTGCACGAAGCGATTCATCCCGCCGTTGGTCTGCAACTGTACCAAGCGCGCAAAATCGCTTTCGGTCTTGGTTTGTCCATCGAAGTTGTCAATCAATCGGTGCCTTTCCTGCAGGCTCTTTATCGCGCGTTCATCGATACGGATGCCTCGCTGCTCGAAATCAATCCCTGCGTGGTCACCGGCGATGGCAAACTCGTCGCGCTCGACGCCAAAATGACCTTCGATGACAACGCGCTCTTCCGTCACAAGGAACTCCGCGAGCTGCGCGACCTCGATGAGGAAGATCCCCTCGAAGTGGAAGCTTCGAAGTACGGCCTCAACTACATCAAGCTTGAGGGCAGCGTGGCCTGCATGGTGAACGGCGCGGGCCTCGCCATGGCCACCATGGACATCATCAAGTACGCTGGCGGCTCGCCCGCAAACTTTCTCGATGTCGGCGGCGGCGCTTCCGCCGATCAAGTGAAAAATGCCTTCCGCATTCTTATGAGCGACCCGGCCGTGAAAGCCGTGTTCATCAATATTTTTGGAGGCATCCTGCGCTGCGATGTGCTCGCTACCGGCGTCGTTGCCGCCGCAAAGGACCTTCAATTGAAAGTGCCCGTCGTCGTACGCATGGAAGGAACCAACGTCGAACTCGGCCAGCAGATTCTCCGCGACAGCGGTTTGAACTTCACCATCGCCAACGACATGAAGGACGGCGCCGAAAAAGTCGTGGCACTCGCTGGGGGTGCGCGATGAGCGTTCTCGTTAACGAAAAAACGCGCCTGCTCGTTCAGGGATTCACCGGCCGCGAAGGCACGTTTCACACGCAGCAGATGATCGAGTATGGAACGAATGTCGTCGGAGGCGTTACGCCCGGCAAAGGCAGCTCCAAACACCTCGAGCGCCCCGTGTTCAATACCGTTGCCGACGCCGCGAAAGCCACGGGTGCAACCGCTTCCGTGATTTTCGTCCCTCCGCCGTATGCTGCCGACGCTATTCTCGAAGCTGCCGATTCCGAAATTCCGCTCGTGATTTGCATCACGGAAGGCATTCCCGCCTTGGACATGGTCCGCGTCGCCGCCACCGTGGATTTCAAAAAGACTTGCCTCATCGGTCCCAACTGCCCCGGCATCATCTCTCCCGGCAAATGCAAAATCGGCATCATGCCCGGCCGCATTCACAAACAGGGAAACGTTGGAGTCGTCAGTCGCAGCGGCACGCTAACCTACGAGGCCGTCGACCAATTGACCAAACTTGGCATCGGCCAGTCCACCTGCATCGGCATCGGCGGCGATCCCATCATCGGCACGTCGTTTCTCGACGCCATCAAATTTTTCAACGATGATTCAGACACACACGTCATCATTTTGATCGGCGAAATCGGCGGCAACGCCGAAGAACGCGCCGCGGAATGGATCAAAGCCAACGTCAAGAAGCCCGTCGTCGGCTTCATCGCCGGCCAGACCGCGCCACCGGGCCGCCGCATGGGTCACGCCGGCGCGATCATCAGCGGAGGTCAAGGCACGGCGAAAGACAAATATGCGGCCATGGCCGCCGCCGGCATCCACACCGTCGAATCGCCTGCGGACATCGGTTCAACCGTCGCCGCCGCCTTGAAGTCATAGCTTTTGGCGGGACAGACTTCAGTCTGTCCGCTTTTTCCCCGGCCGGGACCATGTTGATCGTCGGACGTCTTGCCGGATAGCTCGCAGCAATCTTTTGGAGGAATTCTCAGTGGCAATTGAAAGAACTTTCGCAATCATCAAGCCGGACGCTGTTGGTCGCAATCTTCAAGGCGAAATCCTCTCCCGCATCCAAAAAGCGGGCTTCAAAATCGTCGCCATCAAATCCATGCGCCTGACCAAGGAAGAAGCCGGCGGCTTCTACGCGGTCCATCGCGAGCGCCCTTTCTTCGGCGAGCTCATCGCCTTTATGAGCTCCGACAAAATCTTCGCCATGGTCCTCGAAGCCGAAGGCGCCATCCTCAAGTGGCGCGACACCATGGGCGCCACCGATCCCAAGAAAGCCGCGCCAGGCACCATCCGCCACGATCTCGGCACTAGCATCGGCAACAATTGCACCCACGGCTCCGACGCCCCGGAAACCGCCGCTTTCGAAATTGGATATTTCTTTTCGGACCTTGAACTCATCTAAGTTTATGGTGGCCCAGTCTTCAACAATAGGCCGCCACTGCTATTCATCAACATGCAATTCTCTTGAGTCTTGAACTATTCGACTCCGGAGATTTCATTATGGATCCTCTCCGCGAACTCGGCCGCACGCTCCTCTTCCTCGGAGGTTTTGTCGTTCTCACTGGCGCACTTCTCTTTTTCGGCGGCAAACTCCCCTTCCGCCTGGGACGCCTCCCAGGCGACATCGTCCATCGCGGCGAGCACAGCACCATCTACTTTCCGATCGTGACCTGCTTGGTGCTCAGTATCGGCCTAAACCTGCTTCTATGGCTTTTCTCTCGCTTCCGCCGCTGACCCTCCCTCCAGCATTGGCCATCTCCGTCCAAAGACGCACCCGTGCCCAGTTCACGTCACATCGGCAACGCGCTGTTTTGCCGCAGAATTGACTCTCGCAATTAGCCCCAGTAGAGTTATTCGTCCTCACGCACACTCGCGCGAAGGAGATCGCCGCGTGCTCGTAAGAGTATTTGAAGACAAACTCACACTCAGCAAATCCGCCGCCGAACAAGCGTCCACCACGATACGCCGTGCGATCCTCAATCGCGGGCGCGCCCGTATCATCGTCGCAACCGGAACATCCCAGTTGGATTTTCTCGATGCGCTCACCAGCGCCGAAAACATCGATTGGCAGCGTGTCGAGATGTTTCACCTCGATGAATACGTCGGGCTGCCCATCACTCATCCGGCCAGCTTTCGCAAATATCTTCTCGAGCGTCTGATTTCCAAAACCGGGATCGCGCAGCATCACTTGCTGGATGGCGACCGTGTTCCCGGTGAAGTAATCCGCCGCGTCGGTGAGGCGCTGCGCTCCGCGCCCGTCGATGTTGCATTTGCCGGTATCGGAGAAAACGGCCATCTGGCGTTCAACGACCCTCCCGCCGATTTCCAAACGGAAGATCCTTACCTCGTCGTCAACCTCGATGAACCTTGCCGCCGCCAGCAAGTGGGCGAAGGTTGGTTCGCGAATCTTTCGGAAGTTCCCCGGCAGGCGATTTCCATGTCGGTCCGTCAGATTTTGAAGGCCAAAGAAATCATCGCCGTCGTCCCCGATGCGCGCAAAGCGCAGGCGGTCAAGCTCTGTCTCGAGGGCGAAATTAGTTTGATGGCGCCCGCTTCCATCCTGCGCACTCATCCGGCCGCGACACTCTATCTCGACAGCGAATCCGCCGGTCTGCTCAACGCGGCAACGCTCGCTGCTCTGGCCGCCGGATAATCCGTGACTCCCGCCGTTTCTACCAGCCCATTTGGCGAAACGGCCGCCGAGAGATGCTCATGGCGGTAGCAAAACCATTGAATTCGGCTCAGCCTCGTCCTATTCCCTCCCTACGCTGGTGGATCGGCGGAATTCTATTCGCCTCGACCGTCATCAACTATATCGACCGCCAGACCCTTTCCATTCTTGCGCCGTTTCTGAAGCAGGACTATCACTGGACCAATGTGGACTACGCCAACATCGCCATCGCTTTTCGTATTGCCTATTCCGTCGGACAAACCATATGCGGGCGGCTGATGGATCGCGTGGGCACGCGGCGCGGCCTGACCATTAGCGTCACCTGGTACTCGATCGTCTCCGTCTTGACCTCTCTGGCCAATGGCCTTTCAAGCTTTGCTTTATTTCGTTTCCTGCTCGGCGCGGGCGAATCCGCCAACTGGCCTGGCGCGAGCAAAGCGGTTTCCGAATGGTTTCCAAAGCGCGAGCGCGGGCTTGCGGCGGCGTTGTACGATAGCGGCTCCTCCGTCGGCGGTGCAGTTGCGCCCTTCGTGATTCTGCCGGTGTACCTTCGCTGGGGATGGCGAGTTGCGTTTGTCATTCCAGGACTGCTCGGATTCTTGTGGCTCATCGTCTGGCGATCGATGTACCACCTGCCTCAGGATCATCCGCGCATCAGTGACGCCGAGCGCCAAATGATTCTTGCCGAGACCCAGGAAGCGCAAATCGCCGGTAAGCCTCGGCTGCCATGGCACGATCTCTTGAAGCTTCCACAAACCTGGGGAACGATCCTCTCCAAGGCCCTTACCGATCCCGTTTGGTTCTTCATCACGGACTGGTTTCCCATCTACCTGGTCGCAAAAGGCATTTCGCTTAAAAGCGGCCTGCTCGCCGTGTGGGTTCCTTTTCTCGCTGCGGACCTGGGCAATTTCTTCGGCGGCGGCGTTTCTGGCTATTTGATTCGGCGCGGCTGGTCGTTAGGCGCCGCGCGAAAAGCGCTGGTTGTCTTCGGAGGTGTCGGCGTTCTGCTGCTCATCCCTACGATCTTTACCGTGAACCTCTACCTGATCACGCTGCTTTTCGCGCTGGCCACGTTTTCCTACGCATCGTTTTCCACGATCGCAAACGTGCTGCCCACCGACCTCTACCATAGCGACGCCGTGGCTTCAGTCAGCGGCCTTAGCGGCACCGGCGCGGGCATCGGCACTATCATCGCCTTCGAGTTGATTGGACACCTTTCCGACGCGCGCCAGGCATCCGCCGTACATTCCTTCGATCCGATCGTGATTGCCGCGGGGCTGATCCCCTTCGTCGGCATGATTCTCGTGTTGCTCCTCGTCCGCAATACGCGCGCCACCGACCAGGGCTTAGTCCGCCGCATCTGATCCGCCAAATTGCCGCCGCGGAGAACGTTCTGCCTTCTCCTCACGACCTTTCCTTTACTCCTTTATCTCCTCAACCTCCTTTACTTCACCACATCGACCTTGAACTCCGCACGAATAAACGCCTTGATCCCTTCTTCTCCCGTCAGTCGCAAGCATAGCAGCCTGCCTTCGCGCTCCACGTCAATGTGAAAATCGAAGAAGAGGCAGCACTTGCTCTCCGCCGCCACCCATTCCGCCAACTCCGCCAGCGAAATGTCTGAGGGACTGAACTGGAATTCATAGCCGTTCTCGGTTTCGACGATTTCCTTGCGCTCGGCGGCAAGTTTTTCACTCAATTGCTTGTGCCGCGCCCGCTCGTTCGGACTCAGAGCTTTGGTGTTGCAGTAGAACTTGCTTTGCATCGTCGTCGCCTGCCTTTCGGGCCTCCCTACGATTGCCGGGCTTTGCGCCAGCAGCCCCGCAGCTCCGCCGCCCGCAAGGAGCATAGCCACAGCACATCTCCCTGCGATTTGCCTGCTCGTTTCTACAAAACTCTTCTTTCCGCTCATAGTCTTCCTCCAAATAGGATTTGCCACGTCCCACCCCGGATGCTAGAACTTAAAGTCAGCTTTAAGTCAAGGTGATATTCCAGGGAGCGAAAAAATGAAAATCGGGGAACTTGCCGTGCGTGCCGGTCTCAACGCCTCCGCCCTCCGCTACTACGAAGAAATGGGCCTGCTCGCCCCTCCGCACCGCATCGGAGGTCAGCGGCGTTATCCGAGCGACGCCCTCGACCGCGCGCTCCTCATTCGCTTCGCCAGGGACATGGGCTTCACGCTCGGCGAGATCAAACTCTTTCTCCACGGCCTGCGCGACAACACTCCGGTTGGCCCCCGCTGGGAAAAACTCGCTCATAACAAAATCACCGAAATGGATGAAACGATTGAGCGTTCTATTCGCATGAAATCTCTTCTCCAGCATCTCCTCCACTGCCACTGCCCCTCGCTGCAAATCTGCGTCCAGCGCCTCAGCCTGAGCCCCAGCTTCCGCCGCATAGCGCGCCGCATCAAGTGACTCCCGTGGTGCTCTTCTTGTTTTTCTGGAGGGCACGACTTCAGTCGCGCGGTATCTGCGACGCGCTGCTGGCCTTGGTGGTATAGTTTTCGGCCCCACACTTGCATCGGAGGACGCACCATGAAAATCAAACTTCTCGCCCTCGCTGTGACACTTAGCGTTTCTAGTTACCATGCCGCCGGGCAGTCCTCCACCGCGCCGCCAGCGGCGCCGAAACCTCCGCAGGACCTCTCAGCCCAGGTTCCAACTCCCAAACCGGAGGACGTCAAATCCATCGACAGCATCCTCGCCGCTCTCTACGACGTCATCTCCGGCCCCGCCGGCGAGCGCGATTGGAATCGTTTTCGCTCCCTGTTTTTACCCGGAGCCACTCTCACCTCCGCCGGAAAAGACCGCGAAGGGAATATTCACGTTCGTCCGCGCACCGTGGAAGGATATGTGACGGGCGCCGGCGGCTATTTCGCACAGCACGGTTTTTTCGAAAGCCCGATCGTGAGCCGCGTCCAGACGTTTGGCAATGTCGCCCAGGTCTTCTGCAGCTACGAATCCCGCAACGCCCCTGCGGAAGCGCCCTTCGCCCGTGGGATCAACAGCATCCAGTTGGCTTATGATGGCAAACGCTGGTGGGTCGTCAGCATCCTCTGGGACGAAGAGCGCCCCGACAACCCTCTCGCCAAGGAATTTGCCGTCAAGCCCGGCAGCAAATAGATGCCTATTCCTACGTTCACGCTTTTTACCCCCTTTCCCTATTTTCTTGCCGGCAATGATCGCCAACATCGCGCTATCCCACAGAACCCAAACCACTTACAAGTAATTCATTGACAAACAGTACCTATATGCTATAATGCTTTTTTGAGCTATATAGTGCAACTGCGCGCCGCCCACCTGCCAACGCGCGGAACCTCTCGCCCACTGACGCAACTGCGAACGACTCCTCAGCCGACACCCTTTTCTTTTCATACACTTACAAATGCCCTCTCCCGTAACTCCTTTCCTATCAAACCCTTACAAATGCCCGGCGGGTGTGTGGGGTACAACTCTTCAATTTCTCTTCAAGATCGAAATCTCGAACCTGTAAGCCCTGTGTTTGTCACTCATGTAAACACATGCTCCTGTAACTCCTTTGTATGCCACTCATACGAAAACAACCGGGGTGTGGCCCAACTCTTCCCCTTTTGGCCCGCTACTGCGACCGGTATCGCTACATCTTTACCTCCTTATCTCTTTACATCATCTTTTTGGTGTCATCTTCCATGACTCAGCAACTCACATTCAACCTCCAGCCCACCCGCAAGGCTTGGACCGTCAGCGAACTCACCGCAAAGATCCGCGACCTCCTCGCCAGAAACTTTACCGACATCAACGTGCAGGGTGAAATCTCCAACTGCCGCGAAGCGCAGTCCGGCCACATCTATTTCACTCTGAAAGACGATCGCGCACAGGTCCGCTGCGTCTTTTTCAAGCAGCAGCAGCGTGGCATCAAGTTCCGCCCGGAAGACGGCCTCCAAATGACCGTGCGCGGCTCGATCAGCGTTTACGAATCACGCGGCGAGTATCAGATTTACGTGGAAAATCTGGAGCCCATTGGTCTCGGCGCGCTCCAGCTCGCGTTCGAGCAATTGAAGAAACGCCTCGAAGCCGAAGGCCTGTTCGATCCGGCGCGCAAGAAACCGCTGCCGCTTCTTCCCAGCCGCATCGGCATTATCACCTCGCCGCGCGGCGCCGCCGCGCGCGACGTCGTGCGCATCCTCACGCGCCGTTTCCCGAACGTGCATCTGATCGTCTATCCCGTGCGCGTCCAGGGCGAAGGCTCCGCCGAGGAAATCGTCAAAGCCATGAAGTTTTTCAATACCAGAAAAATCGTGGACGTGCTCATCCTCGCGCGCGGTGGCGGCTCAATGGAAGATCTGTGGGCCTTCAACGAAGAAATCGTCGCGCGCGCGATCTTCGCTTCAGAAATTCCCGTAATCTCTGGCGTCGGCCACGAAACTGATTTCACCATCGCCGATTTCGTCGCCGACGTTCGCGCTTCGACGCCTTCCGCCGCCGCCGAGCTCGTCGTCCAGACCCGCGCCCAATTCGACAAGCACATCGCCGACCTGCGCGAAACCCTCGCTGGCTTGATCCGCTATCGCATGATGGAATGGTCGCGCCGCGTCCACGAACTCTCTGCCCGCCGCGGCTTCCGCCGACCGCTCGATCTCCTTCGCCAGCAGCGCCAGCGCGCCGATGAAATGACTTCGCGCCTCGCTCTCGGCCTTCGCGCGCGCCTTGAGCAATCGCGCAAGCGCTTCACTGCTGCTTACTTGCGCATCGCTTCCTTCGATTTTCGCGTGAAGATGGCCGCCTTCCGCCTGCGCCTCGAAAGACATACCGCCGAACTCGGCGTCCGCATCGAGCGCTTTCTGCGCGCGAAACGCGACCGCCTCGAAAAACTTGCCTTGCAGCTCCAGGAACGCAGCCCCCTGCGCGTTCTCGAACGTGGCTACGCCATCGCCACCGACGCCGCCGGCAACCTCCTCCGCGACGCCGCCCAAGTCGCTCTCGGCGACACCGTGGCCATCCAGCTCCATCGCGGCAAACTATCTACGGAAGTGAAAAGAAAGGAGTCTTAACTGTTCGCTGATATCGGATCGCTGATCACAAAAAACTATTCGTCATCGGAAGAAGAGGCAACTTTGAGTACAGCGAGGAACGCCTCCTGGGGAATATCAACCTGGCCAACGCGCTTCATGCGGCGCTTGCCTTCTTTTTGTTTTTCGAGGAGTTTGCGTTTGCGGGAAATGTCGCCGCCGTAACACTTGGCGAGAACGTTTTTGCGGATGGCCGCGACGGTTTCGCGTGCAATGACGCGGCTGCCAATCGCGGCTTGGATCGGCACTTCAAACATTTGCCGCGGTATCAGCTTGCGCAAGCGCGTTACCAGATCGCGTCCGCGCTCCGCTGCAAAGTCGCGGTGGATGATCAGCGCCAGCGCATCTACCGGTTCGCCGGCGACCAACACATCCAGCTTGATCAGGTCGGATTCGCTATAACCCGCGAGATGATAATCGAGCGAGGCGTAGCCGCGTGAAGCGGATTTTAGGCGGTCGTAGAAATCGAGCACGATTTCATTGAGCGGCAGCTCGTAGGTGAGCATCACGCGAGTCGGCGAAAGATATTCGAAATTTTTCTGCGTGCCGCGCTTTTCCTGGCAGAGCTGCAGGATTCCGCCCACGGAATCTTCGTTGGTGATGATCATTGCTTTGATGATCGGCTCTTCGATTTTTGCGATGTCGCTAGGATTTGGAAATTTCGCCGGGCTGTCCACTTCGATCACTTCGCCGGTCACCCGCGTGATGCGGTAGCGCACGCTCGGCGCGGTGGTAATCAGGTTGAGTCCGAATTCTCGCTCCAGCCGCTCCTGCACGATTTCCATGTGCAGCAGGCCGAGGAAGCCGCAGCGGAAGCCGAAACCGAGCGCGACGGAATTTTCCGGCTCGTAAAAAAACGCCGCGTCGTTCAGTTGCAATTTTCCGAGCGCATCGCGCAGCGGTTCGTAGTCATCTGCGAGCACGGGAAATAATCCGGCGAACACCATCGGCTTGATGGCTTCGAATCCTGGCAGCGCCGGAGCGGGATGCGCCACTTCGATGACCGTGTCGCCCATGCGCGCATCGGCCACGCGTTTGATGTTTGCGACGATGAAGCCGACGTCTCCGGCTTCGAGTTCCTCGAGCGCGATCGGTTTCGGAGTCAGCGTGCCGAGCTGTTCGACTTCGTAGGTATCGTTGCCCGCGACGAGTTTGATTTTCACATGATTCTTGATGCGACCTTCCATCACGCGCACCAGCACTACCGCGCCGCGGTAAATGTCGAACCACGAATCGAAAATCAGCGCCTGCAACGGGTTTTCCGCACTGCCTTTGGGCGGCGGTACGCGCGCAACGATCGCCTCGAGCACGTCTTCGACGCCGATGCCGCTTTTTGCGCTAATGAGTAGCGCGTCCTCCGCGGGAATCGCGAGCACGCTTTCGATTTGCTCCTTCACGAATTCCGGCTGCGCCGCCGGCAAATCAATTTTGTTGATGACCGGCAGAATCGTCAGATTGTGTGACGCAGCAAGAAAAGCATTCGCGACCGTCTGCGCTTCCACGCCTTGCGAGGCATCCACAACCAGCAGCGCGCCTTCGCACGCGGAAAGCGCGCGCGAAACTTCGTAGGAAAAATCGACGTGCCCCGGCGTATCGATCAAATTCAGCCGGTACATATTTCCGTCTTTCGCTTTGTAATGCAGGCGAATGCTTTTCGCTTTGATGGTGATGCCGCGTTCGCGCTCTAAGTCCATCGAGTCGAGAACTTGCTCGTGCATTTCGCGCTCGGTCAACGCGCCGGTCATTTCGAGCAGGCGGTCCGCCAGCGTGGATTTGCCGTGGTCGATGTGCGCGATGATGCAGAAATTGCGTATGAACTTCGGATCCATTGTTGTCGATTACCGGCTGGAGCGGCTGCGTTCGAACGGGCGAAATATGCAGCGAAAAAACCGTGCCGTGTAAACATTCAGTTTGCCACAAGTCTGCGTGTCCGTCAGCAGAGGCACGGGCGAGATCGTAAATAAAACAGGAATGTGCTGATTTCTAGGAATTTGCTCAGAGGCGGACCGAGCGCAGCTGAATTCTGCGCGGTCAGGCCATGACGCTAATTTTCTCTTAGCGCCACAATGGGATCAACGTTCATCGCGCGGGCTGGAAAATCATTCGCGGCATTCCGCAATGAGCGTTTAGACGCCGCAGTGTAGGGAATGGCCGCCAGTTGATTCCCCAGTCCATACAACGAAGTCACGCCCCAGCCGACACCCCAGACAACGTGGCCGACGTGTTGGCGGCTGACCGGCGACACTCCAGACTGTTTTTCACTCCCGCACGGGGCGGCGTCCATGGAGATTAGGGACAATGGCTAAATTACTAAGTCCAGAGCCATTATTGGGTGAAGTGAAATGCACCGAGCAGGATTGTGCTATGCGAGAGTGCCGGATTCCGCGCCCGTGCATGTGGGCCATTTGGGGTAGCGAACACGAGGCGCTCTTATTCCTCGCGGAGGGTGCGGACCGGCTCGACGCGGGTGGCACGGTAGGCGGGGAGGATGGTGGCGAGGAGACCGACGGCGACGAGAAGCAGGGCGACTCCTGCGAAGGTGAGCGGATCGGTAGCGCGGACGCCGTAAATCAGGGACGTCACAACTCTGCTAAGGGCAAATGCGGCTGCCAGGCCGAGGGCCACGCCCAGCAAGATGGGCTTCATGCCATCGGCAACTACCAATTGCAGGACATCGGAAGGGGTGGCACCGAGCGCCATACGAATGCCAATTTCGCGGACCCGGCGGCGAACGCTGTAGGAGAGCACGCTGTAGATTCCGACGGCAGCGAGGACCAGCGCCAGCCCGGCGAACGCGCCGAGCAGGAACACGTTGAAGCGCTGCGGAGACAACGAGGCGGAAATCAAGCCTTCCATCGTGACCACGCCAACGACCGGGGTTTCCGGATCCACGCGGTGCACGGCGCTGGTGACGCCAGAGATCGCGCTCGCCGGATCGGCGCTGGTCCGTACGGCAAGGCTCATCCCGAACGAGCGCCAAGCTTCCGAAGGCGGCGGGACTGTGAGTTGGCTCAATGGCCAATAAACCGTTTCGACGGGCTGGGTTTGGTCGAGCGAATCCTGTTTCACGTCACCGACCACGCCAGCGACTTCCCGCCTCACATCTGAGAAAAACGTCAGTGTGATGTGCTTGCCGATCGGATTTTCATTGGGCCAGAAACGCTTGGCCATGGATTCGCTGATGAAAACCACGGGCGGCCGAGCTGCCACGTCCGCGTCGCTCAAGTCGCGGCCCCGCAACACCGGGACGCGCATCGCACGCAAGTAGCCCGGGGAGACCATGCGAACGTCCACCTCGGGCTGATCCGCCATCGGCACGACGGCCTGGCCTTCGACGGCGACGGGCTGGTGCGAGCCGCCGTTGTTCATCGGCAAACTATCGATCAGGCCGGCTGATTCCACACCCGGCGTTGCGCGGACCTGCCGCAGCACCTGGTCATAAAAGTTGATCTGTGCGGCCGGACTGGAGAACTTCGTGCCAGGAACAGTCAGCCTCGCCGTCAAGACGTTATTGGGATCGAAGCCGGGCTGAACGCTGCTGAGCCGCAACAAACTGCGGATCATCAGGCCGGCGCCGATCAGCAGCACCAGCGACAAGGCAACCTCCGAGACCACCAGCAAGCCGCGCGTGTTGCTTCCGCTGGAATCCGAACTGCCGCGACTTTGGCCCTGTTTCAGGGCTTCGTTGACATCTGTTCTCGTGAATCGGATGGCCGGCAGGAGACCCGCGAGAATTCCCGCAAAGAGCGCAAGAAACAGGGTGAAGGCCAGTACCGGCGCGTCGAGCGTAATTTCCGTGGCACTCGGGAGCCGGTTGGCGAGGAATTTCTGAATTAGCGTAATCCAAAAGCGCGCCAGGAAAAGCCCGAGCGCGCCGCCCGAGAGAGAGAGAAGCAGCGTCTCCGCAAGAATCTGGCGCAGCACCGCGGCGCGGCTAGCACCCAGCGACGTGCGGATGGCGATTTCTTTCTTTCGCGCGAGAGTTTTGGCGAGCACCAGATTGGCGACGTTGGCACACGCGATCAAGAGCACAAAGGCCACCGCGCCTAGTAAGACGAGCAGGGCTGGCCGCACGTCGCCGACAATCTCCTCGCGCAGGGGAACAACCGTAGCGCCCCAGCCCTTATCGTCTTCTGGGTATTGCTGCTCGAGACGCGCGGAAATCGCGCCGAGGTCCGCTTTGGCTTGCTGCACGGCAACTTCAGGCTTCAGGCGCCCGATGACCATGTAATTATGATTCCCGCGTACCGCGCGCTTCTCGTTGGCCCAAGCCAGGGGAACCCATAGCTCAGCCCAGGCTGGAAATTTGAACTTGGGGGGCATAACGCCGACGACGGTGTAGGGCCGGCCATCGAGGAGGACGCTCCGGCCCACGATGCCAGGATCGGCGGCGAAGTGATCGCGCCAAAGCGTATGCCCCAGGATCACGACTTGACCCTGGCCGGGGCGATCTTCCTCCGGCGAAAACGTGCGTCCAAGAACCGGTTGTACACGCAGGATGGAAAAGAATCCAGGCGCGACGGCCGCTCCGCGGATGGCCTCGGGACGTTCGTCGCCACCTACATTGAAGCTGGCAAATCCATATGCGGCCATTTGCTCGAACGAGCGGTTCTGGCTTCGCCAGTCCAAGTAATTCGCCGGTGAGACGGAGAAAAAGGTCATTCCGGGGAAGCTCTTGGCGGGAGGGACGTGCCAGACCTGCATAATGCGGGGGGCGTCCTGGTAGGGCAACGGACGCAGGAGCACCGCGTTCACGATGGAGAAGATAGCCGTGTTGGCGCCTATGCCTAGCGCCAGGACCACGATAGCGGCCAGGGTGAACCCTGGGTTGCGCAGCAGGATGCGAAAGCCATAGCGAAAGTCCGCGACCAGGTTACCCATGGAAAGTCACCCCCGTCTCACCGCGGGCTACGACCCCTGCGGGGACACTAGTTAGAGACGAAGGATTAGCCAAGATGTTTCCTGTCAGTATTGTGGCCCGCCGTACCCGATACTGCATCGCTCGATTGCGTGGAGTTTTGACCCGTCGCGAGCGGGGTATATAGTTGAGAGTCAGGGCAGCTCGAAGTTGACATGGAACAGCCCGACAACGCCAGGCAATTGGCGGCCGATTCATAATTTCAAGAACTGCAAAGGCAATTCGAACGCATGGCCGGAGACGTCAGCAAGCATTTGGAACGCGCCAAGCGCTTCCTCGAGAAGAACCGCGTCGAGGATGCCATCGAGGCTTATCTAGCCGTGCTCGACGAGGCGCCGCAGCATCAGGAGGCCACGCAGGCGCTCGGGGATTTGTACGCGCGGATGGACCAGCCGGAGCGCGCGGCGGTATATTACGGAATGCTGTTTGACCTGCTGGTGGATCCGAAAGACGAGACGAAAGCCCTCGCGATTTACAACCGGTTTCTGCGTTCGAATTCCGGTGTGCAGCTACCCGAGCGCATCGCGCGCTACGCCTTCCTGCAGCAAAGACAAAATCATCCCGACGAAGCGATCGAGCAGTACACCAAAGCGGCGGAACTTTTCACAACGGCGTCTCGCGAGGAAGATGCGCTTTTTTGCTGGGAGCGCATCGCGCAACTGGATCCTGAAGACAAGAACCGGCAATTGAAGCTTGCGGAGGCCGCCGAACGCCAGGGAAAAAATGCTCTCGCGGCGCGCGCGTTTCTGCGCGCCGGGCAGCTTGCTTCCGCGAGCGGCGCCGCGGCCGACGCGCTGAACGTGCTGGGCCGTGCGCACCGGCTCGCTCCGCAGGAGCGCAGCGTGGCCCTGCTCTATGCGCAGGCTAACCTGCAATCCGGCAACGCGGTTCGCGCGGCGGCCTTGTTGGAACCCTTCGCGGGAACCGAGAGCGACGCGATGTTTCTCGATACCTATGGCGACGCGCTGATGCGGTCCGGAAATCTGGAGCGTGCCCGCGAGGTGCTGGACCGCCTCATCCGGGAGAAAAAGGAAGGAATGACGCGGCTGTTCGACCTTGCCGACCATTACGCCGCCGCGGGACAGGATCAGAAGGCCGTTGAAATTTTGGTCGTGGTGAAGCTACGGATGTTCGCGGACAAGCGTCAGAACGAATTCGCGGCGTTGACGGATGCACTCGCGGCCAAACATTTGCACTCGCAGGCCGTTCTTGAGTTTTCCGCTTCCATCTATAACGAGCTCAATCGCGAATCGCAGTACTTCGAGATTTTGATCAAGCTCTTTGACGTCTATCTGCATTCGGGAAACGTGGCGAAGGCAGCGGAGTCTCTGGAGCGGCTCGTGGACATCGACGCCTACGACTACCGCAATCAGGAACGGCTGGAGCAGTTGCGCGGCCGCGTTGATGAGGCCTATTTGAAAAGGGTGGGAAGCCGCCTGGCGAAATCCGGGACGGAAACCGCGGCCCACACGTCGCACCCGGCCCCGGGGCAGAATGCGGCGTCGCCGCCTCCTTTGAGCGAGGAAGGCCGGCACAAGCAGGCGCTCGAAGACCTGATCGTGCAGACGGAGATTTTCTTGCAGTATTCCTTGCAGAGCAAAGCTTTGGAGCGCTTGCAAAGAATCGCAGCGATGTTTCCTGGCGAGGAAGAGCACAGCGCGCGACTCGCCAATCTGTACCAGCTGGCAAATTGGTGGCCACCGGGCGCGCCCAAGCCGAAAACGGAGCCTGCGCCTCCGGCTGCTGCCGCGCCGGCTGCTCCAGCGGTTGTCGAGCCCCCGCCCACGCCGATTACCGGGAAGACCGGTGTGTATTCGGCGGATACTTTGCGGGATCTCTCCAAGATCTCGGAGATCAATCAGAAGATCTTCCGGCAGCAGACGCCGCGGGCGATGTTGAACACCGCGGTCAACGAGGTTGGAACGTATCTTCGTGGAACGCGGGCGCTGGCAGTGGTTGGCGCGCCGGGCCGGCCGCCGGAAATGGCAGCGGAATTTTGCGCCCATGGCGTGAAGCCGGCGCCCGGGGCGCAGGTGGTTTTGCTTCTTGCACAAATGGAAAAGGCCGAGCCCGATGAACTCGGCGGACTGATCGCAGATGCGACAGACGGCTCCATCCTGGGCGAATTGGGACTGGAGACCGCGCTGGGCGTGATGATTACGGACAAAGAGACGCAGATGCCAGCGGGGATGCTGATCATCGGCTATGCCGAGGAACATAAGTGGAAGCCGAATGAGGCGTATTTTTTGCAGGCCATCGGCGATCAGATGTTGATGAGCGTCAGTCACACGCGGCTACGCTCGCTCGTGCGGCGCATGGGAGTTTCAGATGAGCGCAGCGGGCTGCTGAGCCGCAGCTCGTACCAGAGTTGTCTGCTGACGGAAGCGGATCGCGCGCGGACGCAGGGAACACCGCTGGCTCTGGCGATTTTGCAGATTGACCGAGGTGCGGAGATTTTGCGACAGCAGGGAGAATCGTCGCTGGAAAGATTTCTGGAGCAACTGGCGCGATCGCTGCAGCCCATCGTGCGGCAGAACGACGTGGCCGTAAAGTACACGTCGTGGTCGCTGGCGTTTATTTTGCCGGATACGACGCTGGCTGGCGCGCAGAATCTTGCCGATAAACTGCGGAGGGCGGCATCCGGTCTGCGGCCGCCGTGGGATTCGACGCAGATTACGTTGAGCGCGGGAATTGTCGAGGCCGTGCCGAAGCATGAATACGACAGTGAAGACATCGTAACGGATCTAATCAACCGTGCAGAGTTTTCCATCGAAGAAGCGCGAAAAAAGGGTGGAGATACGGTCGTAACACTGGAAACGCCCAAGCTCTGAGAGTCTACTCTCTCAATCGGTGACCACTCGCTTTCTGCCGAATCTACAAGGGTGTGCGACAACCCCCGATCCGTCGATAGCGGGACGTGTTTTACAGAGTGGCAGGCGCGAGGAGCCTGAATGAGGCCGTACGCCAGCGTAGAACGCCGGTAGGCTGTGTGAACCGAAGACTACGAATTCTCACCTGCAAGGTGCGTCCTTC
>WNFG01000129.1_pt1 | contig 98877 bp, 67 predicted proteins | sample 5400431 | NCBI WGS metagenome assembly WNFG01 (sample SAMN13153346, study PRJNA577476) | soil metagenome | isolation source: 120 cm saprolite under Douglas fir tree site 2 hole 3 replicate 2 | place: USA:California | collected 2015-04-18
CCGCGATGACCGTGCTCTCAGTGGGGTTGCACCATACCAAGGGCGGCCGTCTGACCGGAGTTTTGGGCGGCGTGTTCGAGAATCCCAACGATCTGGCGATCAATATTGCCTTGAATTGGCCGCTTTGCGTCGCCTTTTTCTTTCTGGCCCGGGGCTTCAAGAAAGCGCTCTGGGCGGGTGGGATTTTGATCATGCTGATCGGTGTGGAGTTGACCTATTCGCGCAGCGGGTTTCTGGCGATCGCCCTGGCGGGCGTACTCGTATTGTGGGAATTTGCCGTCCATGGCCGCCGCTTCTACCTGATCTTTCTGGGTGTATTTCTGGGGGTTGCCCTCCTGATCGTTGCCCCAGGTCACTACGCCCAGCGGATCGCCAGCATTGTGACAGGGCAGCAGGAAGACACGATGGACCGCGGCTCGCGCGAGGCACGGAAGCAGTTGTTTCTCGAGAGTGTGAGGATGGCCGTGCACAACCCTGTGTTCGGCGTAGGGGCGGGCAATTTTGAGGTCCTGAGCGGAAATTGGCACGTCGCGCACAATACTTACACGGAGATTGCCGCCGAAGGTGGTTTTCCCGCACTGATGCTGTTCTTGTTTGTAATTTACAGAACATTTTTCAATTTACGGCAGGTGCGGAAGTCAAATGTTTATAAACTGGACTCCGAAATCCGAATCTTTACGGGAGGTCTCTGGGTCGCCGTCGTGGCATACCTGGTGAGCGCATTTTTCGCCTCCACGGAATACAGCATGTACCCGTATTTCCTGGTCGCGTACACCACGGCGCTATACCAGATCACGCGCGCGCAATCTCGGCTGACAGAAGGGGACGATGCCCTCGAAACGGGGATCCGCGGTCAGAGGAGTTATGGAAAGAGACAAGCAGAACTGGCCCGGACTCGCTGACGAGATCCTCGCCAACCTCCGTTGTCTTTCATGCCAGAGCGCTCTGAGGCAGGAGGAAGGCGGTGTCATGTGTCCGGAGTGCGGCCGAAAGTATCCGAATGTGAAAGGGGTCTTTCGCTTTGTGGATGCCGAGCACTATGCCGGCAGCTTCGGTTTTCAGTGGCATATTTTCCGCAAGACTCAACTGGACAATGAAGAGAGCCGCCGCTCGGAGCAGGACTTTGAGCGCCGCACCGGTTTCCATCCGGAGGAACTTCGCGGGAAGCTGATACTCGATGTGGGATGCGGCATGGGCCGATTTGCGGAAGTGGCAACGCGGTGGGGTGCCCATGTCGTCGGGATTGACCTGAGTCTGGCGGCCGAAGTCGCCGCTGAGAATCTGGCGGATCGTGAGGCTGCATTTTTTCAGGCTGATGTTTTCAAGCTTCCATTTGCCCCGGAGAGTTTCGACTACATCTACAGCATTGGGGTACTTCACCACACGCCGAACTGCGAGCAGGCTTTCAAAAGTCTGCCGCGGTTGCTCAGGCCTGGGGGCCGGATCGCCATCTGGCTCTACAGCAAATACAACAACTGGTACAAGATGAGCGACGTCTACCGGAAGGTGACGCGCCGGATGTCGCCCAAGATGCTGCACACGCTGTGTTACCGCGTCATCCCGCTCTACAGGGTTCATCAAGTTTTGCGGAAGATTCCGCTAATCGGACGCCCGGCGAGCGCAGCGCTGGCCTACGCGATTCCGATGGCGTTCCACAAGGATCCAAGATGGCGGGTGTTGGACACTTTCGACTGGTACTCGCCGTGGTACCAGTCCAAGCACACTTATGAGGAAGTGTTCCGCTGGTTGGAGGACTGCGGGCTTGAAGATCTGCGGGTGATCCTGCAACCGGTTTCGGTCTCCGGGCGCAAGCCGATGATGGTTCCGGCAGTCTTGATCCGGGAGGACCGAAACTTGGAGCCACAATCATGTGCGGAATAGCTGGAATGATTGCCCCGGAAGGGAAGACGATCACGGACGAACAGGTCCGGCGCATGACGAATACCATCATCCATCGCGGGCCAGACGATGAGGGTATCTTCGCGCAGGGCAATGTAGGTCTGGGAATGCGGCGGCTTAGCATTATCGATCTGTCAGGGGGAAGTCAGCCGATCTACAACGAGGATCGCAGCGTCGCCGTAGTTTTCAACGGAGAGATCTACAACTTTCGCGAACTGAGGAAAGATCTGGAGGGTCGCGGGCATCGGTTTTACACCCATACGGACACTGAAGTCATCGTCCACCTTTATGAGGAGATGGGTGCGGACTGCGTCAAAAAGCTTAGAGGAATGTTCGCGATTGCCTTGTACGACGAGCGGCAACATTCGCTGCTCCTGGCTCGCGACCGACTGGGCAAAAAGCCTTTGCACTATGCCTGGTACGGAGGGGAGCTACTGTTTGGTTCGGAGATTAAGACAATCCTCGCTCTGCGTCCGGAGTGGGCGGTGGTTGATCGAGAAGGTCTGCTGCAGTACTTCTATTTTGGATACATACCCGATCCGCACACCGTATTCGGGCGTATCCGCAAATTGCCGGCAGGTCACTTAATCGAGTATCGCAACGGCGACTTGAATATCCGCCAGTATTGGGATTTGCCGGAGTACAGCACGCATTCGCCCATGAGCGAAGACGAATGTCTTGGGGAAATGGAACGTCGTTTAGCGGAGGCCGTCCGGCTGCGGATGATCAGCGACGTGCCCTTGGGGGCCTTGCTGAGCGGAGGCGTGGACTCTTCGATCATCGTCGCTTTGATGGCGCGAGCAAGCGCGAGACCGGTCAAGACGTTTTCTATTGGTTTTCGAGCAGAGAAGTTCAACGAATCAGAATACGCGCGCATGGTTGCGGAACGGTTTGGTACGGATCATCACGAGTTGGTGCTCGAGCCGGATATTGAGGAGACGCTGAACTACCTCTCAACAATGATGGAAGAGCCATTCGGCGATTCATCCATGCTTCCAACCTACTACGTGTGCCGGATGGCAAGACGGCAAGTTACGGTTGCGCTCTCGGGCGATGGGGGCGATGAGTTGTTCGCTGGATATGATCGCTACCCGGCACCGGTGGAGCGGTCAAAACTCGATGCGTTGCAGCGCTTCTGGGGACCGATCTATCGGCGCTGGATTCATGGTCTCATTCCCGCTGCGATGTATGGGAAGAACATGGCGTGGAACGCTTCCCTAAACGACCGTGATCGTTACTTGGATGGACTTTCATTCTTTCCGGTGTTGCATCGCGAACGAGAGCTGTTTACTAGAGAGTTTGTAAAAAGTGTGGAGAAACTGTCTGATCCGCTACTGGAGTATCGGCGGCTCTACGATGACGCACCTGCCCGGGATCGCCTGAGCCGGCTGTTGTATCTCGACACCAAGACCTACCTAAATGCGGATATCCTCGCGAAGGTGGACCGGATGAGCATGGCTGCGTCTCTGGAGGTGCGTGTGCCAATGCTGGATCATGAATTTGTGGAGTGGGTAACGGCTCTGCCGGTGGAATTGAAGTTTCGAGAAGGAACCCGTAAACGTATTCTGAAGAAACTCGCGGAGCGGCTGGGAATTCCGGCTGCGTTGCTGCATCGGAAAAAACAGGGCTTCCAAATGCCACTTGTGGAATGGATGAGGAACCAAGTTAAAACCCAGATTTGGGGCGTGCTGCTGGAGCCTCGTACGCTACAGCGTGGATACTTCAATCCTGCGGCTATCCGCTCGCTGGTCGATGAACATATGCGCGGACGCCGGAATCGCTCGGGCCTGTTGTGGCGCCTGTTGGTATTGGAACTTTGGCATAGGAACTTCATGGAAGCTCGATCCAACTGGACTGCCGAGCGCCGGGCTCCTGATGTCTTCGCCAGCGAATTCAGCCCGCTTCCACGTCCGGCTGAGGTGACGTCAGCACAGCCGGGAATTAGCCTGAACTGAAAGTGCACAGAAGCATTTCCGATGATTCAGAACATGCCAACTAGCACTGCGTCAAAAAACGACACGCAAGGCCATGCGCGAAGCCGAGCGCCCGTTTTCGTGCTGGGTTGTGGACGTTCGGGCACGACTCTGCTTTATCACATGTTGCTCTCAGCAGGGAATTTTGCGGTTTACAGGGTGGAGTCCAATGTGATCAATCTGCTGGAGCCGCGATTCGGGGACCTTTCTGTCGCACGAAACAAACAGAAGCTGCTACAGGCGTGGTCTGACAGCCGGCTCTACACAGTTTCGGGTCTGGACAAGGAAGCAATCGCAGCAAAAGTGATGAGCGAGTGCCGAAACGGAGGCGATTTCTTGCGCATCGTGATGTCTGAAATCGCCTTGAAACAGGGAGTGGAGCGATGGGCAGACACCACACCGGAGCACTTGTTGCACCTCCACCGGATCAAAGAAACAATTCCCGATGCGCTCATCATCCACATTATTCGCGATGGCAGGGATGTGTCGCTCTCGACCGAAAAGTTGGGTTACATACGCCCCCTTCCGTTGGACCGCATGCCATCGAAGATGGTGGCCGGACTCTACTGGGAATGGATGGTAAACAAGGGACGCAGGGACGGTCGCGACTTAGGCGCCGACTACACGGAATTGCATTTCGAGGAACTAATTAACCACCCACGAGAGACACTGGCGAGACTGGGCCAGTTCATCGGACAAGAGCTGGACTATGATCGGATCCGACGGACGGGAATCGGTTCGGTAAGCGCGCCCAATACATCCTTCGAAGCCCAATCTGCAGAAAATTTCAACCCTACCGGCCGGTGGCGGAGCGGCTATTCCACCGAGGAACTCGTGATGTTCGAGGGGCTCGTGGGCCGGACCTTGGAAGAGACCGGATATGAGCTCGCGACCACGGATCGCAATGCGCTGAATAAGGCAGACCTTAGGCTTAAGCGTGCCATGTACCGGACTTACTTCGATACCAAGCTGTATTTTAAAGCGAAGACACCACTGGGGAAATTGCTAGTGACCCGCGATTTATCCTGGATTTGACAGTGAAGCACTTTTCATAACTTAGGCGAACCAGTGGAAAGGTCCGACGCCCCATCCTTGCGGCCTTTATTCTGGGCGATTAAGTCCGTATAGAAATTTAGCACTGCCTGCAAGTTGCTTTCGTCACCGCCAGATCGCTGCTTGTCCGGTGCTGGCTGTTGCAGTTTCTGCTCGATGACTTGGAGAAGCGCCGCTAGGTCTGACCTCGGCATCAAGTTGACTCCAGCAGGGCGCATCCCATTATCCGTGGCGATCACGGGTGTACCTAGCTGCAAGGCTTCCCGGACTGAGAGGGCGTCACCATCGTAGAGCGTGGTTCGCAACAGGAGGCGGGATCGCGAGATTGCCTCCAGGGTGGCGGCATGGGGGACGTCGCCGGCAAGAAGTAAGTGTTGAGCACAAGGGTGCGCCTGGATTCTTGCCCGCAAGTCGTTCTCGAGACTCCCGGATCCAATCAAGACCAAGCCCGCATCAGGGAACTGCCGCAAAAGCTGGGGCATTGCCGCGATTTGGAGAGGAAGATCATACTCGGGCTCGAGTAAACCAACAGAAATCAGAACTGGATTGTGCGCAGCGAAGAAAGCGGCCAGCGGTTCCGGAAGTACAGAAGACGATTGCTCAGCTTCCGGGAAAGCGTATGGAGAGATAAGCCGCGCGCGCTCCGGCGAGACTCCCATCTTGTCAAAGAAGCCCATGATCTCTGCATTCACACCAATAAGGCCGTCAAACCGACGCAGCACGAAGCCTGCGAATGACGCCGGTCCGAGCGATTGTCCTTCCCGCGTCGAGGGATAGCCACCGGAGTGAAACGTCATGACAGATCTGGCGCCGGGCTGCAGCGTACACACTAAGCCGAGAGCGAGGATACGGTTTGTCAGGGTAGTACACGTGATCTGCAGTCGGCTTGCGGTGACGCGTAATGTTAATGACCATGCATGAAACATTTCGCCTAAGCAGAAAAGACCGGATGGCCACCAAGTTCGTTTGCACTCCGCCGTGGGGCGGAGGATATGGCCCGAGCTGAAGTACCCTCATGGTGGGGCACATAATATCAGAGATGCATTGAGTTCAAAGGGGGCACCGTGACTGCTGGCGCGAAGACTGCAACCAACGAAGTCACTCAAATGCGGAGCGCACGCGGTACCTTTAAAAGTAGCACAGTGTGCTGGCTCGGGTAATCGTGAGAGCGATGTGCTGGCGTGGTGACCGCACCTGTGAGAGTCGACCAAACAAACTCCCGTGCTATGCAGAACGGAAGAATTATCGCTACTATGAAGCAGCATGGATTCATCGAGCCATCGGTGCGCTGAGGCTTTGACGGTTGAACCCGATACCCGTCGGTGTGATCCTCGGGCCAGCCAGGCTCTCCACACGGCGCCAACCGGGACTAGGCGAAGAGTCTTTTTTCTAGTGGATTCGCTCAATGTTGGCGGCACGGAGACCCAAGCCGTCGAGTTGGCGACCAGACTTGACCCTCAGCGATATGAGATAACGATGGGATGTCTTCGGGCTCGCGGACCGCTGCTCGAAAAGTTGGCCGGTTCTCCCGCATCTATTCGCGAGTTCTACCCCAAGGGTGGGTCCAATTCGGTGAATGGGATGTATCAGTTGTTTCGCCTGGCGATTTTTCTGCGTCGGGGAAGGTTCCAGATTGTTCATAGTCACGATCTTTTTTCGAACTTGATGGGTATACCCGCGGCTGTGATCGCCCGGGTGCCCGTCATCATCTCGAGCCGGCGCGACCTAGCGCACCTCGATTGGTATCAGGGTGGCCGCAGAATTTGGCTGCGCCTTCTGCACAGTCTCTCCACAGCGGTGCTGACCAATGCCAATGCTATTCGTGAATCGCTGCTGTCTGAAGGTCACCTTTCACCTCAGAAGGTTCGCGTCATTCACAACGGAGTGGACATAGAGAAGTTTGGCCATGGATTTAGAGACCGGAGCTGGCTCATGCCCGGTAGAGAGCAAGAGAAATGGATTGTGCTGGTGGGTAACATGCACAGCGATGTGAAAGGCCATCGTTGGTTGATTGCTGCTGCCGCTCCAATCTCACGCGAATTCCCCCAGACCCGTTTTGTGTTCGTGGGTGACGGTGCCCAGAGGGAAGACTTCGAGCGGCAGGTCAGGGAGTTAGGACTGGAAGAGCATTTTTCGTTTCTCGGGCTTCGCGACGACGTCCCCCGCATTCTTTCGTGCTGTGACATTGCCGTTCTCCCCTCGAAGGCCGAGGGGTTGCCCAATGCTGTCCTAGAATACCTGGCTGCGGGTTTGCCGACCGTGGCCAGCCGAGTCGGGGGGAACGCTGAGATCGTTCAGGATGGCAAAACCGGACTCCTTGTTCCACCGCAGGACTCGTCCAGTCTGGCAGAAGCGGTGCTTCGGCTGATGCGCAATCCTGAGTTTGCCGATACTTTGGCGAAGAATGGGCGGGAATATGTGGCCTCTCATTTCAGTTTTCAACGGATGATCGAAAACACCGATCAGCTGTATACGGAACTGCTGCGGTTGCAGGGTGTGGAATGAAGCTGATCATTGAAATGGAAATGGGGCGCATCGGGCAAGTGCACGTCGCGAGCTAGAGCTTGGTCGGCTGTAATTGCCGGAGCGGGATGAGCGGATGATAGGCGCGGCCAAGCGAGCCTTCACGAAAGGTCCTCGGAACGAGAACGAACTATGGGTGGAATCTGTAGGATAGTTTAGACGACAGTCCGTGCGCGGCGGAAATTAGCTCGAAAAGTCTATCGCCGCTGAGGATGGGGTGCGGTGAGTGTTCGTTGGTTCCGGTGGTTTGCCTAACAGTTCTGCTCTCCAGTCAAGGGCACAAGGAGACATCGTCCGGGCTGACTCCAACATCTTCAGGCAAACAATGGTCGCGCGGGCGCCGTCCTCAACTGTAACGCTGGGGACTGTTCCCGTACCGATTCCGTCTACGAACGAGCTCATTTGCTCGGCATAACCCTTCTCAGCGAACCAACTGGAACGCCGGTCGACGCGGTTCGTACGCAACGTCACGTGCTTGAAATCCTCAGCCGTAGCGCCCATGCCTGGAGCGAACGCTTCCACCCGCTCTCCGGCGGAGGTCTTACTACCCACGGTGCAATAGGTGAGGTTGGCGATGGAATCATCCGCAAAACGGAAACTGGCAACCAGGTTGTTTTCGCCGATAGGTTCCTTCTTGCCGCCAGGCAGCGAGAGGGCGGAGACCAAAACCGGCTCCGAGTCAAGCAACCAGGAAGCCAGGTCGACGAAGTGGCAGGCCTCGCCCAGAATGGCACCGCCGGTCGCGGGGTCCGCCATCCAATAGTCGCCCGAGATGCCCGGAGAATTGACGCGAAGGTTGAGGACGGCCGGTCCGCTCCGGCGCAGAAGCAACTGCCGTAGTCCAAGATAAGTTGGAGAGAAACGGCGGTTGAACCCGATCGTCAAGTATTTGCCCGTTTGCTGGACGGCGAAGTGAAGTTGACGGCATTCGTCCACCGTAAGCGCCATGGGTTTTTCCAAGAACACGTGTTTGCCAGCCTGCAGGGCAGCGAGTCCCTGCGATGCATGTTGCGAATTGCGACTGACAATTACGACCATGTCGACGTCCGGATCGTTCAAGATCTCGTCATATTCTGAGCTGCAGTAGGCTGCGCCGAAGCGCAACGCGTAACTCTTGCCGCGCGGACCATTCGCCGAAAAGATAGCTCGAAGATGAGCCTTGGGAATCTTCTTCAGATTAGGCAGGTGCACCCACCGCGCGAGATTCCCCGCGCCAACCAGCGCCACCCCCAGTCCCTTGCGCTTAAGGGAGGTACCCGCAGTCTGGACCTTTCGCGCGGGATTGAAGGCCGCCACCACATCGGGGACGTCGGCTGCTAGATAGCTGAGCACAACCGCTAAGCTGCCCGAGGATGGGTCCAAGATCGTCTCGTACGCCTTCGCGGCATCGTCGAGGGGAAACCGGTGCGTAATCAGAGGTGCAAGCTGAACCCGGCCCAGCGAAACCAGACGAAGGAATTCTGCCATGTTACGGTTTTCAGTCCAACGGACGTAATTGATGGGGTAATCATGCCCTTCCTTTTCGTAAACTGGGTCGTAGCTTCCAGGACCGTAGGCGCGGGCCATGAAGAACTGGATCTCCTTGCGATACATGTCGTACCAGGGAAAGCTCAGTTCCACCGCGCCCACATCCACGATCCGGCCGCGATCAGCACAGATCTGCACCGCTTGATGGCAAGGCGCAGAAGACTTGGCCGCCGCCGCTACGATCACGCAATCCAAACCACGGCCGTCGGTGATAGACGCGACTTGTTCCGAAAGTGAGGGACCGCCCAGAAGAGCGTAATCTGCGCCGATCTGGCGCGCTAGCTCGACGCGCGATTCTTTCAAGTCCACAGCCAAGACCCTCGCACCTTGGAGCCTGGCTAACTGCGCAATGAGTTGTCCGACTAGACCCAACCCTAGCACAGCGACGGTTTCTCCCAACCTGAGATTTGCGATCCGAACGCTATTAAGTGCGATGCTGCCCAGAGTTGCGAAACAGGCGTGTTCGTAGGGGACTGGATCCGGTATGCGCACGACCAGATTCGTGCCCACTAGGATGGTTTCCCCGTGTCCTGTGCCTTCGCCGCCGTAGGCCACTTGATCGCCAATCTCAAGGTTACGGACGGTGGAATGCTTATCTACGATGATCCCCGCTCCCGAATAACCTAGAACGGCGTACTCGCTGAATTTTGCTCTGACTTCAGATAGGGTGCTGAGCGGTCCCTGGACTTTGAGTACATGCCATATCTTGGCGAGCTGGGAGGGGTTATCCGCAAGCGCACGCAGTACGCCTTCCTGGTGGAGACTGGCTGTTTCGGTACCGCTGCTGATCAACGAGTACAGCGGTCGCACCAAGGCGTGGTGAGGCATTACAACTGGATCAGGTACGTGGTCCACGATTATCTGTTTGAGACCCTTGCGGATGATTTGTTTCATTACTCGGAGCCTGTCCCTGCACTTGACCACGCACAGTTGTTGAGGTATCTACGAATCTCTGGCCTGGGGTCTTACTCCGCCCCGCGGGTTGCGGTTTCCACTGCGTCGATATCGGCACCCAGATCCCGCCCGTCGCTTCCAGCGTGAACATACGGGGATGCCGCCTTGCAGGAGGACGGCTGGTTCTTTGCTTTGCACAAGTGGTAATCGCCATCGTTTCCGTGGTTGTAGTTGACGAAACCAACTGAGTCCTCGTTTTTTGGAAAAAAATTCTCCCCAGGCCACTGCCCGCTGGCTCCGATGATTGCGTTGTGGGTGAACGTTATGGTGCTAAAACAGCTCTTAAAAACCGCTGCCGGCCCCAATTTCGCGGCGCCAAAGGCGCAGTTTTGCTTTCCTCCGGTCGAAGTGACCTCGTGTTCAGCCGCGCGCAGGATGTTGTTGGTTAACACGACATTGGAGGGCAGCGGTTTGTCATGATCAGCTCCCACATTAAAGGCTACCCTAGGGGGGAAGGCGGTCACATGGTCGATCTTGATGTCTCGAAGTTGCGGAACCACGGACATCAGCATCGCGAAGGCGCCAAAGCCTTTGTAGAAGACTCCATCGATGTTTTCGAAAACGAGATCATGAATGCTATAGCGCTCGCCGGCGGTGGCGGCCCCACCGGTGTCGGAGAGCGCATTGGCAATATTCATTCCGCTCGCCATATGTCGAACGATACTGTAACGCAATGTTACATCCGTGACTCGGCAGAGAGGGCAGACATTGGGCGTCTGATTCCTGGGGGTAAGGACAATGGCAAAGCCGGCCTGTCCTACACCGCCCCAATTGTTATCCAGAATATTGCCCTCGAAAAGGACGCGCTGTGCGTTCTTGATCTCGAAGAGATTCTTCACGATGAAAGGGCGGCCCGAAAACCCGCCAACGAACCCGGGTTGGCCGGGCATCCAGATCACGGGTTTGAAAAAATGATTGTGTCGGATCTCAATATCCGTGGGTGTTGCAGTCGCGGCCGATCCGCCGAAAATGATATTCTCGCCAGAAGCTTCGAGGAAGTTATTCACGATCTTGAATGGACCCATCGGAAGGTCCCCGGCTCCGCCGGCGATGGCCTGAGAGTCAACGCAGGCGCCACTCACCGAAACGCAATGGAAGTCCGAAAAATAGGAGTCCACCACGCCCATGAATCTGGTGCCGCTCAGGAAGATACCTCGAGTGGTTTCATCCTGAGCGCTGCCGTGCATCCACACACGGTCAAAGATGACATGATTCACTGCGGCGCCCTTTTCCGGGCTGGCAAGGTTGTAGACGGGTGCCCCTGTAGATTCGCGTGTGATTTCCAATCCAATCAAGCGGTAATGATTGGCTCCCGAAGAGAAGGAGATTGGACCAGACCCTGCCTTGCCTGCGAAACTGATTTTGGCCAGGACGTTCTTTACCGCAGAGCAATGGAAATCCGGTCTGCCGGGGAGAGAGGCGACGCCGGCGTAGCAAGGACGAAGGCGCGTTCCTTCCTGAGGCAAGCTATCGTCCGAGGCGCTGGTGCGTATCACAATCCAGTGGGCATCATCGCAGGGTTTGGCAGGTAATCGGAACAAGCCCTGGAACGATGCGCCTTCTTCCAACTTGATGATGTCTCCGCAAGAGGCTTCATTTAATATCTCTTGAAGGTCGCCACCCGCTTTAACTATCCGACTCCTGCCTGGCGCAGGCGTGTCAGTGATGGCGCTGTTCACATGAACCCGAGGCAATTCTGCGGGTCCATCGAAGGCGCCCCGATCGGGGCTCGGCAGATTAGGTACTGCCTGGTCGGGAACAACACTAGTTGAGCCCGGGGCTCTCGATGGGCCCGGGACACCGGCAGAATACAATGAAAGAAAAAAGCAGATCCCTAGAACCACAAAAAGATGCACCAACTTCACCGCAGCACCTGCTGGCACATACGCTATCCACCCGGGACGATTGATTTCCCCACTCCGCACCGATGTTCACAGTTCAAGCTGCCTAAGCGGAAGGGTTTTACGTCGCAATCGAACCGAGTTTGATCATAGCACGAGGGTCTTCAAGCGCCGAAATTAGAGCAGAAGTGGGTAGTGGTGCAGTTTATCAGACTGCACCACTACCCAGAATTGTTGGCGTGCGTTCTCGGCTCGTTTGTCTGGCGTAGTTGTGGATGTCTTACGGGACGTCGTCAATCTTTGCCATCACGGCATCCACGTCGGCGCCGAGGTCGCGGCCGTCCCTGCCTGCATTCTTGTACGGACTACTCGGCAGCAAATGGTAATCGCCGCCGTTACCGTTGTTGTACGCCACAAATTGCACGTCTGAAACATTGGCAGGGAAGAAATTTTGCACCGGCCATTTCGATGCCGGAGCGGTGGCAGGCACACCTATGATTGCATTATTCGAAAAGACGTAGGGGACGAAACAGGCTGTCAACAGCACCAGGGGGGAGGGATTGACAGCGCAGTTGCCCGGAACGCCAGTGGTGGTGAAGGGGCTTAGTCCCGCATTGATTATGCTATTGGTGAACTGGAAATCGACCATTTTTTGGGTGGCATTAGCGCCCACATTGAACATCACGTTCGGCTGGAACGCGGTCACATGATCAATGTGAACACTCTGCAGATTGGGCTGAGGCACGCTGGTAATCTCAGCGAAAGTGCCACGCCCCGAGTAGGTGACAGCGTCAATGTCGTCCGCGATAACGTCATGAATGCTGTAACGCTCGCCGTCTTTAGGTACGCCCAGGGCACTGGACTCAACGTTAGCGATTACAAGGACTCCGGGAACATGACTGACCGTGACGTAACGGATGGTAACGTCCGTTACCTGGCAGATCGGGCACACATTCTGATTCTGGACGGCTTGGTTCTTGGGCGTAAGCAAAATCGAATATCCAACCTGTCCGACCCCGCCCCAGTTGTTCTCCAGGATATTGGCTTCGAACAAGACTCGCTGTGCGTTCTTGATCTCAAAGTGGTTCTTGACGATGAACGCATTGCCGTTGGCTCCGCCAATAAAACCCGGCTGGCCACGCATCCAGGTCCTCGGTTTGAAGAAATGGTTGCGACGGACTTCAATATCGGCGGGCGTGATCGTGGCGGCACTTCCGCCAAAGATGATGTTTTCTCCAGCTGCTTCGAGAAAATTGTTAACAATCTTGAATGGCCCGGTAGGAAGAGTGCCAGCACCTCCCGCGATTGCCTGTGAGTCAACGCAAGCTCCCGTCAGGGAGATGCAATGAAAGTCAGTGAAGAAGGAATCCACTACGGAAATCGAAGTAACGCCTGACAAATAAACGCCGCGCGTGGTTTCGTCCAGTGCTGTTCCGTGCACCCACAGCCTGTCCAACACGATGTGGTCCGCTCCTGCGTCTTTAGCAGGTGCGACGAGGTTCGATACCAGTGAGGTACCGGGAGAGCGGGTGATCTCCAGGCCAATGAGGCGGTAATGATTTGCTCCCGATGAGAATACTACTGGTCCGGAACCAGTCTTATTGATGAAGACCAGCTTTGCCATGACATTCTGTGTGTTAGCGCAATGGAAGGCCGGGCGTCCGGGAAGTGAGGCAATGCCCGCATAACAGGGAGTAATTCTAGTTTGCTCGGCGGGTAAAGAGCTGTCCGCAGCGCTTGTCCGAACGATAATCCAGTGCCAGTCGTCGCAGGGTTTCTGCGGAAAAGAGAAGACTCCGCCGAATGTTGCCCCGGCTTGCAATGTGATCGTGTCTCCACAATTGGCATTGTCAAGGGCTCCCTGGAAGTCGCCGCCAGCGTTTACCTGAATCACCTTGCCGGGTGCGGGCGTGTTCGCCAAGCTACTGGACAAGTAAAAGCGAGGCAATTCCGCGGGTCCGTCAAAATTGCTGGCAGTTGAACTCGATGACACCGCTAACGTCAGAGCTTGAATTGCCTGATGAGTGGCTGCATCTTTTACGCTGATGGTGAAGGGAAAAGTACCCACCAGGCTGGGAGTGCCGGAGATCACTCCGGTCGATGCATTCAATTGCAGCCCCTTGGGGAGCGCACCGGTTGCGATCGTCCACTGGTAAGGCGTCGCGCCTCCTGCGCCTGCGAGCGCGGCATCATACAAGACACCGCTTACGCCAGCGGCCAGGCTCGATGTAAGGATTTTCAGGGGCTGAGGAGCGACTACCGTTGTGCTGACCGATGCATGTGCCGTCGGATCAGCGGTACTTGTCGCGACCACCACCACGGCCTGCGAACTTGTGACCGTGGGAGCAGTGAAGAGTCCCCGGTCGGAAATTGTTCCGACACTCGCCGACCATCGGACCCCAGTGTTGTGTGTATCTTCGACCAGGGCGGTGAATTGAAGAGTTCCGCCAGAGGGGACGCTGGAACTGCCGGGCGACAGCGCGATGCGCGCAGCCACATTTCCCGTGGAATTCGGGGAGGCCATCGATTGCATGGTGCTGCTGCATGCAGTCATGCCCACTGCGGATGCCAGCAGAAGTAAAACACCCATGGCTTGCACTGGCGCAGGAACTTTGTGAATAGTTCGGCTATGCGTGAGCAGCTTTGTATTCAATTGAATAGCCTCGTTGACAAAGTTGGGGGACTAAGCGTCCGAGTCCGTAATGGCACTTTAGTGGGAGGTCGTCCGCTGAGACAGATCACGAAAGTGCTGGGTCTGATAGCAACCGGAAGTACAAGGCCGGACCGAGAGGCTGGAAAGGGGTAACGCCAGAAGCCGTGCGCTCCGCTCTCAGAAGGGGTTTAGGAGGTTAAACTCGCGTAGTCTGGGATGGCACTCGACTATGACTGCCGGAGCAGGATTGTGCGGAAGCGATCGTATAGGCGGTTACCCATCAGGTTCCTGGCGGCACCTCGCGCAGATTGGCTCAATTGCGCCTTTAACAACCCTGTTCCCGCGCAGATTCTCGAGAACGAAGATTCGCTGGTCTCGCGCATGATGGCGACGCGGCCCAGCGAAAAGGGATGGGTCGAAGGAAAGTTTGGGCGTGCGCGACTGGTGGCCAGGGACCGATAGCCCGCTTGTTTCGCGACATCAAGAGTTCGTTCATTGTAACGACCGCCCGGGCAGGAGAAGTGTTCCACTCTCTTGCCGATCACATCTTCCAATTTTGAGCGTGCGTCCAGGAGTTCATGGCGGAGCTCTGCGGGTCCGAGATCATTCAAGAAGGCGTGAGTCATAGAATGGCAGCCGATCTCGAAGCCCAAAGAGCTGAGTTCACGCAGCTGGGCCGCCGACAAGTATCCCGGTTTGTTCATGAATCCCGCGGTGACATAGAACGTGGCGTGGCATCCGTTCTGCTTCAGGATAGGAACCGCCACAACCAGATCTGTCTCGCTGCCGTCGTCGAAGGTGATAGCGACCGACTCGCCGGGGGGGAAGGTTAAGGCGTCGCTGACGCTCAGGCCCTGCCAGCCATTTTGCCGAAGCCACTCCATTTGTGAACGGAACGATGTTTCAGAGAGGATATAGCGCACATATCCCGGCTCGGTTTGGCATAGAGCGCGCCCCGGCAACTCCAGTTCGTGGTACATGAGGAATACAATGCCGCGCGATTCCATCAGAAGATCCTGCGCAGTTGCGCTTTCAGCGATTCAGGAACGCGTATGCCCAGGCGGTCGAGCGCCTGCTTGCCGTTCTTGAGAAATCGCCACATCCGGTACGAACGCGCGTGCGCGCGGTCGAACTCCGCGAGAAGGGCTTCGGGCAGCACGCCGGACGAAGGCAACCGCAGTTTATCTTTTTCAGCGGTGTATCTTCCCGCGGCAAGAGCTGACAGAATAGCCGCCGGATCGAGAGAATCACACTCGAGCGTGACAAACATGCCCCGGAATTGTTTCTTCCAGTGGAGGTCCTGGCCGTAGAACGCGTGAATTTGCGCTGCCCGCTGTTTTAATCGCAGAAGCAGAGCGAATGTTCCCGGACGCGGCGCATAACGTCCGTCATACTTTGTGTTCCAGGTTTCGATTCCCAATGGCAGGGTGTCGAAAGTCTCGATCCATTCAAAAAAATCATCTTTTGGATGAGCAATTACCGAGAGCGCTCCCTGCGAGTCGATGTGGCGGATCACTTCCTGCGGGTCAGTCGTTTGGGTGAGCTTTGTGGCGCGGTAGCCGAGGATGTGCATCTCCCGTTCGCACCTGTATTCCAAACCTGACACAAAACGGAACTTCTCGTCGGAGAGGGATTCGCATTCGGCAATGTAACGTTCAATCGATTGCCGATCGAAAAATTCAGCATGGTCGGTCATGCACACGAAGCTGCAGCCGTCGGAGAGGAAGGCATCGCGAAGTTCCTTAAGGGTGAACTCGCCGTCGGAGTACGTGCTGTGAACGTGCAGTGCGCCTTTCAGCATGAGTGTTAGCTGGTTGACCGTCCTCTCAAGAGACGCGTGAAAAGATAGGCCCAGTCTCCAAGTTCGGGGAGAGGGTCTTTCCATTGAAACAGATCGTGATACATGCCGCGAACTGGAGTGAGAACATCGAGCAAAGTACGCAATCTGCCGGGGTACTCCTCCGGATAGCCGGCGGGAGGGCCCTTCCAGACTTCGGCCAGATGACGTGCGTCACCGAGAAACCAGCGGCAACGAATCCCGGAACGATAGCCCGGATTCGGTTCTATGTCGCCCTCTTCGGCCATGCGGGCGAGCAGCGCAGGAAAATCCACCCCCGCATAGCATGCCAAGGGAAGCGAATGCCAGAAGCGGCCGTTCACTTCCATAAACACGGCTGGCGACCCTGCTTGCTTTCGATATTCCACCATGGCCACCCCGTGCCAGCGCAGGGAAGACAGAATGGCTAAGGAAGAGCGGCGAATTTCAGGATCAGGCTCCACGCTGACGCGCACGGCACTTCCGGAGCCGGTCGGATACACGTCGCGAATGCGCTGGTGCGCGAATTCGGCGCGCAACTCACCGTGGTTCATGAGAGCAAAGTATCCCGTCCCTTCACCTTGAACGAATTCCTGGACCAATACTGCGGAAGAACGGCCGGCGATATCCCGATAAGCATTCTCAAACTGGACCGAATTGGCGGCATAGCGCGGCCGGCCCGCTGTGCGTACTTTTCCTGCAGTGGAGATTTCCTCCGAAGCACGCGGTTTCAAGACCACAGGATAGCGCAGGGACTGCGCGGTGTCGCGCGCTTGGGCCAGGCTTGAAATAAGCACTGTTTTCGGAACTGCTACTCCGAGTGAAGCGGCTAATCGTGTCGTCTCGTCTTTATCGAAAGCGCGCAGCAGATCGTTGTGCTCCGGCAATACCAGTCGTGCCCCGGCTGCAATTAAAAGATCGCGATGGGCAGACACGGGCAAGGTCGTTGCCTCGGTCATCGGAAGAACCAGAGTCCCCGGTCGTTGGCGAACGAAGCCGGCAATTGTGTCGAGAAAAGCGTCGACGTGTCCCTGCGGGGACGGGTATTGCAAAGTGTCGGAACATGCGCGAGACCAGCCTGCTTTTGACCATGAAGCCGATTCGCCTGCGAAAACCGTATGTCCCGTGTGCGCCAGCGACCTGACGCTGGCGACTGCCTGGTTTTGATTGCCATCAAGGACCAGGACCCTCATGCTCGTACCGAAAGATCTGCGCCGCGGCAGGTTTCCTGCAACACCTCGACGAACCGCTGCACAATTTTGGACCAGTCATACTGGGCGGCAAGCTGTGCCGCCGCTTGCTCATACCGCCGGCGGAGCCCCGCATCCTTCAGGAGGAGGATGGTCGCTTCGCTAAACGTCGCTGCATCGTCGGCCAGGATGAGGTCGCAGCCATTTTTCACGTCCAGCCCTTCCGCGCCGATCGAGGTGGAGATCACTGCCTTGCCCATGGCCATGGCCTCAAAAATCTTCAGACGCGTACCGCCGCCGATGCGCAACGGGACAACGACCAGCGTAGCATCGCGTAAATATTCCGCTACAGAGGGAACAGTTCCGGTCACCTGCACAGAATCGGAGGCCAGTTGTTTGACACGCGAGTGTGGATTCCGGCCAACGATCTGGAATATGGCAGAAGGAACTTCGGCGCGAACCCGGAGAAAAATCTCCTGGCAAAAGTAGGTTACTGCATCGATGTTTGGTTCCCAATCCATCGAACCTAGGAATATGATTCTCGGCGGCTCGGCCTGAGCGGGCGGCGCAACGGCATATTTCTGAGTATCAACCCCAGTTGGCACGACACTGATGGGACAGGAGGGATTCATCGTCCGCATCTGCTCGCGGTCGTGATCTGAAACCGCGATGACGTGGTGGAATTTGCGGAGTGCAGCGCGCTCGTAACGCGCCATCTTCCTGGCTTCTATCTTATAAGCCAGACGCTTCGCGGGATTGGACTCGGTCGCGGCCATACGTTGCCAGAGAGCTGTTTCGACATTGTGTTGAAACAGGACTGTAGGCGTGGCAAGGTTGCCGGGGAAATTGAGCGACGCAGAAAGAAAGTCACACACCGCCACGTCAAATTTATTTTCCGCCAGCCCGGTCGCGACTACTCGTTTGACGGCAGGATGCGTGAACTTGCTTACAGCGAAAGGCGCCGCGTGGAAAATCCGCCGCACATAGTCCAAAGATTGCGCTGCAGCGCTGCCGTCCAGGGCGGCCGTGTAGATCGTTTCGGCTCCCGGCAATTCGCGCTGGATCTCGCCTTCGTAAACCAAATCCTTCTGCCCGCCGTAGTAAGAAAGCAGCGTTACCTGATGATGGTGGGCAAGTTGCCGCAAGATATTGTAGGAACGAATCTTTCCCCCGGTGTCCACCGGCAGCAGCTTGCCCGCTTTGACCCAGAGAATTCGCAATTTGTTACCAGCAAATGCCTTCATAGTGGTCGAGTGCGGGCCGTCGAGCTTTTTCCAGATTCACGAGGTCGATGACAATGTGATCGGGGCGCAGATGCCGTTGCAACTGGTCCCGCGGGACGCCACGCGTGCCGATGACGACCACTTCACCATCCTTCAAGACCTGTGCGAGATCAACTTCCAGCAAAGACCCTATGTGTGGAATCGCCTTCTCAATATATTCCCGATTGGACCCGATGAGACGGCCGAGCGACACGTTATCGTCCCAAATCTTGATTTTTCGTCCTTCGCCCAGCAGATGCTTGACTAGCTGTACCTGCGGGCTCTCCCGCAGATCGTCGGTGGCGGCTTTGAAACTCAGTCCAAGAATAGCGACGTTTTTCTTTCCAGAGTCGAGCACCATTTCGATAGCCCTTTTTAAATGCTCGTCGTTGCTCGGCATAATGGATTCGAAGAGAGGCAATTTGAGATCGAGTTCCTTGGCACGATAGTTGAGGGCGCGCACATCTTTGGGCAAACACGAGCCACCAAAAGCGAACCCAGGTTTCAGATAGGTGGGGGAAATGTTGAGTTTATTGTCGGCAAGAAATATCTCAGTGACGGCCTCGGCATCGACTTTGAGTTCCTTGGCCAGAGTGCCGACTTCGTTGGCGAAGGCAACTTTTACCGCGTGCCATGCGTTGCAGACATACTTCACCATTTCGGCGGAGCGGAAGGAGGTTTCAAAAATGCGTCCCGGAGCCCACGCATACAGTTCGCGTAACCATGCCGCGTGCTGAGCGTCCCCGGCGCCGATGATGGTCATAGACGGCTCAAGAAAATCGGCGACGGCTGTGCCTTCCCGCATGAACTCAGGATTTACGCATACGCCGAAATCTTTTCCCAGGCGTTTTCCGCTGGTTTGCTCCAACGCAGGAATCACGATGCTTTCAGCCGTGCCCGGCAGAACCGTACTGCGCAACACCACCAGGTGAAAAGCGTCCTTGCGCTTCAGGACCTGGCCAATGTCGCGACAAACCGGCTCAACGTGGCCGAGGTCAAGCTTGCCGCTGCGAAGGCTCGGCGTCCCGACGCATAGGAACGAAATGTCCGTTTCCATGATGGCGGAAACGGAATCTGTCGTGGCTCGGAGCCGCTGTCCGTTATGCGCTTGTTCGATGAGTTCGTTCACACCCGGTTCGACAATCGGGCTTCGCCCGGCGGCCAACTGCTCTACCTTGGCAGGGCTCAGATCGACGCCGATGACAGAATTTCCCTTGGAGGCGAGACACGCCGCCGTGACGGATCCTACGTAGCCCAGCCCGAATACGCTTACTCTCTTGCTCATGAGCCCCTGTCTTTATCTTTCGTAATGCTGCATGACGGACAAAAGCTGCAGCCCGCATAACTCTGCTTGACAAGTGCAATTTTCTGCACCCGGGCCGCGACCCCTACCGGGATTGCGGCAGAACGGTTAATAATAACTGACGCAGCCCGGTAGTGGATTTGGTGTGCTGCTGCAATAAAATACTGACAGCTCCCGCCGCCAAAGATGAATTTGCCGTAAAAACTTGAAATTAGTTAGGTGTCATCAGTAACTGACTGTCGCCGATACATCGGGTGCACTATTTTTGGGGCGAAGTTTAAGCTATGAATCTCACGAAATGGCGGCAGATTGCGGATCGCCTGGGCCGTATGGACCGGGACGAACGACGCGACCGGGTGCGGCAGGAGTTTGCCAAGCGGCAGGACGGGCTGCTGGCACGCTTGGGGTTCGATTTTGCGCGGAGCGTAGCAAAATCAGACGGAGTCGCAGCCGGAAATTTCTTTTTCAAGTCGGACGGGGTCGATCCCGTACTCGCGCTGTTGCGGCAACGCCTTCCTGAGCAGGTTGAACGCATTCTGCAGCAGTCGGAGAAAATCCTGCAGCATCGCTTCGACCTGCTAGGTTATCGCGACCTCGCCTATGACAGCCCGATTGACTGGCACCTCGACCTGGTGCACGGCAAGCGTGCCCCGCGAAAAGTATTTCATCGAGTACCCTATCTGGATTTCCGGGAAGTCGGTGACAGCAAGGTCACATGGGAACTGAACCGCCACCAGCATTTCGTAACCCTGGCCAAGGCGTACCGGTTGACGGGCGATGACCGTTACGCGGACGAAATTCTGCGCCAGTGGCGGCACTGGTGGGCGGAGAATCCCTACGCCATCGGCATCAATTGGGCCAGCAGCCTGGAGACCGGTTTCCGCAGCCTGGCCTGGCTCTGGACGTATCACCTGCTGCAAGGCGCGCCCGGACTGCCCCACTTCCGCGAAGAGTGGCTTCGTGGCCTGGCCCTGCATGGGCGCCACATTGAGCGCTATCTCTCCACATATTTTTCTCCCAATACACACCTGCTCGGGGAGGGCGTAGCTCTGTTTTTTCTCGGCGTTCTGTGTCCGGAGCTTCGAGCTGCGGAACGCTGGAAGTCTGTGGGCTGGCGGATTGTCGTCGAAGAGGCGAAGCGGCAAGTTCAGGCTGACGGCTTCCATTTCGAACAGTCGACCTACTACCACGTCTATGCGCTCGACTTCTTTTTACACTCAGCGGTGCTGGCAAGCGTGAACGACATTCCAATTCCTAAGGAGTTAGAAGATGCCTTGGGAAAAATGCTGACCGCTCTTTATCTTTTAGGACGTGGCGGCCCTCCGCCGCGTTTGGGGGATGACGACGGCGGGCGGCTGTTTGATCCCAGGCGCAATGGCGGCGAGCATATGCTCGACCCGTTAGCTACCGGGGCAATCCTCTTCAATCGGGGCGACTACAAGGCTGCGGCAGGTCAGCTGCGGGAGGAAACTATCTGGTTGCTCGGACCCGAGGGCGTGCGCCGCTGGGACCAACTGGAAACTACGCCAATCGACATGAATTCCGCGGCCTTGGAGCAATCAGGTTTTTACTTGCTCACTTCGGAGAAGCCTGCGACACAGCTGGTTGTGGACGCCGGTGCCCATGGCACGCAGAGTGGAGGGCACGGCCATGCCGACGCTTTGAGCGTGACCTTGCAGAGTCAACAGCACTCTCTGCTGATTGATCCCGGCACCTATGAATATGCCGGAGAAGCGGCGGAGCGCGACCGGTTTCGCGGAACCGCAATGCACAACACATTACGCATTGACGGTGCGGATCAGGCCGAGCCTGTTACAGCCTTTTCCTGGCGCCGGCTCACGCACTCGAAGACAGAGCAATGGACGCAAGGAAAACATTTCGATCTTCTGGTGGCGAGCCATGATGGTTATCAGCGACTCGTTCAGCCCGTGACGCATCGACGATGGGTGGTGTCGCTCAAGAACGGTATGTACCTGGTGCGCGATCTCGTCGAGGGACAAGGCTGTCACCAACTCGACATTGCGTGGCATCTCGGGCAGGAGATGCAGTTGGTGGAGGAAAGTGTTTTTCGGGTGAAGGGAGCATCGCAGGGCCTTGCTCTTTTGCCCGTGCAGGGATCCGGATGGGCGGAAGAAGTCCGCAAGGAATCCTGGTCTCCGGCTTATGGGCAGAAGGCCCCAATGACCGTGGTGAACTTCAGCACAAATACGGATATGCCAGCGGAATTTGCCGTCTTGCTAGTAACATTGGAAGAAGCGCACCGGAAGCCGGGGACGTTCGCGCGAATCGACGTCAAGGAATCACACGCATCGGTCAGAGCGTACCGATACACTGGCGAGGCGGGGGAGTACAAATTTTATTTTGGCGAGCGAGGCAAGCCTTGGCGGCAAGGGACCGTCTCGAGCGATGCAGAATTTTGTTGCTGGAGTCGAATGCATGGGAGCGCGGTCCAGCGGCTGATCATGGTCAACGGCAGCCATGCTGAAGTTGATGGTGGCCCTGAACTGCGCTGCAGACGAACCGTTTCATGGAGTGAAGTGACACTGGAGGAAAGCCAAAAGCAGATCTTTTCATCCGAACCGGAAGCCGTTGAGGAGGAGCCGGGTATCCTGGCTCCGTAACCCGGCATCTCCACCCGGAACGCTTCGTGAAATGGATCTGAGTTACTGACTGATATGTGTGGAATCTGCGGCATTTTTTTCTCCGATCGGGACTGGCACGTCAAGGGCAACCTGCTCGCCGGCATGAATCAGCGCATCGTGCACCGCGGCCCCGACGATGAAGGGTTTTTCATCGAGGAAAATGTCGGTTTGGCGATGAGGAGGCTGAGCATTATTGACGTGAAGTCCGGCCACCAGCCACTTGCCAATGAAAACCAGGACGTCTGGATTGTCTACAACGGCGAAATCTACAACCACGCGGAGCTACGCGCCGATCTTGAGGCGAAAGGCCACCGCTACCGCACTCGCAGCGACACGGAAACAATTGTTCACCTCTATGAGGAATATGGCAGCGATTGCGTGAAGCACTTGCGGGGCATGTTTGCTTTCGCCATATGGGATCGCCGTAAGCGCGTTTTGTTTGCGGCGCGCGATCGTCTCGGCATCAAGCCTTTCTATTACCGTTGGGATGGCCGAGCGTTTCTGTTTGGCTCTGAGATCAAGACGATTCTCGCCTATCCGGGGATTGCGCCCGAGCTCAACCGGGGCACGCTTGCCGAATACCTGGCTTTCGGCTACGTCACGGGGCCCGAAACAATGTTTGCGGGCATCCGTAAACTTATGCCCGGGCACACTCTGGAGCTTGCCGAAGCCGGCGAGCCTCAGATTTCGCAGTATTGGGATCTCACAACCGAAGTGGATCAAGAACCTCGTTCCCGCGAGTACTACGTCAAGACTTACCGCGAGTTGCTCGAACAGGCCGTCTCGTCACACTTGATGAGCGACGTTCCACTCGGCGTGTTCCTCAGCGGAGGCCTCGATTCAAGCGCAGTTGCGGCGCTGACCAAGAAGGTCTGCGGTGATCGTGTCCAGACCTTTGCTGTGGGCTATGGGGAGGAAGCGTTCAGTGAGCTGAAGTATGCACGCGAAGTAGCGGATCACGTTCAGTCGGAGCATCATGAAGTACGTTTGAGTCGTGAAGAATTCTTCACCAATCTGCCCAAGTTGATTTGGCACGAAGATGAGCCGCTTGTGTGGCCGTCGAGCGTTTCGCTTTATTTTGTCGCACGCCTCGCACGGGAGCGGGCTACGGTGGTGCTGACCGGAGAAGGAAGCGATGAGACGCTGGGCGGCTACACACGCTATGCCTGGACACTGATGAATTCACGGATGGACGCGGCTTATCGGGCTGTAACTCCGAGTGGGTTGCGCCACTTGGTGCGTCAAGCCATTCATGCGGGGCCATTGAGCGCGTCACTTCACCGCAAGCTGGAACATACCTTCCTGGTGCGAGATGGAAATTCGTGGCCGTCGTTCTACTATGACAATTTCTTTTCGGCATTCGCCGCTGCGGAGCAGTCGGAGTTGCTGACGGCGGAAGCCCGTGCTGCAGCCGGAGATGCCTACGCGGGCTCCATGGAGGCGTTCGGGAGATCGCGCGGCGACCTGTTGCATCGCCTGCTCTACGCCGATATCAACAGCTATCTCATTGAGCTATTGATGAAACAGGATCAGATGAGCATGGCTGCGTCGATCGAAAGCCGCGTGCCCTTCCTTGATCATGTGCTGGTGGAGTTCACGGCCAGGATTCCGGCGAAATATTCCATCCAGGGAATAGCGGGAAAATTCATCTTGAAACAGGCGGTGGAAGATCTTCTTCCCCGATCGATCGTATATCGCAAGAAAATGGGTTTTCCAACGCCTTGGGAATACTGGCTGTCTGGACCACAGCTCGACGATCTGGAGCGCATGTTGCTGGAACCTCGAACGATTGAACGGGGATTATTCCGGCCGGATACTGTGAAGCGGATTTTCGCCGAGCATCGTGGGAAGGTGCGAGATCACGGGAACCGAATCTGGCGTCTGTTGAACCTCGAGATCTGGCATCGTGTATTCATTGACGGTGAGCCGACGGAAGCCGTTTCTGTGTCCGGCGCCTCGTCCAGTGCGGTGGCTGTCAACTAGTAATTCGGGAAAACGAATCGATGCGAAAGTTTCTTCGCCGGGCAGTCCTAGGAACCCTTAAGACCTGCGGGGCGTTTAGCTTTGCCAGGGAAAGTGACTGGCGCCGCCAAAGGTTGCTCATCCTTTGTTACCACGGAATCTCTCTCGAAGATGAACACCAGTGGCGACCGGCCCTGTACATCAGCCCGCAAAAACTCGAGCGCCGACTTGAGATTCTGCGAAGAGGGAACTACGCTGTCCTGCCCCTTGGCGATTTACTGGAAAGACTCTACCGAAACGATCTGCCGCCGCGAGCTGTGGCGCTGACCTTCGACGATGGAGCCTATGATTTCTATAAGCAGGCGTATCCCCGACTGAAGGAATTCGGTTTCCCCGCGACTGTTTATCTGACCACTTACTACAGTGAATTTCAGCGTCCCATTTTCAACCTGATCTGCTCGTACATGATGTGGAAGGCGCGGGACATCGGCACGGCGGACTTTACGGAGTTCGGGAGCACAGAGGCGGTCTTACTCAATTCGTCGGAGAGTCGTCAGGACGCCCTGGAACAACTGCTGCGGTGGGTGGAAGCTCAAGACCTGAGCGGCGAACAGAAAGATCAAGTCGCCGCCCGCCTGGCTCAAGTATTAGGGGTCGACTACCAGAAGCTTCGGGAAAAACGGGTCTTGCACTTGATGAGCCGGGAGGAAATCCAGCAGCTTGCAGATGCCGGGGTCGATTTCCAGCTGCACACTCACCGCCACCGAATGCCTTTGAATGAGGAGTTATTTCGGCAGGAGATCCGGGACAATCGCGCTTATATCTCACGCGCCACGGCGGGCGTCAAGCAGCATTTCTGTTATCCCAGCGGAGCCTACCGCCCGGAATTTCTTCCCTGGCTTGCGAGCGAGGAGATCGTTTCTGCCACAACTTGCGATACCGGTCTGGCGACCAGGCAGAGCAACCCGCTTTTGTTGCCTCGATTGGTGGACACCACGGGACGAACCGATCTCGATTTTGAAAGCTGGCTCAGTGGAGCGGGGCATTTTTTTTCCACACACAAGCGCGCCCGATTAGCGTATGTCCCTGACTGAAGCTACGGGGTCCGAGTCGGGGTTTTCCTTGCGGGCGTGGGATGGTCATCGGCCAGTACAATCGCATCGATGTCGGAGCCTTGGGTGCGAGGACGCAGGGTGCGAAGCAGTGCGTTGTTTTTGTACCGGTGCTTGCCTTCGAAATAGGTTCGATGCAAAAGGCGAGTTGCCGTCAGCGAGAGATCGAGTCCCATCTGCGGACCGTTGGTAGCACAGGAATAACCCACATCCTGCAGGGTATGGCCCACGAGCCGCTCGAAACGCAACAACTGCTCCGGCAAGAAACTCTTCTTCCAGCGGCCGACCGGACTGAATCCGGCGTTCGGTGCTTCCGTGCGAAAAGACGTATTGGGTTTGCTTACCGAACCATATGCTACGCTCTTAATTTCTTCATAGTCCAAATGATGGTCGATGAACCGGCCGATCTGATTCAAAGTCTCCTGCGGGCGGGCCAGGAGATCCTCGAAGTGAATCTCGATATAGTCCGCACCTGCGGAACGTCCGAAACTGCGGCCTTGCTGCACAATCCATTCCCAATACAACCCGCATCCGATCAAGCTGTGGCGATCTTCCCACGGGAAGGCGCGCACATAGCGAAGGCGGCCAAGGGAGGTTGCAACATCGCGGCCGTCACGAATGATGTGAACCACCAGCGCGTCGGGGATCAATTCTTTGATCAGCGGAAGGTAAAGCATCCCCTCCGGTGAATTCTCCGCCCACCGCTGCATCCCCTGCAGGGCGCAGATCTCGTCCATCACAATGCGCAGGAAGTCCCCGCCGTTGCGGCACTCTTCGAGGACTCGCTTGCGGACGTGCTCTGGCTCCAATCCGGATGCCAGGAATAGCCGGCTGTTCAGCCAGGCTTCCATCAGTTGCTCGCGGTTGGAGCGGGAACTCAGATCGCCAAATCGCGGCACCAGTAAATTGAAAACGTTGGATTCAGCAAGGTAAACCGCGAAGCCGCCGGCCGAAAGCAGCATGTCGTAGAGAAGGGTAGTCCCTGACCGAGGACTGCCAAGCACGAACACTGGAGCGTGCTTTCGATCTTGTACGGGCTTTAGCACAGTCCCAGTTTAATTCATGGACAACCGGCCCTCAGGCGTTATCCTTGAAGAAGTGCAGAAGTAACAAGCAGTAAATTACGAAGCTGAACGCGGCCCCAACCCCGCAATCTGAAGGTGGCCTTCGAGAGCGGAGAGCAACGGCTCCCGGAGAAACGGACCTCCCGCCAGCAGGCCGGACAAGAGTGGATTCCGGTTATTGCAGCGCAAAGGAGTATTTTCCAGCGTGGCGACAAATCCACCGGCGCTTTCCACCAGGGCCGCGCCCGCTGCGACGTCCCACTCGTTCTTTGGGGTCAGCGTGAAGGTGATATCGGCGAGTCCTGCTGCGACGAGGCCCAATTTATATGCGACCGAACCCATCGGCCGAATCTGAAAATCGCCATCCTGAAACTGCTCCCATTCGCCGCGCTTCACTTCGCTGCGGCTGGCCAGGATGAGTGCGCCTTGCAGCACCGTCCTCTGGCTTGCACGGGCCGGGTTGCCGTTATAGAGGACTCCGGTTTCGACGGAGCCGATGATCGTTTCCTTCGTCGCCGGATTGCAGATTCCTCCGGCGACCGGCCGGCCGTTCTCGACAAAACCGATAGACACGCAGAATTCAGGAATGCCGGCTACGAACTCCCGCGTTCCGTCGAGAGGATCGACCACCCACACGCGGCTCTTTTCGAGGCGTGAAGGATCGTCAACGCTTTCTTCCGACAGCCAGCCCTCGCCGTCGCGAAGCAGGGTCTGGCGAAGCACAGCGTCCACGGCGCGGTCGGCCTCGGTCACAGGATCGTGTCCCGCCTTGTATTCCGCTGCAATGGCGCCCGGCGTGAAACGGCTGAAGACCTCGCAGGCGGATTCCAGTGCGGCGGAGATGCGGCTGAGAATGTCGGAATAAGAAGAAGTCATGAGGCCCCTTGAAGTTTCAATCTTTCTGGCCTTCCAAGCTACAACGCAGGCCACAACATTCTGGCTCCGGTGATCAGCAGCAAAGTACACAGGATGCGGCGCAGCCAAAGCACGGGCACGCGCGTCGAGAGGTGAGAGCCCAGCAACCCGCCAGGGATGGAGCCAATCAGCAGCGAGACGACGAGGGCAGGATCCACATTTCCCAGACGAAAATGAAGGAACCCGGTCACGCCCGTCAGAATTACCGCATGAACAATATCGGTTCCGACATTCACCTTGGGAGGGAAGCTGTAGAAAAGCAGCAACAGCATCATGATGATGCTGCCCGAACCCACCGAAGTCATACCCACCAGAAAACCGGCGACCAGGCCAATGACGGACATTCCGGCGAAGTTCTTCAACGTAGGCCGACGGTTGGAAATACTTTCCTCGATACGTTTTTGCAAGAGCAGCAGAATCGGGATGACAATCAACAAGACCCCGATGGCGGTCTTGATGAAATTGTTGACGCCATTTCCGTAAAGCGTGCGGATGTGAGTCAGCAGTGCAACTCCACAGATCGAGCCTGGGATGCTGCCGACGGCCAGCGCGATCACGACCTTGCGTCGCACCGTGCCTTTCTTCAGATGCAAAAGTCCAGCGGGGATCTTGGTGAAGAAGTTGAAGAGGGCGTCGGATCCAACGGCCATGATCGCGGGCACTTTCAGGCCGAAGATCAGCACGGGGAGCAGCAGAACGCCGCCCCCCACGCCGGTCAGGCCAATGAGAACGCCCACGACAAATCCAACCAGGATTTTGATCGCCATCAAATTCATAGCAAACTAAACTCGTCCTACTCTCCGGCTTCAGCGACGCCGATGAACCCCTCGCGCTCGAGGTGCAGAACGATCTCCTGGGCTGCTTCCTCGGGCGACCGCTCGCCGGTGTTAATGGTCACCTCAGCGTCGGCAGGAACCTCGTAGGGGTCCGAGATGCCAGTGAACTCCTTAAGTATTCCAGCCCGAGCCTTGGCGTACAAGCCCTTCCGGTCGCGTTGCTCGCAGACTTCGACCGAGGTGGCGATGTGAACCAGGATGAAACCTCCGTAAGGCTCCACTGTCTGGCGTACATGTTTGCGGGTCGCGTCATAAGGTGCGATGGGCGCGCAAATAGCGATACCACCATTCTTTGTGATCTCCGAAGCTACGTATCCGATGCGGCGGATGTTGATGTCCCGATGCTCTTTCGAGAATCCCAACTCCGACGAAAGATTCTTGCGCACCAAATCTCCGTCCAGCAATGTGACCGGACGGCCGCCGACCTCAAGAAACTTGGTCAGCAGAACGTTGGCAATCGTGGACTTCCCCGAACCGGATAGTCCGGTGAAGAAGATGGTCACCCCCTGCTTTTTTCGCGGCGGGAAACTGCGGCGCAGTTCCTTGACCACCTCAGGATAGGTAAACCATGCGGGAATTTCGCGGCCCTCGTTCAGGCGGTCACGGAGGTCCGTCCCAGAGAGGTTCAGGACGCGATCCCCAGGCTTCACTTCGTTTTCGGGTACGTACGTATCCTGATCCTCGAGGTACACCATCATGTTGAAGCTCACCATAGTGACGCCGATGTCCGCCTCATGCTTCCTGTACACTTCCTGGGCTTCATACGGGCCGTAGAACGGTTTTCCGTCGGTGTCTTTGCCCGGGCCCGCGTGGTCACGGCCCACGATGAAGTGGGTGCAGCCATAATTCTTGCGGATAAGCGCGTGCCATATGGCCTCGCGTGGTCCGCCGAGGCGCATGGCCAAAGGCAGCAAGGCAAGTTTTACCGTGCCCTGCGGAAACTTCGACAGCAGCAACTGGTAGCACCGTACGCGCGTGAAGTAGTCGACATCCCCCGGCTTGGTCATCCCCACGCTGGGATTGATCAGCAGGTTGGCCTCTACTTGCTTGGCCGCGCGGAACGTGAGCTCCACATGGGCGCGGTGCATGGGATTACGAGTCTGGAACGCGACTGCGCGGCGCCAGCCCAGCCGGGCAAATTCTGCGCGCAACTCCTGGGGCGTGAGCCGCAAGGTGCGGAAATCATAGTGCGACGGTCCCTGCAGTCCTTCGACACGACCGCCGACGTACCACGGGTTGGATTTGTTGATGGCATAGTCGGCGCCGGGATGCGCCTTGCTGGTGCTGTTGAAGACCGCTTTGGCCTCAGCCTGACGGTCGGGCTGCCAGACATCCTCCACATGCAATACTGCGAGCATCACCCCTTCAGCATCGCGCAGCGCCACTTTGCTGCTGCCTGGCGATAGCTTCTTGGCAAATTCTTCCGTCACATCGAGTGTGATCGGGATGGGCCACAGAACGCCGCTGGCCAGGCGCATGTTGTGGCAGACACCCTCATAATCGGCGCGCGTCATGAAGCCGCGCAGAGGAGAGAATCCGCCATTCATCAACAGCTCCAGATCGCAGATCTGGCGTCCGGTCAGGTCCCATGATGGCCATTCGCGTGAATGGGCTTTGAGTTCTGCAGCTCGTTCTGGTTGGGTGATGAGATCGATGAGTTCGCCGCCGTGGGCGGCAATCAAGTGACTAGTCGAAGCGGTCAAACGGGTGAACCTCCTAGGTTCTGTCAGTTTTTTAGATTAGTGTTCGTAAAACAACACTGGCGTTACGACGTCATGATTACTTACAGACACGCTGCATTTTTGGGGGGACATGCCTTACGAGACTGCAAACTTGTTGAAGGGGTCAGATGACCCAATTCAGGCATTCCGTCCAACTCAATCTCAATCGCCGTATCCCTATACAAATCAAGGGTCAAACGGGGATTGTTTCTGGGACCAGACTGCAAGGGAATTCCAAGTGTAAAACATTGCGGCAATGGGGACAACAAATTCGCACGATTGAAGGAGTTGTGTGCAAGTTTATGCACAAAACACGTCCACGCAACAGCTAAGTTTGACTCTGTCCGAAGCGCAAAGTTCTGAGTTCTTCAATTGGGCCTTCAACAGCGACAGCGGCGGAGTACTGTTCGGCAATCTCAAGCTCTCGCAGAAACCAGTGATCGGCCTCAGTTGCATCGGGCCGGGTGGCCAGCAACCGGGCGGGTCGGCCCACGTTCATATCCACGTCAAACGAGCTTAGGATGCGGGATAATCCCAGCCCTTGAGCTTTTAAGAAGGCTTCCTTGCAAGTCCAGCCGCGAAAAAATGCGGCAATCCTTTTTCCCGCTGGCTGGTTGAGCATCGACTGATGTTCTTGACTGGAGAAGAAGCGTTCCGCGAGTCTCTCGATTTCTACGTCCTCATTTTTCCATTCCACATCCACTCCAAGATCGCGGCCCCGGGCGACCGCGAGCAAGGCCAGGTCGCGCGAATGCGACAGGTTGAACCGAACATCACTAACCGGACGCTGCAGGCTGGGCTTACCCTCAGCCGAGTAAGAGAAGCGAAGGTCTTCCGCCCTGGACTGTGTGTAAGCCCCAAGAATTGAGCGCACTGAGCCGCGGGCCACGATAAAGCGGCGGGCATCTTTCTCGAAGTGAAACCGCGATGCGCGCGCTTGTTCGTCGGCGGACAGAACCTTTCGAAGCGTCGAAAAGACATCCTCCGCGATGCATAGCGGAATGGTCCACACGTGGATCGTGGACGTGAGAAGCGGAGGAACTGAAGGACTCCCGTCCCCCGTCAACTTCAGCCCGCCGACTTGCGCACTTGCATCATCCAAAACGTAGGTTCCTGAATTCTAGATTTCCTCTTCGTAGGACTCAACGGCAGGCCTGATAGCTGACATTTCGACCACCAGTTTGTCCTTTGATGGCACGAGTTCGCCGACGTGGAGGGCTTGGTTGCTGATGTATCCCCAAGCCATACAAGCGCCGTACACCAATCCTCCGGCGAGCAAATGCAAAGCCAGCTGCCGGTAGGTATGAGGGACAAACCATCGCTGCATCAGAAGCAGCACAATCACTAGCGGCGTAACCAACATCAAAGGCAGAAGATACGCCTGCCGGAGAAACGTCCAGATTCGAACTCCAAGAACGGAACACAAATGATAGGGCATGAACAGCAGATACGTCCCCACCAGCGGAAGGGCTGTGCCAAGCGCATCGCCGGCGATTCCGTACCGTCGGACCAGCAGAATGCTGAGAATGAGGTTGGCCACACCTTCGAGCAGTGTAGCGATCGCAAGCTTTCCGTGCTTGCTCATGCCGTACAACACGCGTCCAGAGGCCGCCTGAATCAACATTGCCGTGTAAGGAATGATGAGGATCAGCAGCACCGGATAACCTTGCGCGACATATTTTTTCCCGACCCACACTTCAATGATGGATTTGCCCAGAATCAGGAACACCGCCGTAATGGGAAACGTGGTGAATGCGCAGGCGCGATTGCCGGCGACGAAGATCTTTCGCAACCGATCTTTATTGCCGGCAGCGTCCGACTGGCTCGACATAGGAACAAAAATCTGTGCCATGCTGGCCACCACCTCGCCGGCATAGTCGACCAGTCGCGAGCCAGCGTAAAAATACGTAATCGCCGCCGTGGAGATAAATTTTCCGATAACCAGGGCGTCAGTTTTGAACCGTAAGCGAGAGCCGACGATGACCATGAACGTGGTGCCGCTATAGTTCGCCATCTGGCGGAACGCTTTGCGGTCAACGTACTTCCACGAGAACGTTACAGGTAAAACGCGAAGGGCGATGAAGGCACGAATAACGGAAGCAACGAGGGGTAAGGCAACAGTAATCGCGGCGGCGGTGAGGAGTCCGTAGCCACGGTTCAGAAAAATAACAATCAGAAGAACCCGCAGCAGGGTCGAGACTATGTTGGTCCAATTGAGGATGTAAAACTTCTGCAGCCCTTCGAGCATGCCTCCGAACACACCCAGGGGGAAGCCGAGCGCCACGGAACCGCCGGCCAGAAAAAGGAGCCAGCGAGCAGTGGATTGAAATCCAGCGTCGATGTGGAACAGCCGGTCTACGTACAGACAGCCGACCAGAGTGACCAGCATGCTTAAAGCGCCGACTCCGGTATAGGTGAACATGGCGCTATTGATCAACCGGCTTACCTCTTCGACATCCCGCGTGGCGGTGTACTTCGAAACGTAGCGGATGATGGAGGAACGAATCCCGAAGTCAAAAATTCCGTAGTAGCCTGTCACTGAAAAAATCAGGACCCAAATTCCGAAGGCGGTGTCTCCCAGCCGATGGAGAATGAAGGGAGAGAGAAAGATCCCCATCAGGATGTTGACGCCGAGGGAAAACCAACTCGAGCTTACGTTCTTGAGAATTTGAATTTTTTCCAGTTTGCGCATAGCCCCACTAACCGATTAATTGAATGCCCTGAGTTGACAAAATGTTGAGAGCGCCTACTTCTTCACTATCATAAGCTAGCGGCTGCGTCGCACCGTGGCTCGCTATGGGTTCTGAAGAGACGAAAAATGGGAGGGAACGGAAGATACTAAGGGCTCAACGAATCGAGGTCTTGCGCAACGGCGCCAAAGGGAACTGGACGGCCCACCCTGTCAGACGCCGTGCCTTTCTGAAATGTGGTACGTGTGAGGCGTCCGCACTTCGCAAAGAGAGGAAGGGCTGGTACACTAAATCGATCACGGTTCGCGCCTGTGTGTACGTCCGCTACGAGGCGCGCCGTTCGTTGCAGTGGCTAATCGAACTTCGCCTACGGTTCTCGGCGCTTCGCTTCCTGACAAGTAAATTGAATGAATTCCAGACTGCGCCAGTATTCGACACGCAATTGGGTGGGAATTGCACTAGGGTAAATCGTGTAATTTTGTCCGCGATCAGCGGAACTTTCGTCTAAGGTATTCACCTGATTCAGCCTCAGTGATCGGCGATTCTTGCCGAGCTCCATTCAAAAACTTTTGTGTTTCAATTAGGTTAATGCGCTCCCGTCAGCGCGACACCGAGGGACGCACGAACCTTTGAGAATGCTTCTGGTTGATGTGTCACCGTGCTGTTGCTTCGATTTTACCCGATTTGACGCGGCTTTCGACTGAAACCGACAATGCCGATGCAGACAGGCCCAGGGTCGGCGCGGATTTCTGAACGGTAAATCCGGTTTCTCGAAGGTTAAGCAACTGTCTGCAAGTGCCTGTGGAAATTAGTTGTTTGACTGTCACAGCCAGCTTTCGTCTCAAAATGGCATCGTGGATGCTATGAATTCTGGAAAGCTCGGCTGCACCAATTACAGGCGAAGGCGTTTCCAAAAATGAGGGGGGACCTGAATGAAAGATCAGGCCGTTCGGCTTGGCCCACGCGAGCAGCAAATCGTCGAATTGCTTTTGCAAGGTTGTGACAATGCGGAAATCGCGCGCCAGCTCAACATGGCGCGTAGAACAGTGAAGGCTCATTTCAACCGGCTGTTCCTCCGTTTCGGAATTACCGGCGGAATCAAGCGAGTAAAGCTCGCTACCCTGTTGTATCGGAGGCAAACATGTCTGCAAGTGAACGCTATGGAAGCCGTGTCCCCAGTGAACGCGAACACCGAGTCATACAACTAGTCGCCCAGGGTATGAAGAACAGCGAGGTGGCAAGCGAAATCGGGACCACGGAACATGTGGTGAAGAATTACCTGCGTGTGATCTACGATAAGCTCGGCCTTTGGAACCGTGTCGAGCTGGCGCTGTGGTATGAATCGCGGCGCAGCGGACCGGCGTTGTCGACTAATTAGTCAGGCACTCTTTCCATTCCGACGCCAAAGCTGGAGCTTCCTGCGGGTAATGCTAATTTGTTATTAGATGGGTTATCCGCAGGAAGCACTCGCAACGGCCGCGATGGAATTCCTCGGGTGCGGGATTATTGGCAGCCAAAGGCCTGCAAGTTTCGAATTCGCTCGCCCGCCCCTGGCGCACCCCTGCGTGCCGCGGCGTTCAAGAGCATACGCCCCTGGTCGCAGCTCTTAGGAACACCATCCCCTTTGAGATAGAGATCGGAAAGCATCAGAGTCGCCGCAGCGTTCTCTTTTCGAACCGCCTGCCACAGCCATTTCGCGGCCTCAGAGCTGTCGCGGATCTTGCCTTGCGTGCCCCTGAGAAAGCCCTCTGCGACGGCCAACTCCCGACGTCCATTGTCTTGCGGTGAAGTATCTTGCAGTGAGGCCGGCCGCTCGGCCGGCACGCTCGTTCGCGCCGAGACTGAGTTCGAAGCTTGCTTCGTCTCGATTGCATTGTCCATGCGAGTGGTTGCGTGGGTCGCTTGGTGACCCGTCGCGTTACTCTCTGGTGGAACGGCAACATTGGTCTTGTCGGTCTTGTCGTTGTGTGATTCGTTCTGCGATCCCGCCTTGACGGATGAAGCCGCAACCGGCGAAGGGGAGGCTTGGCTCCGTTGTGGAGATTGTGTTGCCTCAGAAGGCGGCGTCTGGGGTAGAGCGTGGGAGTTTCCCGACGAGGCCTGCGTTCCATGCCATGCAATGTAGACGAGGACAGCGATCAGAAGCGCAAGCGCAGCTCCTACGTAAATCCGATACCGGTAGGGAACAGGCTCGTAAACCGGCATCAAATTGGGAGGGTCAACATCGCGCCGCCACGCAAACTCGTACGCATCGCCATGTGCGATCGTATTATCGAATTCGGTCCCGGTTTCGACCGAAGTCTGTGCGTTCTGGTAATGCGCGACTTGGTACAGGGACGGGTGGGGAGCGGATTCCGCCGAAGAAAGGTGGTTCACTTGCCAGCACGAAGCCGCAATGGCCGCAGAATTTCTGATCCGCAGGATTCTTCGTGCCACACGAGCGGCAATCGACGAATTCACGCTTTATTCGCAGCGCCGGCGTTAAATTTTGTGGCAGACGTTCCTGCGTGGCGTCGCCGTGCGCGATCTCGCGCGGCTGGATTCCCGGGTTACTCACGGGCCCCGAAGCATTCTCCTCCAGTTCATGGAGCAGGTTGAGGACAGCCTCCTCTCTCTTTTCAGGAGGACTGGTGAAATACACCTCTGCCCATCGTCCCATGTTCTGGCCAAGCAAGGGATTGACCAGTGGGTTCAGTTCAGGCTGCGGCAACGCGCTGTTGGATTCAGGTTGGTCCGCTGGACGCGGCAATGCATGTCTCCATTAAAAACGGCGGCGTCTGTATGATTGCACTCCTGGCCGATAGGGTTGTCAAATCCGAGTAGTCAATGCGAGTTTAAATCTGTGGGTGGAACCGGCTGGGGTCGGGAAACACCGTAATTTCAGTCACATGCCTTGCGGTAGGCGGGCTCGAACTGATCAAGCTGGGCGTCCCGCTGACTGGTGAACTTTCCTTTGGGCGTCTTGCCGTAGAGGTCGGCGCCGGGGCAATAGTAGAGTGCGGTATGCTGGTCGACCCAGACCTGCGCGTCGGGATTTCCTTTATATTCGGGAGCGTCCGGCGCTTCCGCTATCCCAATGCTGATCAGGAATTTGTCAAACGCAGAAAGATCGGCATCGGGAGCCTGTCTTGCACGGCCTTGACCCGCCGTACCGCTTCTCCCCGTCGCGCTCACCGAGTGGCTGGACCAGATCCCCCAACGAATGACGCCAGCCATCAGGATGACTGCGACTGCCAGGTAGATATCCCCGCGGCGGGTATTCCAAAAGTTCCCCAAAGCGCTTCGATTCTGCGAGACAGCCAGTTCCTCCAGAAAATCCCTGGCCTTTGCCGCCGAACTCCAGGCGAGGGCCCTATCGGGCCTTGTAAGGCCCGTTTCCGTGGCGTGAATTTCCAAATCTTCCTGCCCAACCGGAGATTCCGCTTCGAGTTCCGTACTCTCTTCTGTGGCCTGCAGCTGTAGCCCGCCGATAGGGTCGCCTGCCTTCTCCAGCTGTGTTCCCGCTTGAGACGCGGTCAACCGCCGGAGAACGTCGTCTTCGTTCGGCTCAGCATGTTCTTCTTCACGGCCATACCGAAGTCTATTTGTGAGATTTTCCGACGTCGGCGGTTGATGCCCAATACCATTTGCCGGAGTCCGCATGGTTTGCTGGTTTGCTTCCTGCATCCGTCGCAACGATGCCACTTTGCTCTGCATGCTGGGAGGGCCGCTGTCCGTGATTCGCGGAGATCCGCACTTTCCGCAGAACTGTTCCTCCCCCACCAGTTCATGAGCGCACTTGCGGCATACGAACGGCTGCGTCGTGGCAACCGTGCTGGCATCGACGCGCCCCGCAGTTGCGTCCGTGGCGATTGAGGACTCGAGCAGAGCCGCGAGGTTCGGTTTCAATTTCTCTAGAGCTTCAAGCATCGACGCGCGTTCGGCAGCCTGCGAGTGTTTCGACGCCACTTGGGCGTCCCGCGTAAAGGCTTCAGTTACGAGGCCCGCCATCAGTTGGCAGGTGTGGACATCAGGTTCGCCGAAGGCATTGGCTTTCGCGAAGTAAAGCTCCAGCGCACCGGCAATTCCCCCATCGTGATAGACGGGCACCGCAATCAGAGACTGGATACCGCGCCTCTGGCACTCTTCCGCATCTAACAAGAACTCCGGATTTACATCAGGGCAGCGAAACGGCTCACCGGTACGAAAGCAGGAAAAGCACAGCGCTTTTTCCATGGAAACTTCGGTTCCGCAGGGCAGGGAAGAGGAACCGGACGCAGCCTGATACCGGACCCGTTTACCATCGACAATGCCAATCGCAGCGCCGCTGGATCTCGTGATCTGCGCCACTCGCTTCGCCACCAACGCCATCGCATTGCCCAAGTCAAGATGACTGACCTGGATTAGGCGCTGAGTCTCCACGATCTGCGCAAGGGTTGGAGAGTAGTCGCTATTAGCGTCAGGCTCAGCGGGAGTAGTACTTGATTGCTCGGACGCAGACTGAGAGGCCGATTCCTGTTCTCGCAACTGGTCCGCCCGCAACTCGAGATTCAACCCGAGTTCGCTGTGGTGCTCCTGCAGCACATAGGCTGCCTCGAGCATTCGTGCGAAAGTCTGCTCGTCGAGAACTGGTTTGTCTTTTCTGTCGGACACGAGTTCTTTCGTCATTTGCGAACGCCGTCCGATGTGTGCGGCCAGGCTATCGGACAGGGGATAGAGTTATTCTAGTGCAAATGCCACGCCAATTGAGCCGATGAGATCGATGCCGCGCAGGCGATGAGGTTGAGAGGTGGCAGGGTGCAGCGCGGACCGATGCAAGTCACAACGAGAGGAAGTCTTGAAGGGTCAGTAGTTTGCGGCTCAGATTCGGAAATCCAGACCTCAGTTGAAAGGGCGAGGCAGTCCTATCCGCCTGATTGGGTTGCTCTTAGATGACTAGGGTAACCGCAAAAGCTTGCACATTCAGGCCACGGAATTGCCACGGAATTCCTTTGCCGATGACATCGCGGGCTGCTGCGTGGCGTCTCCTTTGCGGTTCAGGAAGAAGTACACCGCGGGCGTGATGATGAGCGAAAGGACCATGGAGATCAGGACCCCTCCGATGACGGCGATGGCGAGCGGTTGCAGCATCTGCGAGCCGGCGCCAATGGCAAAGGCCAGAGGCAGCATGCCGGCGACGGTGGCCAATGCAGTCATTACGATGGGCCGCAGACGTCGGCGACCTGCCTGCAGAATTGCGTCATGGTTGTTGATGCCGAGTAGCCGTAATCTCTGGTCGGCATCGAGCAGCAGGATGCCATTCTTGGCCACAATGCCGATCACCATAATCATGCCCATGAAGGACGAGATATTGAACGTGGTGCGCGTGACCAGGAGTGCGATAAAAACACCCGAGGTTGAGAGCAGCGCCGACGACAGAATCGCGATGGGCGCGGAGAAAGTCCCGAACTCAAACATCAGCACGATGAAGAGCAGCAGGACGGCGAGGACGAGCACGATCACCAGGTCATGGAACGAGCGTTGCTGCTCCTGATAGGTTCCGCCGTACTCCACGCGAATGCTGGAAGGCATGTGCAATCCAGTGACGGTCTTTTGCACAGCAGCCATTCCACTGCCCAGATTAGTGCCCTCTAAGCGGGCCGTGACGGCGGCGTAGCGCTGCAAATTCTCGCGCCGGATTTCCGTCTGTCCGGGAACTTCTACTATGGTTCCCAGAGCGCCCAGCGTAGCGGTGTGTCCGGTGCTGCTTACGAGCAATGTGTCGCGCATCGCTTCGAGAGAGGCCCGATTGTCCGCGGGAAAACGTACGCGCAAAGTGTAAGCACGGTCGTTCAGGACTACAGGAGTGGGGGCCGGTTCACCCTCAAGAATGGCGGCGGCGTCTACCGCTATCTCCTCTGCCGTGAATCCGGCTCGCGCGGCCGTGCCAGGATTGACCTGAAATGTCACAGCCGGCCCGCTGATCGTATTGTCGATTCCATTCAATATATCGACCACGCCGTTTATTTTTTGAATGGCATCGGCCACCTTGGGCGCCCATTCTTCGAGTTGCTTCGGATTCTGGGAAAATAGCTTGATCTGGATCGGCTCCGGTGCTGAGGTGAGATCGCCGATCATATCCTGCAGCATCTGAATGAATTCAATGTCAAGCGCCGGTTCCTGTTGCTTGATCTTCGCGCGGACGTCCGCGATAACCTCGTCGATGCCGCGGTCACGCTTGTCCTTAAGCTTCACGGAAACGTCGCCCGTGTTTGCTTCGGTTACCGAGGCCAGTCCAAGCTGTAATCCGGTGCGGCGCGAAGTACCTGCAACTTCGGGAATTTCGCGGAGTATCTGTTCGACATGGCCCACTACCCGATTGGTCTCTGCCAGGGAACTACCGGCAGGCATGATGTAGTCAATGACGAATCCGCCTTCGTCCATCTCGGGCAGCAAGTCGGAGCCGGAAAAGCTGTAGCAGACGTAGGAAACGACAATCAGCGCAAGGCTGGACAATATCAGGAGGAGAGGGCGATCCAAAGCCCGCCGCAGCCAGCGCTCGTGGAAGTTGACCACACGAAGGAAAAACCCACTCAGATGTTTTTCTTCTGCCGCCAGCAGGCGTTGAATGTCTTCGCCCTCGTCGGCGGCACTGCTAACTTCGTCTCCCGTAGAGCTCGAAGTCGAGTGTGACTCATTCTCCTTTTCATGTTTTCCACGGATAAAGTACTGGCTCAGCGTCGGGGTCCAGGTCACAGCGAGCGCCAGAGAAGTCAGCAGCGAGACGCTCATCGTTACTGCCAGCGCACGAAAGAAAACTCCGGTGACTCCGGTGATGGCGATGAGAGGAATGAAAACCACGACGGGAGTAATGGTAGAGCCGATCAACGGCACCGTAATTTCGCGCAGAGCGCTCTCGATGGCTTCGATGCGGCCCTGTCCGGCGTCGCGATGCAACACAATGTTTTCGACCACCACAATCGCATCATCGATGACCAGGCCCACTGCGGCTGCCAATCCGCCCAGGGTCATCAGGTCGAAGGTCTGCCCCATCGCCTTGAGAGCAATGAAAGTTACCATCACCGTGACTGGTATCACGAGACCCGCTACCAGCGACGTTCCCCAGTCACGCAGGAATACCACCAGAATGATGGAAGCGAGAACTAATCCCAGCAGGATCGCGTCACGCACGCTCTTGATGGATTCGCCCACGATGATCGACTGGTCATAGAAGGGGCGAATCTCCACTCCCGGCGGCATGGTTTTGCGGAGGCGGTCGACTTCGGCGTGCACTTCATCGGCGACCTGGACGGTATTGCCATCGGGCTGGCGATTAATGTTTAGCAGTACAGCTGGTTTGCCGTTCGCCGTCACAACGGTATACACAGGCTTAACGTTCGGAGCTACTGCCGCAACGTCACCGATGCGCACGGGGATGCCAGTGGCCGTAGTCTTAATGACAGTATTGGCGATCTCTTCGGGCGTACGGACCTGGCCGTTGATTAGTCCGAGAAAGAGCTGGTGGTTGCGTTCCAGCAAGCCCGGCGAATCCACCAGATTTGTGCGCTTGACTGCGTCGAGAATATCGGTGACGGTGACGCTGGCCGTGAGCAGCTTCGCGGGATCGGGAGTTATCTGGAACTCGGGTTCCTGACCGCCCTGGACGATTACGGTGGAGACACCCTCCAGGCGATTCAGCCGCGGCTTCATCTCATAGGTCGCCATCTCCCAGAGCTTGGTTTGCGGCATGGTGTCGGAAGTAATGCTGTACCCGATCACCGGGAAGCTGGCGAAGGTCATGCGATGCGCTTCGATCCGCGCAGTATTAGGGAGTTCGGGCTGCACGCGTGAAATGGCGGCATTCACGTATTGCAGGGTCTGGAACATGTCCAGATCCCAGCGGAAGTAAAGATCGATTTCGGCCGAGCCGCGGCTGGTGATCGAGCGCACGTTCAACAACCCGGGCACGCTGTTCACTGCTTCTTCGATGGGGCGCGTCACGGTGACCATCATCTGATCGATGGGCATGACACCGTTGTCCACTGCGATCAGCACGCGAGGAAAGTTCGTGGAAGGGAACACCGACACCGGAATCGTGAAGGCGAGATACGCGCCCAGAAGACCCAGAGTCAGAATGAGGAAAATGACAGGCCTGGAGTGCCGGGCAATCCAGTGGTCCGCTTTCGGATGGTTCACGTAATTGCTCCGCCCAGATTATTTTTCACTCTTGTCCTCACTCGGAGCCTTGGCGCCTTCACCCTTGGCACCCTCGGCCGGGGCTTCAGCTGGGGCAGCTTCGACTTTAATCTTGGTGTTGTCAGGCAGGCCGTAGGCCCCAGTCGCAACTACCTTGTCTGTCTCTGTGACCCCATCGAGAATCTGCACATCGTCGCCCTGACGAATGCCGAGTTTGACGGCTTTCTGGTGGGCCTTGCCGTCCGCACCCGCCAGCATCACTACTGAGCTGCCATCCTGCGCGCTGACCACGGCGCTGGCCGGTATCACGAGTGCATCCTTTACGGTTTCCGCGGTCAGCGAAAGTTGCACACTGGTGCCGGGTTTCAATTGATGCTTCGGGTTTTTGGCTTCCAGCCAGACTTCAACCGTCGTACTGCTCGGATCAAGGGCCGGACTGACCACCGTAACTTTTCCTTCGATGGGCTTTTCGATTCCGGGGACGGTAATCGTTCCCTTGTCGCCGACTTTCAGCAGAGCTGCATCGGCCTGCGGAATGTGGGCTTTGGCGATCACGGCGGAAGTATCCATCACCGTGATCAGTGGAGTTCCGGCGGCCGCCATTTCACCGGGGTAGAGGGGACGGTCCGTCACCATACCATCGATCGGACTGCGAATCTCCGAGTAACTAAGTTGAGCCGTCGCCCCCATGTATTTTCCCTTGGCGGATTCCAACTTGCCGGCGGCAGCTCTCAATTCCTGCTGCTTGCCGATCGCCATCAGGGCATCCAGATGTTTCTTCGTGATGGCGTACTGATTGCGCGCCTGGGTTACGTCTACTCCTGACTGGTCGAGTTCCTTGCGCGGCAAAGCTCCCTGCTCGAACAGTTGTTGGCGGCTTTGGTAGACCTTCTCCTGGGCGTCAAGCGCCTTCTGGGCTTGTTGCGCGTCAGCCTCGGCCTTCTGAATTTCCTCCGGCAGGCTCGCCCCCGTTGTGGTCTCGTAGGCCGCCTGCTCCTGTTCGTAACCGCCCTTGGTGTCCTGCGCAGCCGCCGCCAGGTCGCGGTTTTCGAGCACTGCCATCAATTGTCCCTGGTGCACCCTGCTGCCGCGTTTCACCAGAAACTTTTGCACTGGGGCGCTGATTTTTGGGACGATCGCGGCCTGTTGTCTCGGGAAAAGGACGGCTTGGGCGTTGACCGTGTGATCGATGGAGGTTTTTTCAACTGGCGCCACCTGCACGGTGACGGTCGGTTCCTGATCGCCCTTGTCTTTAGAGCAGCCGACTGTGAAGGTTAGTCCAGCCAAGGCGGCCAAGGTTGCCAGTTGAGCGAGTGTGTGCCTCGATCGACCCAGCATATTTCTGCGGTTTGGAACGGCGGCAGGCTTGAGCTGGTTCATTCCTTAGAAGGTTCCTGTCCTTAGAAAGTTCCCGTCAGAGTTTGCAAATTTGCTACAGCCACTCGGAAGCGCGCTTGCCCGTCGTCGTATGCGTTACGCGCTAAGCTTAAGGTGTTTTGCGCGTCCACCACTTCGAGCACAGTGGCTTCTCCCGCCTGATAGCGCAGGGTGGTAAGCCGCAGGCTGTCCGCGGCCATTTCGGCGGAGCTAGCCAGCGACTCCATCTCCGAGCGTGCGATGTTGGCCTCATTGTAGAACTGGCGCAGATGGCTTAGAAGCTGGCGTTGCGCAAAAGTCAACTCCACATGTGCCTGGTCGCGGCGCAGTTCCGCTTGTTTGAGCTTGCTGCGGTCCGAGCCCCAACTGAAAATCGGAATCTGCAAACTGGCTATCGTTGAGTATCCCAGGTTGCGTACGCCGTTGCGATCTTTCGTAGCGAACTGGTTGGCGTCGATGCCGTAAAAATAGTCGATATTCAGGGACGGCAGCAGGCCGCCCCAGGCAGCGGTAACCTCGTGTTTAGCGGCCTCGAATGCGCTCAAAGCGGCGCGCACGTCAGGATTATTCTTCTTCGCCAGAACTTCCACATCGGGGAACGCAGGCAGCGGCTGGGGAGTTTGCAAGTCATCCACCACGGCGAAGTCCTGATTAAAGTCGGGAAACAGGATCACGGCTAAATCGAGCCGGGTCCGCTCCATGTCAAGCTGCGCCTCCTGCAAAGTGCGATCCTGCTGCTGGCTCTGGATGGAGGCTTTCAGCACATCGGCGTGGGCCACTTCGCCACCCTTCTCCAGCTTTTGGCTGATGCTCAAAAAATTCTTGGCCTCACTGGCCGCGCGTTGTGCGGTGCCATACTTGCGCTGGGCAACCACCAGGCCGTAATAGGCTTGCGTAACCGCAACCACCAAGCCGCGCGTGGCAATTTCCGCCTTGGCCTTAGCCTGCGCCAGAAGAGCCGAGGATCGCCTGTAATCGGCGAATCCGGTCAGCGAAACCGCTTGGTGAACGTCCGCCTGGCTGATGTATTCATGCACTGCATTGTTGGCGATGAAGCGAACCGGAACGCACGCGGCATTTGCCTGCGCGCATGCTGTGGGCAGCCGTCCGACCCCCTGGGTGTAAATGAACGAATTGTCGTAGCTGACATTCGGAAGGAGCCCGGCGCGGGCCTGCACCCGGTCCTGGCGCGCCAGTCCCAGATCCATCAATGCGGAACGATACTGCGGATCATTGAGGCGCGCCCGCTGCAGAGCATCCTGCAACGTGATGGTTAGAGGGGCCGCCCCTTCCGCAGAAATAACGCTTTGCGTTTGAGCCGTCAGCGTCTGAGCCGGGGCCTGAGGCTGAGCCTGTGCAAATCCCATGCGCGGAAGTGCCAGCAGAACCAAAATGAACAGCGATCGCGTGTTGCAATTACCGATACGGGAACGCCGGCCTTTCGCATCAACTGAATTAACTGGAGAAGATTTCACAAGCCACCTCGAAAAGAATTCATGAGCTTTCGGCCCGGACAACTCTTTGATGGCAAAGCAGTCTTGCGGGTGGATATAAAAGCTGGGCCGGTCGAAGATAATCTCCCCGAAGGGGCAGTCACGATCGCCGGAGCCGCGTAAATTCTTGTCGGAACGAGATTCATCGGTAAGTGGCAGGTTCCAATTTGGAATTCGTAGCCTACCACAAGGTTTCTGAAAGCCACATGAAAGGCTTCGGCATATGGCCCGAAGTGCAGGCTTCCATAGGGGTTAGCCCTGCCGTTATGGGGCGCGAACAATTGGCGAAGCTCGTGCTGTTGCTTTCAGTGCGTGCGTGATTCTGTAATGAACTACACGCAAGCAGAAGGAACCCACCGTGATCGATCTGAATGAGGTCAAAGTTACACCTCGCGACCAGCAGGTCTTGAATCTGCTGGTTCAGGGATGCAGCAACAAAGATATCGCGGGCCAACTCAATATCAGCCCGCGCACCGTTAAGCAGCACCTGCGCACGCTGTTTTTGCGTGCCGGAATCCGCGACGGCCGCAAGCGCGTGAAACTGGCCATCGCCATGTTCTCCAAGGAAGGAGCGAATTCATGATGCCGCGAGAGCGTCTCACGCCAAAGGAAGTTCAAGTGGCGACTCTGGTCTGGCAAGGTCTAACCAATCGCGAAATTAGCAAGATTATGGGCACCAGCGAGCAGGTGATCAAGAATCATTTGCGCAGCACGTTTGACAAATTGGGAGTATGGAGCCGGCTGGAACTTGCCATGTATGTTGCCAGCCATGGAGGCAAGGTCTGGCCATCCGGGTCGGAACGTTCTGGGGTGGAATCAGGCGTCGAACGTAGTAAAGGTGTGGCAGTCTGATATTGCGTTCTGCGGCTGTCCGTTTCCGGGCTCCGCAACTGCCTCGGACTACGAGTGAGTCAATTCCTTCCGGAGTGCAGATTTGGCTGAACTCTGACCGCCAGTTCCCTGTGAGACAGGGCAAGGCGCTCACGTTTCTGGGGCCCAACATCTGCAAAAGGTTTCACGCAGATGTCGGGCACTTCAGGCGAAAGGCCCCTAACCTATTGTTTAAGCGATGCTTCCAGAGCATTGCGGGCGGTCTGCAAATTGCTGTAAGGAATCTGATGTGCGAGAGCGGGCTCGCAAGCAGCCACGAGCCTTCGCATCCCAGGGGCGAGGCGGGAATGGCTTACAAAGAGGTTTTCTGGATGGCGTGTGACTCCACCGAGCAGCTGCGGGCGGAGTACGGGCCTTTTCACACTCGGGCGGAAGCCGAAACTGAGGCCAAGAAGCTAGGTTTCGGGTACCTGCTGCGCTACGAGCATATGCTCGGCGAGAACGAAGAAATCCAGGAAGTGCGCTGCATTTTTATCGAACTGCCCGGAGTTCACCCGGGCGAGTCAGAACTCGGTCCGGTTACGCTTCATACACGCTGCGCCACCTGCGGGGAAACGGCCGCTCACGACAAAGGCTGGCGGGCTGAGGTCTGGGCCGATATCCACGAATTTGAGCACTCCCGTCATCGCGTCCGCCTCTTTGAACACGCGCGTGGCAAGGGACTGAAGGAAATTGCCGGCTGGCGGATTTAGGGTCGGACACGCGACCATACCTTAATCAAGACTGCTTAAGCCCACTCGCAGCGGCCCGGTCCAGGAACCAGATCAGCTTTCGATCGGCAGGCTGCACTAACTTCGTGGGGTACTGCTCACCCGGGGCATTGCCCTCCAGAACCTCGTGAAGGGCCGAAGCCTTATCCGTTCCACTGACCAGGAATGCCACGCCATGGGCCGCATTTAACAAGGGAAGTGTGAAAGTGATTCGGCTAGTCTTCAGCTTTTCTACCCAGTTGGCCACTACCAGCCGAGCTTTCTCCCTCAAGGCTGCGGTTTCCGGAAAAAGTGACGCCGTGTGTCCGTCGGGGCCCATGCCGAGAAGGATCAGGTCAAAGCGCGGAACCTGGCCAGGCTCTACCGCGAAGAACTTGCGCAGAGTTTGCTCGTAAGCTTCTGCGGCGGCGGCCGCGTCCGGATTCTCCGTCGGAACGCGAAAGACATTGCCGGCGGCCACTGGAATCTTGGAAAGCATGGCCTCTTCGGCCATGCGGTAATTGCTCTCCGGATGTGAAGGAGGAACGTGCCGCTCATCGCTCCAGAAGAAATACGTTCGATCCCAGGGCAGGGAAGTGCGAGCGTTCGTCGCCAGCAGCGTATACAGATTTTTTGGCGTGGATCCACCCGAGAGGGCAAGAGTGAAACGGCCTCGCTGGGCTACGGCCTGGTTCGCGGCACGCACAACTTCTTCTGCTGCCGCCTCAAACAATTCCTGCGGAGTCGTCAGTTTTCGAATGTCGGGAGGCGAACTCATACCAGTTCGGCATGTTTCTGGCCGCTCCAAACAGCCGCGCAACGCGCTGCCCCTAGCAGACCAGCCTTTTCGTTAGTAACGACCTGCACCGAAATAGACTCAACCAAAGAACGCAGCCGGCCCTTCGCGAGGAAAGCCTGCATAAACAGCGGTCCTTTTAGTTTGGAAAGAATCTTGGGCGATATTCCCCCAGCAAGAAATAGGCCGCCGGTGGCCATCACTTTAAGAGTCAGGTTGGAGGCTTCGGCGCCGTAAACCGAAACCCAGAGATCGAGCGCCTTCTCCGCCAACGGATTGTCGCCACTGAGCGCGGCGTGGGAAATAATAGCCGCGGCATCCCCTTTCCCCAGTTGTGCGCCGAATTCGGGAGATTCTTTGCCGTACCCTGCTCCTCGAAGGAACTCGTAGACGTTCACGAGGCCGGGACCCGACAGCACGCGCTCGTAGCTGACATGTCCAAAGCGCGCCTGCAGAGCCCGAAGTAATTCGATCTGCAAATCACCCTGGGGACCGAAATCCGTGTGGCCGCCTTCGCACGCGAAGACATGATGTCTGCTGCCATCCCAAAATAATCCGGCTTCTCCAAGTCCGGTTCCGGGTGCGATCACCGCCTGATTGCCAATTGCTTTCCCGCTTACAGGATTCAGCGGCACCAGGTCAGCAGCGGTCAGGCCCCCAACACCCCAGGCGCTGGCCTCCAGATCATTAATCAGCAATGTAGCGGGGAGGTGTATCTGTTTTGCGAGCCGCGATTGTTCGACAACCCAGGGTAGGTTCGAGGTTTCAACCCGCCCGTTGAGGACCGGGCCTGCGATTCCGAAGCATGCAACTTCGGGACGCACGCTCGAATCATTGAGAAATTTAGTGACAATCTCGCCGAGTTCGCTGTGTTCCTGGCTGGGGAAGACTCGTTCCGAAACCAGGCGGAGGGATCCGTTCTGGGGTTGAAAATAAGCCAGCCTAGCGTTGGTTCCGCCAATATCGCCGGCCAGGATCATTTCTCGAAATTCCTCCAGCGGCGGCCGTCGCGTTCCAAAAGTTCGTCGGCGTCTTTCGGTCCCCAGGTGCCCGCGGGATAGTTGGGAAAATTCCGCGGGAGAAGGGCTTTCCAAAGGTCGAGCACCGGATTGACCACGGACCACCCAGCCTCGACCATATCGGCGCGCTGAAACAGCGTCTGATCGCCGATCATGCAGTCATGCAGCAGCCGCTCGTAACCTGTGCTGGGCTGCTTGCCAAAATATTCCTGATATTCAAAGTTCATGTCCACCGTGCCCAATCGCATCACCGGTCCCGGAACCTTGGCCGCGAAGCGCAACGAAATTCCTTCTTCCGGCTGGATGTGGAGCACGAGTTGGTTGGGCATCAGATTTTCCACCTGAGTGTCACGAAACAGTACAAACGGCGCCCGTCGAAACTGTATCACGATATACGTGTTCCGCATCGGCATGCGCTTGCCCGTGCGCAAGTAAAACGGAACGTCGGCCCAGCGCCAGTTGTCGATCAGCAGTTTCATCGCGACAAACGTCTCGGTTCGCGAATCCGCTGGAACATCGCTCTCGCCGCGATACGCTGGAACGTGTTCTCCCCCGATTGGCCCTTCGCCATATTGCCCACGCACCGTGCGGGTGAGAACCTCTTCGTCACTCATGGGTTGGATGGCATGAAGGATCTTGGCCTGTTCATCGCGAACCGCATTGGCGTCAAACGAAATCGGAGGTTCCATCGCGGTCAGGCTGATCAGTTGCATGATGTGGTTGGGCACCATGTCACGCAGCGAACCGGCGTGGTCGAAATAACTGCCGCGGCCTTCCACTCCCACCGTTTCAGCGACGGAGATCTGGATGTGATCAATATAGCGGCGGTTCCAGATAGGCTCGAAGATTCCGTTCGCGAAACGGAATGCCATGATGTTCTGTACCGTTTCTTTGCCGAGGTAGTGGTCGATGCGGTAGATCTGCTTTTCATCGGCCACTTTCAGAACTTGCTGATTCAGAGCCTTGGCCGACTCCAGATCATGCCCGAAAGGTTTTTCGATGATCACCCGGCGCCAATGATCGTTGCCCTGCTCCATCAAGCCAGCCGCGGCCAGTTTTTCGACGATGTCTCCAAAATAACGTGGGGCCGTCGCCAGGTAAAAGAAGAAGTTCTGGTGGGTTGAGTGGTCGCGATCGACCTTAGCCAGGAAGTCCTTGAGCTGGGGAAACAGCCTTTCTTCGTTAAAATCGCCCGCAAAATAATAGAAACGGCGAATGAACCATTCCCAAAGGTCGTCGTCAGGTGCGTCGGTGCAGAACTCTTTAACATGCTCGCCGACTTTTTTTCGAAAGTCGTCGTTCGACATCTGCGACCGCGCCACTCCGACTACGGCAAACTCGCGCGAAAGCAATCCGGCCCGCGCCAGGTTGTAGAGTGCAGGAATCAACTTGCGGCCGGTCAGATCACCCGCCGCGCCGAAGATGACCATTACGCAAGGGTCGCCCTGCTTGCCGATGCGTGGGGTAGTGGGCGCCGGCAGTTCTGCTACTTGAGCCATGAATCGAATCCTCGAAAATCTTATGCCAAAAAGCTAGCTGAAGTCTTCCCGCTATGCGCTCTTCTTCGCTGCGCCGGCTTCCACGTGTCCGCCAAATTTTTGCCGCATGGCGGAAAGCATTTTTTCCGCAAACGTATGTTGCTGACGGGAGCGGAAGCGCACATACAAGGCCGCGCTCAGTACATCGGCGGGTACGGCTTCATCGATCGCCGCCTGGATCGTCCAGCGCCCTTCGCCCGAATCCTGCACATGGCCTTCATATTCGGCGAGAGTCGGATTCTCGGTGAGCGCCATGGCAGTGAGGTCCAGCAGCCAGGAGCTAACCACGCTGCCTCGCCGCCAGACTTCGGCGATATCGGCCAAGTTCAAATCGTACCGCAGATCCTGTGGCAGCTCCTTGCTGGTGGCGTTCTTGAAGATGTCAAAACCCTCGGCATAGGCCTGCATAAGGCCGTACTCAATACCGTTGTGCACCATCTTTACGAAATGCCCCGAGCCCGAACGTCCGCAGTGAATGTAGCCATCCTCCGCGGTGCCGGCTAACTTTTCTCTGCCGGGAGTGCGGGGGATTTCTCCCCTTCCGGGCGCCAATGTTTTGAAAATAGGATCGAGCCGTTTCACCGCTTCGTCGGGCCCGCCAATCATCATGCAGTAACCGCGTTCCAGTCCCCACACGCCGCCGCTGGTTCCGACGTCTACATAATGAATGCCCTTGTCTTTGAGTTGATTGGCCCGGCGCACATCGTCCTTGAAATAGGAGTTGCCGCCGTCAATAATGGTGTCGCCCGACTGCATGTGCTGCGCGAGTTTCTGTACGGTCTCTTCGGTGGGGGCTCCTGCAGGGACCATAACCCAGGCAGCGCGTGGTGGTTTTAACTTGGCGACAAAATCCTCGAGTGATGACGAGCCGCCCGCGCCCTCGTTGGAGAGCTGTTTGACCGCGTCAGGGCTACGATCGGAAACCACGAGTTGGTGTCCGCCACGAATCAAGCGGCGCGTCATGTTCGCGCCCATGCGGCCAAGACCTACCATTCCCAATTGCATGTTCTTGCTCCTTACCAGAACTGTGCGGCGCACTCGTCCGCTTGTGACAGATGTTTTCGCTTCGCAGCCGGCAACTCCGCCACTGGCTGCGGGAACTACCGGAGTGCTTTGTCGACTGCTGCTGACAACGCGACTAGACCGGCCTTCACATCCGGCCCCAAATGAAGGCGCAGTGCCCGTCGGCCGCGCTCGGCTAAAACCTGGAAGTCACCCCGCGCTTGCGCCGCCTTCACCACTCCGAAAGTGTACTTTTGCCCCGGAACCGGTAAGTCGAGCGCATCGTCGCACGTTATCTGCAGGAAGACTCCTGAATTCGGTCCGCCCTTGTACGCCTGTCCAGTTGAATGCAGAAACCGCGGCCCGAAGCCCAGGCATGTGGCTACACGTTTCTTGTCTCGAACGGCATGCCGTATTTCCCGCAATCTCGCTTCGTGTTCCGGATTCATCTGAATGTACCCCAGCACCGCGAAGTAATCGCCCGCTTTGATCCGCTCCAGATGAGCCTTGAGATAGCCACTCAGCGATTTGTCTCCGCCCACAGCCTTTGCTAACTCCGCGGCATTTTTTTCGTCGGTAAATACTTTGATCCCGCTGTCTTCAACGACAGGTTTCTCGGGGGGCAGGGAATTGGTTTTCTCATATTCCGTCGTCAAATTTCGGGTCGCAATCTTGCTTGCCTCGACGTCCGGCTGGTTGAAGGCATTGATCCCGAGAATCGAACCGGCGACAGCCGTCGCGATTTCCCAGCGGAAAAATTCCTGCCCCAGATCGTAGGTGTCAGCCACGACGATGCGTACTACCGGATGTCCTATTTTTTCGAGCGCCGCGATTTTTCCATCTTGCTCAGCGTCGGCTTCGGACTCTAACCGGATGTGAACAAACACGCGGTCATTCCCATACGCTTCGGGTCCGGCAAGCTGCTCGCGGTCGACCGGGATGGTACCTTTTCCCAGCTTGCCCGTAGACTCAGCCAGGAGCTGTTCGAGCCACGCCCCCAGATCCGAAATACCAGGCGACGTAATAATTGTGACCTTATCGTGTCGGGCTGCAGCAGCGGTTCCAAGAATAATTCCCAGCACTGCGCCGGGATTCTCTTCCACCGTCACGCCCTCTCCGCAAGCGCGCACCATCTCCGCCGCGCGATCCAGGAACTTCTTTGTGTCGAGTCCCATTATCGCGGCGGGGACCATTCCAAAATTCGAAAGCGCCGAGTAGCGTCCCCCGATCGAGGGACGGCCATAGAAAATGGCGCGGAAGCGATCGGCCTCGACCACCTGCTGCATCTTCGATCCGGGATCGGTAATAGCAATGAAATGACTGCCCGCTTTATCCGCGCCGACTACTTGCTTGGTTCGCTCGAAGAAATATTGCTTGAAGATGTTGGGTTCGAGAGTGCTGCCGGACTTGCTGGAAACAATGAAGAGTGTTTTCGCAATGTCGACGTGACTCTCGAAGTCCTTGACCTGGGCGGGATCGGTGGAGTCGAGCACGTGCAATTCTGGAAAGCCCGGAATCTTGCCAAAGGTCATGCGCAGAACTTCCGGGCAAAGACTGGAACCACCCATGCCCAGCAGGAGCACGTGCTGGAAGCCGCTGCTCTGCACATCTTCTGCGACTTTGCGCAGTTGGTCGCAGTGCGCGATCTGCTCGTCAACAATGTCGAGCCAACCCAACCAGTTGGCTTCGTCGCTTCCCGTCCAGAGCGAAGCGTCTTTTTCCCAAAGACGCTTCATCTTGCCGCCCGCTTGCCACTCGGCCACGGTGGCCTTTACCGAGGCAGCCAACTTGTCTGGCAGGGAAGTCTTCAGTCGGCTCACGCTTACTGTCCCTTTCGCTGCGTGTTCTTTTCGACCGTGGCCAGCAGCTTAGTGAAGGCATCGGCAAAAAGCTTGACGCCGTCCGTGGTCAGCTTATCAGTCACTTCTTTGATCGAGATGCCGGCCTTTGCTAGGTTATCCATCACCTTCTGCGCGCCTGGGATATCTTCGGTAAGACTGTTTCTTACCTTCCCGTGATCGCGAAACGCGTCGATCGTAGCCGGCGGCATGGTGTCTACGGTATCTGGTCCAATCAACTCTTCCACGTACATTACGTCACGATAGTTTGGATTTTTCGTGCTGGTGCTCGCCCACAGGACGCGCTGCGTCTGGGTTCCCTTGGCTGCCAACGCCGCCCAACGAGGACCGCTGAAGATACGCTGGTAACGCTGGTAAGTCAGCTTTCCGTTGGCAATGGCCACCCTGCCTTGAAGGCTTTTCAGCAATTCGCGCTGTTGAGCGTCTGTCGCGGTTTTTAGCCGATCCTCGATCATTGAATCTACCAGCGAGTCGATGCGGCTGATGAAAAAGCTGGCCACCCCAGCCATCTTCTTCAGGTTGCCGCCGCGTGTCGCCAGATCTTCCAATCCTGCAATGTAGGCATCCGCGACTTTCTCGTACACCTCTTGCGCGAACAGCAGCGTCACATTGATGTTGATGCCTTCGCCGATCAGTTGCCGAATCGCCGGCAAGCCTTCTGCCGTGCCCGGAACCTTGATCATGACGTTCTCGCGGTTTACTGCCTTCCACAGACGGCGTCCTTCCTCAATCGTTTCCTGCGTCTTCAGAGCGAGAAGAGGAGAGACTTCGAGGCTGACGTATCCGTCGCGGAAACTCGACTCTTGATAGACGGGCCGCAACAAATCGGCCGCGTCCTGGATGTCGCGGATCGCGATCTGTTCATAGCGGCCCTTCGTGTCAAGATCATCGCGCGTGGAGAGCGATTTCAACAGGTCGTCATAGAGCGAACTTTCCCCGATTGCCTTCTCAAAGATCGACGGATTCGAGGTCATGCCTCGCAGGCCATCTTCGCTAATCATGGTCTTCAGTTTCCCGCCGGTAATCAGATCGCGCCGGATGTAATCCAGCCACATCGACTGGCCGTACTTGAGCAATTCTTTTAAAGGATTTGTAGCTTTTGCGGTTTTTTCGAGAACTCCAGTTGGCTGCATAAATGATTTCTCCCTCAGATCCTTAAGATGACCGCGACGGTCGGCGTCGGTAGTGTCATCCAAATCTTTGTTGCCCACTCCTGTGCTTAGGGTGGGCAGTTAAGAAAATCCGGCGGCGGTTCGATTCAGTGCAAAACCCGCCGTCACTTTGCGGAGATAGCTTGGCGCGCTTCCGTAACAACTCGATCCACGGTGAAACCAAAAAACTTCAAGAGATCTTTGAGCGGCGCGGACGCTCCGAAACGAGTCATTCCAATCTTCCGGCCCTTCAGTCCAACGTAGCGCTCCCAGCCAAAGGTCGACGCCATCTCGACGGAAACCCGGGCTGTGACGTCGGGCGGAAACACACTCTTCTTATAAGCTTCGTCTTGCTGCTCAAAAATCTCCCACGAGGGCATGCTCACCACGCGCGCCTTGATGCCATCTGTCTTAAGTTTCTCGTAAGCTTCAACACACCGCGACACTTCGCTCCCCGTACCCATGAGAATGACATCAGGCTTCCCGCCAGGAGCGTCCGCCAGAACATAAGCTCCCTTCGTTACACCGGAAGCCGGGGCGTATTTCGTGCGGTCAAACGTGGGCAGCGGCTGACGAGTTAGAACCAGGACGACTGGCTGATGCTGCAACTGCGCAATAATTTTCCACGCCTCAGCTACCTCATTGGCATCGCCGGGGCGAAGCACAATCAGGTTCGGCATCGCGCGCAAAGAAGCTAGTTGCTCGATCGGCTGGTGCGTTGGCCCATCTTCCCCCAGGCCGATCGAATCATGCGTGAATATGAAAATCGATGGAATCTCCATCAACGCGGCCAGGCGGATACTGGCTCGCATGTAGTCGCTGAAGTTAAAGAAGGTGGCTCCAAATCCTCTTATTCCGGATACGACCAGGCCGTTAACGCTTGCGCCCATGCCATGTTCGCGCACACCGAAGTGCAGGTTGCGTCCGGCATACGAGCCCGACTGGAAATCTCCGGCACCTTCAAACTTCAGCGTCGTCTTGTTTGAGGTTGCCAGGTCCGCCGATCCGCCAATCAACCACGGGACGTTCTGTGCGAGCGCGTTCAATACCTTTCCCGAGCTGTCGCGGGTGGCCTGGCCTTTTGCATCGGCAGGGAATGTTGGCAGATTCTTGTCCCATCCCTGGGGAAGTTCGCGGCGCTGCATGCGGTGCAGTCGATCCGCGAGGTCGGGATATTTGCGCGAATATTGCTCGAAGAGTTCGCTCCAGGTCGAGCGAAGTTCACGGCCACGCTTTCCGATGCCCTCGCGAAAATGTTCCCGCACGCCCTCGGGAACCAGAAACTTCGCATCTTCCGGCCAACCGTAGAATTTCTTGACCAGCCGCACTTCCTCCTCGCCCAGTGGCTCTCCGTGAGCGGCGTTTGAATCCTGCTTGTGCGGAGATCCATAACCGATGTGGCTGTCGACGACGATCAAGGTTGGCCGGTCTGCCGTCTTAAGGAAAATATTGAACGCCCGGGATAGCATTTCCAAATCGTTGGCATCCGTCACTCGCGTCACGTTCCAGCCATAGCCTACAAACCGCGTCATGACGTCTTCGCTGAAAGACCAGTCGGCCGGGCCGTCCAGGGTGATCGAATTGTGGTCGTATATCCAGCAGAGATTCGAGAGCTTCAGATGTCCAGCCAGCGAAGCAGCTTCACTTCCAACGCCCTCCATCAGATCGCCGTCGCTGCACATGGCGTAGACGTTGTAATTGAAAATTTCGAAGTCCGGGCGATTGAAATTCGCTGCCATCCATTTGCCGGCAATGGCCATCCCCACGCTGTTTCCTACGCCTTGGCCAAGCGGTCCGGTAGTGGTTTCGATTCCCGAGGTGATGTGCGACTCGGGGTGTCCCGGCGTCCGGCTTCCCAGTTGCCGGAAGCGCTTGATTTCCTCCATAGGGACTGCAAGTTCGTTGAGGACTTGGTTATTCTCATCTACCTCGCGCACTTCGGCCAGGTGGAGCATCGCGTATAACAGCATCGAAGCGTGCCCATTCGAGAGAACGAAACGGTCGCGGTTAGGCCAGATAGGATCGGCGGGGTCGTAGCGGAGAAATTCCTGCCAAAGGCAATAGGCGACAGGCGCCAAGCCCATGGGCGCGCCCGGATGACCCGAGTTCGCTTTCTCCACCGCATCGATTGCCAGAGTTCGAATCGTATTGATGCACAGCGTTTCCAGCTGTTTTCCCGTCACCAATGTCTGTTCACTGGCTACCATGCGACAGTGCTCCTTCGGGTTATATTAGTTCTGGCGCCTTATTCGGGATCACACTCAGTTTAGAGTTTCCCGGCGGGAAAAGGGTTCAGTACGCAGAGAGTGTATCAATTTCCGGAAGGGGGCGTTTTGGGCGTTAGGGTAAACGGGGGATGGGGGCTTTACTTGAGCAACTCTAAATAACTGCGCTCGCTACGAGAGGCCCGAGTCGTATCTTGGACGTACTTGAGGAACTGGCGAAGGTTGCCTCGCTCGGCAGCTTCCATGGCGCCGAAACGGACGCGAACTCCCGTGGCCGGGGCACTGCGAGTTACGATTCCGCTCAAGGCAAACCCTTTGACCCAGATTTTTCCGTTGGCGACCCAGAGCCCAATTTCGACTTTGGCTCCGCTCTTAACGGCACTTGCTGTTTCCACCAGGCAGCCGCCCACACTGGTGTTGTACAGGTTTCCCCAAATCGGCGCTTCTCCATTGTCCACCCGCAATTCCACCGCGACATAGCATCGAATACGCGGATGTCGTCGACGATCGTCGCCCAAGTTAGGGGTGAAAAGACTGGGCTCAAAGGGCGGTGTCGGCGAAACCGGCGTCGGAATCATGGGCGTTTGAGCGGATTCGGCCTTTGCCAAGGTTCCGGGTTTGACACTTCGTGATACTTCCGCTTTGACCTCGCGCATGGCGGCGAGCAAAGCCTTATCCCGCTTCTCCGGGGGAGCTTCGCGATAGGCTTGCAGGAGCTTACCCACATGCCGCACCAGATCGGGATCGGACAACAGACGTGTCCAATCGGTCCCTACTCCGGCCGCCGGTTTGAGATTGGTCATGTTCCTTGCGCTTCCGTTTCGGCGGAAGGCTGTTGTTCACGATGACTCGAAAGTCAGTACTCTTCAAGGTGACCGAAGTCACGTTTCTTTTGGAGTGGGATTGCGGACCATCGATCTCAGGCGCCGGCGTCTTAATCAGCCCGGTCGCGATTCTGGATGAAGGCCTTGAGGACCTCGATCCGTTCCGCGGCGAGCGAAAGAAATTCGAAGCCGTAGTGATATCCACGGCGGTGCCGAAGCACAGCCTTTACATCCCAAAGCTCGATGGAGCCGGGAAGGGAAAAGCTCAAAGACACCACTTCGCCAGAAGCAAGCTCCGCGGCGACAATGGCGCCAATTCCTGCTTCTGAGAGATCTTTGCAGTGCGCATTTAATTTCTGGTAGTTCTTGCCTGCAAGTAGCGTTACGACCACCGAAAAATCACAACGATAGCGCGGATATCGCCTGCGGCGACGGTCCGGCGTGCTGGTCGTGGCTTTTGCTGGATGGGAGGACATTCGGCTTTCCAGTGATTCGCTGAGAGGCTCGGTGAGACTCAATTTATCGAGCTCGTTATTGTGCCCAAGAGCATCGCCGACGATGACGACTCTCACCAGACACCTCCCGATGAACGATGGATCTCTTCCGAGTTCGAGTTTATCTACCGCTGACTTCTTCCACAAAGCACGAAGGTAATGGATTTTTCAAGGCAACCTGATGTGGGCCAGACTGTACTAATCTTGACCTTCATATGCTTTTCACTTGATTGCGTCTTCATCTTCGAGAGGACGTTGCAGGGCGCGTAAATCGGAGAGCTCGGAGGGGCGCAAGGCGGTTTCCCGGTCGAATCTTTGCATCGCGGATGCCCCTAAACGAATCAAACGCAACACGTTATGCTATGGAAGAGAAAGGCGTCCCCGAAGTGCTCTTTGACGGAGGGGCGTTCCCACGATCGAGCATGCCGCGCTTGTTGAAGATTTCTCGAACCGCAATTCCCGCGTTTTTTTGCTTGGCTATCTTTCCGCTTGCGCTTGACCTCGTTGCGCAGAATCCCGCCGCTCCCACCCCTTCCATGTCCTTGCCGGGTTCTCAGAGCCCATTCCTTGGCAGCGAACCCGAGGGCAAAGCCAGTGGGACGGTGCTTCAACTCAGTTTTAAGGAAGCTATCGCCCGCGGATTGCGCAACAATCTCGGGCTGCTCCTTTCCGGCGACCAGACCATCACGGCCCGCGGGGAGAAATGGAAGGAGCTCAGTAATCTTCTCCCTAATGTGCAGGCTCGCCTGCAAGAGGACGTACAGACGCAGAGTCTTACCGCCTTAGGATTGAAGCCCAGCGTTTTTCACCAACCAATCCCAAGGGTGATCGGTCCGTTCAACTACTTCGACGCACGTGCCTCGCTCAGCCAGTCGATTTTTGATTTCAAGAGTATCGAGAGGACGCGCGCCGCCTCAGAAAGCTTGAAATCCGCGCAGTACAGCTACAAGGATGCCCGCGAGGTAGTTGTGCTGGCTGTGGGCAACGCTTACCTGCAAGCCATTGCGACCAGTGCCCGCATTGAAACTACCGAATCCCAGCTCAAGAGCGCTCAGGCACTGTACAACCGGGCCGCCGACCAGCAGAAGGCCGGCCTGGCTCCTGCTATCGATACCCTCCGGGCGCAAGTCGAATTACAAACGCGCCAGCAGCAACTCATCGTTGCCCGCAATGACTTTGCCAAGCAGAAGCTCTCGATTGCGCGCGTCATCGGGCTTGCGCTCGGTCAGGAATTCGTTCTCACCGAAAAAGCTCCCTATCAGGAGCTGACTCCGCTGCCTCTCGATACCTATCTGCAACGCGCCTATGCCTCTCGCTTCGACTACCAGGCAGCATTAGGGCAGGTTCGGGCCGCAGAATTGTCGCGCAAGGGGGCCGCAGCGGGACGCTATCCTTCGCTTGATCTCAATGCGAACTACGGGGACATCGGCGTGACGCCCGCACACTCGAATGGGACGTGGCAGGTTAACGCCGGTCTCACCATCCCAATTTTTGCGGGAGGCAGGGTCCACAGCGATGTCCTCGAAGCCGATTCGCAACTCAAGCAAGCTCGCTCTCAACTGGGCGATCTTCGGGGCCGCATCGACTACGAAGTGCGGACTGCTCTTCTCGACCTCAGCGCCGCCGCGGAGCAGGTTGAGGTCGCCCGCAGCTCGGTGGACCTGGCCGAACAAACCCTAACTCAATCCCAGGACCGATTTTCTTCCGGGGTTGCAGACAATCTCGAGGTGGTCCAGGCCCAGGAGACCGTTGCCAGCGCTCATGAAAGTTATATCCAGAGCCTTTATGCGCACAATCTCGCCAAAGTCGAGTTGGCGCGAGCCATCGGCGACGCGGAAGAGGGAGTCAAACGATTTTTGAAAGGCAGCGATTAGCGTATGGAACAGACGACGCAGAGCCCGCCTGCTCAAGCGGAGAAGCCTGACACCAGTACTAAACCCCTGCCTGCAACCGAACGGGACTTTCGGCGTACGCCCTCGCGTTCAAGCAGTCCCGGTTTCCGCATAGCGGTAGTCATCGCTGTGATTGTGCTGCTGGTGGTCGGATTCTTCATTTACCGTTATGTAACCAGTTACGAATCCACCGATGACGCACAGGTGGATGGTCACATCAATTCCATCAGCGCCCGGATCTCGGGCCATGTCATTAAGCTGAATGTTCAGGATAACCAGTATGTTCAGGCTGGAACTGTGCTGGTGGAGATTGATCCTGCGGACTACCAGCTTGCGTACGAACGCGCCAAGGCAGACTTTGAGGATGCGCAAGCAGCGGCCGTCGCCGCCGGCGTGAGCGTCCCCATCACATCGGTGAACACTACCAGCCAGGTCTCTGCCTCGCAGGCGGATGTCGACAGCGCGCGCGCGGGCATCCAGGTAGCGAAGCAGCAATTGGAGGCGGCAAAGGCTCAACTGCAGCAAGCTGAAGCCAACAACGTAAAGGCCCAGAACGACCTCGCACGCTACAAACAACTGATCGACAAACAGGAGATTTCTCAGCAACAGTATGACCAGGCGACAGCGGCCGCCAATGCAAGCGCAGCGGGCGTCGCGGCTGCCCGCGCCAACGTTACTGGAGCGCAACAGGAAGTCATACAGGCTCAAGGCAAACTCGCGCAGGCTGAGGCCAATTGGCGCTATGCCAACACGGCTCCCAAGCAAATGCAGATCACGCGGGCTAAGGCCACCTCAGCGGAAGCCGAAGCGCTACGCAAGAAAGCCGACCTCGACCAGGCCCGGTTGAATCTGGAATACACCAAAATTGTTGCGCCGGTAAACGGCATCGTCAGCAATCGCACGGTGGAAGTCGGTCAGAACGTGACTGCCGGGCAGGAACTGATGAAGCTCATCAATCTAGAGGACGTGTGGATTACCGCGAACTTCAAAGAAACTCAGCTCCGCGAGATGAAAGTCGGCCAGCGCGTGACCATCGAAGTCGATGCGAGTGGGAAAAAATACAACGGCAAGGTCGACAGCATTGCCGGCGCCAGCGGTGCGCGTTTCAGCCTGCTGCCTCCAGAGAATGCTACCGGAAACTACGTAAAAGTCGTGCAACGAATTCCGGTCAAGATCGTGCTTGATTCCGGCGAGAACAAAGACCACGAGCTGCGTCCGGGCATGTCCGTGGTGCCCAAGGTGTGGATTCGGCAATGAGCGCTTCGACCGCGAGCATGGATCAAGCCCAGGCCGACGCCTGGCGTCCCGCAGTTAATCCGTGGATTATCGCCTTGGCGGTTACCCTGGCCACGTTCATGGAGGTGCTCGACACCTCGATCGCAAACGTTGCCTTGCCCCACATCGCGGGCAGCCTTTCTGCGGGGCAGGATGAGAGTACATGGGTCCTGACTTCTTATCTGGTCTCGAATGCCATCGTGCTTCCGCTCAGCGGTTGGCTGTCGTCCATCATGGGGCGCAAGAATTTTTACATGAGCTGCGTAGCTCTGTTCACGGTAAGTTCCTTTCTGTGCGGGCTGGCGCCGAACCTGGCTACGCTTATCATTTGCCGCGTGCTTCAGGGTGCCGGCGGAGGCGGCCTACAGCCCAGCGAGCAGGCAATTCTCGCGGATACTTTTCCTCCCGCCAAGCGCGGCATGGCATTTGCCGTTTACGGTGTCGCTGTGGTGACAGCTCCTGCCATAGGTCCTACTCTGGGTGGTTGGATCACCGACAATTTCACCTGGCGCTGGATCTTCTTCATTAATATTCCCGTCGGCATTCTTTCAATTCTGCTGACGTCACGGCTGATTCAGGATCCGCCTTATTTCAGGCGCCGCAAGCTGAGTGAAACCAGCATCGACTATGTGGGACTTGGTTTTGTAGCGCTCGGGCTCGGCGCCCTTCAAATCGTCCTCGACAAAGGACAGCGCGAAGATTGGTTCGAGTCACACCTCATCCTCTTCCTCTCAGTAATCGCCGCCGCTTCGCTGATCTTTGTAGTTTTCTGGGAATGGAGGCACAAGGATCCGATCATCGACCTGCACCTATTCCGCGATCGCACCTTCGGTGTCTCCAATTTGTTGATGTTCATGCTGGGATTCGCGCTGCTCGGCAGCACGCTGTTACTGCCGCTCTTCATGCAGACCATGCTGGGGTACACGGCTCAGGAGTCGGGCCTGGCCCTGATGCCTGGCGGATTTGCCATCATGCTGCTGCTGCCCCTGGTGGGATTTTTGTTGTCGCGCTACTCGCCGCGCTGGCTTCTTGTTTTCGGGCTGGTGGTGCTTTCGGCGTCTTTGTTTCACATGACGACATTCAATCTTCAAATTGATTTCCGGACTACCGCCATAGCACGCATGCTTCAGGCGGTGGGGATGGCGTTCTTGTTCGTCCCGATTAATACTGCTGCTTATGCTTTTCTGCCTCGCGAAAAGAACAATGCAGCCTCCGGGTTAATGAATCTGGCTCGGAATATAGGCGGCAGCGTGGGCATCTCCTTCGTGACCACCATGCTGGATAGGCGTACCCAGGTGCACATGACGGATTTAGCGAGCCACCTCAGTGCCGCCAATCCCGCCCTTCGCTCGATGCTGCTGGGAGCCTCCCAGGCGATGCGGGCTCACGGTGCGAGCGCTGCCGCTGCTACTCAGCAGGCCTACGCCCTTATTCAGGGAACGGTCGCAAGACAGGCCACCATGCTGGCCTACATCGATTGCTTCTGGCTCCTGGGGGTGGCCATCATGGCCATGATTCCGATGGTATTCCTGATGAAAAAATCCCGGCCCGGAGGCGGACTCGCAGTACACTAGGCTGCAGCCATGTTTCGGCTCATCACCATTGAGCGCGAGTACGGATGTGGCGGCGGCGCTATCGCCGCCAAACTGGCCCAGCAGTTAGGATGGAAGCTCTGGGACCACCTGCTCACTGACGAAGTCGCCCGCATCGCTAAAGTGGAGCCTTCCGCGGTGGCGCGCTGCGACGAAAGAATGGACAGCCGTGTCTACCGCCTGGCGAAAGCGTTCTGGCGCGGCAGCTACGAGCGCAGTTCGGCGCTCGGCAATCAAGCCTTTGATACCGACCGGATGGTCTCCATGATGGAGGAGGTCACGGGAAGAATTGCGCAGGAAGGGAATGCCGTCGTGGTTGGACGCGGCGCCCCGTACTTTCTGCGGGATCGATCTGACGCGTTCCACGTTTTTCTCTACGCGCCCCGTGCCGAAAAACTCCGCCGCCTCCGTTCAGACGGATGCAACGAGTCAGACGCCGAAGAGTTGGTCGATGCGGTGGACCGGGAGCGCATCGCCTACATCAAACACTACTTCAACGCCGACTGGCCCACGCGCTCCCTCTATCACTTAATGCTGAATACAGCCGTAGGAGATGAGCCGGTCATCCAGACCATCCTGAATACAATGCATCTGGTCGAAGGCCGCCCGAAGGCGACTGATTACGAGGCTCCCGTAGTGCCAGCCAATCGCTAGACCTCGGCTTTCAGATCTCGGACCTCAGACCTCGGACCTCAGACTTCAGACTTCGCGCCTCTGAATGTCGGCAATGGGCCGGCGGCTGAGATACGATGCTAAGGTCCGACGCCGGTCCGACTCCTTGCCTGCAAATCGCTGCAGGACAAGCCTGACGCCGGCCGGGGAGCAGGGACTAACTCCTGCGAGTGATCGAAGGCCGCTGCGGTGCCGGACAGCAGTCTTCTGCGCAAACATCCGGCCTCGGACCGAGCGATCCCAAAGCGCGCCGCTCAGATCCGGAATTCATGCGTTCCAGAATCAGTTCGCGAATCATGCCAATGAATTTCGGATGCACCCCTACCGTCTTCGCCCGGGCCATCGGCAGCGCCAGCGAATCGCAAAGATGTCGCGCCTCGATATCGAGGTCGTAGAGAACTTCCATGTGATCGGAAATGAAGCCTATTGGCGCGAGCACGACCGCGCTTGCCAGACTGTTGGTCTTCACGCTTTGCAGATGGTCCAAAATGTCGGGCTCCAGCCACGGTTGACCGGGAGTTCCGCTGCGGCTTTGATAAACCAGAGCGTCATTGGTGACGCCCAGCCGCCCGGAGACGAGGCGCCGTACTTCCTCGAGCTGGCGGACGTAATCGCTCGTGTTCGCCATCGAAACCGGAATGCTGTGGGCAAGGTAGACAACCTCGACATGCTGCCGCGCGCCGGGAGGAATAGCTTGCAGTGCATCCCGCACCCGTTCCACGGTTGCATCGATAAATCCGGGGTGATTAAAGAATGCCCGCAGCTTGTCTATTTCCGGCGCGCCCGGACCAACTTCGTTTTGTGCGCGAGCAATGTCTTCGCGATACTGCCGGCATCCGGAGTAAGAACTGTAGACTGAAGTCACGAATGCGAGTGCCTGCTGAATACCTTCCTGCTTCATATTCCGCACTGTATCCGTCAAAAACGGATGCCAGTTGCGGTTACCCCAAAAGACAGGCAGCTTCGGTCCATTGCGGCTCAGTTCAGCTTCGAGCGCGGCAATAAGTTCCCGAGTCTGCTGGTTGATCGGACTCTTGCCGCCAAAATGATAGTAGTGTTCCGCGACCGCCAGCATGCGCTCTTTCGGAACATTGCGCCCGCGCAAAACATTTTCCAGAAAGGGAATCACCTCTTCCGAGGATTCCGGTCCACCAAAAGAAACAACCAGGATTGCGTCGCACTTCATATGATTCAATCAGATTAATGGCTCAATCAGACCAGATCCGCGGACGCTCGACCAGTAAAAGCCGCGAGTGTACCGTTTAAGAGGCATCGTGGACATTAAGGACAGGTATTTGCGAGCCTTCTGTGGATGTTTGAGACGCGACGGTGACCACCGGCGGGGGCACCTCTGTCGCGGCAGTTCTCGGTGAAGGAACGCGCGCCAGGGCGCCGCCGAGTTGGATCATCGGATGCTCGATGGAGTGGTAGAGCAGCACCGGAAGCGTGATGATGGTGAGGAGAAGCACGGCCACCCGTACATACACAGAATGACCCGACAGCACCGAGAACGCGAGCCACACACAGAATGAGTGCGCGAGGTAAATCCCAAACGAGTAGGTTGCGACGCGCTTGCTGATCCAGCAGAGCCACCCGGTCGTGATCTCGTTAAACAGCGGAATCGATAGTCCTAGAACGAGACATACAAGCCATCCGGTCGTGGTTTGCGGTCGAAGGAGATACACGCCGATCAGCAGCAGAACGTAACCTGGCCACCAGTATGCGGCCAGGCGTCGGTTTTCGGGAAAAACGCTCCACGCACTATAGGCCAGCACTCCCGGCAAGAAGTTCGGAATGTACCCGAGCAGGCTTAATTGCTCCAGGGCGTGCGATCGCAGGTAGAAGTGTGCCACCACAACCGCGACGCACCACAGCGCCAGCAACGAGGGAAGCGCTCTGGTTCGTCTCGTCAATAAAAACAGGAACGGCAGCAGCGCATACATCTGCAGTTCCAGCGGCAGGGACCATAGAGGCCCCAGGATTGAGTCGCTGCGGGTGAGATTCTGGACCAGGAAAAGATTCGAGGCAGCCTGACCCCATGAAGGACTTGGAGACGTGACAAGCCCATGTCCACCAGTGCTCGACAGTCCCAGGCCGATCGTGATGCACACTGCTACGATGCTCAACGGGTATATACGAAAGATCCGCCTGAGATAGAAATTCCCTAACAGGCGAGTGCCCGTCATCCGACTCCGCTCCAGCGAATACATCAGCACCAGGGACGTATGCACGAAGAACAGCAGAACGCCGAAGTGTCCGATGTGGTTGGTGGCGACCCTGCCGAGCCTATCGACGTGAAACTTTGCGAGCAGGTGGTCGCAGAGCACAAGAGTGACTGCGACTGCTCGCAGAAAATCGAGATTGGACAGATCGCCTGTTCGGAGATTTTGCATTGCCGTGGAGACCGCGCAAATCGAGTGGGAACGGCTGAAGCACGCGCTCTACACCTCAAGATTGGAACACGTGAAACGCCCTTCGTCAACGTGGTCATCCATTGAACCCTCCACCTCCACCGCGGGATCGCTTTTTGACAACTGGCCATTAATTTTGCGGGACTAAGGCACTGCCCTCGCATGTACTTCCGTGACTTTCCTTTTTAGACCACGTGGGTAGAATCAAAACACTCAACGCAGCTCGCTTCGTCGGATTCTAAATTTCAAGGAAATTGCTGATGGCTTTGCTGGGGCGCAGCTCCGCCTCAAATTAAGCCATGGTTAAGGAGGTTGTGTGCGCTATTCCCCCAACTCTGTAAGCAGATTGCGACAGTTCTTTTTCATTACGCTGGCTTTTGCCACGATCAGTCTTACCGGATGCGGTTCTTCGGCTTGGCCGGGATCTGCGACGCCCAATACGCACGTACCGCTGTCCGCGCCGCCAACGTCAACCTCTAGTTCGACCTCCACTTCGACCTCGACCTCGACTTCGACCTCTACGGCTACCTCCGGCTCCACGTCTACCTCGACTTCGACTTCCACCTCGACTTCGACTTCGACCACTACCGCGACCGTGCTTCTCTACAACGGAACCGGCACCTCATCTACGGACGTGGTGGCCGTTGAAGCCCAGTTGGCCACTCTGAAACTCACGTATGCGACGGCCAACACATCGCAGCTCGATGGCATGAGTCAGACACAGCTGAAGGCCTACAAGCTGTTTATCGTGCCGGGCGGAAACTCAATCACGATCGGCAACAGCCTTTCTAAGACTGCCACAACGAACGTCCGGAACGCTGTATCGAACGGCCTACATTACCTGGGAATATGTGCGGGCGGCTTCTTTGGGGGATATTCAATCTACAACGGTCTGGATCTGACCTCGGGTGCGTGGTTTAACTTCTACGCCGATCATTTCAAGGGCATCAACAAGGAAGCGGTTGAGATCTCTTTTCCTTCGAGCAGCAAGCTCGACATCTACTGGCAGGATGGTCCCCAGTTTACTGGGTGGGGCAATATTGTCGGCAAATACCCGGATGGTACCCCGGCGATCGTCGAGGGCAGCTACGGAAATGGGTTTGTGATTCTTTCCGGCGTACATCCCGAGGCTCCCGCAAGTTGGAGAACAGGAATGACCTTCACAACGTCTCTGGCGGTAGACCTAGCCTACGCTGATACTTTGATTACCTCTGCCCTGAACGGTACATCGCTAAAGCACTTTTAACCTGGTCATTGCACGATGCGGCACTTAATGGCGCCCCAACGCCAAGAAGAACTGGGATCGGGAAACTCGCCCGGTCCCAATCTCTTTCAATCAAGAGTGATCGACGCGTCCGCCGACATGCGGGGAGGCCTCCGGCAGGACTTTCCAACTGTTCTCTATGTAGAAATCCCCAGAGGCGATTTTTCCCGGCTCAACGCGGAGAGTCGCGCAACGCTCTTGTACATTGATCTCTTGTCCCTTCACTTCAATTGCCAAGTCGATGCGGTAAAGTCCAGGCACGACCGGGAGTACCGGGCATTCGAACTCGATGACGCCTGCGCCGGCTTCCAGACAGAAGCCTCCCTCCGATGATTCGGTAGAAAGCTGGGCGCACAAATATGCGCTGGGCCAATAGATAGAAATTCTAAAGAGGACATCGGAAATCCTTCTTGAAGCTCGATACCCAAGGCGTGCCACCATGGAGTAGCCGGTTCGGACGCAACCGGGAGCATCGGGCGAGGAGAAGGAAACACTCGTACACCGAGCCGTAGTCTCGCTGCCGGATTCATCCTCTACAGCCAGGCCCTCGCCGGCGAAGGTCATCTGCTGATACTCGTCAATGACTGATCTTGCCGGTCCGTCCATCAGGACGCGACCGTGATTCAGCAATAGTGCCCGATCACATAATCGGTATACCGCAGCAAGATCATGCGAGATGAAAACGAGGGTGCGGCCCCTTTTTCGGAGTTCGGCAATACGTTCAAGGCATTTTGCTTGAAATGCCGCGTCCCCGACCGCAAGGACTTCGTCCAGCAATAGCACGTCCGGGTCAAGGTGAGCGGCGATCGCAAAGCCTAAGCGGACATACATGCCGGAGGAATATCGCTTCACCGGTACGTCGATGTATCGGCCGACGCCCGAGAACTCGATGATGCTATCCAGCTTTCGACGAATTTCCGAGCGCCGCATGCCCAGCATCGCGCCATGGAGATAGACATTTTCCCGGCCGGTCAGTTCGGGATGAAAACCGGAGCTCACTTCGACCAACGCGGCGAGTCTTCCCCGGACGGTAATCTCGCCCTGGGTTGGACTGGTGATGCTGGAAAGGATTCTCAGTATGGTCGTCTTGCCGGCGCCGTTATGTCCGACGATGCCCAGAGCTTCCCCTTCTTTGACCTCGAAGCTGACGTCTCGGAGGGCCCACATGTGCTCCGATCGCTTTGCAAAAGGGCGCTTATACCACCGCCTGGGGGAATTGCTTGCGGCGCGGAGATCGTATTTTTTCGATACTCGGTCGAACTTCAGGTCAATCATTCTTCAGGTCAATCATCGCGCTGTCATATCACATCAGCCATGGTTGCTTCTGACGATTTGAAATAGGCGTACGCGAACGCAAGACAAAGGATTGTGATGGCGGCCGACGTAAGCAGGCTGGCAGCATTTGGGGCAGCTCCGCCCAGCACGACGATGCGGAAGTTGTCGATCAGTCCTGCGGCCGGATCGAGCAGATACAGCTTGCGATACCGGACCGGAACTGATTGCAACGAGTAGACTACGGGAACCGTAAACATCCAGACCTGCAATACAAACGGCATGGCGAGCCCGACGTCACGAAAACGCACCTGGATCGCTGAAAAAAACAGCGCGATCGCTGCCGCAAAACCGCCAAGCAGAAGCACGATTGGAATCGCGTAAAGCAGATTCCAGGTGAGTGCCACGTGGTAGTGAACGATCAAGCCGAGAAGTATTAACGACGCGATACAAAAATCCGCTAATCCAGCAGCCAGGTACGACAACGGAATGATCTCGCGCGGGAAATACATTTTGGTGAGCAGGTTGGGATGCAGCACCAGTCCCTGCACCGCGCTTGAGATCGAAGCGGAGAAAAAAATCCAGGGCAGTAGCCCCGCAAATACAAACACCGGATAAGGCGTTCCGCCGGTCGCGATCATGGTGACCCGGGTAAAGATCACAGTGTAAATGCACATCAAGGCTAAGGGTTGCAGAATCGCCCATGACCAGCCGAGAACGGACTGCTTGTACCTGACATTGAGACGAAACAAACTTAACGTGTACAAAAGATCGGAATATTGAGCCAGAGTCCGCACTCCACCGAAGATCGTGCGGACAGAGAATGTGGGCGGCCGAATGACTTTAAGAGGGCGTTGCGCAGTGGGCGTTGGTTCCATTGCTGTTGTGCCGGTCACAGGAAGCACGCTGGCCTCTCCCAGACTCACATCAACCTGCGAAAGTGCCGGGCCTTCTGGAAACGTAGCCATTTCCCCTCTTAACTCTGCTTCACGGTGCTGTGTCCAAGTTCCCTGAGATTGAGATTGAGATCACTGAGTGGCATGCCCTCTCGTGGGGGCAACGACCGGGTTCGATTGCCTCTGGCGGTCTCTTATTTCTTGTAAACGGCTGGCGAGTCTTTGCCCGATAATCTGGACATGCGGCTGTCGCAGGACTTCTATATGCTGGCAGTTGATTTCGCAGATTTCGACCCCGCCCTCGGAGCGAGTGCCCCAGCCCATTTGCCGGTCGCGAACATAGTAATAGGGTTGCCGTGTCCGTTTAAATAAAAGCACAGGAGCCTGGAATCGCGGCGGCTGAAAGCTCTCACTTGGCCAATACACGCCTGTCCATCCACTCCCCTCGGGTACGTTATTTGGCAGCAACAATCGTTTGATTATCTTCCACAGTCTGGCCTGCTGCTCCTGAGATGGTTGACTACGGAAAATGCGAAACCGTTGCAGATAGTAATCGATAGCCCAGAGGGGTCGGATCTGAGAATTCTCAAGGACCCAAGTATCAAAAATCGCGAACAGACCTACTTCTTCGCCTTGCAATTCCAGTTCGATGATCATTTGCTGTGCAATCAAGACACCTTCGCACATTCCGCCGAGGCAATAGGGGCCGTGCGGCTGCACCGAACGCATCGCCGCTATGCACTCCTGCGCCAACTGGCGCAACTCCTGCTTGCTAAAAGGACGGTCCCAAACCACAGGGGCAGCGGGTTGAAGTTTATACGTTGACTGACCTTTTCCCATTTGCCGGGCTAATAGTGCAAATCCAGTTGTGTCTACTCCCGGTGCCGCTACCGCAAAAAAAGGAATGATTCCGTGCCCTTCTTGCAGCGGCATAACGACCGGATCGGTTCTGGAGATGGAGTCCTGTTTGAGCAGTCGCGCAAAAGATTCGATCGTCGGCGCGCGAAACAGGGCTGATACAGGAATCGCGATGCCGGTGCTTTCCCGGACTTCTCCAATAAACTGGGCTGCGAGCATCGAGTGACCGCCCAGGTCGAAGAAGTTATCATGAATGCCAATCTCGGTCACAGGCAGCAAGTTCTTCCAGATCTCGACAAGTTTCTTCTCCTCGGCAGTAGTCGCCGGGGCCCGCTGTTTGGCCCGTGAACCGTCGAAGTTCGGAGAGGGCAGTGCGTCACGATCCACTTTTCCGCTGGTTGTCAGAGGCAAGGAATCAAGCATCACGAACGCGCTCGGAACCATATAATCCGGCAGCCAAAGCCTTAGGGCAGTCCGCAGCTCATCTGAGGTTATGTCTCGCTCGGGAACGATGTAGGCGATGATTTGTGAATTACCTGCCAGTTCCCGAACCACAACGACCGCCGCACGCACCGAGGAAAGCCTCTGTAACGCTGCCTCGATTTCCCCAATCTCTGCCCGAAAACCGCGAATCTTGATCTGCGAATCGAGCCGTCCGATATATTCCAATTCACCGTTCTTGAGGCGCCGAACCTCGTCACCGGTGCGGTACAGCCTGGTCGAGCCGCCATCGAACGGATTAGAAATGAACCGGCTTTCAGTTAAGTCAAACTTGTTCAGATACCCCTGAGCCAAACCTGAGCCTCCGATGTAGAGCTCTCCCGGAATACCAACCGGGACTGGCGAAAGATTCCCGTCCAGAACGTAGCACTGCGTGTTGTCGATAGGACGTCCTATCGAAACTGGCGACCCATTCGTTACGCGCCCGCATGTGGAATAGATAGTGGTCTCGGTCGGGCCATATAAGTTCCACACGTGGTCACTTCGATCCAGCAACTTCGCGGCGAGTTCGGCCGACAGGGCCTCACCCCCGCACAAGATCTTCAAATCGCGATTTCGGGGGCGCCATCCCGCCGCTACCAGCATGCGCCAGGTAGCCGGAGTTGCAAAGAAGATGGTGACTTGCTCTTCTTGGAGAATCTCCATGATGCGGTAGGGGTCGGATGCGGCTTCGGTCGTTCCGATCACCACGGTGGCTCCGCATGTGAGCGGAAACAAAAGCTCGAGAGTCGCAATGTCGAAGGACAGCGTCGTAACTGCGAGTAGCCGGTCATCGGAAGAAATGCCAGGTTCCTTTGAGAACGCGTTGAATAGGTTCGTAAGTCCCCGATGAGGTACGCACACTCCCTTGGGTTGGCCAGTCGACCCCGACGTATAGAGCACATATGCCAGGGAATCAAGACTGACCGTGGCAGGAATATCCTCTACCTCGCGGCGCGAGCCGACGTTGTTGGTGAGAACTATCGGACAACTCACAGACCCCACGTTACTCAGAAGGTTGCGATCGCTGATCATCAGCACCGCGCCCGAGTCTCTGATCATGAAATCGATGCGTTGGGGCGGCGATGCCGGATGGATAGGAAGATAGGCGGCACCCGCCTTCAGAATTCCGAGAACTGCGGGGACCATGTCCAGCGAACGTTCAACACAAATTGCGACCACGTCCCCCGGCCGAACCCCGCGGTCCCGAATGCAAAGCGCGAAGTCCTTGGCGCGTTGCTCCATGTCGGCGTACGTGAGTCCCTCTCCTCCGTAGCGAAGAGCCGTGCGCTGCGGCGTCTTTCCAGCCTGGTCTGCGATTCGTTCGTGAATGCAACCCGATGGATATGGCCGGGCAGTGTCGTTCCACTCCGCCATTTCCGCATGCTCTTCTGCGGTGAGCAGAGGCAGGTTGAGGATTCTCGCACCTGCGTCGACCGCGATTCCCCGAAGCAGGGAAAGGAAATGGCCGAACATTCTGGAGATACGGTCGCGTTGAAACAGGTTCGTATCGTATTCGATTCGTATCCATGCCTCATCATCGATGCCTTGAACAATGTTCATGCTTAAGTCGAAGATCGAAGTGTCTGTATCCACGATATACGGGTAGACTTCGAGATCCCCGCATTTCTGAGTCTTCAAGGCGGCGTTGCTCACGGAGAACATGACCTGGAACACGGGCTCAAAACTCAGGCTGCGTTCGGGCTGGACTTCTTCGACGACTTTTTCGAATGGAGCCTCGGCGTTTGAAAATGCGTCAAGCGCAGTCTCGCGAACCTGGCCCAGGAGTTCAGAAAATCGCGGGTTCCCTGACAGTTCGTTCCGGAATACCACCGTATTTACGAATAATCCAATCAGCCCCTCTGTTTCCGTCCGGTCGCGACCGGCGACTGGAACCCCTACGAGCACGTCCACTTGGCCGCTGTAACGGAAAAGCAAAACCTCGAATGCGGCCAGTAGCACCATAAACGTAGTCACCTGGTGGCGCGCTGCCAGCTCTTTAACACTGACCACGATATCGCTGGCCAGGGTCACAGTCTGAATGTCGCCCGCAAATTTTTGTTCAGGAGGACGTGGCCCGTCCTTCGGCAGGTCCAAGACCGCTGGCGCATTCTTCAGTCTCTTTGTCCAATAAGCAAGCTGTTGTTGCAGCGCTCCAGTGTCACACCATTCCCGCTGCCATTTCGAATAATCGCCATACTGAATAGGGAGTTCGGGTAATGGGGAGGGCCTTCCATGCGAAAACGCTTCATAGAGGAGTGCCATCTCTTTCACAAAGACTTGCATCGACCACGCGTCGGTGATGGCGTGGTGCATGGTGCACAGGAAAACATGTTCTTCGGCGGTGATGCGAAAGACTCGAGCACGGAACAATGGGCTCTGGCTCAGATCAAAGGGAGTTTCTACGTCATGCTTCGCAAGCTTGTAAGTGGGAGGATAGGGTTCCGCCACACCTGCGAAATCCGTCATCGACAGGGACACCGGGCAACTTTGGTCGACAACCTGGATCAGGTCGTCCCTTTCCAGCTTAAAGGAGCTGCGCAAGGTCTCGTGGCGATTCACAACTTCCTGGAGACTCGACTGTAGGGCAGGCATATCGAGCGTCCCGTAGAGCCACAGCCCTACGTGAACGTTGTACGCGGCACTTCCGTGACAGAGCTGATCCAGAAACCACAGTCGCTGCTGGGCCAGCGAGGCGGGATAGATTTGTGCCTGATTTCCCTGCAGAAGGAGCTCAGTCAGCAGCTTCTTCTGTTCTTCGATCCCAACACAAGAATTTTGCCTTTCGTAAGGCATACAGTTAGCTTCTTCCACTTCTTACGGTCAACGTCTTGAAATCCGGTGAGCCGGTTAGGCACACAGTTCGGCACGGCCGAAACTTCTGCCTTACCTTCCGTGAATAGAGTATTTGGTTGTCATTCACCGTGTAATGGCTGCATCCAAACGCCGTCGCCCATCACCGCCCGGATCAACACCGGCATAGAGGGCTACTGAAGTAAAAGTAAAAGACAGTCACCCGGGGCAGTCCGCCCCACATTCGGCAAAACCGATAGGGAACTGCGGAAAATGGAGGCTCGTATGGAAACCTGCGGAAGGACCGGTGGCGACGGCAACATCTCTACTCCTGCTCGAATTGCTTACACTTGGGGAGGGCCCGCTCCTCAGCCTCATTCGGAGGTGAAGAAGTCGAATTTATGGATACTTTATAGCCCGAACTTGGGGCAGCCGTCCAACATTTTTTACAACTGCGCTGCTCGCCCCTTAGGGCAAAGTTTGTCACACTTCCTAAGTGTGCAATTTATTGCACTTCCGCACGTTATTCCCTCCCGCTCTTCCACCGCAGCTGCCGAGGGCGTTATTATTATATTCCCCCGTCGACTCCGTACGGATCTCGGCAGGACTCGTTCAATCGCGCTTCCAATTGAGCGGTGTAGGCTGTGTACTCAGTGCTAAAGACCCACACTCCAATCAGTTAATCGTTTGTAGGGAGAGGAACGTCGGCCTTCCCCAAGGCAACGAACAATGACCCAAGAGCAACTTATCCTCCAGTTGATTCCGGTCCTCAGAAGTGTCTAACCCTGATTGAGGGTGGCTCGTTCCGGGGCCAGATGGACATCTGATTGCTGCCACGCCTCTTGGGAGAGCCTTGGGTAGGACTAGACAACGAAGATGAGCCGCGTAGCTTTTCCAGCTTCTTTCGCCCAGCAGAGACTCTGGTTTCTCGATCAACTTGAGCCGGGAACAGCAGCCTATAACCTGGCCCGCGCGTTTCGGATCACCGGCCCTCTAGAGGTGACTGCTCTAAGCCGGGCGGTCGAGGCCGTCATAGGACGGCACGAATCTCTGCGCACAGTGTTTGATTCGGTCGATGGCGACACCAGACAGATAGTATTGTCCGACGTCCATGTCAACATCCCTATTCTTGATTTAGGCGGCATTCCCGAGGACTCCCGCGAGCCAGAGGCGCTCCGCATCGCGAGCGAGGAAGGCAAGAAGCCTTTCGATTTGACCAAGGGGCCTTTATTCAGGGCGGTTCTCCTCCACCTGAGGCCCAACCAGTACCTGTTGGTTCTGGTAATGCACCACATCATCACCGACGGCTGGTCCATTGGCGTTCTTTTCCGTGAAATAACCCGCTGCTACGAGGCGATCACGAACGGTCGGGAAGCGAAACTTCCCGAACTCCCATTGCAGTATCCGGAGTACGCGCAATGGCAGCGCGAATATATGACGGGGGATGTCCTGGCGAAGCAAGTCGGATACTGGAAAAGCAAATTAGCCGGCGCCCAAACCATTCTCGATTTACCTACCGACCATCCCCGTCCAACCACTCATAGCTGGCACGGCGCTGTCGAAGAGCTGATCCTCGACAGCAACCTGCTCACGGAACTGAAAACATTTGCTCAAAGCGAAGGCGGCACGCTGTTCATGGTTGCCCTTGCCGCATTTCAGGCGTTACTGCGGCGCTACACCATGCAGGATAGCATCCTCGTCGGAACTCCGATTGCAGGCCGCAACGAACTCGAAATCGAGAATCTGATCGGGTTGTTCGTGAATACCCTGATCTTCCGCGCAGACTTCGCCGCCAACCTCAGCTTTCGCGACCTGGTTCGGCAAGTGCGTGCATTTGCGCTCGAAGCGTTCGCGCATCAGGACGTTCCTTTTGAGAAATTGGTCGAAGAACTCGTCCCCCAGCGCCTGGTCGACACCACCCCGCTGTTTCAAGTGATGTTCACATTCCAGAACATTCCCAAGCAGATATTTGAAATCCCCGGGCTGGTCATGAAGGAAATACCCTTCGATACCGGAATCGCTAAGTTCGATCTGACCATGGAAGTCTTCGAGAACAACGGTCTCCATTGCCGGTTCGAGTACAACACCGATCTGTTTGACAAGCTGACAATTCGCCGGATGCTCGGTCACTTCCAGAACCTGTTGACCGCTGGCGTGAGGGATCCAGACCTGTTACTGGCGGAGATACCGCTGATGAGCGCTGAAGAGCGGCAGCAGGTCCTGGTGGAATGGAACAATACCCTTGCTGATTATCCGCGAGATCTCAGTATTCACGGGGCTTTCGAGCAGCAGGTTGCGCGCTCATCGGATTCGACCGCCCTGCTTTTTCAGGGCAAGAGATTTACCTATCGGCAGATCAACGAGAGAGCGAACCGTCTGGCGCATTACCTGATTAAACGGGGAGTGCAGCCCGGTGCGCTGGTAGGAATCGTACTCGATCGGTCTCCGGAAACGGTGGTTGCCCTCTTAGCTGTGCTCAAAGCTGGCGCTGCCTACGTTCCCCTGGATCCCGCGTATCCCATCGAGCGGCTCGCCTTCATGCTCCGAGATGCGGGCGTTTGGGGTGTTGTCACTCACTCCGAGTTCCAGAACAAACTGCCGCGCGAGGCGAGCAGCGTTGTTGCGATGGATGCAGATGGAGAAAGTATTGGGCGCGAGTCCGCGAATAATCCTTCCTCGCCACCGTCGCTTGCCGCCAAGCAACGCGCGTATGTGATCTACACGTCGGGTTCGAGCGGCACCCCAAAGGGCGTCGAAGGAACGCACCAGGCTGCGATGAATCGCTTTGTATGGATGTGGAGAACCTATCCATTCCAGGCCGGTGAGGTTTGCTGCCAGAAGACAGATCTTGGGTTTGTGGATTCGGTGTGGGAGATTTTCGGACCGCTGCTGGCGGGGGTTCCGAACGTGATTATCCCGCAGGAGGTTGTGCGCGATCCGGAGGATCTGCTGCGGACGCTGGCCGTGGAGCAAGTGACGCGCATTGTGTTGGTCCCATCCTTGCTGCGTACTCTGTTGGACCACGCGCCGAATCTTCGGCAACGAGTGGAGCAACTGAAGCTTTGGTCCTGCAGCGGTGAAGTGCTGCCGGCAGATTTAGCCAGGCGCTTTCTGACGGCGTTTCCGGAAGCCACTCTACTCAATATTTACGGCTCCGCGGAGGTAGCGGCGGATGTCACTTGCCATCAGGTAACGGAGAACGATACTGCTGATTCGGTACCGATCGGCAGGCCGATCAGCAACACGCAGATTTACCTCGTGGACGCAGCTCTCCGTCTCATTCCCATAGGCGTACGGGGGCAGATCGTCGTGGGCGGGGACGGCTTGGCGGCAGGGTATTGGAACCGCCCGGAATTGACCGCAGTGCGATTCGTTCGCAACCCGCTGGCGCCAAGCCAGTCGCCACGGCTGTACTGCACAGGCGACCTGGGCCGCTATCGAGCTAACGGCGATATCGAATACCTGGGCCGGGCAGATAGCCAGGTCAAGTTACGGGGCATGCGCATTGAACTGCGGGAAATCGAGGCGGTTCTGGCCTCGCATCCGCTGGTGCGGGAAGCAGTGATTGGCTTGCATGGAGAAGGCGAGCACGAGAAACTGGCCGCCTACCTGGTACCCCGAAATGGGCAGCCCCCGGAAGTGCGGGAACTGAGGCGTTTTCTACGCTCCAAGTTGCCGGAGCATATGTCTCCGGCCAGTTACTGGCTGCTCGATCGGTTACCTCTGCTGCCCAGTGGCAAAATCAATCGAAATGCGCTCGCGTTTGCTGGAGGAACCGCTCTCACGGATCAGGGACAAGTGGTGCTGCCGAGCAGCGATGTCGAGCGCAAGCTGGCCAATATTTGGCAGGAACTGCTGGAGGTAGAACAGGTAGGCATCGATCAGAACTTCTTTGAACTTGGCGGACACTCCCTGCTGGTGCTGCAGATGATAGCCCGCATCCGAAATATCTTCGAGATAGAACTGCCGGTGCGGAGTGTGTTTGAAAAGCCCACAATCGCAGGTTTGGCGGATGAACTGCAAAAAGCCAAAGCGCTGGGACTCAGGGCGCGAACGCCGATTCTGCAACGTAGTGGTGCGCGCGCTGCGGCCGCAAGCCCCAGCCGGGAAACTTTGTTGGCGCAACTCGATAACTTATCTCCAGCTGAATTGCAAAGCCTGCTCAAACGCGTACTTGAAGGCAAACAATCTGCGTAACGAGGATGATGAATGATGATTGCTACCAGCACAGAAGGACTTGTTAAGCAGCAAGAAAATCGGACAGTACCTTACACAGCGGCAGCGTTGGTCTTCTTGCGCGTGGCATTACTACTCGTCGGTAGCGTTGTGCTTGCCCAGACGACAGTGACAACCTGGCACTATAACGATTCGCTAACAAGTGCGAACATGACCGAGACCGTGCTCACTCCCTCGAACGTAAACGTGGCAAGTTTCGGAAAACTATCGACCAAGCCAGTGGACGGCATTATTGTGGGCCAACCGCTCTACCTGCCGGGAGTGAGCATTCCCGGACTCGGCGTGCACAACGTCGTATATGTCGCCACGATGCACGACAGTGTCTACGCCTTCGATGCCGATAACGCCAGTACCTTCCCGCTGTGGTTTACCAGTATCCTCGCTTACAGTCCTGCGGGCGCCACAACTGTTCCGTCGAGCGTGAAAAGGAATAGCGGGGTCACTGCGTGGACCGAGGTGGGCATCGTCTCGACTCCTGTAATTGACTCCTCAAGCGGTACGCTTTATCTCGTGGCAGAGACCTACGAGAACAGCAAAGTAGTCCATCGACTTCATGCGCTCGATGTCACCACAGGGTTGGAGAAACTCGGCGGACCGACCACGATAGTCGCGACCTACACGTTAAATGGGGCCACAACCAAGTTTGCCGACCTTTATCAGTTGAATCGACCGGGGCTGTTGTTGGCCAACGGCCACATCTATATTGCCTTTGGCTCTAACTGTTGTAATGCTTACAGTCAGGGATGGGTGCTTTCCTATAATGCGGCCACGCTGCAGCAGGAAGGTACTTTTACCCCTGAGCCGGGCAAGACCCTCGCTTCCATCTGGCAAAAAGGTGCAGCCCTTTCCGCCGACAGCGCAGGCAACATCTACGCAGAAACCTCAGAAGGCCGCTATGTGTCCGGCACGAACCTGTCGAGCAGTGTGATCAAACTCAGCCAGGCTGGCACCAGTCTCGTCTTGGCCGACTGGTTTACTCCCTACAACCAGGCGTATCTGACGGCCAACGACCTGGACCTGAACGACGGCGTTCTGATTTTGCCTGACCAGCCGGGTCCGTATCCGCATGAACTGATCGCGGAAGGCAAGGAAGGCACAATCTATGTTTTGAATCGCGATAACATGGGTCAGTTTTGTTCCACCTGCACCACGGGAGACACGCAGATTGTCCAGGAGATACCGCTGGGCGCCGGCAAGCAGAGCGGTACACCTGTGTATTGGAACAACACCGTATATTTCACCGGCACTTCCAGCCCTATATTTGCCTACACTCTGAACAATGGTGCCCTGGTAGTTCCACCCGCCGTGCAGTCGAGCAAATTTGAAAGCGGACATCACGCCATCATTACCGCAAACGGAAATTCTAACGGCATCCTCTGGTTCAGGAGTGGAAACGGTTTCCGGGCGGCGAACGCCGTTACCCTTAAGACCCTGTACTATACGAATCAGACCTCCAGGGACTACCTGCCGGTCCTTGCGCATTTTGCGACACCGATCTCAGCTGACGGGAAAATTTTCATTGGTACGACCACTAGTCTAGTCGTATATGGATTGCTGGCTTCTCCGTCGGCCCGGGGGCAAAACGGACTGTCGTCCACGGTTGCTCAAGACGGTCATTCCAGTGTCAAACGCGCAGACGACAAAGATGAAGCTTCGTCCGGCTGCTGTCGGCGGTAAAGGCATGAGGCTTGTTTTCGTGAAGTGAATATGTGTGTACATAATCTAGTTAGCGCGCAAGCGACAGCAACGCCAGACGCTGTCGCGATTGTGGCGGGCAATCAACAACTCAGTTATCGCGACTTGGATGCCCATGCAAACCAGCTAGCCCATGTCCTGCGCTCGCATGGAGTCGGACCAGACGTTCCCGTCGGCCTCTGCATGGAACGGTCCATCGATTTGGCGATCGGTGCGCTAGCCATCCTGAAAGCGGGGGGAGCTTATGTTCCCCTGGATCCGAGTTATCCGGCCAATCGCCTTGCGGCGTTCTTGGAGGATTCCGGGACGCTCTTGCTTGTCAGTCAGCCGGGGTTAGCTAACCAACTTCCTGTAGGGAAATGGCGAACGATTATTCCGGATGCAGACGGGCTTGACACTGCCGATTACCCCAGCACGTCTCCGGCTACAGAAACGAAACCTGAGAACCTCGCATATATTGTCTTCACCTCGGGCTCGACTGGCTGTCCCAAGGGTGTGCCGATCACGCACGCCAGCTTGCTGAATCTCGTGTCCTGGCACCTGAACGCCTTCAAGGTGGTTCGTGGTGACCACGCTACATTGCAATCAAGTCCGGGTTTTGATGCCGCGGTGTGGGAGTTGTGGCCTTATCTCGCTGCTGGAGCCACTGTCCACGTCGTGGATGACGCAGTCCGTACTATCCCTGAACGTCTCCGTGATTGGATGGTGCGTAAGGGCATCACCATCAGCTTCCTTCCAACAGTCCTGGCCGAGCACATGATGGATTTGTCATGGCCACCGGAGACCGCCCTTCGTGTGCTGCTGACGGGGGCCGATACACTTTGCCGCTATCCTCGTCCCGATCTACCTTTTGCTCTCGTAAACAATTATGGTCCCACGGAATGCACCGTCGTTGCTACATCAGCAACGATTTATCCCGATGGGTCGCCTGAGGGATTGCCATCTATTGGGCGTCCGATCGACAACGCGCAGATTTACATTGTTGACGAGCATCTAAAGCCTGTCCCAACCGGTATGGTAGGTGAGCTCCTGATAGGAGGAGTAGGGGTTGCTCGGGGCTATCTGGGCCTCCCCGAGTTAACGCGTGAGAAGTTCGTGCCCGATCCCTCCAGCGATGAGGAAGAAGCGTACCTGTACCGGACGGGCGACTTAGGCCGCTTTTTGCCGGACGGGCGAATCGCTTTCATGGGTCGGATCGACGAGCAGATCAAGATCAGGGGTTATCGGATTGAACCTCAGGAAATCTCCGCTGTGCTCGACCGCCATCCCGCAGTGCAAGCGAGTTGCGTGGCGGTCTACTCGGACCACTTGCAGGAAAAACGTCTCGTGGCTTACGTTGTCCCGGCAAAAGAAACGCGCTTGAGTCCCAGTGAACTCCGAAAATTTGTCGGCCAGTACGTTCCGGATTACATGGTGCCATCTACATTCGTGCAACTTGCGCAACTGCCGCTCTCATCGCACGGAAAGTTGGATCGCGCCGCGCTTCCGGAACCGAGCGCCGCGAATGTTCTGGATGAAGATTCATTCGAAACGCCGCAGTCACAGATTGAAAAATCCTTGGCGGTGTTCCTGACCAGTCTTCTGGGAGTGACACGGGTCGGCAAGAACGATAACTTTTTCGAATTGGGCGGGCACTCGCTGATGGGGGCACAGTTAATTGCCAAAATAAGCAACACTTTTGGCGTGGAACTCTCGCTGCGCAGTTTGTTTGATCATCCAACTGTCGGAGAGGTGTCGGCCGAGATCGAGAGACTCATACACGAAAAGCTCGCATCCCTGAGCGAGGACGAGGCGGAGCGCATGCTTGAATCTTCACAACAGGGCGTGCAGCTATGACTACGACTACGGAGTCTGATGTTCCGCGCAAAACGGACAGGACGCTCAGCCTCTATCATCTACTCGATCCGGAAGTCCTCGCGAACCCTTATCCTCTCTATCACAAACTGCGGAAGGACGACCCGGTCCATTGGGACTCGTTCTTGCATGCCTGGGTCGTAACCAGGTACGTCGATGTAGTCCATGTGCTCTACCATTTTTCCGCGAATCGCACTCCAACGCCGGAACAACTCAGCACCATGGGGCTGTCCGCGCTGAGCCCGATTGCGCAGGTCATGGTGCGGCAGATGCTCTTCATGGATCCTCCGGATCACACTCGTCTGCGTACTCTCGCTTCAGCCGCCTTCACGCCACGCAGAGTGGAACTGCTGCGTTCGCATATTCAAGAGATCATGGACGGTCTGCTCGATGCCGTCATCTCCAAGAAACGCATGGACGTGATTGCGGATTTCGCCAGTCCCGCGCCCGCCATCGTCACCGCCGAAATGCTTGGGGTTCCGGTCGCCGACCAAGAGCAACTTAAAGACTGGTCCGCAGACTTTGCAGAGATGCTGGGGAACTTCCAGCATAATCCCGACCGCTTTCCTCGTGTGTTGCGCAGTGTTGAAAGTATGTGTTCCTACTTCCGCTCGGCCATGCGCGAACAGCAGGTTCATCCCCGCGAAGGTCTGGTCCACGCCATGATGGCGGCCGAGGTCGAGGGCGCTAAGCTCACCGAAGATGAGATCATCGCGAACCTGATTGTCACGATGGTCGGTGGTCAGGAGACCACCACAAATCTGATTGGTAACGGTGTACTTACGCTGCTTCGGAATCCAGCAGAGATGGAGCGTCTCAGGAAGGATTCGTTACTGATCCCTTCGGCGGTGGAAGAACTGTTGCGCTACGAGAGTCCCAGCCAGCACACCGCGCGGCTCGCTCCAGCCGATGTCGAAATGGGAGGAAAGCAGATCCGCAAGCGCCAGGCGGTGATTGCGGTCATGGGCGCTGCCAACCGCGATCCGGAGCGATTCAGTGAACCGGACCGGCTGAATATCACTCGCCAAGACAATCGTCACCTGGCATTCGGATGGGCTGCGCATTTTTGTTTCGGCGCTGCGCTGGCGCGTCTGGAAGGCCAGATCGCCTTCGAGACTTTGTTACGGCGATTGCCTAAGCTAGCATTGGACACAACAACGCCGCTGGAATGGCGGCACAACCTTGGTTTGCGTGGATTGACTGCTCTACCAGTGGTCTTCTAAGCACCCCATCACCACCTCCCCATGTTGACTCAGCGCATGCAGGAAGCACATTCATTATCGGATACCAAGCGTGCCCTGCTAGACAGATATTTGCGGGGAGTTGGCTTTCCTGCGCCCGAGACAATCGGCAGGCGGCCTCCTGGAAGCATCGCACCCCTCTCTGCGGCCCAGGAAGAGTTGTATCGTCGCGAACTGCGAGTTCCAAATATCCCGTCGCTCTACAACGAGTGTGTCAACCTCCGCATGCTGGGTCCATTGGATGTGGTTGCTTTGGAGCGGGCCTTCAACGAAATTATCAAGCGTCAGGAAGCGTGGCGTACGACGTTTGAAACTGAAGCCGGACAGCCGGCACAAATCGTTCATCCTTTCATGCCGGTGCAGTTGCCCGTTGTTGATCTGCAGCGAATGCCCGACGCCGAGCGCGAGGCAGCGGCCCTTCGCTTGATTAGCGAGGATGTGCGGCGTCCCTTCGATCTGCGCTGCGGTCCATTGCTTCGGCCCAAACTGGTGAGAATAAGCGAAACTGAGCACCGGCTTTTCCTAACGGCACACCAGATCGTTCTGGATGGCGTTTCGGCGTTCCAGCTTTTTCCGTCCGAACTGGCGGCCTTTTATAAGGGCCTTTTAGCGCGCAAATCGGTGACCTTGCCGGAGCTGCAGGTGCAATGCGCAGCTTTCGCCGCGGTTATCTCTCTACAACCGCCTATGCCAAATCTAGATTTGGCGTGGAGTGTGACAACCATGGACATGGACAGCGGAGGCTCTCCGTGGGACTTTTATCTTGCTTTCATCGACACGCCGCACGGTTTGATTGGCCGAGCTCAATTCAATCCAGATCTGTTTGACACGAAAACAATTGGACGTGCGTTGGAGGATTTGCAGGATGTGCTGGGAAGCGCGTCGCAGGAAGCTTTCAATGTGTAAGCAATTGGTGCGAGCAGAAGACCACGGCCCAGTTTTTGGGGAAGCAGGAGCGTCGCTTTAATGGCGGATCAGTCTAAATTTTCCGAGGCGAAGCGCAGCCTCCTCGAAAAATACCTTCGAGGCGAGATCCCCAGCTCTTTAGAGAGGCGGAATGGCATAACCCCTCGCGAAACCGGTAACATCGCCCCGCTTTCGGTAACGCAGCAACAGGTATGGTTGCATCACCACATCGTTCCTAAAGATATTCCCGTCTACAACGAAACACTAACTATCCATCGAACCGGCCCTCTGGACCCGGGGATGCTGGAGCGGTGTCTGCGAGAAATCGTGCGGCGTCATGAAATCTGGCGCACAACGTTTGATAGTAACGGGGAAGAGTTGGTCCAGATCGTTCACCCCACCCCTCAGACATTTCCCTTGCAAGTCATGGACCTGACTCAGGTCCCCGAAGCAGAGCGCGAGGCGGAGGCGCTGTGGCTGGCCACTGAGGATGCGCGCCGTCCGTTCGATTTGAAGACGGGCCCATTGTTGCGTGCGTTGCTGGTTTCCCTGAGTGATCAACAGCACAGGATTTACATGACACTGCATCATTTGATCTGCGATGCAGTGACGGCTTACCGCGTCTTGGTTCCTGAACTGGGGACCTTGTACGAGGCCTTTTCCGCTGGGCAAGCATCTCCGCTGCCCGAGCCTCAACTGCAATACGCGGACTTCGCCTGCTGGCAGCGCCGGAACCTGTCGCCAGCGATCTCCTCGGAGCATGAAGCGTACTGGCGCAAGCAGATGGCAGGAGAACTTCCGCTCTGCCAGTGGCCGAACGATCGTCCGCGCCCGACGGTGGAAACACATCGCGGTGCGATCGAGCGATTCGCATTTCCAGCAACTCTGGTGCAGCGGCTCAGAGTTCTCAGCCAACAGGCGGGAGTTTCTCTGTACATGACCCTGTTGGCTGGATTCGTGGCTTTGCTTAAGCGTTACACGGAGCAGGACGAACTCGTCATTGGGAGCCTTACAGCGGGCCGGAATCGAGTTGAGCTGGAAAAGATGATGGGCCACTTTGTGAATCCCCTGGCGCTGCGCTTCGATGTGAGCGGGAATCCGACATTCCGCGAACTGCAGTTGCGGGTGCGAAACGTGGTCCTGGAAGGTCTGGCGCACGAGTCCGTTCCTTTTTCGCAGGTGGTGAAACTGGCCCAGCAAAGGAATGATCCGGGCCGGCATCCGCTATTTCAAATAATCTTTTCGCAGCAGCCTCAGTTGCAGCATGTAACCCCTGGATGGGAACTGATAACGGAAGAAGTCTCGAATGGCGGCTCAAAGCTGGATCTTACCCTAGTGATCGACGATCATGGAGACGCCGTCTCCGGGCCGATCACTTACAACCCCGATTTATTTGATGTCTCGACCCTCCGGCGAGCGGTGGAACACTGGCGCACATTGTTGGAGAGCGCTGCCGATGATGCGAGCAGGGGAATTTTGGATCTTCCGATTCTAACCGAGCGGGAGCGGATCTTGTTCGACTGGAACCGGGCGGCGTTGGAATTTCCTCGATCGAAGACTCTGCATGAATTGTTTGAAGACCAGGTGAAGAAAACCCCGGACGCCGTCGCCATTACTTTTGGGGACCAGAGCCTTACTTACCACGAACTCAACCAGCGCGCAGATCAGGTCGCGCGGCATCTGCAGAGCTTGGGCGTCGGACCTGACGTGCCGGTCGGACTCTTTGTTGAACGCTCGTTCGAGATGATGGCGGGTATCCTGGGCGTTCTTAAAGCGGGCGGCGCCTGTCTTCCGCTTGATCCGGCATATCCCGCTGAGCGTCTTTCCTTTATGCTGGAGGAGACGCAAGCCCAATTGGTGCTCACGCATTCACGGCTGCTGGCCCAGTTGCCGGCTCACAATGCTGAGGTTATTTGTCTCGATACGGTTTGTCTCGATACGGAACCGGAGTTTCGTGGCAAAGACCTCCTGCCCACCGCGGTGCAGGCCGCGAGTGCGACGAACATCGCGTACGTTATTTATACTTCCGGCTCAACTGGCCATCCCAAGGGCGTTCGAGTGACCCATTCCGGCTTAGTGAATTCAACTCTCGCCCGGACTGCCTATTATCGCGAGACACTTCGCAGCTTCCTGCTGCTCTCGTCTTTTACGTTCGACAGTTCTTTGGCAGGAATTTTCTGGACTCTGACCGTCGGCGGTACTCTCGTTCTTCCTCCCGATTCGTCTCGATGGGAGCTGGACTCTGTGAGTGTTTTGATTGAGAAACACCAAATTTCCCATCTTCTTTGCGTGCCTTCTTTGTACCAAACGCTCATCGAGAACAGTCCCAGTGAACGCTTGGCTTCGCTGAAGGTGGCAATTGTCGCCGGAGAGTCTTGTCCGGTGGCTCTGGTCGAAGAGCATTACCGCCGCTTGCCGCATGCGGCTCTCTACAACGAATACGGTCCCACAGAGGCCACGGTGTGGTGTTCAGTTTACCGCTGTGAACCGCAACCGGATGCGATTCGCGTTCCCATCGGACGACCCATCGCGAACACACAGATGTATGTTCTGGATTCCCGGCGGCAAATGGTGCCGGTTGGAGTGCCTGGGGAATTGTACGTAGGAGGCGCAGGGGTAGCCGGGGGCTATTGGAATCGCCCGGAGCTCACCGCCGAGAAGTTCATCTCCGATCCCTTCAGTTCAACTCCGAAGGCGCGTCTTTATAAGACAGGCGACCTAGCCCGCTTCCTGCCCGATGGAAATATCGAGTATTTAGGACGGGTAGACCATCAGGTAAAGATTCGGGGCTTTCGTATCGAGTTGGGGGAAATCGAAGCCGCACTGGCGAGCCATCCCGGCGTGCGGGAAGTGGCGGTAGTTGCTCGAGAGGATGCGCCCGGGGAAAAACGGCTGGTGGCGTACTACACCGTTTCGAATGTGAGCGGAAAGGCCACAGGAGCGGGAGAATTGCGTTCTCATCTATCCGTCCGGTTGCCTGACTACATGGTGCCGGCGGCGTATGTGCAGATGGAGGGGATGCCGCTGACGGCGAATGGAAAGCTGGACCGCAAGGCGTTGCCCGTGCCCGGAGGAGACGCATATGCAGTTCGAGGCTATGAAGCGCCGCAAGGTGAAATCGAGACGCGACTGGCGCAGATATGGGCGGACGTCCTGAAGATCGACAGAGTCGGCCGCAACGACAACTTCTTCGAACTCGGCGGACATTCCCTACTGGCGATGATCCTGATTGAGCGGATGAGGCGGCAGGGGCTGCGCGTAAATGTGCGTGCGCTGTTTATGACACCGACGCTGGAGGAGCTGTCGGCAGCAGCAGACGACGGGTCTAACCAGGAGGTTCCCGAAAACCGGATACCGCTGAAATGCGAAATGATCACGCCGGACATGCTGTCGCTGGCGACGCTTTCCCAGGAAGAGATCGATCGCATTGTCAACAGCATCCCGGGAGGAGCTGCGAACGTACAGGACATTTATCCGCTGGCGCCATTGCAGGAAGGTATTTTGTTCCACCATCTGCTTGGCGGAGAGGGCGATCCGTATTTGCTGTGCGGTCTATGGAGCTTTGACACGCGCAGGCGCCTAGATAGCTATGTCGAGGCAATGCAAAAGGTGATCGATCGACACGACATTTTGCGAACGGCGGTGATGTGGGAGGGGTTAAGGGAGCCGGTGCAAGTGGTTCAGCGCAAGGCTCTCCTCTTGGTGGAGGAGGTAAAGCTGGACGCGACGGGTGGCGATGCAAGCCGACTCCTGTATGCGCGTTTTGATCCCCGACATCACCGGATCGATGTGCGGCAAGCGCCGCTGCTGCGAGCGCATATCGCTTACGACGAGCAGAACGACCGTTGGCTGATGGCGGAGTTGCTGCATCATCTGGCGGAGGATCATGTGACATTGGAAGTGATACAGGAGGAGCTGCAGGCGCATCTGTTGAAACAGACCCACACGCTGCCCGCGCCTCAGCCGTTCCGCAACCTGGTTGCGCAGGCGCGGTTGGGAATGAGCCGAGCGGAGCATCAAGCATATTTCCAGAAGTTGTTGGGAGACGTTGACGAACCCACGGCGCCGTTTGGGTTGCTGGATGTGCAAGGAGATGGCACGGGAATCGAGGAAGCGAAGACTCTCCTCGACAACGTTTTAGCAGGCCGTATTCGGGAGCGGGCCCGCAAGCTGGGAGTAAGTGCGGCGAGTGTATGCCACTTGGCGTGGGCACAAGTGCTGGCGCGTGTGAGCGGGCGCGATGACGTAGTTTTTGGAACGGTTTTATTTGGGCGTATGCAAGCGGGCCAGGATGCCGATCGCGGGATGGGACTCTTCATGAACACGCTGCCGGTGCGGATCCACATTGGCGAAGAAGGGGTGGAGGTGAGCGTCCGGCTGGTGCACACGCAGTTGGCAAATTTGCTGCACCATGAGCACGCCTCATTGGCTCTGGCACAAAGGTGTAGCGGTGTTGCCGCTCCGACGCCGTTGTTTTCGGCGTTATTGAACTACCGCCACATCGGAGGTGACGCGCGGACTCGTTCGAAAGAGACGGAACGGGCATGGGAAGGGATGGAATTGTTGCACCGCGAAGAACGAACCAACTATCCCTTCACCATGTCGGTCGATGATCTGGGAGACGGTTTCAGTCTGACCGCGCAGACGGTAACGTCGGTCAGTGCGGAGCGGGTATCTTCATGTATGCGAATGGCGCTGGAAGGCCTGGTTGAGGCCCTGGAGAAGCAGCCGGGCAAAGCGGTGCACTTGTTGGACGTACTGCCGCCGGCGGAACGTGAACAGGTGCTGTTTAAGTTCAACGACACGGCGGTGGAGTATTCAAGGGAGAAGTGCATTCATGAGTTGTTTGAAGAGCAGGTGGAGAAAAGTCCGCAGGCCACCGCCGTGGTTTTCCAAGACACCTCCCTCAGCTACGCGGAGCTGAACGGCCGAGCGAATCAGCTCGCGCATCATCTCAGGGAGTTAGGGGTGAAACCGGATACGTGCGTAGGAATCTGCATGGAGCGCGGGCTGGAGATGGTAGTCGGGTTGTTGGCCATCTTGAAGGCAGGAGGAACGTATGTACCGCTGGATCCTCGGCATCCCGCGGGGCGTCTGCGCCATCTGTTGGAGGACAGTGCACCGGCGCTGCTGTTGACGGAGGGACAGATCAAAGAACTATTTTCAGGGCTCGGTGCAGCCCTACCAGTCCTCGACTTGGCAGATGCCGCAGGGTCGTGGAAAAGCAAACCAACAATGGACCCCGTCAGCGCGGGCCTCACGCCCGAACATCTGGCATACGTAATTTACACCTCAGGCTCGACGGGCGACCCCAAGGGCGTTCGAGTGACCCATTCCAGCTTAGTGAATTCGACTCTCGCCCGGACTGCCTATTATGACGAGACACTTCGCAGCTTCCTGCTGCTCTCGTCTTTTACTTTCGACAGCTCTTTGGCAGGAATCTTCTGGACTCTGGCCGTCGGCGGTGCTCTCGTTCTTCCTCCCGATTCGTCTCAATGGGAGCTGGACTCTCTAAGTTCTTTGATTGAGAGACACCAAATCTCCCATCTTCTGTGCGTACCTTCGTTGTACCAAACGCTCATCGAGAGCAGTCCCAGCGAACGCTTGACTTCGCTGAAGGTTGCGATCGTCGCCGGAGAGTCTTGTCCGGTGGCACTGGTCGAAGCGCATTACCGCCGCTTGCCGCATGCGGCTCTCTACAACGAATACGGTCCCACAGAGGCCACGGTGTGGTGTTCAGTTTACCGCTGTGAACCGCAACCGGATGCGATTCGCGTTCCCATCGGACGACCCATCGCAAACACGCAATTGTATGTTCTGGATCCCCACCTGCAGCCTGTCCCCGTGGGAGTGCCGGGGGAATTGTACGTAGGAGGCGCAGGCGTAGCTGGCGGCTACTGGAACCGTCACGATCTTACCGCCGAGAAGTTCATTACGAATCCCTTTAGTGCAACTCCAGGGGCGTGTCTTTATAAGACAGGCGACCTAGCCCGCTTCCAGCCCGACGGAAATATCGAGTATTTAGGACGTGTAGACCATCAGGTAAAGATTCGGGGCTTTCGTATCGAGTTGGGGGAAATCGAAGCCGCACTGGCGAGCCATCCCTTGGTGCGGGAAGTGGCGGTAGTGGCGCGAGAGGATGAGCCCGGCGAGAAACGGCTGGTGGCGTACTACACTGGTTCGAATGCGAACGGAAAGGCCACAGGCGTGGCGGAGTTGCGTGCTCATCTGTCCAGCAAGTTGCCCGACTACATGGTGCCGGCGGCATATGTGCGGATAGACTCGATGCCGCTAACCGCGAACGGAAAACTGGACCGCAAAGCCTTGCCCCGGCCGCAAGGGGATGCGTATTCGGTGCGAGGGTATGAAGCGCCGCTTGATGAGATGGAGACCCGGCTGGCGGAGATCTGGGCAGACGTACTGAAGATCGACAGAGTCGGGCGTAACGACAACTTCTTCGAACTCGGGGGACATTCCCTCCTGGCGATGCAAGTAATGGCTCGCATCCGTCACCACTTCAATCTGGAACTGCCGGTGCGGAGTATCTTCGACGAGCCTACGGTCGCAGGTTCGGCGGTCGAGTTGCAAAAGGCACAAGCGTTAGGTTCCAAGGCGCACGCCAGGATCGCGCAACTTCGCCCTGGCTCCGCCCCGAGCCCCAGCCGCGAGGCTCTTCTGGCTCAACTCGGCAATTTATCGGCTAGTGAATTGCAAAGGTTGCTGCAGCGTGTGCGGGATGAGAAGCACTCCCCGTAAATCGCAACCTATGTGTCGAAACTGCGCATCCGAGTGCAGACACCGTGCCTTTTAAGCCGAGCATTCTTGTAATCATAAATTTTCGCGCCCGAGCCACGGACATTACTCCACAAGACCTTCACACCTTGCATTCGCAGATAATCGACGATGTTAACCGAGACGGGCAGCGTTGGATTCCCGGTGCTGTCGTGAAGGGACAGAGCGTGATCCGCACCATGGTTATCAGCTATTTGAGCGAGGAACGCCATTTGCAAGGCTTACAAGCGGCATTACAAGCAGCTCGCAACACTTTGCGGACTGCGCTCAAGATCAAAGGAAGTCGCCTTAGCCAGTCTGTGACAGATGTTCCGCAAATCGCTGCAAACTGAGTCGGAGGCGGCAGAAGGGTTGAAGGCTCGAGGGATAATCTGGTGCGCCCGGAGAGATTCGAACTCCCGACCTATTGCTCCGGAGGCAATCGCTCTATCCAACTGAGCTACGGGCGCACTCCGATACATCCAGTCTACATGTGCCGGTTGCGCCCTTCAATGCTCGTGCGGGAGAGCATGGCGGAAGGCGCTCCGCTATGCCTTATTCTTGAATGACGAGGCTTTAGCGGCAGCCGACGCAAACGGTTACTCCCCCGCAAAGTTCGAGCAGACGCCCAGACTTCGATGCCTCGGCAGGAACGAGCAGCGTCTTAATAGCGGTCGCGGCGTCCGCCTCCGCCGCCACGTCCACCTCGATCTCCGCGATCGCGTCCACCACCACCACCGCCGCCGCCGCCTCCACTGCGCTCGGTCTTCGGCCGCGCTTCGTTGACGTTCAGGGTGCGCCCGCCGGTCTGGGAACCGTTGAGCGCGGTGATCGCTTTATCTCCATCCTCGTTGCTGGCCATTTCGACGAAGCCAAAGCCGCGGGAGCGCCCGGTATCGCGGTCGGTCATGATACTGACACGGTCGACTTGCCCATATGCCTCGAACATTTGCCGAAGCTCGTCTTCGGTAGTGCTAAAGCTCAAATTGCCTACAAAAATATTCTTCACTCGTCTGCCTCTGCATTGAGCTGTCGGAGTGCAAGCTCAGTTCGGCGGACTGGCAGGTCGGACGGGCCTTCCTGAAATCGTGACCGGAGCTGGCGAACAGATCAATTGCGGGCAGAAGTATAGCAGGTTTGTCTTGAAGGGCTGTTAAATTGATGGCTTATACCAAGGCGGGACGGAACGGCACCCTGCTTAACACTTATCTACGCTTAACACTTATCTACGCTTAACACTTATCTACCTTCCAATATCCTTGGCGGTCGTAGCCCATCTGCAAAAGCCGGTTCTTGGGATCATGACGCTTGCCGCACTTCGGACAGATTAAATAACGGCTCCATGCCGTGCCCTGGTGATCGTAATTTTCGGAAACGGCAAACGTAAGGCCGCAGCTGCACGGAATCAGGAACATGCGCAGGTCTGATTTGTCTTTCGATTGTTCAGAACGCTTTCCCGACTTCACGATTCCTCTACTGTCGCCAGCGCACTCTTCTTGCGCCTGTTGGCCTGGAGAACTTTCTTTCTCAAGCGTAGAAATTTAGGCGTAATCTCGGCGAACTCATCGTCCGCAATGAATTCGATGGCCTGCTCCAGATTCAATTGCCGAAAGGGCACCAGCCGAATGGCTTCATCCGCAGTCGACGCCCGCATGTTGGTAAGCTTCTTCTCCCGCACTGCGTTGACATCGAGGTCCGTGTCCTTGGCGTTCTCGCCGATGATCATGCCCTCATAAAGTTCAACGCCGGGCCCCAGGAAAAGTTCCCCGCGCTCCTGCAGGCCCCACAGGGCATACGCGGTGGAAACGCCGGACCGATCTGCGATCAGCGCTCCCGTAAGCCGGTGCGGAATTTCTCCCTGCCATTCCGTGTAACCATCGAACAAGGAATTCATCACAATCGTTCCGCGGGTATCGGTGAGCAACTGGCTGCGCAGACCGATCAGTCCGCGGCTGGGGACGCGAAATTCGATGCGTACTCGTCCATAGCCGTGATTGTGCATGTTTACAACCTCGCCCTTGCGCGAGCCCAGTTGCTCCATGACCACGCCCACAAAGCCTTCTGGCACGTCGATGGTGAGATGCTCGACCGGTTCCATCAGCTTGCCGTCAATTCGTTTGGTGACGATTTCGGGCTTGCCCACCATGAGTTCGTAGCCTTCACGGCGCATCATCTCGATTAGGATGGAAAGCTGCAGTTCTCCCCGCCCCAGCACCTTGAACGAATCCGTCGTGCCGGTGTCCTCCACCCGCAGCGAGACGTTGGTCAGCAACTCTTTTTCCAGCCGCTCCCGCAGGTTGCGGGACGTGACGTAGGTGCCGTCCTTTCCGGCAAACGGAGAGGTGTTAACCGTGAACAGCATGGCAATGGTTGGCTCATCGATCGCAATGTGTGGGAGCGGAGCCGGGTTCTCAACTTCGGTAATAGTTTCCCCGATCGTGATTCCTTCGACTCCTGCGACCGCGATGATGTCTCCCAATTCCGTTTCCGTGATGTCGGTCCGCTTCAGGCCCGAGAATGAAAACAGTTTCGTGATCTTGGTCTTGTGGAGAGTCCCGTCAAGCCTGGCAATCGCAACCTCTTCGCCGGTGTGCATCTTCCCGTTAAAGACGCGGGCGATGGCCAGCCGTCCCAGATAGTCGCTGTAGTCGAGGTTCGCAACGAGGATTTGCAGCGGACCGTCGAGGTCGCCCTTGGGTAGCGGAATTGTGCTCAGGATCGCGTCAAACAACTGTCGCAGGTCCTCGCCACCGCCCTTGATGTCAGTGGTCGCGGTCCCCGCTTTTGCATTGGTGTACAGCACTGGGAAGTCCAGTTGATCTTCTTTGGCGTCGAGATCAATAAACAGGTCGTAGATTTCGTTGAGCACTTCCTGCGGACGCGCATCGGCACGGTCAATCTTGTTGATCACTACGATGGGAGGCAGCTTTGCTTCCAACGCCTTGCTCAACACATAGCGGGTCTGCGGCAGAGGGCCCTCGCTTGCGTCTACCAGCAACATCACGCCGTCGACCATCTTCAGCGCGCGTTCTACTTCGCCACCGAAGTCGCTGTGGCCGGGCGTATCGACGATGTTGATTTTTACATCGTGATAGAAGATGGCGGTGTTCTTGGCCAGAATAGTGATGCCGCGCTCACGCTCCAATTCGTTCGAATCCATGACACGCTCGACGTGATGCTCGTTGGAGCGAAAGGTGCCGCTCTGTTGCAGCATGGCGTCAACCAGCGTGGTCTTGCCGTGGTCCACGTGCGCGATAATGGCGATATTGCGAATACTTGAACTCAAAAAGGATCCTTCCTGATTTCTCTCTACTACCACTTTACTATGGGTGGGATGAAATCGACCAAGGAAGACCCGAAATGACCGGCCTCAACCTCGGCATTGCCTGTCACCCGTGCGTAAGCATTTCACGCTTCGGTCGTGCCGGGCTTGAGAACCTAATTCACTCTTCGTGTCATCCATAGCTTTCATGAGAACGCCGTGCGATGAAGTCGTAAATCGAACAACTGATGCCGGAGTTCCGTGCGCAGCTAAAGCGAGAACGTGGATACTCGTGGCAACGATTCTCGGTTCCAGCATGGCTTTCATCGATAGCACGGTAGTAAATGTCGCTCTGCCAGCGATCCAAGCTACCTTCCACGCAACGGTCGTGGATATGCAATGGGTGGTTGAGTCATACGGACTGTTTTTAGCCGCATTGATTCTGGTCGGGGGCTCGCTTGGCGATCTGTTTGGCCGGCGTCGGATATTCGTGGCGGGAGTAGCGATTTTTGCAGTGGCTTCCGCGGGTTGCGGCGTTGCCTCGAACATTCATCACTTGATCATAGCGAGGAGCGCTCAGGGCGTGGGAGCTGCACTCCTCGTGCCCGGCAGCCTTGCAATTATCAGTACGTCTTTCGACAAGACGAGTCGTGGTCAGGCAATCGGCACGTGGTCGGGCTTTACTGCGATCACCACAGCGGTTGGACCGGTTCTGGGCGGCTGGCTGGTTGAGCATGCTTCCTGGCGGTGGGCATTCTTCATCAATCTCCCGCTTGCGGCCGCCGTGATCGTCACTTCACTTTGGTGGATTCAAGAGAGCCGTAGCAGCATTACGAGTCGCGTGGATTGGTTAGGAGCACTTCTTGCCACCGTCGGACTAGGTGGGTTGGTCAATGGGTTCATCGAGTCGATCAGCCTGGGTTGGAGAAATCCTCTGGTCTTCGGGAGTTTGATAGTTGGCTTCGGCTGTCTTATTGCGTTTGTTTTTGTCGAGGCTAACGTCACTTCGCCGATGCTCCCGCTCACGCTGTTCGAATCCCGCAGTTTCAGTGGCGCGAACCTGCTCACGCTTTTTCTTTATGCCGCGGTCGGAATTTTCTTCTTCTTGTTTCCCTTGAACCTGATCCAAGTCCAGGGATACCCCGCAACGGCGGCCGGCGCTGCCGTTCTTCCCTTGATTCTGCTGATGTTCTTGCTTTCCCGATGGTCTGGCGGACTTGTTGCCCACTATGGCGCAAGAGGTCCACTGATCATTGGCCCTCTCATTGCTGCGTTGGGTTTCGTTCTGTTTGCTGTGCCCTCCGTTGGAGATAGCTATTGGAAGACTTTCTTCGCGGCGATACTTGTTCTCGGGTTCGGGATGGTGGTCACCGTAGCTCCTCTCACGACTGTCGTGATGAATTCAGTAAATCAAGACCGGGTGGGCACGGCTTCCGGAATTAACAATGCAGTGGCGCGTGTCGCGGGCGTTATTGCTATCGCAGTCCTGGGCGTCGTGATGGTGAAGGCTTTTGGTTCTCACCTAAACCACAGCCTTGCTCACGTCTCGCTGGCGCCTGCCATTTTGCAGGAGCTTCAGGCAAACGAGATCAAGCTCGCCGGCTTGCAGGTGCCCGCCGGGCTCGATCCCGGGACGAAGGCCGCCATCAAAGAATTAATTGCGGAAGCATTCGTATTTGGATTCCGAATTGTCATGTTGATTTGCGCAGGCCTGTCTCTGGCAAGTGCTGCGGTCACATGGCTCATGATTCCTAAGGATCGTGACCGCCCTCGGCTGGCGGTCGGTGTGCGGATTTAGGGCAGATTCTCACGACAGCTACGGGTTAGTCGGCAACTCGGAGACCAACCATCACGTGGGTAGAGAGCGGATGCGGAGGAACTACAGGCGTTCTGGAGCCGCGCTCTCCACTAGATTGGCTTCGACATCGGCGTTCCCCGTGCCTCTTAATCGCAACCTATACCACGCGACAATCGCCGCCAGCGAAAATACAAAGATGATTGTCGACACCGCATTGATTTCCGGCGTGATTCCGCGCCGCAGCCGTCCCCATATTTCCAATGGCAAGGTGTTATCCCGTCCGATCAGAAAGAAACTGACCGCGATTTCGTCCATCGAAAGTGTGAAGATCAGAAGGGCCGCGCCGATAATCGACAACTTCAGATTAGGCACCGTCACACGCCAGAAGGTCTGCCAGTAGTTCGCTCCCAGGTCGAGTGAAGCTTCCTCCTGCGCCCGGTCCAGCTTCTGCAGTCCGGCAAATACTTCCGTCGCGGCGACCGAGATCAGCGCCGTTCCATGGCCAAGAATGATCGTCATCAGGCTGAGCTTGGTGCCCATCACGTTGAACAGCATCAGCAGGGAGAGTCCCGTGATAATTCCCGGCAGAATCAACGGCAGCAGCACCAATCTTCGAAACAGAGCTTTGCCTGGAAACTGTGCTCGATCAAGAGCCAATGCCGCCGGTATTCCGAACGCCAGCGAGATCACCATCGCGGCAAATGCCACCTGCAGACTGTTGAACACCGAATCCCAGAGCGGACTATCGGCAAATAGCGTTCGATACCAATCGAGCGTGAGAGCACGCGGCGGAAATCCTCCAACTCCCTCACCATTGAAGGAGTAGAGAATAAGCACCGCAATCGGCAAGTAGAGGAAAGCAAATACTACAATGGCGTGAACCAGCAGCCAGCGCGAGCGTGGAACTGAAGCCGTCTCGCTGCTCATGAAAAACTCCATCGCTTTTCAAGCCGCTCAGAGAAGAACAACATCCCGACAACCAGCACCAGCATGCACAGCGAGATCGCCGCCCCCAAAGGCCAGTTGTACGCCGCGCCAAACAGGCTAACCACGATGTTCGAAATCATGATTCCGCTCGGCCCGCCCAGCAGCATGGGCGCAAGAAAATCACCCAGACTCAACACAAAGGCAAATGTGGCCCCAGCCAGTACGCCAGGAATCGAAAGTGGGAAAATCACCTTCCAGAATGTTTGCGCCGGCGTCGCCCCCAGATCGTGGGAGGCCTCAACCAGGTTGCGCGGGATATGCTGGAGCGCGGCGTAAATCGGCAAAAAAGTAAAAGGCGTGTAAATGTGCGTAAGCGTCAGCACCACCGCGAATGGGCTGTAGAGCAAGAACTCCAGAGGATGTTTGGTCAGGTGCACGTACTGCAGAAGAGTGTTCAGCACGCCATCGGAGCCAAGGATCGTCTTCCACGCATACGCACGCACCAGATAGCTGACCCACAGCGGAATAATCACCAGCTGATACAACAAATCTTTTCGCGCGCCCGCATAGAACGAAAGGAAGTACGCCAGCGGATATCCCAGCAGCAACGAGAACATCGTCACCCGACCGGCGATCCACATGGAACGCACCAGCGTCTGCCAGTAAACATTGATCGTCAGAAGTTGCCCGTAGTTGTCCAGGTTCCACGAGTGGACGATGGTCTGCGATGCCGACACGGACCAGAAGCTGTAGCAGAACATCAGTAGATACGGCGTCAGCAGAAACACGGCGACCCAAACCACAGGAGGCAGCGTAACCGCCGTTTTGTAAGCCCGGGAAAACATCAGTTCCTCTGCGGTGACTCGCGCACCAACACCGCGTCTGCGGCAGAAAATTCCAGCTCGATTTCATCCTGAATTCGTGCGCCGCTTGGGGTCCGCACCACCAGCACCTGCCCGCCTTCACATTCCACCCGGATTAATTCCGTAGCTCCGTGAAATGCCTGGTGCATAACTTTGCCTCGAACCCGCAGTCCGTCTCCCCCCGTATTCGCGGCCCTCGCGGCATTTCCAGTATCAACGACTCGTATATTTTCCGGCCGCAGGGAAAAAACAGCGGGCCCGTCCGGGAGTTCGAGTTCCCAAGCCAAGGACGAGCACCGCGCCACACCTGCCCGCACCTCCCCCTTCAAAAGATTCGTGTGACCGATGAACTGTGCGACATACGCCGTAACGGGGCGGCTGTAAATCTCCCGCGGTGTCGCCACCTGCTCCAATTCGCCGGAACGCAGGAGTGCGATCCGGTCCGACATGACCATCGCTTCTTCCTGGTCATGCGTAACGAACACGAAGGCAATCCCAACTTCCCGCTGCAGAAATTTCAACTCCACTTGCATCTGCCGGCGTAGGTTGGCATCGAGGGCGGAAAGGGGCTCATCCAACAGCAACAGCCGGGGACGGTTAACCAGAGCTCGGGCTAAGGCCACCCTCTGCTGCTGTCCGCCACTGATCTTCGACGGTTTGGCTTTTGCGTACGCCGCCATCTTCACCTTGTCCAGCGCCTCACTCACCCGCTGGGCAATCTCTGAAGCTGGCCGTTTCGCGACTCGCAATCCATAGCCGACGTTCTGTTCGACGGTCAGATGAGGAAACAGCGCATAGTGCTGAAACACAGTATTCACCCGGCGACGATACGGTGGCTGCTTGTCCAAGCGCTCCTCGCCCATCCAGAGTTCGCCAAAACTGGCATGCTCGAACCCCGCAATAATCCTCAGCAGCGTCGTTTTGCCCGAGCCGCTCTCGCCGAGCACGGTCAGAAATTCGCCCTCGGCAATTTCCAGAGAAATATCCCGCAGCACGCGGTTCTTACCAAAATTCTTGGCGACATGACGAAGGCTGAGAAGCGCAGGCTTACTCGCGGAATTTGTGTGTGTGTTGGAGGCGGATCCGGAAGTGGTAGTGGAGGCCACAAGTAGTCGTGATGAGCTCTGCGTAGTTCGTTACTGCGCTGCCTTCACTTCATTCCAAATTTCGTTGTACTTGGCGCGTCGTGGCACATTTTGCCAGAAGTATAGCCGCTTCTGGTAATTGTCTACGTCATCCAGATGCAGGTTCTTAACCTCTGCTGGAGTCATGAACTGCGCCGCCTGCGGATTCGCCGGCGTGTATCCCGTAACATCGGTGACTCTCTTTTGAGTCTGCGTCTCGCTCATGTACTCGAGAAACTGGTAAGCCAGTTCGCTGTTCTCAGTGTTTTCCTTGGGAATGGTCTCGCCTACCGGAAAGTTAATCTTTCGCAGTTGGTTAGTCATCAACGGCCACCCCATGGCGGCGACCACTTCATGGTTCTGAAAAAGATTCGTCAGCTCTCCGCCAGTGGACCACATCTTGCGAATGTTTGGCTTCAGCTCCAGCAACTTTTTCTTAACCGCATCGAGCTGTTCATCGCTCAAGTTATAGAGCCGCGATGGATCAGGCTTGTCAAAGCCCAGCACCTGCGCCGCCATGTAGAGGGTCGACAAATCGTCCCACACCGAAATCTTTCCCCGATGCTTCGGATCCCACAAGACGTTCCAGCTCTCAGGAGGCGTCGCAAAAACCGTAGTGTCGTAAATCAGCGGATCGGGCCCCCACATGAACGGCACGCCATAGACCTGGCCGTTAACGCGTACCAGGGGAAGGGAAGTGAGCTGCGCCGAGAGTTGGCTGTAGGACGAAATCTTCGAAAGGTCGAGCGGCGCCGCCAGCCCCGCCGAGGCGATCGATGTCGCCACATCGCTTGACGGCGAGATCACATCATAGTTCCCGGCACTGCCACCGCGCAGCTTCGCCACGAGTTCATCACTCGATCCCATGTATGATGCCGAAACCTTGCAGTGATGCTGTTCCTCAAACGCCTTCACGAAGGTTGGATCGGCGTAGCCCTCCCAAACCAGCAGGTTTAATGTTGGCGTTTTCTTCGCGCACGACCCCGCCAGCAGAAGGGTCGCGAGCAATGACAACAGACTGAGTCGAATCCGCCAGCTCACTTCCCCTCCGGCTTGCCGCTGCTCTTCGCTTTCCATGCCGCCGATTCGTACACCACTTTGCCGCCCAACATGGTCAAAAGCACTTCCGTCTTCCCAATTTCGTTGGGTTCAATCTTGAAGAGATCCTGATTGACAATAATCAGGTCTGCCAGCTTTCCCGCTTCCAGTGAGCCTTCTTGCCGCTCGCGCCGACCCGCAAATGCCGCACCCAGGGTATAGGCCTTAATCGCGTCTTCAAGGCTTACAGCTTCTTTCGGCACGAATCCGCCTTCTGGCGTTCCCTCGGACGTCTTCCGCGTGATCCCGGTCTGCATTCCTTTCCACGGATTTAGTGTCACCACGGGCCAGTCGCTTCCGAACGCCAGCCGTCCGCCAGTTGCCTCAATACTGTGGAACGACCACGCTCTTTGCGCCCGCTCCGGCCCAGCATTCCGCGCCCAAATGTCGAGCGTGTCCGCATCCGGATACAAATGTAGAGGCTGAACGCTGGCAATCACTCCGAGCGAGCCGAACCGGGGAATGTCACTTTCGGCAATGGTTTCGATGTGCTCGATCCGAGGCCGCGCGTCGTGCGTATGATTTATACGCGCCGCTTCCTCATAGGCGTCCAGCGCGGTTCGCACCGCCTTCTCACCAATGGCGTGCGTGAAGATCTGCAGGCCGCGGCTATCCAATTCTTTGACCGCAGCTTTGTACTTCTCCGGCTCCCAGAAAAGCTTTCCGGTCTGGCTGGGATCGTCGCTATAGGGCGCGAGCATGGCCGCAGTATGCGCCTCCACCACGCCGTCCAGCATGGTCTTCACGACGCCGCCGGAAATCCACTCGTCCTGATACGTCTTGCGCGCCTGCTCAATTTTGTCCAGATCCTCCGGCCTAAGCTCTGGCGGATTGAGAAAGTACGCCACGTAAAATCGCAACGTCAATTCGCCCTTGCGCCGTAATTCATCGTATAAATCCAGATACTCGAAATCCTGACCGGCACTGTGCACACGCGTCAGGCCAAACTTGTTTGCTTCGTGTATCCCTGCGCGCAAAGCCGCAAGCCGCTCTTCTCGCGTGGGCTTCGGCATAAGATTTGCCACCAGGTCGCCCGCTGATTCCTTCAGCGCGCCCGTGGCCTCGCCGCTCGGGTCGCGGACAATTTTTCCGTTCGGAGGATCGTGAGTCTCCTTGGTAATCCCCGCCATAGCCAGCGCTTTGCTATTGGCCCAGGAACTATGACTGTCGAATGCCACCAGATATACCGGACGGTCCGGAATAACTTCATCCAGAATCTTCTTGTCAGGCATAGCCGATGGCCCGAACG